>ERZ1643250.43-NODE-43-length-168588-cov-16.275537_pt1 | contig 168588 bp, 153 predicted proteins | sample MGYA00579262_ERZ1643250 | MGnify/ENA primary metagenome ERZ1643250 (study PRJEB29033, sample SAMEA4952265) | chicken gut metagenome | biome: Broiler Chicken; feature: Gastrointestinal Tract; material: Caecum | place: Ireland | collected 2018 | study: Broiler... | reverse complement strand
CAAGATAACCTCTGGTTACCTATCCCTTTACTGTTTGTTGGTTCTTAACCGTTCGTTATTCAATGAAGTCCGATTCACTAGATTCGCCCTTCGCTTCCGCTCGGCCTCATCAAGTTCCTTCGGACTAAGCTCGCGCTAGCCTCACCCTTCGTTTCCACTCGGGTTCCTCAAGCGCTCTGCTTATCTTTAAGAATTTTCGAGAATCGTATGTGTCTCACTGTTCAGTTATCAAGGTTTCTGTCTCTCAGACAGCTTGTTTACTTTATCACATCTTCCAGATCTTGTCAAGCACTTTTTTCAACTTTTTTGAAGAAGTTTTTTCAAAGGCTTTTCCTGCTCCGCCAGCCATAAGGCTTTCCGGTGTCCCAGGCGCTTTCTGATGTTTTGTAACTCATGCCCCTCAGACAGCTTGTTTACTTTATCACATTTTCCATTTCCTGTCAACAACTTTTTTAAGTTTTTTAAACTATTTAAATTGTATATTTAAAATGTACTCTTGCGACAGCTCAGTTAGAATACCACAGTTCACCAGGACTGTCAACTGTTTTTTTCATTTTTTTATATTTTCTTTCCCTTAAAATACTTTTCCACTTCGAAAAGCGAAGGAAGGATTTTTTCCGCCAGTTTCTCCATCTCCTCTGTTGGCTCTGCAAGATCCGGAACCATAATGGCTTTCATCCCCGCCCTGCAGGCAGCTCTGATTCCATTATAGGAATCTTCTATGGCAAAACAGTCGGAAGGTTTGACATGAAGACGGCTGCATGCCTCCAAATAAATATCAGGATCCGGTTTGCTTTTCTTTACCATATCTCCACATACGATCACATCAAAAAATGGCAGGATTCCTCCCTCCCTTAGCTCTTTCAGAACGACTTGTTCTCTTGTAGATGTGGCAAGTCCAATCTTTACTCCCCTGGTTTTCAAATATCTCAGAAGTTCACAGACACCTGGTTTCTTCGGCAGTTTTCCTCCTTCCGCTTCTAAATGAAACAGCGCCGACATTTCTGCTTTATATTCGTCATAGGGAAAATCCTCCCCGTAAAAATCCAGAAAAATCCGGCGTGTAGCCGCGGCGTTTGTTCCCAGACATTTTCTGCATACCTGCTCCACGTCTGAAAACCCATATTTCTTTGCCACAATCTTCCATGTTCTTATTACCAGAGCCTCTGAATCAAAAATCACACCATCCATATCAAATACAACTGCTTCTGTCATTTTTATCCTCACTTTTTCTGTTTACTGATCTTTCCTGCAGATCCGTCTTTTTTCTTTTCCATCTTCCTAATAGAAATCTTACAAAAATATCTGCGGCTCTGTCCATCTCCTTCAGACAGAACTGCAGATATTATTTTTCAGGCTATGCCCGAAAAGCACTGTTTATTCAGATGATCATTTATCCTACGATTGTGGCTTCCCTGAAGTAGCAATAATATCGCGGATGTTTTACAACTCTTGAATAATAGGCCGCATTTATTCCGTTCATCCAACCTGTTCTTCCTCTGCTGTCTACAATACGGAAGTACGGAACTTTATTCCGGATACAAATATGAGTAATCTTTACTCTCTCCCCTATCTGCGGCGCAAAAGATTTTACTTTGGAGCCTGCTTTTTTGTATGTCTGGAAACGCTTTACTACCGTATAGTTATTTGTTTTCCCACTTGCCCACCGAATGTTTCTTTCCGCGAGCCGGGTTGTGGTACTGGTCCTTACAAATCTGCCTCCCCGGTATGCGTAGCTCATGTCAAAATCTATCGTTCCCGTATTATAAGCCAGACCGCCGGCAAGGAAGGTTATCGTATTTCCGGACACTTTTTTCACATCAAAATAATATTTATAGAAATATTTGCGGCTGAGCATATTTCTCAGGTTCAAAACTGTTTTCAGCCTCCCGCCGCTGTACTGGTAAAGACATGCGGAACTTTCGTTGATACTGTCTCCCATACATTCCATAAACAGAAACGGTTTCCTGTTTGAAAGCGTACAGATGCGGAATCGGACTGCCGTAGGCTGAAAAGACGAAAAGTTTTTTACCAGCCTGTTTTTTCCATTGATGATCACACGAACCCGGTTAAAATATCCGCCTCTTCCTGTGGTCGCAATCCTGATGCGGTCCCTTCTGCCGTCTCCTGTCACGTCATATGCCGTATATGTTCTGTTCAGCCCCAGGCGCGTAAACCCTGCCGCTTTTACAGGTTTGACCTGGAACATACATACTGCCAGCATGATCAGCAGAAACCATTTCCATGCTCCGAATACCTTTCTTTTTTCCATTCTCTTTCCTCCTCTTTCTTATGCAGAAACTACTTTCTCAGTTCTGCATGATAAATTTAATCGCATCCTGAATCCAGGATACATAAATCAGACGTATTCCATCCGTTTTTTCCACAGACGAACGGCATACCTCCGGTAAGATCACTGTGTCAAATCCCAGTTTTTTTGCTTCGGCCACCCTCTGGGCCGCCATACTGACTGCCCGGACCTCTCCGCTTAAGCCCACTTCTCCAAAGGCCATTACAGAATCAGGGATTACAATATCCTTGCAGCTCGAAACAACTGCAAGAGAAATTCCCAGATCAATGGCAGGCTCCGTCATTTTCATACCTCCCGCAATATTTACATAGGCGTCACAGGAAGCAAGATGGATTCCAACCTTTTTTTCAAGAACGGCCATCAGAAGATTCACCCGGTTAAAGTCTGTTCCCACTGCTGTTCTTCTTGGAATCCCGAAATTGCTCTGACAGACCAGAGCCTGGATCTCCACCAGGATCGGACGGGTTCCTTCCATGGAGCAGGCCACAATGGAACCGGAAGTGCCTGTGGGTTTTCCATTCAGCATAAACTCCGAAGGGTTTTTCACCTCTTCCAGTCCGGTATTTCGCATTTCAAAGACTCCGATTTCATTGGTGGATCCAAACCGGTTTTTTACAGCCCGCAGGATCCGGTAAGACGCGTGGCGGTCTCCCTCAAAATACAGCACTGTATCTACCATATGTTCAAGGACTCTGGGACCGGCCACATTTCCTTCTTTTGTCACATGGCCCACAATAAAGATAGAGACTCCCTGGCCCTTCGCAATCTGCATCAGAACATTTGTGGATTCCCTGACCTGGGACACGCTTCCCGGCGCGGAACTGATATCTTCATGAAACATGGTCTGTATAGAGTCGATTACAACAACGTCCGGTTTCTTTCTCTCGATCACTTCACGGATAGTTTCCAGGTTTGTCTCGCACAGGATCTGCAGATTTTCGTTAAATTCTCCGATCCGGTCGGCGCGCAGCTTGATCTGTCTCAGGGATTCCTCTCCGGAAATATACAGGACATGATTCCCCTCGCCCGCCAGATTTCTGCATGCCTGCAAAAGAAGGGTGGATTTTCCGATTCCCGGATCACCACCCACCAGCACAAGGGAGCCGGGGACAATGCCGCCCCCAAGCACCCTGTCAAATTCTGCAATTTTTGTCAGTGTCCGCTCATCGGAAGATAAGCTGATATCTTTCAGCTTCACCGGCTCTGACGTTTTTCTGTCCGCTGCCTGCTTTATTCCTCCGGATGACGTTTTTTTTGCAGAAACCGTTTCTTCCACAAAAGTATTCCAGCCTCTGCAGCCCGGGCACTGCCCCATCCATTTGGCGGATTCATAACCGCATTCCTGGCAAAAATAAACAGTTTTTTTATTTTTCAGCATTTCACGATTTTCACTTCTACTGCTTCCGGACCGCCAAGCTCCGCACTGAAGGAAAGCTTGCCTCCCAGATTTGTCTTCATGGTTCCAGCCTCTGTTCCATTAATGCTGACCGCGTATTCACAGTCTGCCTCCATTTCCACTGTGATCTGAGTATCCTCAAATCCTTCGATGCGGAAACTCATGGAAGATCCGTCCTGTTCCAGATCATATACGGCTGTTCCCGGAACAGATTCATAGACAAACATTCCGTTTCTCTCCAGCTTTGTGATGTCGCGGTATGTTTTTACTTTATACATATCGCCCTGGTGCTGATAGTCAGATACCTTTGATTTCTGAGCCAGTTCATAATTTCCAAAGCTGAGACTCCCGTTGTCCTCTGTACGGATCAGTTCTTTTACTACTGCCATGTTCTTATGTCCTCCCTAAGACTTTTCTGTTGTTTGATAATTATTATATCATTTACCCTTTTTTTTGAACAGTATCCTCTTTCAATTTTCGCAGCTTTTTTCTGTATTCATGAATCCTTCTTTTCAGAGGAAACCGGTATGAACTTCAGTTTTTTCTGATGAAGCTGCACTTTTACTGTGTCGCCTCTTTTTATTTTCCCTTCCAGGATTTCGTTAGCCAGAGTGTCCTCCAATTTCGTCTGGATCGCCCGCCGCAAAGGTCTGGCGCCGTATTTGCTGTCAAATCCTGCTTCCGCAAGATAGTCCTTTACGGAATCTGTGATTTTCAGCCGGATATCCATCTGTTCCTGGCAGCGGTTTTCCAGATTTTTCAGAAGAAGAGACACGATTTTCCTGATATGCTGTTTATTCAGTGTGTGGAATACCATGATCTCATCGATCCTGTTAAGAAATTCCGGTTTAAACAGACGGCGCACCTCTTCCATGACATTTGATTTCATTCTCTCATAATCCTGTTTCTCATCCTCGCCGGACATAAACCCAAGCTTCTTTGGTTCAATGATCGCCTGGGCGCCTGCGTTGGAAGTCATGATAATGATCGTCTGTTTAAAATCCACTTTTCTTCCATGAGCGTCTGTAATATGGCCGTCGTCCAGTACCTGAAGAAGAATATTAAACACGTCCGGATGGGCTTTCTCGATCTCGTCAAACAGAAGGACGCTGTATGGGTTCCGCCTTACTTTTTCACTGAGCTGTCCTCCCTCGTCATACCCCACATATCCGGGCGGAGAACCGATCAGCTTGGAGACGCTGTGCTTCTCCATATACTCGGACATATCTACACGGATCATGGCCTGCTCGCTTCCGAACACAGCTTCTGCAAGAGCTTTGGAAAGCTCTGTTTTTCCTACGCCTGTAGGCCCCAGGAAAAGGAAAGAGCCGATGGGGCGGCTGGGATCCTTCAGTCCTACTCTTCCTCTCTTCACCGCCTGGGCCACTGCCTTTACTGCCTCATCCTGTCCGATCACCCGTTTATGCAGCTCTTTTTCCAGATGAGCAAGACGTTTTGTCTCCCCTTCCGTAAGACGCTGAACCGGTATTTTTGTCCAGTCCGACACGATATCAGCTACTGAATTTTCTGTAACTGTAAGCGGTTTCCTTTTATTTTTTCTCTCCTCACGGATTCTGTATTTTTCCAGTTTTTCTTTTGCTTCGTTCTGCCGGCGTCTGGCTTCTCTCGCCTTTTCGATATCAGCATGCTTAATGGCTTCTTCCTTTTCCGCCTCCGCGTCCCGGATTTCCTGTTCCAGCGGCTCTGTACCCGCAGAGGCCCGGTATCCTCCGATCTGTACCTTCGACGCCGCCTCGTCAATAATATCAATGGCCTTGTCCGGCAGAAAGCGGTCAGTAATATATCTTACGGACATCTTCACTGCCGCTTCCAGAGCACTGTCTTCGATCACAACGCCGTGATGCTTTTCATAATACGGCCTAAGACCTTTCAGGATTTCCAGCGCCTCCTCTTCTGTAGGTTCCTCCACTGTCACCGGCTGGAAACGTCTTTCCAGAGCTGCGTCCTTTTCAATGTATTTCCGGTATTCTTCCAGGGTTGTAGCCCCTATCAACTGGATTTCCCCTCTGGAAAGAGAGGGTTTCAGAATATTGGAGGCGTCGAGAGCTCCCTCTGCCCCGCCTGCTCCGATAATTGTATGGAGTTCATCAATAAACAGAAGAACGCCTCTGTTTTCCCGTACTTCATTTACCACATTCCGGATTCTTTCTTCAAACTCTCCCCGGTATTTGCTTCCTGCCACCATACCGGATAAATCCAGCACAACGACTCTTTTGTTTTTCACTGTGTCGGGAACCATTCCTGATACGATTTTTTGAGCCAGGCCTTCCGCAATAGCAGTTTTTCCCACTCCGGGCTCTCCCACCAGGCAGGGGTTGTTTTTTGTTCTTCTGCTGAGGATCTGGATCAGACGGGCTATTTCCCTGTCTCTTCCAACTACCGGATCCAGCTTTCCTTCCGCTGCCATAGCCGTCAGATCGCGGCTGTACTGGTCAAGGACAGGAGTTCCTGAGCCTTTCCGGTTTTTCAGAGTTCTCGCTGTCTGCATTCCCTCTGCTCCAGACTCTCCCTCAACTCCCATTGCCGCCAGTACCGCGGCATACAGTTTCTGAATATTGACTCCCATGGTATGAAGAAGTCTGGTAGCCACAGAGTCCGTTTCTTTCAGCATCGCCAGGAGGATATGCTCCGTACCGGCTTTCTCCTCTTTTTGCGCGGACGCTTCCGATACGGCGGATTCAATCAGCCGCCGCGCTCTTGGACTGTATTCCGGAGGTCTCTCCGGCGCCAGCGTATCCGGCGGCGCGATCAGTTTCTGAATAAGCGAGGAAAGCTGTTCTTCCTCTACATGAAATTCCTCCAGTATCCTTCCTGCGGTTCCGTCTTTTTCCCGCAAAAGTCCAATCAGTATATGCTCTGTGCCAATATAAGTATGCTTTAAAGACTGGGCCGCTTTTTTTGCCAGCAAAAGGGCGTTTTCAGCCTGTCTGGTAAATCTTTTCTGCATCGTCTCCTCCTATCTGTCAATTCCATATTCGTCAAAGATCTCATCAATCAGCGCGTGAACTTCTTCTCTGGAAACATTTTTACAGCATCCCCTGGCCATAGCAACCACAAGATGCTGTTTCATTTCTTCCAGCGCCTTCATTTTATCTACATCCACGGCGATCACCGCACCTTTTCTCCGGTCAATAGTCACAAAGCCTTCCTGCCTGAGAAGGGCATATGCCTTGTTTACTGTATGCATATTGATCCCTATGGTGTCTGCCAACTGTCTGACAGATGGAAGCGTGTCTCCCTCTCTGAGCCTTGACGTGGCGATTCCAAGGATGATCTGGTTCATCAGCTGGACATAAATGGCCTCATCACTGTTAAAGTCTATTTCAATAACCATATTCCGTCCTCCTTGTCTCTTGTTACACATATACTAGCACATATCCTATAATTTGAAAACAGTTATTTTTTTACAAGAAAAAGCAGCCCGAAGGCCGCTTTTTTTCTGTTCTTTTTATCCTATGATCTTTTTCATCTGTTCTCTGTTCAGCGGAAGATTGAATCCCATCGGATTTACCACTACAGCCTCCGCCTGCTCCATCAGAATTTCAGGAAGCTTGGCAAAAGAAATCTTTGCGGCGCGGAGCTTCTTTCCTCTTGCGAATTTTTCAAATTCCAGCACGTCAGAGAAGACCGGCTGCATGATCTTTCCGTCTTTATTCTTCAGATAGGGCACGCTGATTTTTTTCGGATCGTCCCCTTCCGGGTTCAGAGCCACCAGAAAATCCGCCTTTTTCAGATCCGCGATCAGCTCCTCTTCCTGTTCGTGAAGATTCTTTCTCTTCTCCTTTTCCACCGGACGGCGCAGTTCCTGCATAAAGTAAATGCCGGAAAGCTGAAGCGTCGGATTCAGCAGCGGTCTTTTCTCCGGAGGCATCTGGGACAGATCCGGCTCCCGGGCAACTTTTTCCAGATCCACTTCCACCTGGCTTCCGTCCTTATTCCAGATCAGAGAATTTACGCCAATGGAATAAAGGAGCGCATAAAGTCTCGGGAAATTTTTCTTCTCATATTTCATTCCCATCAAAAGGATCTTGTCGTCCAGCTTCTTTTTTCCAAATTCCTTCAGAGCTTCCTCCTCCGCGAAAAACCAGGCCTGATCATTATATGTTTCTTCTCCGCAGGTCACATAGGGAAGTCTCGTTACCTGGGAGTACAGAACATAAATATCTTCCCTGGCCCGGATTTCCTTCACTGCCTCTTCTACACTTATTCCCATTTCTTCTTCCTTTCTCACTTCCGGAAAAGCCGTCCACAGGCTGTATTCCGAAATTCTGCTGTTTTATTTTGTCAGAAATTCCACAATTCCGTCCAGGGCCGCCGTCTGCTCTTCTTTCAAAGAAGATTTTACAGTAAGGGTCTCCTGGTAAATCTCCATATTCTTCATGGAAGAAAGAATTTCTTTTATCTGCTTTCCTGCTGAAACCGCCCAGGTGCCGTTTTCGATCACCGCAGTTTTCCGGTTCTGGAAATTATGCGCCTTCAGCTCGGAAAGCAGTGTTTCCATTTTCGGGAAAATTCCTGCGTTATAAGTCGGGCAGGCAAAAACGATCCTGTCGCAGCGGAAGGCTTCTGCAAGAAGATATGACGGATCTGTCTTGGAAACGTCATACATCGCAATATTTTTTTCACCTGCGTCACCCAGCTTTCCGGCCAGAACGTTCACCGCGTTTTCTGTGTTTCCATAAATGGAAGCATACAGGATCAGCACTGCATGATCTTCCGGCGTATAGGTGCTCCATTTCTGATATTTATCGATAAACCATCCAAGATTTTCTCTCCACACCGGACCATGAAGAGGACATATCATCTGAATGTCAAGAGCGGAAGCTTTTTTCAGGGCGGCCTGGATCTGTGTTCCATATTTGCCTACGATATTGGTCAGATATCTTCTTGCGTCTTCCAACCATTCCTGTTCAAAATTCACTTCATCCGCAAAAATATTTCCATTCAGAGAGCCAAAGGTTCCGAAGGCATCGGCGCTGTACAGCACCTTGTCCGCTGTGTCATAAGTCACCATACACTCCGGCCAGTGAACCATGGGGATAAAGGCAAAAGCAAGAGTATGCTTTCCTGTAGTAAGCGTATCTCCCTCTTTAACCGCTACAGCGCGGGAATCCACGTCAAAGTCAAAGAACTGCTTCATCATGGTAAACGTTTTCGCGTTGCCTACGATTTTTGCTTCCGGATGGCGAAGGATCACCTCCGCCAGAGAAGCGCAGTGATCAGGCTCCATATGGTTGATGATCACATAATCCAGATTTCTTCCGTCCAGCACATGCTCCAGATTTTCGATGAACTGACTGCATACTGCGATATCCGCCGTGTCGAGAAGAACGGTTTTCTCGTCCAGGATCACATAGGAGTTGTAGGAAACCCCTCTGGGAATCGGATAAATATTCTCGAACAGTTCCAGACGTCTGTCGCTGGCTCCGATCCAGTACATATCCTCTGTTACTTTTTTTACACAATACATATTGCTGTTCCTCCTTCAGGCCTCATCAATGGCCTTACCTATATCATGTCTCATATATTTGTTGGAAAACTGAATCCACTCTGTGGCTTCATAGGCGTTCTTACGTGCTTCCTTCAGATCTTTTCCCTTTGCGGTGATCCCCAGAACCCGGCCGCCGTTTGTGACGATCTGTCCGTCCTGGAACTTCGTTCCCGCATGGAAGCAGTAATAACCGTCTTTTCCTTTAAAATTCTCGAAGCCGTACATAGGAATTCCTTTTTCGTATTTTACCGGGTATCCTTCGCTCGCCAGCACCACGCAGACCGCCGCGTTATCCTCGAATTCCAGCTCCATCTCGTCAAGGCGGCCTTCTATGCACGCTTCCATAACCTCTACGATGTCCGTTTTCATTCTTGGAAGTACCACCTGAGCCTCCGGGTCTCCGAATCTTGCATTATACTCCAGAACCTTCGGGCCTTCTGCCGTAAGCATCAGACCGAAGAAAATAATACCCGTAAAAGGACGTCCCTCAGCCGCCATAGCGTCGACGGTGGGCTGGTATATGTATTTCTGGCAGAACTTATCAATCTCCTCTGTATAGAACGGACTTGGCGAAAAAGTTCCCATGCCTCCTGTATTCAGTCCCTGATCCCCGTCCAGCGCGCGCTTGTGGTCCTGGGCGGAGGTCATCGTCCGGATAGTCTTTCCGTCCACAAAAGAAAGCACAGATACTTCCCGTCCGGTCATAAACTCTTCAATGACCATGGTGTTTCCGGCGCTGCCGAATTTTTTGTCCTCCATGATCTCCTTTACGCCCTCTTCTGCTTCCTTCAGATTATTGCAGATCAGAACGCCTTTTCCAAGAGCAAGACCGTCCGCTTTTAAAACAATAGGAAATTTTGCCTGTTCGCGCAGATACTTAAGCGCTTTTTCCGCATCGCTGAAATTTTCATACGCAGCCGTAGGGATATGATATTTCTTCATCAGATCCTTGGAGAAGGCTTTTGATCCCTCCAGGATGGCCGCGTTCTTTCTCGGCCCGAACACCTTAAGTCCCCGGGACTCAAACACATCCACAACGCCGCCTACCAGCGGATCATCCATTCCGATCACCGTCAGATCCACTGCATTTTTCTCTGCAAAATCAGCCAGTTTTTCAAACTCCATGGCGCCGATAGGCACACATTCCGCATACTCGGAGATTCCCGCGTTTCCGGGAGCACAGTAAATCTTGTCCACCTTCGGACTTTTTGCCACGCTCCAGGCAATCGCATGTTCTCTTCCGCCGCTTCCAACAATCAATACTTTCATAATCCTGCTCCTCTGTAGAAAACTAATCTATTTGCTGATATGGACTCTGCCGTCCCTCACAGCTACCTTTCCATTTGCGATCAGGTCGATAGCCTTCGGCAGAATCTTCCATTCCGCCTCTTCCATTACGCGCCGCTGAAGGATTTCAGGCGTATCGCCTTCCCGGACTTCCACTGCTTTCTGAAGAATGATCGGTCCGGTGTCCGTACCTGCGTCCACAAAATGAACCGTTGCTCCTGTCACCTTTACTCCCCGGCCCAGAGCTCCCTCATGGACTTTAAGCCCATAAAAACCTGTTCCGCAGAAAGAAGGGATCAGAGACGGATGGATATTGATGATGCGGTTTGGGTACGCCTCCACGATCATCGGCGGGATCGCCACCAGATATCCGGCCAGCACTACAAGGTCCACCTGATTTTTCTGCAGTTCGTCCAGAAGCGCCCTGTGAAAGACTTCTCTTGTCTCATAGTTTTTCGGAGAAATACATACTGCCGGAATACCTTTTTTCCTGGCCCGCTCCAAAGCGTATGCTCCGGCGTTGTTGCTGATCACAACCGCCGCTTCTGCATTTGTGATCTTCTTTTCCTCTATGGCATCCAGGATCGCCTGCAGGTTTGTGCCGCCTCCCGACACCAGGATTCCAAGCTTCAGCATAAATCCACTCCCTTTTCGCCTGCTTCAACACGGCCCACCACATAAGGAGTCTCACCTGCGCTGCGGACTGCTTCCATCGTCTTGTCCACATCCTCCGGCGAAACGGCAAGCACCATGCCAAGACCCATATTGTAAGTGTTGTACATCATCTTCTCTTCAATATTTCCTTTTTCTGCCAGAAGCTTAAAAATTGCAGGCACTTCATAGCTGTTCTTCTCGATCACAGCTCTTGTTCCTTCTTTCAGCATACGGGGAACATTTTCATAAAAACCGCCGCCTGTGATATGGCTGCAGCCGTGAATACGCACGCCGGCCTCTTTTACAGCCTTCAGAGCCTTTACATAGATCTTTGTCGGTGCGAGAAGCGCCTCGCCCAGAGTTGTTCCCAGTTCTTCATAATAAGTGCCGAGAGATTCCTTTGTCATCTCAAACACCTTGCGCACAAGAGAGAATCCATTGCTGTGCACGCCGGAAGAAGCGATTCCTACCAGCACGTCTCCCGGAGTTACAGCCTCCCCTGTGATCAGATCTTTTTTATCAATGATACCTACCGCAAAGCCTGCAAGATCGTATTCATCCTCCTGCATAAGCCCCGGATGCTCCGCTGTCTCCCCGCCGATCAGAGCGGCGCCTGCCTGCACGCATCCCTCCGCTACTCCGCTGACGATTTCCGCGATTTTTTCCGGATAGTTTTTGCCGCAGGCAATATAATCCAGGAAAAACAGAGGTTCCCCGCCGGCGCATGCAATATCGTTGACGCACATTGCCACTGCGTCGATGCCTATGGTATCATGCTTATCCATTACCATTGCCAGCTTCACCTTTGTGCCGCAACCGTCTGTTCCGGATACAAGAGTAGGCTCTTCCATATCTTGAAATGCCTTCATGGAAAAAGCCCCCGAAAATCCTCCGATCCCTCCGAGTACTTCCGGTCTCATGGTCTTTGCAATATGCTGTTTCATCAATTCTACTGATTTGTAACCTGCTTCAATATCAACACCAGCGTTCTTATAATCCATAATATCCTCCACTGTTTTCCTTCTTTATCTCTGCACTGCGTCTTTTTAGTAATTCTGATAGCCGACTTCCTGCAGTCTGGCATCCTTTGCTTCTACCTGTTCTTTCAGTTCTTTGCTGTAGTCCTTCAGTCTGGCAAGAAGCTCCGGATCTGAAGTCGCAAGGATTTTTGCCGCCAGAAGTCCCGCGTTTGCGCCGCCATTGATGGCAACGGTAGCCACCGGGATTCCGGAAGGCATCTGAACGATAGAATAAAGAGAATCTCTTCCTCCCAGAGACGTGGTGTGCATCGGAATTCCGATCACCGGCATGGGAAAGATCGCCGCGCACATTCCCGGCAGATGAGCTGCCATTCCGGCGCCGGCAATGATCACCTTTAATCCTTTTTCTTCCGCACTCTTTGCATATTCAAAAAATACGTCCGGTTCTCTGTGGGCGGAAATGATTTTCATCTCATACTCCACTCCCAGTTTGTCAAGAATCGCCGCCGCTTTGCTCATAACCGGCATATCTGAATCGCTTCCCATTACTATTCCAACTTTTTTCATTGGTAGGCCTCCTTTTTCTTCATTCCAGGTTGATTCTACTAAGATTCTATTTTTGTGTCAACAAATTTCCCCAAAAGAAATATGTTCACAGCCAAAAATTTCCTGATTTTTTCTTTTCTTACTTCTGTTCTTCCTCAAACGGCCGGTTCAGCTCCTCTGTTCCCGGCAGGACAAACCGTCCGTTTTCAATGATAAAGATCCGCTCTCCCTCTTCATCGATCACCGCGATACTGCCCAGTTCCTCATAAGGTATGGTAATATCTGTATGGCAGCCGTAATAGGCAAGACTGAGATCTTCTTTTCGCAAAATAGAAATCTCATTGTCCCGGGCAATGATCTCTCTTCCGTCGGGATTGTACACAGGAGTATCCTCCGCCCAACTGTAGCAGGTATCTCCCACAGCAAAATGAGGGCCCATCTTTTCCGCGATCAGAATCGGCAGCTTTTCCGCGATCCCGTATTTTTCCGCGGCTACATAGGCAGTCGTATTTGTGCCGATGGCAAATTCTCCCATAGGCAGCTTGGGATGATGGTAAAGAATATTATCTTCAATATACGCCCTGTTTTCCTCCTCGCTCTCAAAATTCGAGCAGGAGTAATCGATCACCTGTCCGCAGTCGAATACCAGCTTCAGATCCCTGAACTGCAGACCATTGAGATAAACTTTCTTTACATGAAGGATTCCCCCTGTTCCCGCAAGCTCCGGAGATGTAAACACTTCTCCCACAGGAATATTCACATCCGCCACGCAGTTCTCAAAGTTCGTCTGCCGCGCCGCATCTTCCAGCGTATGAAGATGGATGATCAGATCCGTCTCATTGCCGTCTTTTCCCTTGATTTCCACCCACTGGCAGGTATCCAGGGTTTCAATGATCGTCTGCTGGATACGTTCATACTGCTTATAATCCAGAGTATTGATCTTCACGATCTCCCGGAAGATCTCCGGAAATTTTTCCCCGATTTCCGGAACCGGATAGGCAATGATCGTAAAGCTTCGCTCATCCCCTTTGATATATCTGTTTACAATCTGGCCGGATTCATTGTCCAGCTCCACCTGAAGCTTCTGCTGGGCTTCGGTAAGCGTCCACGCCTCCGGCTTCGGCTGGGGGGCAAACGGTTCTTCTCCAAAGGTTTCGATACATGCCGGGCCGCCGTGAACATCCGCCAGTTCTTTATAATTTTCGTAAGCCGTCTGCATAGAGCGCAGCTTTCTCTTTACAAAATCACTGTCCAGAAACAGGGCGCAGTCCTGACGGTGGTCGTAATCATACTGAGGATTGGGGATTCCTCCCGTATATCCCACACGGGCGTTTCCTCTTTTGTTTACCGCATGGGTGGCATGACGGTAGATCACCGGTTCAAGCCCCATAGCCCTGAACTGGAGAACAGCAGAGCGCACCATACGCTCAAATCCCAGATTATAACGGATATTTACGGTTTTCTTTTTGGAGATATCCTTTCTGCCGTTTATAAATCCGATGCGGTAGCCCTCTGTATAGGTTCTTGCCATACTGTCGATTTCGTCCTGGGAAAGCGAATTAAGGAACTCTGCCACTCCTGTTTCGTTTCCGGAAACATACTCCCCATAACGATAAAGATATCTGAGATCTGCAAGATCCGATTCCATAACAATCCGTACTGCGAAATCCAGCTCTGGATCCACACCTTCGGCTATCCTCTGTTCCATCATATCCTGACAATAGTCATTGACATAGGAGCGGAGGATTTCCTGTACGGTTTTCGCGGAAGGCAGCTCTTCCTCTCCGAAGGCAGAATGGATTTCCAGGAAAAGCTCCGCGCATACAAGATAATCCCACCACTTTTTTTCATAAGCATAGGCAATAGTTCCCCGAAGCTCTGCATACAGAAAGGTAAATGCCTTCCCATAATCCCCCAGCGTTTTTTCCGCATAAGCGGGATTTCCATAGGAAGTCCCATAATTTTGCGGAAACAGTTCTTCATAAAGACTTCTGTTCTCCGCCTCGTATTCGGCCAGAGAAAGAGCATCTTCCTCTCTTTCCAGAATTTCTCCTGTTTTTTTCAGGAACTCCGCTGTCTTTCGGAAAAAATCAGCATAGGTTTCCTTTATTGTCTTTTCTGTACATATTTCCCATATTCTCCCTTTTGCCAGAGAATACCGTTCCATCAGCCATTCGTCCAACTGATCATCTCCTTTTTCATCCGGACATACATTCCCTTGTTCCCCATATGTCCGTTATTTTCTTTACTGAGGCGCGCTGAGATTATGCGTCGATCACATGTCCGAGACGGATATGCTTATCTACCAGTTCCTTCATATATTCCCAGATTTCCCTGGAACCCTCCGGAGTATGCTCATTTCTTTTATAGATCTGGCTTTTTTTCACTTTATGCTCCGCCCAGCTTTTGCCGTCTGAAGCATCGTTCAGCAAAAGAGGCTGGCAGTTGTCAAGCACATGAGCAAACTTTGCCTCCGGAGTTTCGTATGCCTCAAACTCTTCCCACAGCGCCCGGAACCAGGCACCCTGATCCTCAGGAAGAAGACCGAAAATACGGTCCGCCGCCTTTGTTTCTCTCTCTTTCTTTGTGGCGGCTCCCGCCTCGTCATAAGCATATGTATCCCCTGCGTCGATCTCAACAAGATCGTGGATCAGAACCATGGGAATAACCTTTGCCAGATCCGCCTCCTCGTTGGAATATTCCTTCAGGAGCACCGCCATAAGAGCGAGATGCCAGGAATGCTCCGCGTCGTCCTCTTTGCGGCTCGCATCTGCCAGATAGGTCTGGCGGATGATTTTTTTTACTTTATCAACTTCCACAATAAATTCCATTTGTTTTTTTAAACGTTCCATTTTCACACTCCCATTAAAAAAAAGCCCAGCCATCCTACCATGATCACGCCGTTCAGTATTGAACCTACTGTGCTGGTACGGTGCATACGCTCTTCTTCAGAAAAACTTGAAAGCCCCATAATAAATCCATAAACGGAAAGCATTGCGGCAAAAAGACAGATACCTCCTACAATAAAACCATATTTTCCATTCAGCCCATAGGCTGTAAGAACAGCGGCTACAAAAAGAAGGAGAGACGCGGCCGCCAGTCCCACCGACAGCTTTCCCTTTCCGGCTTCTTTTCTTTTTACAAAAGAATATCTATACCTTTTTGCCATAATGCTTTCTCCTCAGATGATCGCAGACGGCAAAGCCGGCATAGCCCAGCGCCGCCCCCAATGTGTTTAAAATCATATCGTCCACATCAAAACAGCCTACCTTTGTAACAAGCTGTATTGATTCCACGCAGAGACTTAAACAGAATCCCGACAGGACGATCAAAAATCCGTTTCTCCACTTCCGGCAGATAACAGGAAGGATAAATCCATACGGGATGAATCCGATCACATTTCCCAAAATATTCGTAAAGAGGGCGAAGAGACCAAGCTGGTCTCTGTACACCCAAAATCTTCTGATCTCTACGAAAGGAACAAAGTTGTACCGGTATTCACGTTCCGCCTCTGCCACACGTCCGTAAGCTTCCGAAAAAAACAGGAAATAGAGCAACAGCAGGACGTAGACCACAAAAAGAAAAATACCCATCCGCCGTATTGCGCGTTTTGTTTCGTTTTTCAAAATTTTCCCCTATATCAGAATATCCGATTTTCTTTTTAACAATCTTACTCCGCTGATGATCATAAGAACACCAGCCGCAATTCCCGTCGCCAGAGTAATAATCCCTATGACCAGACTGCAGACTCCGGCTCCGGACATTGTTCTGTAAATCTTCTCGTTCACGGCTATTCCTCCTTATAACTGAATACCTTGACCGCGCCTCTCTGCCGCCGCAGAAAAGCATCCGTTTTTCTATTTTGCTCCGTACTGACGGTAGTATTCGTCAATAGCGGTCTTCAGTGTATCGTCTATGATCACTTTTCCTTTGTATTCTTTGTTATACAGATGTTCCACTACTTCCTTCATGTTGACGATTGCATTCGTCTCAAAGCCATAAAGGTCTTTTATTTCCTCAAGAGCGCATTTTTCTCCGCCCTTGCCTACTTCCATACGGTCCAGAGATACCATAAGACCTACGATTTCTACGTCAGCCGCCCCTCTTACCTTGGGAACTGTTTCCTCCATAGATTTGCCGGAGGTCGTCACATCCTCGATCATGACTACCCTGTCGCCGTCCATGAGCTTGCTGCCCAGAAAACTTCCCTTATCCGCTCCGTGGTCTTTTTCTTCCTTTCTGTCTGAGCAGTAGCGGACTTCCTTTCCATACAGTTCGCTGTATGCAATGGCAGTCACCACACTGATAGGGATTCCCTTGTAAGCCGGTCCGAAAAGCACGTCAAAATCATCGCCGTATTTGTCATGGATCGCCTTTGCGTAATATTCACCCAGACGCTTTAACTGGGAGCCCGTCACATAAGCTCCCGCATTCATAAAGAAGGGAGATTTTCTTCCGCTCTTTAAGGTAAACTCTCCGAACTTCAGCACATTGCTGTCCACCATGAATTCGATAAATTCCTGCTTATACTGTTCCATATCTCTTAAAACCTCCGTATTTACAGGCACTTTCCCTGCCTTCTGATTTTATTTTACCGCACCGATGAGTTCCCGGATGTCCGAAACTTTTTCTTCCTCCATAAACGCCTCAATCCCCTCTGCGATCTCAACTGAAGCATAGGGATTGTAGAAATTCGCGGTTCCCACGGAAACTGCCGTAGCTCCTGCCATAATAAACTCAAGGGCGTCTTCTGCCGTAGCAATGCCTCCCATTCCGATGATCGGCAGTTTCACTGCCTGAGCCACCTGATATACCATACGTACAGCAATCGGTCTTACCGCCGGGCCGGACATGCCGCCGGTCCTGTTTGCCAGGGCAAATCTTCTTCTTTTGATATCGATCTTCATTCCTGTCAGCGTATTTATCAGAGAAAGCACATCCGCTCCCCCTGCTTCCGCAGCCCGGGCCATTTCCGTAATATCTGTCACATTTGGGCTCAGCTTCATGATCACCGGCTGTTTTGCGTATTTTTTCACTTCTTTTGTAATGGCTTCCAGAGCTTTCGGATCCTGCCCGAAAGCAATGCCGCCCTCTTTTACATTCGGGCAGGACACATTGATCTCCAAAAGATCCACCGGCTCGCTGCCCAGACGTTCTACTACCTGACAGTAGTCTTCCGTTGTTTTTCCGCAGACATTTACGATTACTTTCGTATCATATTTCTTCAGAAAAGGAAGATCTCTGCTGCAGAACACATCAATTCCCGGATTCTGAAGCCCAATGGCGTTCAGCATCCCGCTGGGTGTTTCCGCAACTCTCGGAGTTGGGTTTCCCGGCCACGGAATATTGGCAACACCTTTGGTAACTACTGCGCCCAGACGGTTCAGATCTACAAATTCACTGTATTCCATTCCTGAGCCGAAGGTACCGGAGGCAGTCATGACCGGATTTTTCAGTTCCACACCGGCTAAAACCACACTTGTCTTTGTCATAATTCCACCTCCGTACTTAAAAATACCGGTCCGTCCTTGCAGACGCGTTTGTTGTGCACCTGGGAATGTTCGTCTATCTCTTTTGATCTGCAGACGCAGGCCAGACAAGCCCCGATCCCGCAGGCCATACGTTCTTCCATGGAAATCCAGCAGGGGATTTTCTTCTCTTCGGCATACTTCTTGATCGCCCTGAGCATGGGCGCGGGACCGCAGGCAAAGATCACGTCCGCCTCAAGGGCCTTTTCCTGCACCACGTTCATAACATTGCCTTTTGTACCGGAGCTTCCGTCCTCTGTTGAGACATATACCTTTGCGTATTCCGCGAATTCTTCATTTAAGAACAGTTCGTCCCGGTATCCCAGGACTGCTGTTTTTTCCGCGTTCAATTCTTTTGCTGTCTCCAGCATTGGCGGGATTCCGATTCCTCCGCCCATCAGAAGCACACGCTTTCCCTCCGCTTCGTCAAGAGGGAAGCCGTTTCCCAAAGGTCCCAGGACTTCAACAGGAACTCCCGGATGCAGTCTGGAAAAGCTTTCCGTACCTGTATTTTTTCCGGTCACACGGTAAACAAGACGGATTCTTCTGTTTTCTCTGTCAATCTCACAAATACTGATCGGCCGGGGAAGCAGTTTACTGCCGTCCCGGGTATAAAGAGAAAGGAACTGACCCGGCCTGAAAATATCCGCCATATGGTCTGCCTGAAGCCACATACTGTAGATGTCTGAGGCAATTTTTTCCTGGCTGACGATCTTTAAGCTTTCCTTTATTTTTTCACTCATCTGTTTCCTCCTGCGGCTGCTTTCCGGCAGCCTTTTTGTTTTCTCTTATCGATTTTCCAGAGCGCCGCTGATGTCAGCAATCATATCCTCTACCGCTTTTCTTGAAGCATCGGCATAGTTCAGTTCTCCAAAGGAAGCGTAGGCTTCCTGTTTATAGGCCGCAATGATGCCTCTGGAAGAATTTACGATGGCGCCAAGACCATCCTCATTGAAAAAGTGTACAAGATCCGCGCCTTTTCCGCCCTGAGCGCCGTAGCCCGGCACCAGAATAAAGGTCTTTGGCATGATACGGCGGAGCACCTTGCCCATTTCCGGATAAGTAGCTCCCACAACGGCGCCGATATAGCTGTATTCTTTTCCCATATGCTCCTCGCCCCACTGAGCGACTTTTTCTCCTACCCATTCATAGAGAGGACGTCCTTCAATAATACGGTCCTGGAACTCACCGCTGGAGGGATTGGAGGTCTTTACAAGAATAAAGAGGCCTTTATTCTCTTCCTTGCACACATCAATAAAAGGCTTCACGCCGTCGGAACCAAGATACGGATTTACTGTAGCGAAATCCTCGTCAAAGCCGGCCCATTTTTTTGATCCTACCTGTACTTTTCCCAGGTGGCCTGCGGCATAAGCCGCGGAAGTGGAACCGATGTCTCCTCTTTTAATGTCTCCGATCACTACAAGATCTTTTTCCTTGCAGTAATCGATTGTCTTTTTATACGCCTGAAGTCCCGGAATGCCGAACTGCTCGTACATGGCAATCTGAGGCTTTACTGCAGGGATCAGATCATAAACGGCATCCACGATCCCTTTGTTATACTGCCAGATCGCTTCTGCCGCGCCCTCCAGAGTTTCTCCATACTCCTGAAACGCCTTCTCCTGGATATGCCCGGGAATGTAATTCAGCATAGGATCAAGTCCTACTACAATGGGAGCGTTGGTTTTCCGGATTTTTTCAATCAGCTTATTAATCATATGATCATTTCCTCCTGAAATTAATTTATCGCCAAATTCAGAATCTGTTCAAGAACATCATACACGAATTAGCTGATTTAATAAAGTATTTTTTTATATTATTCCGCCGCTATTTTATTACTGTACTTTTTTTATCTAAAATTTGCACAAAAACTTGATTTTTTTATAAACATGCAGATTAACCTTGACAATTCAAAACCCGGGATATATAATCAAATCACAATCCACTACATTATTAATATATAAAATCATAAAATCACTAGTTTTTAGAGATTATATATTACATGATATAGTCTGTAAAATCTGGTGATTTTTTCGTCAGATAGATTTTAACTTTTTATTTTTATGGAGGTAACATCATGAACAAGGGGACTGTAAAATGGTTTAACGCAGAAAAAGGCTATGGCTTCATCACAGGCGAAGACGGAGCTGACGTATTCGTACATTTCTCTGCGATCAACGGAGAAGGATTCAAATCTCTGGACGAGGGACAGGCAGTGACTTATGATCTGACCGAAGGCGCTCGCGGAATGCAGGCTGCCAACGTTACAAAATTATAATCCGAGGCTTGATACGGCAGAATAACAATCCTTTTCAGGTTTTACCTGACGTTCAGCGGTCTCATTCGATAAGTTTTACCGCAACAGAAAATCCCCGGCATCACCGGGGATTTTTATTTGTTATGTTATTGCGGATACTCTTTTTCGGAAGGATTCCGTTATCCTATTCCGCTGTATCCGCAGAAAGTCCTGAAGTATAATTATCAAGGGCGCTGGTATCCATCACTGTCTGCTGTACCACTGACGCGTCTTTTTCTGTGACTTTATCATATACGGAATATCCGATCCATGCTACAAGAGCCACACAGACAACGATTCCCACTACCTTTTCCAGTATATCATAAAATTTTTCTTTTCTCTGTTCATTTCTGCGATTTGCTTTCAGCGCTTTATAATTGTCCACTTTTTTCTGACTCATAATGGAATCTCCTTTGTTCTAAATAAGTGTTTCTATTATATCACAGCGCCCGGTAAAAGTGAAGTCTCTTTCCAAATTCACAAACAATTCACACAACCACGATTACTCCGCCGTCATTGGCGTACATGCTGCTGACTCCCGCAGTGTCAAGCACTACGATCCTCTTTACAGCCATTTTTTCTTCCAATGCTTTTTTCAGAATCATCGCCCTGTCATAGCAGTTGCAGTGCGAGATCGCCAGGATCTTTTTCTCACTGTCCTTTGTTTTTTCCACAATATACTGCACCATCTTGATAAGTGCCTTATTGATTCCTCTTGCCTGGTCAAGCTGGCAGATCGTACCTTCCGGAGTGGCTCCCATAACCGGTTTGATCTTCAGCGCGCTTGCCACAAATGCCTTTACTGTGCTGAGACGTCCGTTCTTTCTGAGAGTTTCCAGATTATCCAGTACAAAAAATGTATTCTGCTCTGCAATATAAGCTTCCACTCTGCTGACCACTTCTTCAAAGGTACATCCGGCCTCTTCACATTCCTGTATCTTCATTCCGATCAGAGTTTCCCCTACAGAAGCGGATCTGGAATTGAACACATAAATTTTCTTTTCCGGCTTGTCTTCCTTAAGAAGGCTTCTTCCAAGAACAGCGCTGTTATAAGAACCGCTTAATTCTGCCGAAAGCGTCACCGCATAGATCCGGTCCGCTTCGCAGTCAAAAGCTTTCATATATCGTTCAGGAGAAGGGCAGGCTGATTTCGGACATTCTGTACTTGCCGCCACTTTCTGAAGGAATGCTTTCTGATCGAAAGACGCGTCGTCTACGATAGTCTCCCCATCTACATTCAAAGTCAGCGGAACTGATTCAAAATGTTCGTCATTCTTCCATTCCTCCAAAAGCTCTCCGCAGCTATCTATAATTATTTTATAGCCCAATTATATCGTCCTCTTTTCTATAATATGTAGTATCAAATACCACATCTATATTATCATATCCCTTACTGTTTGAAAAGACTTTTTGTAAAAACTCTGTTCTTTTTTTCTATTCTGTTTTATAATGGACAAAGCACAAAAAATCAGGAGAATCATACTATGCTTGCACTGAAAATCAATAACGTCAAAACTTTTATGACCCAGCTTCTTATCGGCGACACTTTCGATGCTTTTCCTCTTGCCGAGGCGTCTATTACTACATTCAATACGTTTACGATAGACGGACGGGTTAATAAAGAATTTTTTGATACGGACACACAGGATATCCTCACCCAAAACGCTGTGATTTATTCCCACTGGAAAAAAATAAAACCTTTCTGCCGCAGTATTATCCGCGGGAAACTGCTTCCGCTGCAGTTTCGGATCATTTTTCAGCTTGCGCCATATCAGCTTTCCGAAATCCTGAAAATAGAAGAACCGGAACCGGCTGCCAGTACGTTCAGCAGTTTTTCCCTGAATATCCAGTACAAAAACAAAATGCTTCTCTGCACTACGGGAGTTGCCCGTACGTCTTTTATAATGGATAAAAAACCTGATCAGTACTGGGACGATGCCATCCTCCATTTTTTTAAAAATCTGAATATTGATTATGAATACTTATAATCTATCCAGGTTTTCCTGCTCCTGTGTTTCTCTTTCCTGAGAAAGGTAATATGCCAGCATATCCACAAATTCACTGTTCGTGGGTCTGTAGTTTAAAGAGTATCCTGCGATTTCGTCCATTGTTTTCTTATTTGCCGTCCAGCAGACATTGATCACTGTTCGGATGTCATGTTCCACGTTCATTGGCGTAGATTTGAATTTCTTTGCCAGAAAAGGGTAAATGTCCTTTGTTATTTTAATCGGCCGTTCCTGTGCCTCCATAGAAATTTTCACCGCTTCGGCCACAAAATAATATCCTTTATATTTTGATGTCGCACCCAGCTTTCTGATTAAATGATATACTTCTCTCATTTTTTCTCCTCCGTTTATTCTATGTAGTTCACTATTATACGACAAAATACTGGTATTTTCGTTTTTCGTAAACAAATCGTCATTACTCGAAAAAAATTGAAATTTTACGATTTATTACTGCAATTCTCCACTACACACAGAGTCAGAATAAAAATCGGAAGTTTCGTTGTCAAGAAAAAATCAGAAAAAAAGGACTTCCGGTACATTCAAAAAACGAATGTCCGGGAGCCCTTTTTTAAATATTATTTTGTAAGCATCAGCAAAATTTCGTTGCTTCTCTGAACAAATTTCGTCATCTCTTCCGGGGAAAGAGGTTTATGACTGATCATCGCCAGGTCATACAACTGCTGACAGATCACAGCGCCATTTTCAGATTCCGGGTTTTTCGCAAGATACTGTACAAGAGGATGGTTGGCATTCAGCACAAGTGTTTCCTGTCCGCCAAACATGTTGGGATCCATTCCGTACATATTATACATCTTCATCATATCCTGCATACGGCGGCTTTCCTCAGAAAGCATCATCATCGCGGAAACACCGTCGTTTTTCAGATTTTCCACTTTTACTTCCAGTTTCTCTTTATTCAGGCTTTTTCTGAAAAGCTCTGTCAGCGCTTTTGCAGTCTCTTCATCTGCCGTTCCCTCGCCTTTCAATTCTTCCGTCAGATCAGCATCGATCCTCTTGAACTGAATCGTCTGATCTTTCTGTTCCAGATGTGAGATAAAGGGAGCGTCAATATTGTGCGAAAGGATCACAGCGTCTTTTCCAGCCTCTTTGAACATGTTGATATACTGGCTCTGCTGCACCGGATCTGTCACATAAAAAATTGTTGTTTTTTCCGGTTCTTTCTTGGCGGAATCCTTATCTTCCTCCGTCTTCTCAGCAGTCTCCTCTTTTTTCTCCTCCGGTTTTTCCCCGTCTCCCTCCTCTTTCTGAGGTTTGTTTGCTTCTATGCAGTCCTTCAGAGTCAGGTATTTGTCATCCAGGTCTTTAAACAGAATATAATCATGAAGTTTTTCAGCAAATTTACTGTCCTTTATACATCCGTATTTAATAAACGGACTGATATCATCCCAGTATTTTTCATAAGCTTCACGGTCAGTCTTGCACATTCCTGTCAGCTTGTCCGCTACCTTCTTGGAAATATACTCCGCTATCTTCTGTACAAATCCATCATTCTGCAGCGCGCTTCTGGACACGTTCAGCGGCAGATCCGGACAGTCGATGACGCCCTTCAGGAGAAGAAGGAATTCCGGGATCACCTCTTTGATATTATCGGCGATAAACACCTGATTATTATACAGTTTGATCGTTCCCTCTATGGAATCATACTCTGTATTGATCTTTGGGAAATAAAGAATTCCTTTAAGGTTGAACGGATAGTCCATATTCAGATGGATCCAGAACAGCGGCTCTCTGTAATCCATAAAAACTTTCCTGTAGAATTCTTTATATTCATCCTCGGTGCATTCATTGGGATGCTTCATCCACAGCGGATGAGGATCACTGAGAGATACCGGACGTTTATTGATCTTTACTCTGTCACGGGCCGGAGATACTTCCACGATCTCCTTCTCTCCGTTTTCGTTCTCTTTCTCCTCTGTCTTCGCATCTTCATGAATATGTTCTACAACAACATCATCCTCCCGAAGTTCGGACTCGTCGATCGTTTCATATTCCTGTTCTGCGTTTTCCTTTGAGAGATAAATATTCACCGGCATGAAGGAACAGTATTTCTCGATCACTTCACGCATACGGTACTCATTACAGAATTCCAGACTTTCGTCATTTAAAAACAGTGTGATCTCCGTTCCCACTGTATTCTTGTTTCCGTCTGAAATGTCATATTCCGTTCCGCCGTCACAGGTCCAATGCACCGGAACAGCTCCCTCTTTATAGGAAAGAGTATCAATATGCACTTCATCAGCAACCATAAATGCAGAATAAAAGCCTAATCCAAAGTGACCGATCATCTGATCATCTGTTGTTTTGTCCTTATATTTCTCCAAAAATTCTGTAGCTCCGGAAAAAGCGATCTGCGTAATATACTCCTCTACCTCGTCCGCCGTCATTCCGATACCGTTATCAATAAATTTCAGAGTCTTTTCTTCGGAATTTACGACTACATGGATTTCCGGTTTATAATTTTCCGGGAAAGTATACTCTCCCATAACTTCAAGTTTTTTCAGCTTTGTAATGGCGTCGCAGCCATTGGAAATCATTTCTCTGGCAAAAATATCATGATCTGAATAAAGCCATTTTTTTATAATTGGAAATATGTTTTCACTATTAATCGACAAATTACCGTGTTTTGCAGGCATGTCATCCACTCTCCTTTATATTGATCAATTTCTGTTTTATATAGTAATACCCTTTTTATAAAAAGTCAAGAAAAAATTAGCACTCATTTGAAATGAGTGCTAATAATTTGAAGTATTTTTTTATTTTTTCCTGTTCCGATAAACAAGAATCCCTCCAATTACCACAACCGCTGCAATAAGAATGATCACAAACGGCAGGATCGGCGTACTGTCTCCTGTTTTTACAGCATTTCTGCGGTTTGCCGCCGGAGTCAGATCCAGACCGGGAGCCGTTACCTTCGCTTTTGATATACGGAACGGAACCTGTTTCGTATCAGATCCCTCTGCATTTGTCCAGGCACTGCCGTTATACTGCTGAAGTTTAAAGACCACCTTCAATATATAGCTTCCGCTCTTTGCCATTCCGAAGGAGCCTGTATACGGCGCTCCCGTCCATGTATTCGTATTGATCACCGTCCAGTTCAGCGGTATATAACGCGTATCTCCTTTTCTTGGAGAAGTATTGTCCATACCCGCGCCTACTGCAGTAAAGGAAATCCTGGACTGAGTCGTATACACTCCGTTGTACTCGATTCCGGATATATAATTATCATCTGCAGAGACTTTTTTCGGAGAGTATGCATTTACACTTACCTGAATATACGCCAAAAGCGTCAGTTGGTTATTGTTATCCACACCGTCCGGAAGAGAAACCGCTCCCCGGATACGGAAATTCTGCGCCTCTGTGCTGGATGGATCGTAGCTGCAGTTTTCTACATCCCATGCAACTGAGGCTTTCATATTTCCCGCGGTGGTTTCTATCACCACTGTTGACGGAAGCTTCAATGACTGCGCGTCTTTTTTCGTTCCGTTTACAATTCCTGTCACTGCTGACGGCTGCTGGATCTTGGTAACTGTCGCCGTTCCTTTGATCACCTGGAATTTTACCCCAACATTTGCTTCAGCCTGTCCGGAAGCGATCTTTACGCTTTCCTCATAGCTGCCCGCCGCCAATCCTGTTTTCGGACGGATGGTAAAGCTTACCGATTCTCCTGGCTGCAGTACAAGATCTGCCGATCCCGATCCGCTGACCTCAAAGTTTTCCGCGGAAGGCTGCGTCAGAGTTTCCGTCTGATTTCCGTTATTGGTAACAGTAAACTGCTGCGCCTCTACCTCGCCATATCCCTCTTTGGTACTGGAAAATTCCAGTGTATCCGGAGATACGGAAAGACTATGCGTGCTTTGCTCCACTGCAAATCCCGCAGTGATCTGTATTTCAGTTCCTGTTCCTTTGTCTGTAATCACAAAAGTTTCTTCATAACTGCCTGCCGCCAGACCTTTCTTCGGTCTGACAGTAAAGGAAACAGATCCGCCCTGGGCGCTTACCTTGTCATCTGCAAGGGATGCGTCAAAATACTGGGCTTCCTCTTTTCCGTTTACAGACCAGCTCAGCTCGGCATCTCCGGTTCCAGTATTGGTCACTGTCACAGATTTCTCTGCCGGAGCCTCCGCATAGCCTTCCACTGCCGTACCAAAATCCAGTTCCGAAACATCCGCTTCGATCTGACTTGTTTTTTCCGGTTCCGGAGTAGGTGTCGCCGTTGCCTCCGGCAATGTTGTCTTTACAGAAACAGAGAGGAGCTGGCTGCCGTCCGACACATTTGAAAAGCTGATCGTATCGTCATAGGATTTCCCGGCTTCCAGGTTTTCCGTTTCCGGTTTTACTGTAAATGTAAAGGACGACCCCGCCTCTACAGTCACCGGATCCGAAGGCGCTACCGACACTGTTCCCGCTACTGTAGATGTTTCGATTGTCACTGCCTGCGTCCCGGAATTTGTTATTGTTATCGTCTGCTCCTCTGCTCCTGTAAATTCCAGAGCTTCCTTGTCTGCTTCTACAGCGGCCTTGGGACTTTCCTCCTCCACGGTCATCTTCGCGATAAAGGAGGCTTCTGCACCCTCGTCACTTGCATATGTGATAGTGTCTTCATAAGTACCGGGCTCTGTTCCCGCTCTCGGGCCGATCCACAGTTCCACGGTTTCTCCCGGTTCCAGAGGATCGCTGATATCCTGGACTACAAAATGCTCCGGACTGATTTCTGTGAAGTGCAGCGTTCCTGTTCCTGTGTTTTTCACAGTCACATACTGTCCTTCATTGTCTTCCTCTTCTCCTGAAGCGACAGTTCCGAAGTCCAGGATGCCGGAACCGTCCTCTGTGAAAACTTCCGCCTGGTAAGATACGTCCGGATCTTCGCTTCCGGCATTTTCCGTTTCGCTGCTGCTGTTTTCTTCTGTCTGGATTTCATCTTCTTCTGCCGCAGGTATGTCTCCTACTGCTTCCGTCCCGGCTTCTTCTGTAAGCCCTTCTGACAGGATCACTTCATTTTCATTGGCGCTGTCTGCTGTTTCCGCAGCAGCATCTGAAGTTTCCTCGTAATAGGTTCCGTCCTCTGTAGCCGGAGGGATTCCATCTACCTCTTCTGTTCCGGCTTCCTCTGATTCCTGGTCATACTCCCCGTTTTCCTCATTCTGGGATTCCTCCTGTACTGCAGGATCCTCTGTATATTCTTCATTTTCTTCCGTCATGTCCTCCGGCGCGCTTTCCGCCGGATCCTCTTCAGACATTTCTCCTTCCGGAACCTCTTCCGAAGGTTCCTCCGCCGCTTCTTCGCTTTCGTCGTTCAGGGAAGGCTCTTCTGCCGCTTCTCCGGATACTTCTTCACCTGAATCCGCCGCTTCCGTCTGATCTGCGGCCTGGTCTGTGCCGGCAGGCTCAGAGCCCTGGACATTCTGGGCGGCCGCCTCTTCTGCAGTCACCACATATCCGGTAGACGCCTTCAAAGATCCTGTGATCCCTTTGTCTTCCAGTCCGGTGATCGTAAGAACGATCTTAGCACCCAGATCCTCCTGGGCCACTGTGTAGCTTTTTTCTTTGCTGAGTTCCTTCATTTCCTCATCGCCGTCTGTCTTCCGGGACCATAAATAACTTATGCTGTCCTCGGACAGTCCCTGAGGCTTTACCTCTTTCAGATCAGCTTTCAGGGTACTTCCCACTGCTGCTGTTCCGCTGATTTTCAGTTGCCCCTCCAGAGCAGCAGACGATGCTGCAGCAAAAACAGTGGAAGGAAGCAGGGATAATACCATAAAAACTGACAAAATAACTGCTGTAATTCTTTTTTCCCTCATAAGTCATCCTCCTTTTCGGCTTCTGCAGCTCCCCTGCATTCACCTGTAATTCTATACTTTTTCAGGATAAAGATCCTGTTCCGGACCCCTTTGTAGGTATCCTCATTATATCACAGGAGGCACTGCCTATGTAATTTCTATTTTCCTTCCAGTTTTTCCGCTTTTTCAGCCTTCCACGATCAGGTAGCCTCCTGATGGAAGCGCAAAGACTTCCGCTGATTCTTCCAGTTCCCGGTCAGACAGTCCTTCCACATCTGCGCCTGACTCGTCAAGATATCTGCGGACCTCCTTCAAAGAACGGACCTCCGCCGCCATGCATTCCTCCAGAAATTCCTCTGCTTCTTCAGGAGTCTCTGCTACCGACTCGTCAAACAGACGGCTCTGTTCCTTTAAAAACACCTGTATGCACTCTTTACTGTACACGTTTCATCGCCTCCTCTATATTTCCCTTTGTTCTGATCAGTTCTTCCAGCACCGTCTCTACACGCTTCGTCGTATAGGACGCGGCTTTTTTTACTCCGGGCTTCGCGTGTTCCATTGCGAAACTGTAGGGAGTTGCCTTCAGCATTTCTATATCGTTGTATTCATCTCCGAAAACCACACATTCTTCCGGCAGGATTCCCAGACGTTTCTGGTATACCTCAAGTCCTCTTGCCTTATTTGTTCCCAGCGGAATAAAATCCACCCAGGCAAAACCGGAAGTCACAACTGTGCACCTGCCGGAAAAGCGCTCCTGCCAGTACCGGATGGACTCCTCCTGAACTCCGTCCTTTTCATATACAGCAAGCTTCATACACGGCTCCGTGATTTTATCAAAGCTGTCGATCACCCTGGAATCTGTTTTTACCACCTCTGTCATCAGTTCCAGAAAATGCTGCGTCTTTGGCATAATGTAGTAGAAATCTTTTGTAGCGCAGGAAAATTCTGCTCCTTCCGTTTCATAGATGGCCTCCGCGATCTCCCTTGTCAGCGCCGGATCAAACCGATCCTGATAAAGTACTTTTTCATTCTGTACCGCCATGGCCCCGTTTTCACAGATAAACGCCATATCATCCAAAACAGGCGCGAACAGGCGTCTCATATTCGGATACTGACGGCCGCTGGCGGCCACAAAAAGGATTTTATTTTCTTTTAACTCTCTGATCAACGGAAATAATTCTTCCGGGAGAGACTGCGCTCCGTTCAGAAGCAGCGTCCCGTCCAGATCACTTGCCACTAATTTTATCATATTCATACTCCTCATAAATCTGCAGTAATTCTGCAGGTGTTTCCGCCACTCTGTCCGCTCCGCTGCTCTCCAGTTCCTGCCTGTCGCGGAATCCCCACAGCGCGCCTATCGTATACATTCCTGCAGCTTTTCCTGTTTCCATGTCCGTTTTTGTATCGCCTACATACATACATTCCTCCGGCAGGACTCCAAAAATCTCTGCTGCCTTCAGAGGAGCGTCCGGCGCCGGTTTTCTTCGGATCCTGTCGCTCTGTCCGATGACAAGATCCAGTTCATCGCCGAAAAGCTTTTGGATCACCTTTACCGCCGCTTCATGAGGTTTATTAGAACAGACTGCCAGATGCAGCCCCCTCTTTTTCAATTCTCTTAAAGTTTCCGGAATCCCATCATAAGGGGTCACTTTATATAAAGGATCCTCGTCGAATTTTTCCCTGTACAGACGTCTCGCTTCCTCGAAATGAGTAAGATCCGGATCTCCGGCGTCCTTCAGACAGCGGCGGACCAGCATTTCCGCTCCCTCTCCGCTGTAATACCGGAAGTTGTCTGCAGGAAGTTCTGAAAGTCCAAACTCTCTCATAATCCCGTTTGCCACATATGCCATAGATTCCAGTGTATTCGCCAGCGTTCCGTCAAGATCAAATATGAATGCCCTGATCATTTTCATCCTCCAGTTTTGTTCTCAGTTCTATTCCCAGTTTTTTTGCCTCATAAAAAAGTCTCCCCACAGGAAGCCCCACCACATTGGAGTATTCTCCCCGGATAGCTTTTACATAAATGCCGAACTTTCCCTGGATACCGTAGCTTCCGGCCTTATCCATCGGTTCTCCTGTCTTTACATAGCTTTTGATCTCCTCCTCGGATACCGGATAGAAGGTTACGTCCGTACATTCCGCAAATGTAGTTTCCTTCCATTCTCCTTCTCTTTTTTCCAGAATCGTCACCCCTGTATATACCTGGTGCGTATTCCCCTGGAGCATGTTCAAAGTTTTTTCCGCATCTTCCCTGTCTCTGGGCTTGCCGAGTATTTTTCCCGCAAAGGCAACGATCGTGTCCGCTCCCAGGATCACCGTTCCCTCGTCCGCCGGACAGACTGCCTGAAGCGCTTTCTGCCGGGACAGTTCTTTTACAACCGTTTCCGGATCCTGGCTGGGGATCACTTCCTCCCCGTTCCCGGGGCGTACCTCAAAAGCTGCTCCGGCCTGCTCCAAAAGCTCTCTCCGTCTTGGAGAAGCGGAAGCAAGTATTATTCTTCTCATAATTTTTTCGTTCCTTTTCGTCATTTTCTGTTACAGTATACTCTGTCGGCAAAAAAACCGCAATCTGCAATTCGCAAATTCATTGTAAAAAAACAGACATTATAAAGAAACCTCCTTAAGAATGCTGAGATTCACCCTTCCCTTTTTGTACGAAAAGTAGTACAATGATACCAGATATTTTGAAAAAATGGCCTGCCGGCCAGAAAATCGAAAGGAGCAGCATATTATGGCAAAAATGAATAAGTATTGGGGATTCGTAGCTATAGGTGCGGCTGCGGCGGCTGTTGCAGGCGCTGTTGCGGCTATGGCGCTGAAAAAGAAGCCTGTGAACGATTATGATTTCGACGATTTTGAGGATGATTTTGAAGATATAACTCCGGATTCTGATGAAGAAAAGAAATCTTCGGAGGAGACTTCAGAAACTTTCGCTTCCTGGGAAGAAAACGAAGATACTGCAGACCAGCCATCTGCTGAAGCGGAGGATACAGCCGCTGAAGATCTGGAAGAAACTGTGGAAAAAACCGGAGAAGCCTCCGATGCGGAAAAAGTCCTGGACGAAGAACTGGACGCCGCTTCTGAAACTTCCGAAGAAGAATGATCTTTAGCATCGGCGGCGTTAAACCGTACGCGGCTCTGCAATATTAGACCCCTGCCGAAGTTCTGCTTTCGCATGATTCTGGCAGGGGTCTTCCGTTTATTCTTTAAAAATGACTCAGGCTTTTACAGATCAGCAGGTAGCGCCGCCGATCACCGTTTTCTCCAGGATCTGCTTCTTATCGATCTTGCTGTTCAGAAGCTTGTCCTGTACATAATCAAATCCCAGTCTCTCAATGGTATCTGCAAAACGCTCGCCGGAAATTCCCTCGTCGCGGAAGAAAAGAATCGCGCGTTCTACCAGATCGATCACTTCCTCCTCTGTTGCAAAAATCTTATCCAGCGGCTGGCCTTCTGCAACCTTTTTGCCCCAGCGGCCGCCGATATATACCTTGTATCCGGTCAGCGATTCATTGACTGCGCCAAAGGGACATCTGCCGATACAGCGTCCGCAGTGGTTGCAGCTGTCCTCCGGAATCTGGATCCTGCCGTCTGTAACCTTCGCCACTTTGATAGGACAGTTGTCCTGTACCTGGCACTTCTTGCATCCTTTGCACTTGGAAAGATCGATCTCCGGTACGCGCTGCCCGATGATACCGATATCGTTCAGATTCGGTTTTACGCAGTTATTCGGGCAGCCGCCCACAGCGATTTTAAATTTATGGGGCAGGTCTACGCCGTGATATCCGATATAATATAACTGATGCAGTTTCTCAGAAAGCTCAAAAGTATCGATCAGACCGTACTGGCAGGTAGTTCCTTTACAGGAAACCACCGGACGCACTTTTGATCCTGTGCCGCCGGTCTCCAGCCCTGCTTCCTCCAGGAAAGCAAACACTGCGTCCAGATTATCATAGGGCACTCCCTGGATCTCCAGCGTCAGACGGGTCGTCATAGTCACCTCGCCGGAACCGAACTTTTCTGCAGCTTCCGCAACTTTGCGCTGTTCCTCAGCAGTCAGTTTTCCGTTTCTGGTGATCACACGCACATTAAATACGTCGTCATATCTCTTATCCTGAAGGCATCCAAGTCCCTTTACACGCTTGATCTCCGCCGGAGAAAGCTTCTTTCCATTGCGGGGAACCTTTACATCGTTGAAATATACGCCGCCTTCCAGAACCTTCGTATTCGTATATCCGCAGGCTTTCAAACGGTTCTGGAGGAAGTATCCTCTCTTGCCCTTGGTACATACCAGAAGAAGCTTCGCATCCTTATCCAGCCCCTCGACAGGTCCGTCTACTTTTGAAAGATCCACCCAGAGAGCGTTTGCCACGGTCTGCTGCGGCTGCACATCGATCACTGTATAATCCTTTGCCGCTCCTGCCGCGTATTCCGCCGGGCTCATGGAATCCAGCACTCCGTCAATCTTATTTTCCAGAATGTAGCATGCGGTGACAAAAGGATGGATCGCCGTGGAAAACGGGGGCGCATAAGCAAAGTCGAGGGTATCAAAGTCATCCAGCTTCATTCCCTGTGAAATTCCCACAACAGCAATATCCGTCATCTTGTCCACTGCGCCTGCTCCCAGTACCTGGATTCCCAGAAGCTTTCTTGTTGCAGTCTCCGCGATCAGTTTTACCACAAAGGAAGACGCGCCCGGATAATAATGAGCTTTATCATCTACCACACAGATCACTGAGGTAATCTCGTATCCGGCCGATTTCGCCTGCTCTTCCGTAAGACCGGTCCGGCCTCCGTTCAGGCCTGGAAGCATACGGACAACGCCTGTTCCCAGACAGCCGCCGTATCCCTGTCCTTCGCCATACATGGCTTTCGCCATTGCACGGGCTGCCAGATTGGCGGTTGAACCCATAGCGGACCACTGAGGCTGGCCTGTAATGGCATTTTTCACCATTGCACAGTCGCCTGCGGCGTAAACATCCGGAAGATTTGTCTTCATCTGAGCGTCTGTAAGTATGGTGCCTTTAAACATTTCCAGTCCGGAATCCGCAAGGAAACCGGTAGCCGGACGGACGCCGATAGCCACGATCACAATATCGGCCGCCAGAGTTCCGTTTCCGGTGATCACTTTTTCCGCTTTTCCCTCTCCCTCGATCCCGTTTAAGGTGGTGGAGGTCAGCACACGCATGCCGGCAGCCTTCAGCTGCTTCTTGGCATAATCTGCCATCTCTTTGTCAAAAGCGTTCGGGGTGATCTGAGAAGCCGCGTCGATCACCGTCACTTCCAGTCCCTGAGCCATCAGATTTTCCGCAACCTCAAGACCGATAAAACCAGCGCCGCAGACAACTGCTTTCCGGCACTTCTTTTCTTCCACATAGCTGCGGATATCCGAGGCGTCATCCGGTGTACGCACACAGAATACGCCGGGGAGAGTAATTCCCTCGATCTGAGGCACAAAGGGAACCGCTCCTGTGGCAATGATCAGTCTGTCATAAGTTTCCGTAAATTCCTCGCCGGATTTCTTCTTCAGACAGACAGTCTTTGCGCCGCTGTCAATAGAGGTGGCTTCGCAGCCTGTATAAACTTCCGCCCCTGTCAGGCCGGAATATTTTGCCGGAGTATTTACGATCAGTCCCTCTCTGGAGGGGATATCGCCTCCAATATAATAAGGCAGACCGCATCCCGCATAGGAAATATCTTCGCCTTTGGTAAATACCTTTACCTCTGCGTTCCGGTCGCAGCGCTTCAGCTTTGCAGCCGCCTTTGTTCCGGCGGCCACACCGCCGAGAATTACATACTTCATAGTATATTTCTCCTTTCGCATTATCATTTTATATACCATTGATCAGGACAGGATGTTTTTATTTTCCAATCTCTGAAATCCATTATAATACTTGATATCTATAAATGGAAATTGTAAAATACAATCTATAGTATTGAAAAAACCTATGGATAAATGGAAAGGAATTTGTATATGACGATCCGACATCTGAAAATTTTCATCGCTGTAGCAGAATCAGCATCTATGAGCGCAGCCGCAAACCGCCTGTACTTAACGCAGCCCACTGTCAGCCAGGCTATCCGGGATCTGGAAAATCATTATCAGGTTCATCTGTTTGAACGCCTCCACAAAAAACTTTTTATTACAGAGGAAGGCCGGCAGCTTCTGGAGCTTGCGCGTATGGCTGTAGGAAATTTTGACAGTCTGGAGCTTTCCATGCAGAGATTCCAGGAACGGCTTTCTCTCCGTATCGGTTCTTCTCTGACTGTAGGAACCTGCCTCATGTCCAGCGTGATCTCTGATCTAGAAGCCGCCTGCCCTAAAATGGATGTCTATTCCTTTGTAAGCAATACTGCGGAAATTGAGCAGAAGCTTCTGCGCAGGGAACTGGACGCGGCCGTAGTGGAAGGCACGATCGAGTCTCCCAGACTTACCGCAGTACCTATTGTGGAGGATTCTCTTGTGCTTGTCTGCGGAAAAAATCATGATTTTTATAAAAAAGAGGTGGTCTATAATTCCGAGCTGGAAGGAAGAAAATTCGCAGTCCGGGAAAAAGGCAGCGGAACCAGAAAGCTGTTCGAACAGTATCTTTCCGCCCACAACATCCACATTCAGACTTCCTGGGAAGCCAACTGCCCCCGGACGATCCTAAACGCTGTTATCCACAATAACGCTCTTGCAGTACTTTCCCAGCGCCTTCTGAAACATGAGATCCGCCACAGATCCGTAAAGATTTTTCATTATGAAACAGGAGAATGGAACCGAAGTTTTAAGCTGGTTTATCTGAAAAAGTTTTCCGAAAACGCAGAAAAGCCCGGCGAAGTCTTCCATGGAAGATACCCCTCTCCCTGCATTGAGAATCTCCGTTCTGTTCTGGAACGGTATCGTACCCTGCCCCGGCCCACAGATTATCCTGCCTGTGTTCTGAAAAACGATATCTGACCATCCAAAAAAGGCCCGCCGTATCTTTTGCGGCGGGTTTTCTGCGCAGCCGGACTGTCAGATACTGACAGCCAGCTCTCCTGATGTTTTCCGGTATTCTGTTTTCTTTCTTTCTTCCGCTCCTTTGCCGTACCAGATTTCTTTCATATTCATCACCAGCATCTGAAGCCGGTTTTCGATATTGGCAAAGCTTACGTCCGGATCATAGTCAAGGGGAAGGATCTGCGCGTCCGGATATTTTTCCTTCAGCTTCTTTGCGATGCCCCGTCCTACCACATGATTGGGAAGGCATCCGAAGGGCTGAAGAATAACAAAGGCCCTGCATCCTTCTTTTGCGTGATGGAGGATCTCTCCCGGGATCAGAACCCCCTCTCCGGCGTCAAAAGTGTGATGGATGATCGGGTCGCTTTCCTTTACCAGATCCTGCATTCTCACAGCAGGCTCATAAAGAGGATGTTCCTTCGCGATCCGGTCTGTAGTATCATGGGCAAGATTAAAGATATGATCCGCCGTATACAGCCAGGTCCTCTTTGTGATTCCTCTGTTTAGGTGATACTCCTGGATCTGCTTGTCCTGATAAAAATAAGTTTTTCTGATCACATCGGTCATTTTTGCTTCTATTACTTCAAATCCGTTGTTTTCCAGGTATTTCTCAATATCATGGTTCGCTCCCGGATGGAAGTTCAGCAGGTATTCTCCTACGATCAGTACTCTCGGCTTTCTCCTTGAACGGTCGTAAGGGATTTTTCTCATAATCTCGATTCCCTTCCGGAATCCCTTCACCGCTCCTGGAATACCGGAATGCTCCAGTCCATCCACAAGGCTGTCCATAGCTTCCTCAAACGCTTTTTCCGCGCTTCCTTTTTCCAGTTCATAAGGACGGATCTTTCTCAGAAGCTCCTCCAGAGCGTCGATCATAGGCATGGCGAAAGCAATTCTGAGAGAAGAGACAAGGCTCAGCCGGAAGCCGGGATGCAGATCATGGCTGTCTCTGTCGTCGTTTGTCAGAATCGGTACCTGAGGAAATCCTGCATCATCCAACGCTTTTCTCAAAAGAGCGCTGTAATGGGTAAGACGGCAGTCACCGATATATTTTCCCATTCCGATAGCCGTATGATCCGGATCATATTTTCCGCTCTTCAAAGCGGCCAGAGCTTCTCCGATCACGATCTGCGCCGGAAAACAGATATCATTATGTACATATTTTTTTCCGAGACGGATGGACTCCTCGCGCCCCGGCTGCAAAGAAACCGCCCGGATTCCCTGGCCGCAGAAAGCCGCAGACATGATCCTGCTGAAAGCGTGAGAAGTATTTGGGACCAGAACGACCTTCTCTTTCCGGTCTTCTTTTGTAAATTTCACCGGATAAGGCTCCGGAAGTTCTCCGGGAACTGTCTTATCTCCTCTCCTTCTCTTCATCATCACTGTTTCCAGAAAAGAGCGGACTCTGATGCGCAGCGGTCCCTGGATATCGCTTTCGTCCACTTTAAGGATCAGTGGTGTTTTTCCGGATATTTCCCTCATCATCCGGACAATCTCATCAGAAAGATAGGCGTCGTGGCCGCATCCGAAACTTACAAGCTGCACATATTCCAGGGACTGGCTCTCTGCCGCCATAACGGAGGAAGCAAGCATTCTTGCGTGATAATTGTTTACAATATCCAGACGGCTTTTTCCAAGATCCACCTCCTGAATATCGGGAAGCGAGTCTGCCGTCAGCACCGGAATTCCGTAGCCTGCAAACATCTCCGGCAGTTCATGATTTACAAGAGCATCGTTCTGGTAAGGCCTGGATGCAAGGACTACGGCAAATCTGTTTTCTTTTTCCGCCATTTTAAGGACGGCGGCTCCCTCTTTTTTCAGTTCTTCCTGAAAAGTCTTCTGCGCCTTATTTCCCGCTTCAACGGCTTTTTCTGTCAGCTTTCCTGGAACAGAAAAAGTTTCTTTCATATATTTTATAAGTTGTTTTTTCTGATCCTCTTCTGTGTACCAGTGGAACATGGGTGAATCAAACGGAATCCCCCATTGTCCTTTTGGATCGTCGGAATTGCGGATCACAAGAGGATATCCCTTCACTACCGCGCACATGGACTGACTGGTATCCTCCCGGTTTTCCGAAGGAACTGTTGTGATCACCGGCATAAAAATCCGGTCCACGCCCTTTTTCACAAGATTGCGGATATGTCCGTGAACCAGCTTTGCAGGAAAACATACTGTATCTGAAGTTACTGCCGGCAGTCCGTTTTCATATATCTTACGGGTGCTGAAATCTGAAAAGCGGACGCCGAATCCAAGCGATTTCCAGAAAGCAGTCCAGAAGGGCGCGTTTTCCCAGAAAGAAAGCACCCGGGGCATACCAATAGTGATCCCCTTTTCCTCCATAAGCTTCGGATGATCATAGTCCCTGAACAGCAGCTCTTTTCTTGTCTGATACAGATTTGGAACCTCTTTCAGCTTCTGCGTTTTTTCCTTCAGCTTTTCCCGCACTTTCTCATCTTTTGGATTTCCCAGTATTTCACCTCTCTCACAGCGGTTGTTCGTGATCCAGGAGCTTCCGTTTGAAAAGGTGATCACAGTACGTTTGCAGTGATTGCTGCAGAACGGGCAGGGCATGTTTGCCGACTGACTGTAGGAAAAATCATCCAGCGCGTCCAGGTCAATAAAAGTCTGCTTTTCCGGTTCCTTCTGATGCTGCTCCTTTGCCGTAAGCGCCACTCCGATGGCTCCCATAAGGCCGGGATAAGGAGCCCTTGTAACCGGCTTTCCGATATATTCCTCCAGAGCTCTTAAAACCGCGTCGTTTTCAAAGGTTCCCCCCTGCACTACAATTTTGTCGCCCAGTGAATCTACATTAGAAAGCCTTACTACCTTTGTAAATACGTTTTCAATAATGGAGCGGTACAGTCCTGCCATAATGTCTTCCGGCAGTCTGCCGTTGCGCTGTTCCGTAATAATGCTGCTGTTCATAAATACTGTACACCGGCTTCCCAGCACTGCCGGATGACTGGAGGAAAACGCGGCCTTCGCGATTTTCTCCGCCGGTATATGGAGAGAAGAAGCAAAGTTTTCCAAAAAGGATCCGCAGCCGGAGGAACATGCCTCATTTACAAGAATATTGGTTATGATCCCGTTCTCCAGCCATATCGCTTTCATATCCTGACCGCCGATATCCAGGATAAAAGTTGCGTCCTTCACATATTTCTCCGCGGCTCTGGCATGGGCTACCGTCTCCACCGTATGATATTCCGCCTGAAAAGCATTGGCGAAAAGCTGTTCTCCATAACCGGTTGTTCCTGCCGCAAGAATATGAAGCCGCAGCCCTTCCTTCCGGTAGCGTTCTCTCATCTCGATCAGCGCCCGTTTCGCCACATCCAGAGGAACTCCCTCATTCGGGGCATAAAAGGAATCCAGGATTTCTTCCTTCTCGTCAATAAGAACAAACTTTGTGGTAGTGCTTCCTGAATCTATTCCCAGATAGGCATAAACGTCCTTTCCGCCGGAAGGCTTCTTCCATATACGAAGCGCTTTTTTATGTCTGCTTTCAAATTCCTTCCGCTGTTCCAGGGAGGCAAACAGGGGCTTTCCCTCCTGAAGCTTTGCATGTTTCATCTCTTCCAGTTTTTCATGGAAAAGGGTCAGCAGTTCCTCCGGGGTACGGTCTTTGCTTTTTTTCAGCATATTCCGAAGAGAAACGGCCGCTCCGCAGGCTACCATCAGTTCCGGATGCTCCGGGATCAGAATATCTTCCTGAGCAAGGGACAGTCTCTCGGCAAAGACCTTCACCAGCACCGGATTAAAAGTCAGCGGCCCGCCCTCAAAAGCCACCGGAGCTTTGATTTCAAGACCCTGAGCCAGACCTCCGATCGTCTGCTTGGCAATGGCGTGAAAGGCGGACAGCGCCAGGTCTTCTTTGGCAACTCCCTGATTCAAAAGCGGCTGGATATCCGTTTTGGCATATACGCCGCACCGCCCGGAAATATCGTAAACACAGGTTCCCTGACCTGCCAGATTATTGAAATCTTCTACCGGAACCTTAAGAACAGAAGCGATCTCATCAATAAAAGCGCCTGTTCCTCCGGCACAGCTTCCGTTCATCCGCATATCCGCCACATTTACGGTATGGGAAGTATCGTCCTCTCGGAAAAAAATCATCTTCGCGTCCTGCCCGCCCAGTTCAATGGCTGTTCCGATAGAGGGATACTGTGTCTTCAGAGCCTCTGCATTTGCCGCGACTTCCTGGATAAATGTAAGTTTCAGTTTTTCCGCAATAGGCTTTGCGCCGGATCCCGTCAGCGCTGTCTGAAACTTTCTCCCTGGGAAATGCTCCTTCAGCGCGTTCAGCACAAAAGCGATGCTTTTTACCTGATCCGCATGATGCCTGCGGTAATCAGAAAAAAGGATCCTGCCTGTTTCCGGATCTATCACCGCTACTTTTGTAGTGGTGGAACCCACATCGATACCCGCCAGCAGCGTTTCCTGTTCTTTCTTTTCTTTCGTCATTTATCTTCATCACCTTTTATTTCTGTATAAATTCACTGCACCCTTGAAAATACCACCGGTATTTCCAAAGGTGCAGCGATTATTTCCGCATTGTTTTATTTTAACGCTTTTCTTTTCTTTTTTTCAAGAGTAAATTTGTATATCCTCCGCTTTATTCTGTCCTCAATGCTTTTACCGGATCGCTTTTCGCTGCCTTTCTGGATGGTATCAGTCCTCCAAGCAGTGTCAGGAACACACTCAAAACGATCAGTATTACCGCATATCCTGCCGGAAGCACTGCGTTAATGTCGCTTCTTCCCGCAATGGAATGAATGATCTGGTTTCCGGGTATCAGAAGAAGCAGCGTGATCCCGATACCCATTGCTCCGGCACAGAAACCGATAATAAACGTCTCCGCGTTGAACACCTGGGAAACGTTTCTTTTGGAGGCTCCGATAGCCCTGAGAATACCGATCTCCTTCTTTCTCTCCAGAACACTGATATAAGTGATCACTCCGATCATAATGGAGGACACCACCAGCGAAATAGCTACAAACGCCACCAGTACATAGCTGATCACATTTATAATATCCGTCACAGAAGACATCAGCGTGCCTACCATATCGGTATAAGTGATGGCCTTTTCTTCCTGGCCGGAATCTTCCATTTTCTCATTATAGGCGTCCAAAATGTTCAGGATCTGTTCCTTGCTCTCAAAATTCTTGGGATAAATGGCGATTCCTCCCGGCTTATTCTTATCCGCATACCCCAGCTTTTTAAGATTATTTTCATAAGCGGCGTCCTCGTCGGACATCATGGAAGTCAGAAGCTCCGTCAGCTCATCCTGATCCATATTTACCTGGATCGCATTCATAAAAGCGTCTTCGTCTATACTGACGGCATTCTCCATAGCAGAACTCATTTGTCCCACATACTGCTGGATCGCATCCGCCATGGCGGAACCGATCTGTCCGGCCGCCTGACGCATAGCGGCGCTGATATTATTTCCAATCTGTCCCAGCATACTTTCCATACCGGAACGGAACTGTTTTTCTACTTCCTCCTGTATGGTTTTCCCTTCATCCTGAAAGATCGCGGAAACTTCTTCTGCCGCGGCATTCAGATCCACAGCCTCGGCAAGATTACTGTAAAGCCGCTTCTGTCCGGCATCTGATTTCAGATAATCTAAATAAGCCTGTCCAACTGCCGCCGCATCCGGCAGCACATACTCCGCCGCGTACTTCTGGTATCCGGCCAGAAGAGCCGCAAAAATCTGTTGGATCTGATCCGGCTGGATCTGAATGTCAATGCTGTTCCGGATCACGTTCTCCGCCTGTGCCGTCAGATTCTGCTGTACCTCCGGGAGCTGAAGATAAGCGATGATCGTTGCAACACTGGATTCTTCAATATTATTTTCCTTTGCATAATTCTGGTAATCCGTTACAAGCTGCGCCGCGATTCCCCATAGCTGATCCGTAGGAACGGACACACTTATGTTTGACGATATCAGATTCCGGATACTTTCTTCCAGAATATTTTTTGCCTCCTCTGTTTCCAGATAGTCCTGGAAGCTCTGGGCAGGATCTGTGAATTCAATATCGGAATCTTCCGGAAGGCTCTCCTGGAATCCTCTGATCATATCCTCCGTCATTGCACGCAGTTCTTCCTCTGAAATTTCCAGATCCAGTCTTTTGCCTAAATCCTCCGCCTTCTGTTTCAGATCCTCTGATACCTCCGGCAGAATTTTCTCCAGATCAATGTTCATGATACCGCTTAAATCCAACTGGCTTCCGTCTATTTGAAAAGCGCCCTCCAAAGCCGATGTATCTATATCCATTCCGGAAAGCGCGGACAGATCCAGGGAGGAAAAAGCATCCTCATCTATCTGAAACGCCTTCTCCATTGCCTCTCCGTCCACACTGAAAAGAGAAGATACGTCAAACTCATCCTCTTCTGCCTCTTCTCCGAATTCTTTTCCGCTGAACACATTTATATTTTTATTCTGAAGCTGGTTTTTCACGATCTGACTGTCGGCTGCCTTTTCAATAACATGGCTGGTAAGCTCCGGCGTATAGCCGATACCGCTTGAAAGCATAGCGATGTCTGTGCCCTCTGCCGGCTTTACGATTCCCACGATCGTAAGATCCTCTCCTTTGTTTACCACTTTTTCCATGTAGTCTTCATCACCGGATTTATCTGTCCATACATTATAGTCTTCGTCATATGCATAAAGGTCTGCGCTGTTGACAAGCTTAAACTGGATTCCCAGGATCTCATCATAGGAATACTGCCGGATATCTTCAGGCGTTTCCACATCTTCCTCCTCGGCAAACTGCTTTACCATCCTGTCCAGTTCCTCTCCATCGCGAAGTCCAAGCGTATATAACATAAGATCGCTGATATTTCCATTGGATGTAAGAACCAGCACACATTCATTATATTTCTCCGGCCAGTGCCCCGCCATTACGTCATACTGGTCTTTATACAGGTCTTCATCCGACGGCATTTCATAGAACACATCGGTATTCATGGACATAGACATCAGGCTGTTGGTGCTTTGTCCGGATCCCAGGCCCAGGGCCGCAAAAGAGCGGTCAGGATTCACCTGACGCGTCCCGTTTTTATTATCCAGAAAAATCAGAGGCGACACATTATATGTATATTCTATAGAATTCACATAATCATCTATGCCGCTCTCTCCGCTGTCCAGATAAGTTTTCAAAGACTCCAGGTCATTGGAATCCATTTTTGAAAACATATTCGTCACCATCTCATTGACGCCCACCTGTCCCTCTCCGCCGGATACCGTACTGTTGGCGGCGTCTATCATCATGGACGTAAGATCCACGCCGGTGCTGCTGATCTCCAGAGGATATTCGGAAAGCGTCTCTTCCTCTACAGACTGAATATAATCATTGACTCCTGTTGACAGGGAAAGGATCAGGGCAATTCCGATAATTCCAATGGAACCTGCAAATGAGGTCAGGATCGTCCTGGCTTTTTTTGTTTTTAAGTTGTTAAAACTCAGTGATAAGGCCGTCAGAAACGACATGGAGGACTTTCCCATATTTTCATGTCTGGGAACTTCCAGAGCCGCCTCGTCCACCTCATAAGGCATAGAATCCGAAAGTATCTTTCCGTCTCTCAGGTTTACGATACGCGTGGCGTACTGCTCTGCCAGCTCCGGATTGTGTGTTACCATGACTACCAGACGTTCCTTTGCCACTTCTTTTAAAAGATCCATGACCTGCACGCTGGTATCGCTGTCCAGCGCGCCGGTAGGCTCATCTGCAAGAAGGATTTCCGGATCGTTTACCAAAGCTCTTGCAATAGCGACCCGCTGCATCTGTCCGCCGGACATCTGATTTGGTTTTTTATGGATCTGCTCACCCAGCCCCACCTGCTCCAGGGCTTTTCTGGCGCGCTCCCTTCGCTCGCCTTTTGAGATTCCTGATATGGTCAGCGCCAGTTCCACATTGGCCAGGACAGTCTGGTGAGGGATCAGGTTGTAGCTCTGAAAAACAAAGCCGATGGTATGATTCCTGTAGGAGTCCCAGTCCCTGTCCTTATACTTCTTCGTTGAAATCCCGTTAATGATAAGATCACCGCTGTCATAACGGTCAAGGCCGCCAATGATATTCAGAAGAGTAGTCTTGCCGGAACCGCTGGGCCCCAGGATAGCGACGAATTCGTTCTCCCGAAGATTCAGGCTTACTCCGTCAAGAGCCTTCTGCACCAGATTGCCAGTTTTATACTGTTTGTAGATCTCTTTGATCTGAAGCATTTAAAGTTTCTTCCTTTCTCATTACTTTTCCACTTTGCCCCCGTTTTATTCTCAAAAGTTCTGTCTCTAAGTCCGATCTTATCATTTTATCACATTTGCCTGCAATTTTCCACAAAATTAAGAAAGCGGCCATGGGAAAAGCTTTCCCACAGCCGCCGGTTTTCATATTTTACTCACTCCATTCATTGCCGTCATGACTTCCATGATAATAAAAAGGATCATCCATACAGAGGTGAATGCATAAAGACAGTATCTTTTTCCAATACGGTTATTTTTCCTCCATTTTTTTATCTTCTCTCTGTTCAGGAAAAGAATCAAGACTGCAGTTATAAAAAACGCAGCAGGAACTCCACAGGTAAAAACAGACTTTAAGGGCTCCGCCATCATTTCAGACATTCTTCCCATCAGATCAGAAAACACCAGATTGTTCAAAATATGGATCACAAGAGACCATTTCATGGAATATTCCACAGCGATATACCCCAGCACCAATCCTGCCCCCATAGCAAAGCTTCCCTGCAGGAAGTTTCCATGTATCAGCCCGAACAGTACGGCTGATATAACTATGGCAAATTCCTTTCCAAAGGGCAGCAGTCTTCTCATAATATATCCGCGGAAAACAAGTTCCTCGGCTATAGGTCCCGCCAGCGTACTATAAAAAAACATGGAAAACGTCGTACTAACCGCCGAGGCGCTCTCAGCCGCTTTTGACAGTGTATAGCCAAAAGGATTCAGGAGCAGCTCCGCAAGTGACGATGCTGCCGCAAACAGCACCTGGCATGACATGAACACACAGAATGCTGCCAGAAATACCTGTATTGTCATAGGTTTCTTTTCATGAAGCATATGGCGGATATCTTTCGTTTTTCTGTATCGGACAGCCATATAAAGAAGACCGGCCGCCGTACCTGCAAGACTAAGAAGTCCGGCCTTGTCCATAGCATATTTCAGCATTTGCTCTGAAAAAGCGTCCACTCCCGTCAGGCCCGCATTTCCTGCACTTTTCCATAAAATATACAGAAAAGAAACGCCTACCAAGATCAGATGATAAATAAAAACACTTCTTACCGTCCGGTTCATCTGTTTTTTCAGTTCTTTCTTCATTTTGTTCTTCCTTTTTCCTTTCGCTGTTGTTTCTTTTACTATAAAGCAAAAGGAGGGAGAGCCGCCGTTTTTTGTTGTAAACAGCGCTCTCCCTGTTGTAAACGTTATGAAACAGAAGCTTCCGGCAAAAAAATAAGGATTTCCAGGCTGTAGACCGTAATATCATGTTTTTTCCGGATCTCTCTGTGAAGGCTTCCTTTATATTTTTTTGCGGCGTATGTCATATTCAGGATTCCCAGGCCATGTTCGTCTTTTTCTTCCTTTGCGGTGATGCCAGGAGAAAAAATCGCCTCTTCATGGACCGGATTCTGAAAAACAAGGGTCAGCATCTTTCCCTGCTGCCTGATCTCTACGGATATCCATTTCGGGCCTTTCTCCTGTCGGTTCAGATACTCCAGCGCATTGTCAAGAGCATTGGCGAAAAGTGTACATATGTCTGTTGCCCGGATACCAGAAGAGTCCTGTATTTTTCCCTCCAGTGTTATTTCAATATTTCCGGCTCTGGCCAGTATATTTTTTTCATTCAGTATCGCATCCGCGATTTCATTTCCTGTATAAAAATCCTGTCTGCTCTCTCCAAGTATAGTCTGCAGCTCCAGTATATACGCCTTTGCCCTTTCCAGATCGCCGCGTCCGGCAAGCTCTTTCAGACAAAGAAGGTGGTTGTTTATATCATGGCGGAAGCTTCGCATCTTTTCTTCCCTTTCCTGATACGCCCGGAAGTGGTTCAGCTCTGTCTTCAGATAATGTTCTCCCACAGTTGTCATATACTGAAAATAATCTTTTTGATTTTCCTGATGGATCAGGATCACTGCAGAAATTTCCAGAAGGATCACTGCAAAGCATCCAAAGCCTGTAAAAATCCTGGAAGCGCCCTCCTCCATTCCGGTTTCCTTCACTCCGATCATCATAAACCCTATAACAAGAAGAAACAGCCCGCAGATATGCAGAAATCTTCTCTCCCATGGCCCCAGCTTCCGGTAAGGCGCGTCAAGCCGAAAGGACTGTTTTATTTTTTCTCTGCCGCAATATACCGCCGCCGTTCCCATCCAGAATATTCCGTCAGCCACATAAATCCAGCTACTGTTCTCAGGATAATTTCCAAATGTATAAGGAACTCCATAAAACAGAGCCAGAAGGCCGGTCAGATATCCCATAGCAGGAAACAGAAGTCCGGTTCCGGCCAGTCTGCGCTTCTTCCTTGTCAGGAAGATATGTACGCAGAAAAAAATCAGAGCTGACAGAACAGCCATGCTTTCTGAAGCCTGAAACACTATCTGACCTGCAAAAACAGTCAGAAAAAAAGCGGCCAGATAGGTTATTACGCTCTTCCGGCATGAAAGAGGAGCCTCCAGGTATACGATTCGTTTTATTCCCAGAAGCGCAAGAAGAATCTCCGCCGCGGATATGCAATTATGAATAACAGAAAATAAGACTGTTCCCTTCATCTTCCTCCTCCATGCCTATCCGCACTCTTTCAGGAACCTGGCAGCCGCTTTTTGAAAAGCAGCCCTGCGTCCTCTTCCAACAGGAACCCTCGTTCCATCCGCCAGCACTACTTCTTTTCCATCATAAGCCTGCACTTTTGACATATTAACAATATAGCTCCTGTGCACCTGAAAAAACTGAAGCTCTGGCAGTTCTTTACACTGCTCTTTCAGTTTCTTCCGTATCAGATAATGTCCTGTCTCCGTATAGATCACTATGTACACATTTTCACTTTTAAAGTAAAGGATCTGATTCAAGGGAAGGTAGTATTCTCTTCCATCCTGGCTGACAATCAGTCTCTGTTCCAGTACTTTCTGTTTTTCCGCCGCTTCCAGCGCGTGATAAAGCTTTTCCAGGTTTACCGGCTTCACCAGAAAGCGAAACGCCCCTACCTCGTAACCTCTCAGCGCATATTCCTCATGGCTGGTAAGAAGTATCACAGGAACAGGAATTCTTTCTTTTTTCAATTCCTCCGCCGTCTGGATGCCGGAAAGTCCTGGCATTTCAATATCAAGGAAAATGCAGAAATACGCGTAAGGATCCTTCTTTACTTCGCGCAGAAGCGCGGTTCCGGACGAAAATGTCCGTATTTCCACATCCAGGCTGCGGAAATACTGTTCCAGAACCTCCCTCATCATTTCCGAAAAAATTTTTTCGTCATCACATACCGCAATTTTCAAAGCGTTTTCCCTCTCTTTCCCCTTAGACGAAAAGAACGCCGCCGGTGGAAATTTCCATCCGGCGGCGCTGTAATACTGTTATATATTCAGAAGATCACTGTATACTTTCAGAGCGCCGTCTGTCTCATGGGCAAGTACGCGCTTCGCAAGTACCTTTCCAAGCTGAACGCCTTCCTGGTCAAAGCTGTTCAGATTCCACAGGAAGCCCTGGAACATTATCTTGTTTTCAAAATGCGCCAGAAGAGCGCCCAGGGAACGAGGATTAACCTGATCGCCGATGATGATGCTGGAAGGACGTCCTCCTTCAAAATTCTTATTAAGATTTTCGTCTGCTTTTCCGCAGGCAAAAGCCATGATCTGCGCCGCAACATTAGCGCAAAGCTTCTGCTGGCTTGTGCTTTCCTGGATCACAACATCTGTATCCATCTGGTTGTGTCTGAATCCAATAAACTGAAGAGGAACGATGTCTGTTCCCTGATGCAGAAGCTGATAGAAAGAATGCTGGCCGTTTGTTCCCGGTTCTCCGAAGATCAGCGGTCCTGTCACATAATCCACCGGCTGTCCGAAACGGTTTACAGACTTGCCGTTCGACTCCATATCCAACTGCTGCAGGTGGGCCGGGAAACGGCTCAGCGCCTGGGAATACGGAAGAACAGCGGTACTTGGATATCCCAGCACGTTTCTTTCATATACGCCGATCAGAGCGTCCAGCATAGCCGGATTCTCCAATACATCTTTATTTAACGCTGTCTTATCTTCAGCAGCAGCGCCTTCCAGGAACTGCGCGAATACCTCCGGTCCGAAGGCAAGCGACAATACAGCGCCGCCTACTGCAGAAGTGGAGGAATAACGTCCGCCGATATAATCGTCCATAAAGAAGGCTGCCAGATAATCGTCGCTCTTAGCAAGAGGAGAAGTTTCACTGGTAACAGCGATCATATGTTTGGAGGGATCCAGGCCTTCTCTGGATAGAGCGTCTTTTACAAAGGACTCGTTTGTCAGGGTTTCAAGTGTGGTTCCGGATTTTGATACCAGGATAAAGATGGAATGAGCCACGTCAATGCCGTAAAGAACAGCGGCCGCGTCATCCGGATCTACGTTGCTTATAAATCTAGCCTCCATCTTAAACGCATTGTTTTTCTTCGCCCAGTTTTCCAGTGCCAGATACATTGCGCGGGGACCGAGGTCGCTTCCTCCGATACCGATCTGGACAACAGTTGTAAATTTCTCGCCTGCTCCGTTCGTAATCTCACCTTTATGTACCTTTTCCGCAAACTCGGCGATTTTTCTCTGCTGCTCCACATAAAACGCGCGCTTGTCCACGCCGTCCGCCTCAACAGTATTCCCCAGTTGTCCTCTTGTCAGATGGTGAAGAACCAGACGTTTTTCTCCTGTATTGAGCACCTCTCCATTATAGAGAGCCTCGAATTTCTCTGTAAGCTGCGCTTCTTCGGCAAGAGCCTTTAAGCCGTCCAGCACTGTATCGTCCACCTGCTTTGCTGCAAAATTGTAGGCAAGACCTTCCGCCATGGGCACACTGTACTTTCTGACACGTTCCGCGCCGTTTTCTCCGCTCATCGCTTCCGCAAGATTTACTTTTTCCACCTCAAAAAGCTTCTTATAGGAAGCAAGTGTGTCTAAATTATTCCAGGTAATCATGTTTGGATTCCTCCTTAAATTTAATATGTTCCTAACATTTTTATATGTCTGATTATAATATTAAATCGCCGGAATTTCAAGACTGAGCATAGAAACAGATCCGGATTTCACTGACAACATCTTCCCAGATCCGTAAGAACACCATCCGAGACCTGAAGGACCCTGTCTGCCGTCTGCGCAATACTTCTGTTATGGGTGATCATAACGATCGTCTGCGCAAATCTTCGGGAAGCTTTTTTCAGAAGGGCGATCACCTCGCTGCTGTTCCGGGAATCCAGATTTCCTGTAGGCTCGTCTGCGAGGATCAGAGAAGGACGTGTGATCAGCGCCCTGCCGATAGCCACTCTCTGCTGCTGCCCTCCGGAAAGCTGTCCGGGAAGATGATTTCTCCTTTCCTTCAGGTTCAGCACCGCAAGCAGCTCCTCCAGATATCTTTTGTCCGGTTTCTGATAATCCAGCAAAACAGGAAAAATCATGTTCTGTTCCACTGTAAGCTCCGGTATCAGATTAAATGCCTGAAATATAAAACCAATATTTCTTCTGCGGAAGACCGTCAGTTTCTTTTCCTCCATGGCGAAAATGTCTCTTCCGTCGATCCATACTTTTCCGGAAGTAGGCGTATCCAGAGCGCCGATCATATTCAGCAGAGTACTTTTGCCGGATCCAGATTCTCCTACGATCGCCACATATTCCCCCTTCTGAACGGAAAAACTGACATTTTTCAGCGCGTGAACAGATGTCTCACCGCTGCCGTAGGTTTTTGAAACTGACTGAACTTCTAATAAATCCATTTTGAAGCACCTCTTTCTTATTCCTTTTTGCAGAGAATACCACCTGTACCTTACGGCAGAGTGACTTTCACCCTACAATTTTGTAGGAATCCTAAGTTTGAGGGCAGAATGTAAGGATAAATTCCGTACCTTTTCCCAAGATACTGGAAACTTCTATGACGCCTCCGTGGGCCTCCACGATCATTTTTGCCAGCGGCAGACCCAATCCGATTCCCTGCTTATCCTGAGAAAATCTGCTTCGGTAAAACCGCTTAAATATATGATGAAGATCTTCCGGATGTATCCCGGTTCCATTGTCTTTTATGATCACGCGGACCATGGATGCGGACTGATTCCAGCGGATTTCCACAGTATCTCCCTCTTTCGTATGGTCAAAAGCGTTTTTTACAATATTTTCAATCGCTTCCGTCATCCAGCTCCTGTCACATTCCAGAAAAATATCTTCTTCTCCTTTTGCGGACAGCGTTTTCCCTTCCTCTTTTGCCCTGTATACAAAATGCAGTTCGATCTCCTTCATCAGATCCGACAAATTCTCCCGGGTTTTGTCAAAAACGATAGATCCCGCGTCAAGCTTTGCGATCTTCAGAAGATTCTGGACCAGAGTTTCTATCCGCTCCAGTTCTTTTTCTGACAGCACCGCAAACTCATTCAGTTCCGGAAGGTCTTCTGTTTCTCCCTGAAGAAGTCCGTTATATATATTCAGCGCCGCCAGCGGCGTTTTTAGCTGATGGGAAATATCTGAAATCATATTTTTCAGAAATTCTCTGGAGCTACGCTCCTTTTCCATCTTTGCATTTAAAACAGAAGCAAGGGAATTTACTTCATGGAACAGACGGTATAACTCTCCTTCCTCCTCGCAGGGAATACGCTCCTTAAGATTGCCGGAAAGATATTCTGTGATCACAGAGGAAGCTTCTTCCATAATTTTATTCTGTTCTCTGAAGTATCTGAAGCAAATTGCCAGGATCACAATTCCTGTTCCCAGTCCGGCAAACAATATACATACCGCCGCTGCTTCAGGCACAAGAACTGTCAGTCCTGAAGAAAGCAGACAAAAAAGCAGTATTGCCGCAATTATTTTGTATATCATCATACGGATTCTTTTATCTGCCAATATCTTCATCCCGCACTCCTTATCCCTTTTTCTTCCTTCTGTCTTTTCTTATGCCTTTTGAATTCCTTTTATAATTTTCCGAAACTGGACGGTAAACAGAACCGCCGTAAAGCTTACTGCAATCACATCCGCAATCGGCTCCGCCATATAAACGGCCATCGTCTGATCTGCTGTTATAATATGCGGCATAATGTAGATAAGCGGGATCAGAAGGACAAATTTCCTCATTACCGCCACAATGATAGATTCCGTCGCTTTTCCAAGCGCGTTAAAGGTCATCTGGCAGGCCATCTGGATTCCCATAAGGACCATAGCGCCCATATAGATCCGAAGAGCGGTCCTTGTATAATCCACCAGTTGGGAATCTGAAGTAAACATAGAGGCAAATCCTCCCGGGATCAGCATGACCAGTCCCCACAGAAGAGCCGAATATCCCAGACTGACCTTCAAAAGCAGCTTAAAAGCAGCCCGGACTCTTCCCGCGTCGCCTGCTCCGTAATTATAGCTGATAATAGGCTGCGCGCCCTGGCCAAGTCCCTGCAGCGGCAGCATGGCAAACTGCATGACACTTGTAAGAATCGTCATTGCTCCTACTGCGATGTCTCCGCCGTATTTCTGCAGAGAACTGTTAAAGCAGACGGAAATCACACTTTCACTTGCCTGCATGATAAAAGTCGCGATCCCCAGAGCCAGGCACGGAAGGATGATACCCGGAGTCAGACCGAGATTTTTTCTTTTTATCCTGAGAAACGTCCTCTTTCCGCACAGAAAGCTGACTACCCATATACAGGAAAGGGCCTGGGAAATAATCGTGGCCAGCGCAGCTCCCCTCACATCCATATCGAAACCAAAAATAAAAATCGGATCCAGGATAATATTCGTAACTGCCCCGATCAGGACCGACAGCATTCCTGTTTTTGCAAATCCCTGAGCTGTTATAAAGGCGTTCATTCCAAGTGTAATCTCCACGAAAATTGTTCCCAGGGCGTAAATGTTCATATAGCTTACGCCATACCCGATAGTATTCTCGCTTGCGCCGAAAGCCATAAGCAGATCCCTGTTCCAGATCAGCAGGATCACTGTAAGGACAACGGAAATCAGGATCTGGAGAAAAAAGCAGTTTCCCAGTGTTCTTTCCGCCGACTCCTTATCCTTTTTCCCCATAAAAATAGACGCCCGGGGAGCTCCACCGTAACCTACCAATGCGGCAAATGCGGAGACGATCATGATCAGCGGCATACATACGCCAACACCTGTCAGCGCCGTTGCCCCAATCTCCGGAATATGCCCGATGTAGATTCTGTCAACAATATTGTACAGCATATTGATAAGCTGGGCGGCGACCGTAGGCAGCGCCAGCCTTAAAAGCAGCTTTCCCAGAGGCTCCGTCCGCAGAAATTCTTTACTTTCCTGCCCGCCTGCTGTATTGTTCTGCGTTTTTTTCATCTGTTCCATGATCCCTCTCCCCTTTCTATTGCTCTCCTGGAGTTCTCAAACATCTGTCTTATAAAACGGAGGTTTGCATCCATCTCCTCTTCTGTCGTTCCCGCCAGAACTATTTTAAGGTATTCCTCTCTCACGTCGTCGATCATTTTGGTCACAGGTTCCGCCTCCGGCCTTAGCTTCAGATGTATCCTCCGTCTGTCCTCTGTATCGGGAATCCGCTCTAACATCGACTTCTGTATCAGAGCCTCCACAGCTTTGGAAACCGCTCCTTTAGAAAGCATTCTTAGTTCCACAATATCCGCCGCGGTATCTTTCCCCGGATTGTTCTGCAGAAAACTGATCACATCCGCCTCCACTGCGGTAAGATCGTGCTCTGTACAGACTTTTTTCAGCATTTTGTCATACAGGCGCAGAAGGCTCCTTAGTCCTGTCCACAATTCTGTGCTCCGGTTCATTTGTGCCTCTCCTTTAGTTTCTTTATAAACAGTTTCTTTATAAACTATTTGCATAGAGTATTATACTACATTTTTTCTTTCCGTCAAGAAATATGAACAAAAAACCGAAAGACCGCCGGAATCATTCCGACGGTCTCTTTTTGTCTGAAGCTATTTTTTATTGTTTTTTACGCTTTCGGAAGGCGGAACGAGCTTTTCAGAGAAACAATGCGGTTAAATACCGGCGCTCCTTCTTTTGAATCATGAATATCCGCGCAGAAATAACCGTTTCTTACAAACTGATAGCTGTCGTAGCCTTTTGCCTCCATCAGAGCCGGCTCTACATAAGCGGTTACTGTAGTAAGGGAATTTGGATTCAGGTTCAGGGAACCGTCCTCCTTATTATAAACGCCTTTTTCTTCGTCCACGATGTTTTCATAAAGACGTACCACTGCCTGACCTGCCTGGGATGCCTCCACCCAGTGGATGGTTCCTTTTACTTTCCGTCCGTCCGGAGCGTTTCCTCCCTTTGTAGCCGGATCGTAAGTACAGTGTACCACACGGACTGTTCCGTCGTCGTCTGCCTCAAAGCCTGTACAGGTGACAAAATAGGCGTTCATCAGACGTACCTCTGTTCCCAGGAACAGTCTTTTATATTTCTTCGGCGGGTCGATCATAAAATCCTCCCGCTCGATATACAGTGTTTTCCCGAAAAGAATTTTTCTGTTTCCAAGAGCTTCATTCTCCATATTATTCGGAGCGTCCAGATATTCGATCTGGCCTTCCGGATAGTTGTCGATCACCAGCTTGATTGGATCCAGAACCGCCATCATACGGGGTCTTTTCAGTTTGAGGTCTTCCCGGATGCAGTATTCCAGCATGGCGTAGTCCACAGAGCTGTTTGCCTTGGAAACGCCGCAGAGATCCACAAACATTTTGATGGATTCCGGGGTGAAGCCTCTGCGCCTGAGCGCCGCGATGGACACCAGCCTGGGGTCGTCCCAGCCGTCTACGATTCCGTCCTCCACCAGCTTTTTGATATAGCGCTTGCCTGTGACTACATTTGTCAGATAAAGCTTCGCAAATTCGATCTGTTTCGGCGGATGGGGATATTCCAGTTCTCTGACTACCCAGTCGTAAAGGGGACGGTGATCCTCAAATTCCAGAGTGCAGATGGAATGAGTAATGCCCTCAATAGCGTCCTCAATAGGATGGGCGAAATCATACATGGGATAAATGCACCATTTGTCCCCTGTATTGTGATGCGTCATATGGGCCACCCGGTAGATAACAGGATCCCGCATATTCATATTCGGAGACGCCATGTCGATCTTGGCCCGGAGCACCTTCTCTCCATCCTGGTATTTTCCTTCTCTCATCTCTTCAAAGAGACGGAGATTTTCTTCCACGCTGCGGTTTCTATAAGGGCTTTCTTTTCCCGGCTCCGTTAAAGTGCCCCGATACTGGCGGATCTCATCGGCAGTCAGATCGCATACATAGGCTTTTCCTTTCCTGATCAGCTTTACGGCAGCCTCATACATCTGTTCAAAATAATCGGAAGCAAAAAACAGACGGTCCTCCCAGTCTGCTCCCAGCCAGCGGATGTCCTCCAGGATCGAATCCACAAATTCCGTTTTTTCTTTTGTAGGATTCGTATCGTCAAATCTCATATTAAATTTGCCATTATATTCCTTGGCAAGTCCGTAATTTAAGAGAATAGATTTGGCATGTCCAATATGAAGATATCCGTTGGGCTCCGGTGGAAAACGCGTATGCACAGTATCATAAACACCCTCTGCCAGATCTTTATCAATAATATTTTCAATAAAATTCTTGGAAACGTTCTCGTTCTCCATCTCTTTCCCTCCTGAACTGTTCTTGAACTTCAATCATATCATAGTTTCCCGCGTTTTAAAAGTTTTTTTATGACAGACAAGAAAAAACCCCTGAACATTCAAGGTTCAAGGGTTTCCATAAGCTGATGACGGGAATCGAACCCGTGACCTCCGCCTTACCAAGGCGACGCTCTACCGACTGAGCCACATCAGCATCTCCGCAGCTTTTCTGCCGCTCACAGTTGATAATAATATCAGATAACACGGGTCTTGTCAACAGTTTCTTTTTATTTTTTTCAAAACTTTGCCCTTTGCTTTTCTTCAGATTTTATGACTGGATCTCTTCTTTGCAGGCCCGGATCTTTCCTCGTATTCTCTGCAGCGCATTATCAATGGATTTTGGCTTTTTTCCAAGCAGCTTCGCTATTTTCACATAGCCGTATCCCTGCATATAATACGCCAGGACCTTATTTTCCATAGGGCTTAAAGCTTTTTTTATCTCTTCTTTCAGGATCCTGGTCCTCTCCTGGTCTATGATCACCGCCTCGGGATTTTCCGACCACCGGCCTTCCAGATCCTCCGCCTCCCCTGCCTGGCTTAAAGAAACATAGGAATTCAGAGGCAGATGCTTCTGCCTGTTTGAGCTTTGAATGGCGCTGTAAAGCTGTCTGTCAATACACAGCCCGGCAAAAGTCCGAAACGACGCTTCTTTTTCAGGCCGGTAATCCTGCACTGCTTTAAAAAGCCCGATCATTCCCTCCTGTATCAGATCATCAGTTTCTCCTCCGATCAGATATACTGCCCGCGCTTTTTTCCGGACAAATTCTTTATATTTTTCCATCAGATAATCAGAAATTTCCTTTTCGCCTTTCTGAAGTCTGACGATCAGCTCCTCATCACTGCATTGGTCGTAACCGCTCATACTGCCTCCGTTTCCCGGTTTGGCCCATCTCTTTATTATTTCTTATTTTCCGCCAGCCTCTGTCTTACGATCTCATAAGAGAGAACGCCTGCCGCCACTGAAGCGTTCAGGGAATCAATATCACCGCGCATGGGGATCGACACGGTGAAATCGCAGGCTTCGCGCACCAGACGGCTGACTCCCTCTCCCTCGTTGCCGATCACAAGACCGATGGGGCCTGACAGATCCGTCTGATACATGGACTGTCCTCCCATATCCGCGCAGGCAAACCAGATCCCCTCTTTTTTCAGTTCCTCCATTGTGCGGACAAGGTTTGTCACTTTTGCCACAGGAGTATAATTAATGGCTCCCGCAGACGTTTTGGCGACTGTGGCGGTAAGCCCCACAGACCGTCTTTTTGGTATGATCACTCCATGAGCTCCCGCCAGATTTGCCGTACGGATCACCGCGCCCAGATTATGCGGGTCTTCTACATTGTCCAGAAGGATCAAAAAAGGAGGCTCCCCCTTTTCCTTTGCTCTTTCAAGAATATCCTCGACAGAAGCATAGTCATAAGCGGCCACCTGGGCGAGTACTCCCTGGTGAGCTTTCGTTTTGCTGAGCTGATCCAGTCTCTCTCTGGGAACATATGTGACAATCGTATCCTTCTTTCGCGCTTCCCGGGCGATCGTGTGCAGAGGTCCATCCTGGCATCCCTCCAGAAGATACACTCTGTCCACAGTTCTGCCGGAACGGAACGCTTCCAGTACCGCATTGCGGCCTTCTATCCATTCGCTCATTCTTCATCCTCCCCGATTCCCATGCGGATCAAATCCAGCATCCGCGTATATTCTTCGCTTAGATAAAGATATCCGATCAGCGCCTCAAAGCCTGTCGCCCTCCTGTAGTCTGCCATGGTAGCGTGTTTTGCCATTGTAGGAGAGTGGGCGTTACGCCCTCTTCTGTACACGGCGTGCTCTTCTTCCGTAAGCTGGTCTTCGATTTTTTCCATGATCGCCGACTGAGCCGACGCCTTTACAAGACTGCTTGCCTTCTTATGCATACGGTTCACAGGACAGTTGCCTTTTTTTACAAGGATCGTGCGGATGACAAGCTCATAAACGCCGTCCCCGATGTAAGCCAGCGTAAGCGGTGAATAGCTGCGGATATCCTGATCCTTCAGGTGAAACAGCTCCTTCATGTAACTTATACTCGTTTCCATTTCACACCTTCCCGGGTATCCTTCAGTTCAATGCCCATTTCCAAAAGGCGGCTGCGTATTTCATCTGCCTTTGCAAAATCCTTTGCCTTTCTCGCCGCCTGTCTTTCCTGGATCAGTTCTTCAACATCCTTATCCAGGACCTCTTCTTTTTTCAGTACGACAAGGCCAAGAACATCGCAGAGGGTCACCATGATATCCAGAACGGCTCCCGCAAAAGCCCCTGTGCTTTCTTCCGTTACGTTGGTGTTTGCGAATTTCACAAGCTCAAAAACAGCAGCAAGAGCGTCCGCTGTGTTAAAGTCGTCGTCCATAGCCTCTTCAAATTTTTTACGGAAGCTTTCCACCTCTGCAAGCAGGCTCTGTTCGTTTTCCGTCATCGGGCTTTTGTCCGCCTCTTTCCGGTCTCTCAGTCGTCCCGCCGCGTCCACAATACGCTCCAGGGCATTCTTTGAGGACTCCATCAGATCCGCGCTGAAATTCAGCGGGCTTCTGTAATGCGCGCTCAGCATAAAAAAGCGCAGGACCTGCAGATCATACTGTTTCGCGATTTCCCTCACTGTCCGGAAATTTCCCAGGGACTTTGACATTTTACGGTTGTCAATATTCAGGAATCCGTTATGCATCCAGTATCTGGCGAAAATTTTCCCATTGCAGCATTCACTCTGGGCAATTTCGTTTTCGTGATGAGGAAAGATCAGGTCTTCTCCTCCTGCATGAATGTCGATTTCCTCCCCCAGATACTTTTTCGACATTACGGAGCATTCAATATGCCATCCCGGGCGGCCGTCGCACCAGGGAGACTTCCAGTAAGGCTCTCCTTCTTTTTTCGGCTTCCAGAGCACGAAGTCAAGGGGATCCTCCTTCTGCTCCTCTCCGGACACCTTAAGGGAACGGAATCCGGACTGCAGATCGTCAAGATTTTTGTGGGACAGCTTTCCGTACTCTTTGAATTTCTTTACACGGAAATATACGGTCCCGTCCGATACAGCATAGGCGTATCCTTTGTCGATCAGCGTCTGGATCATTTCGATCATGCCGTCGATTTCCTGGGTAGCCAGAGGGTGGGTAGTGGCCGGTTTTACGTTCATTGCCGCCATATCCTTTTTGCATTCTTCAATATAACGCCTGGAAACCTCCTCTGCGCTTACGCCTTCTTCTATTGCTTTTTTGATGATCTTATCATCCACGTCTGTAAAATTTGAGACGAAATTTACTTCATAGCCTTTATATTCCATATAGCGGCGCACTGTGTCAAAAACAATCATAGGCCGCGCGTTTCCGATATGGATCAGGTTGTATACGGTTGGTCCGCAGACGTACATCCTGACTTTTCCCTCTTCCAGAGGGACAAATTCTTCTTTTTTTCGCGTCATTGTATTAAAAAGCTTCATATTTTTTTATCCTTTCCTGCGCATAAATATCATGGGGATCAACTGATCAAAGCTCCTCCAGAAGACAAACCGCCTGAGAGGTTATCCCTTCTTCTCTTCCGGTAAAGCCAAGGCGTTCTTCTGTGGTTGCTTTTATACTGATTCTGCTCTCCGGGATTTCAAGAGCCTTTGCTATATTTTTTCTCATTTCCGGAATATGAGGAGCCATTTTAGGCTTCTGCGCAATAATGACTGCGTCTATATTGCCAATGGCGAATCCTTTTTTCTTTAAAAGCTCCCCCACCAGAACAAGAAGTTTGACGCTGGATATCCCCTCATAGGCAGGATCTGTATCCGGAAAATGCTGTCCGATATCGCCAAGGGCGGCGGCTCCCAGCAGCGCGTCCATAATGGCATGGATGAGCACATCTGCATCTGAATGGCCTAAGAGCCCTTTTTCCCAGGGAATATCCACTCCCCCCAGGATCAGCTTTCTTCCCTCTGTCAGTCTATGTACATCATATCCCAAGCCGACACGCATCATACTTCTTCCTCCATTTTCAGCATTTTTGAAACTCTGAGGAAACTCAGCCTTCTTCTTACATAGGGAGCCAGCCTCAGACTGATCGGTATGATCTCCTCTGTCAAACCAATATCATATACGCTTTTCTTGCATCCGGCGATATTCATCGCCTGGATCAGTTCTTTTTCTTCCGGCAGGTCTTCGATGATATCCGCAATGGTACTCAGGCTGTCCCTCAGCCTGGACGGACTTACTTCCAGAAGCAGTTCCGGAGTATTTTCTTCTGCGATTCCCTGCAGGATCCCTTTTTCTCCAAAAACTTTTTCTCTGAGTTCCGCGTCCCTGTCCTCATAAGGGATCACCCTGCATTCTCCGTTACGGATTGCCCGGGCGATCTGTTTATATCTTTCAAGCACAAGCAGAGTGCCTACAGAAACCTTTTCTCCATGAAGGGCGTCCAGTCTTCCGTTGATCACTTCCATTTCCCACAAATGCGAGAGATGATGCTCCGCGCAGGAAGCCGGCCGGGAATTTCCGACCATCTGCATAGCCAGTCCGGACAGGATCAGGGCATACATCAGTTCTTCACATCCCTCCGCATCTCCCTGGGCAATATCACGAAGACTGGAAGTTACTGTTCTCAGTGCTTTTTCTTCTAATTCGATGATTCTGCTGCAGATATATTCTCCTGTCAGAAGATGGGCGATCTTCCAGTCTGCTAGACAAATATATTTTCCGAACAGATCCGAAATCCCCGAAGCGGTCAGCCGCTTTGGAGCTCTGGCAAATATGGAGGTATCTGCAAAAACAGCCATTGGCGGCACTGCCGGTACTGTTTTTTTCATACCTTTCCAGGTCATTGCCGCTACGTTTGATACGAATCCGTCTACGCTTGCCGCCGTAGGAACGGAAATAAAGGGGATCTTATACTGAAAGGCTATATAACGGCTGATGTCGTGGATCGTTCCGCTTCCCACAGCCAGGATCAGGTCAATATCCTCGTCCATATAGTTCTCTACGATCTCCACCGCATGTTCGTCTGCATGAAGCTCCTCCGCGTCCAGCACCAGAACCTGGCAGCGGTCATAGATATCCTCCATGATCTCTTCCGTCGCCCTGCAGGTATTGGTGTCGCAGATCAAAAGCGGCGAAATATACTGTTTCAAAAAGCCGTCCGACATAGCCTCTTCCAGCTTCTCAACAGCTCCCTCTTCAATTATAATCTCCTTTACATCTATGTGATGTTTTTTTCCACAGCTACAAGGTCGGCCAAAATCATCCGTATCGACTCGCATGTGTTTCTTTCCTCCTGTTTTCAGATATACTATTACAGTGTGCTATTATACATGATTTTCTCCGAAAAAGCAATTCACTTTCTTTCTAAGAAACCGGAAGCCTCCGGCAGTTTTCCCTGCCGGAGGCTTCCGTACTCATCCTTTTATAAACGGATCTTTATTCTTCAATTGACGCTATCATTTCCACTTCGCAGAGAACGTTCTTTGGAAGTGTCTTTACTGCCACGCAGGAGCGGGCTGGTTTATTTACGAAATATTTTGCGTAAATTTCATTGAAAGCTGCGAAATCTCCCATATCGGCCAGAAAGCAGGTTGTTTTTACAGCATTTGCAAGGCTTGTGCCCGCTTCTGCGGCAACTGCCTCCAGATTTTTCATCACCTGTTCCGCCTGTGCCTCAATGCTCTCTCCGGCAATTTCTCCTGTTGCAGGATCTACCGGAATCTGTCCGGAAGTAAACAGCACGTTATTCAAAACGATTGCCTGGGAATACGGTCCGATCGCAGCCGGAGCCTTGTCTGTATACACTACCTTCATCATAAGATCTCCCTTCGTTTTTTGATTTTATTCTATATCAAAAAATTATAAGGGTCAAGCAATTTTTTTGGTCAGAGATTCAAATAATGATACACTACTCTGGATATCTCACGGATATGCGTGATTGCCTCATCGCTGCTCTTCCATCCCTCGGACATTACGCAGAGGATATATGTGGTCTTCGGTCCGTAAACCACCGCCATGTCGTGCTGGTCGCTGTCTGTTTCTCCCGTTTTATTCGCTACCCGGACATCCGCGCCTATACCGGCCGGTATCTTTGTTGTATTCTGCTGGTTCAGCAAAAGCTCCAGCATTTTCTGAGAAGCCTCTTCGCTGACGCACTCTCCGTTTACGATTCTCTCCAGAAGGATTCCACAGTCTTTAACTGTAGTCGTATTATGCCCCCCAAGACTTAATGACGCTGAAGCAGACGGAAGGAGAATACTCTGGTAAGAAGTGTCTTCATATCCTTCCTCTTTCAGGTATTCGTTTACTGCTTCCGCCCCGTCCAGAAAGTCGTGTTTTTCAGACTGAAGTCTTCCCAGTTCATTACAGGACTCATTGTCGCTGACCGTGATCATATTCCAGAGAAGATTATCCACTTTTTCCTGAACAGTAGGATCATCTGGCTGCGTTTTCAAAAGCCGGGCCTGATTTTCCAGAACCTCATCCATATCCTGAAAGGTCTTTGCCATAACAAAAGATTTGATCAGACTTGCGGAATACATCGGCGTATTATTCAGAAGAATTTCCTCGCCTGTATCCAGATCCTTGACATAGACTCCCCATTCTCCGTCATAATCCTCAGTCATGGTTTCCAGAAAGGGCTCCAGACTGTCCATGCCAAGCTCCTCCATATCTGTCACTTTCCCTGTTTCATCCATAGGAAGTCCTTCCGGAGTTACGCCTTCCTGCATCTCAAGAACGCCGTGATCTCCGCCGAAATAGTAGGTGCCGGAAAAATGCTGCCCGTTAGAAGTCATTTCAAGAGCGTGATAACCCGGTTCCGTAACCATTTTTCCGTTCTCATCAAAAAAGTAGTATCCGTTATATGTTACGTTTTCCACTTTCAGATCATCTATGTATCTGACCTGAGGCGCGGCCGTCAGCTTTCCCAGGTTATTTACCATGTACAGCCCGTCAAATTCCTGTTCCATACAGGAAAGTCCTTTTATGCTTACGACATGGGAACTCTCCGCTTTGAATTTTCCGCTTTTGTCATGATAATAAAATCCATTCAAAACTGTGCCGTCAATCTCTGTATGATCAAAATAGTGAACGCCCTTTTCCGCGGATTTTGTGCCGTCCTCATTCAGGCAGTAGAATCCCTCGCTTTTCAGAAGGTATTTCTCTGTTCCGTCCCCTATGGGCTGGATCTGTGCTTCCACTGTAGGCGACAGCAGGTTTTCTGCTTCGGAGGCAGCGGACGCGGCGGCTGGCATCGCCAGGAAACCTAAGATGCCAATCACCATTCCCAGCCGTCGATAACCGGTTCCAGCTTTCATAAATCTCTCCTTTTTGTCTTAAATACAGCTCTGTCTTTGGCAAAAAACTTTCTTACAGTATACCTGAATTCCCCTGTATGTCAAGAGAGCCGCCTTTGTGCGCCCTTCGGGAAACCCTGGATTTTCCAGTTTTTTCTTTTCATACATCTTCCCAAAAACGCCTGAGGATCTGTTCCACAGTACCCAGCCGGCAGGGAATCACATCGTCCCATTCTTCCGGAAACAGAGATTTATAATCCATATTCCAGAATCTGTCATCCATCAGAAGGATCGTCCCTTTGTCGTCTTTTGTCCGGATCACTCTTCCGGCGGCCTGAAGGACTTTATTCATTCCCGGATACCGATAGGCATAGTCGAAACCGTTTTCTCCTTTTTTGTCGTAAAACTGACGCAGGACTTCTCTTTCCGGACTGATCTGGGGAAGTCCGGTGCCTATGACAGCGGCTCCGATCAGCCGGTCTCCGATCAGATCGATCCCTTCTGAAAAAATCCCTCCCATTACGCAGAAGCCAAGAAGCGTTTTTCCAGTTCCCTCCCGGAACTCTTCCAGAAACTCCTCCCTCTCCTGTTCATTCATGTCAGAGGTCTGACGGATACATCTGACCCACTCTGCCGAAAATTCTTCTTCATAAATCTGATAAACATCCTCCAGCAGTTTATACGAAGGAAAAAACGCCATATAATTTCCCTTCTTCTGCCATGTCATCTTTGCAAGGTATTCCGCTATTTTCCGGTATTCCTCATACCCCCTTCTGGCATATAGGCTGCTGACGTCCATACAGGAAAGGATACATCTGTTTTTCTGCTCAAAAGGCGACCGGACGTAGATACCGTAATCGTCTGTCCTTGTGCTGAGAAGCTTTCGGTGATAGATCATTGGGAGCAGCGTGGCGGAAAAAAACACTGCGCTTCTTCCCTTGTCCATACACGCCTGAAGGTTTTCCGCAGGATTCACACAATACAGCCTGATATAAAATTCTCCGTTTTCTCCTGACGCTGTGTAGATCACATAGTTTTCATCTACCAGGTCGGAAATATTCAAAAAATCTCTTACTCTGAAGTAAAAATCAAGAAGCTCCTCCGATACTTCCGCAAAGGCCGGATCTTCCATAAGCTTGTCCATTTCCCCCTGGACGGCAAGAAGATGGAGCGGGAGCGCTCCGGCGCTTTCCAGCACCTGAAAGTTTTCACATTCCATTTCAAGCTCCCCAAGCTGCCGGCTGACCTTTCCCAGCGCCCTGTAAAGTCTGGGACTGTACGGTTTTACAAAACGTCTGGCCTCCTGCACTTCCCTCCTGGTAAGAACGGCGCTGTACATTTCTCTTCCCCGCTCTACCAGATTATGAGCCTCATCTATCAGAAAAATATAGTCTCCCGCCGCGTTTTCCCCAAAAAATCTCTTCAGATGCACATTGGGGTCAAAAACATAATTGTAGTCGCAGATAACGGCATCCACCCAGACAGCCAGATCCAGACACATTTCAAACGGGCAGACTTTGAATTTTTCCGCCTGTTCCAGAATCGTGTCTCTGTCAAACATCTGTCCGGATGTCCAAAGATCATAAACCGCCTCGTTGACCCTGTCGAAGTGCCCTTTCGCGTAGGGACATTTTTTCGGCGTACATTCCGGCTTTTCGCAAAAACAGAGCTTTTCCTTTGCCGTTATCGTAACCGACTGGAGCAGAAGTCCCTTTTCTCTGAGGATTGAGAAAGCTTCCTGTGCCACTGTCCTTGTGATCGTCTTTGCCGTCAGATAAAAAATAACGTCTCCTTTTCCCTGGCCCAGCGCTCTTACAGCCGGAAAGACCGAGGACATAGTCTTTCCCACTCCTGTGGGCGCCTGTATAAAAATCTGTTTTCCGCTGAAAATGGCATGATATATGCCTGATACCATTTCTCTCTGTCCTTTCCGGTACGGAAAAGGAAACTCCAGCTTTTCCATGGAGGCGTTTCTCTTCCGGATCCACTGCCTGCGCCAGGATACCCAGCGATGATACTCTTCCAGAAGCTTCTGATACCATTTTCTCAGTTCCTCCCTGGAAAACCTTTCCCGGAATCTTTTGACTTCTTCTGTATCAAGATTGGCGTATGTCATCTGAACGTCTATCTCATCCAGTTCATTCTGGTCGGCATAGATCCACGCGTAGCACATGGCCTGTGCCCGATGGACCGCAACCGGCTCTTCCAAAAGCTTTACATCTTTATAAACGCCCTTTATTTCATCAATACAGATAATATCTTCCTCTGTTATGATCCCGTCCGCCCGTCCTTCCACACGGATGGTCAGATCGTCAAACTCTGTATCTTTCTTCAGAGGGACTTCCGCCTGATATCCTGTTTTCATCTGTTTCTGGATTTTCCGGTGGAGCCGGCTCCCTTTCAGCATTGCTTCCCGGTCAGCCGTCCCGCTTCCGCTGTCCAGATCTCCGCTTCTTAAAATAAATTCCACCAGGTTCCGGACAGAAATTCGAACGATTTCTTTTTCCATAATCCTTATACCTTCCGCAGCATGATCACGTCCCGCTCTTTTCCGGCAACTGCAAAAGGCGCATACCTTATCAGGATATACGCCTCCAATAGTCACTGTTTCCGATCAGCCCACAGCAAATTTCGCTATCACTTCATTAAAATGCGGGTTCTCTCCATAACATTTTACTGTAAGATTTTTTGTCAGATCCATACTTAAAATACCCAGGATTGACTTCGCATCAATAATGATCCTGTTATAGAAAATGTCTATATCAAAATCACATTTGCTTGCCGCATTCACAAACTCTCTTACGTCTTCCGCCGCATTTAATCTGATCTGATGTTCCACCATCTTCCTTATCCTCCTGATCCATCAAGTTTCGCTGGATATCCAATACTACGCGTATTTTGTCACCACAGCCTTGATTTGTCAACGGATTTCATGTTTTCTTCATATTTTTCAACAGATTGTATAATTATCTTCTGCAATTCTCCCTGATTTCTGTCAATTAATTCTATAAAAACTCTGTCATATTTGAACGAAATTTTAATGGCGCAAACTGTTTCTGGAGAGACGGATTTCTTCTTTCAGGTATCGTTATATACTGGCAGAACGCTTTCCACAGATCCTCATAAACGTCTTCCTCTGCCGGCATCTCCTCCTGGTTCTGATCAGGGGCGACTTCCTTGTACACAGTACACTCTCCTCCCTTCGGATGGGCCAATACCTTATGCCTGTTCTGATCGTAGATCATCCAGTTTTCATTTGGAAAACGGTCGGAAAAATGAGGTTCCAAAAACTCCAGTATATCGTTCTGCGGGGAAATGCCGGAATACAAAACGCCTCCGCCCAGTTCCCTGAAACGGACAAACCCATAAAATCTGTGGATCTCATGCCATACTTTCACCTGCAGAGAGGACACAAGATTTACAGCCGGATCCGCCAGAGCTTCCATTATATGTCTGTCGCAGCGTCCCTGGCCCAATGCCTTTCTCAGCAGATAAAACACAGCCGTTCCCTTATCCGGATGGACGGATACAGCCGCGCAGCAGACCGCCCGATAAGTATTCTCCCCCAGCTTTTGTTTTACAGACCGGGCCACCTTCAACGCTTTCTCACTGTCTGAAGGAATTTCCACAGAGGTGCAGAACAGCTCCGGATATTCCGGTTCGCAGGTGGAGATCTCTATCTGATATCCCCTGGCGCCCCAGATCCATCCATCGTAAACTGCGGAAAAAATACCCTCCATGGAATCCTGACAGATCAATAATTTTTTCTCACATGTCATTTCTTCCACCTCCTGTATTTTCCGAAGAAAAATCACAGTCGTCAAAAAGAGACATCTGTCGGTATGCGGTTTCTTTCTCCGCCCCGGACAGCCTTCTGTCCTGTCCTAAAATATTCCTTACAATATAATCCTCTTCAAGCTTCAGAGGATACATCTGTCTGCCGCGGCAGGTGATAAAATAAACCGCTCTTTTCAAGACCACGCCCATATTTTTAAGATCATGGAAATCCAGGGAATGATATCTTCTGGCGCCTACGATCCTTCTTGCTGATTTCTCCCCGATCCCCGGCACTCTCAGCAGAGTGCGGTAATCCGCCCTGTTGATCTCCACAGGAAAAAATTCCAGATGCCCTACTGCCCAGTCGCACTTCGGATCCAGGAAAAGATTAAAATTAGGTCTTCGCTCAGACAGCAGTTCCTTTGCCTCAAATCCGTAAAAGCGCAAAAGCCAGTCAGCCTGATACAGCCTGTGTTCCCGAAGAAGCGGCGGTCCCTGGGGAAGGACCGGCAGCGCTTTGTCCTGGTTGACTGAAACAAACGCGGAATAAAACACTCTCTTTAAAGAAAAGTTCCGGTAAAGAGACTCTGCCGCAGATATGATCTGAAAATCGCTTTCTCCGGATGCCCCTATGATCATCTGCGTACTCTGCCCCGCCGGGGCAAACCTCGGCGCATGGCGGTATACGGCAAGTTCTTCCTTGTTCGCTTCTCTCTGAAGCTGGATCTGTTTCATAGGGCGCAGGATTGTTTTCCGGCTTTTATGAGGAGCCAGACGTTTCAGCCCCTCCGCTGTGGGAAGCTCCAGATTTACGCTCATACGGTCCGCCAGATATCCCGCTCTCCTGATCAGGTCCGGCGAAGCTCCCGGAATGGCTTTCAGATGGATATATCCCTGAAAATGATAATGTTCTCTTAAAATTTCCGCGGAACGGATCAGTTCTTCCATTGTCTCATCCGGGGATCCTTTTACTCCGGAGCTCAGAAACAGCCCTTCAATATAATTTCTCCTGTAAAATTCTATAGTCAGGCGGCTGATCTCCTCCGGAGTAAAGCTGGCCCGCACAATATCGTTGGAAACACGGTTCAGGCAGTATTTGCAGTCATAAACACATTCATTGGTATAAAGGACTTTCAAAAGACTGATGCACCGCCCGTCGCCGGAAAAACTGTGACAGATCCCCGCGGCTATGCTGTTCCCTATCCCCTGGCCGCCGCTCTTTCTGTCAATTCCGCTGGACGTGCAGGCTACATCATACTTGGCCGCGTCCGCCAGGATCTGAAGCTTCTCCATTAGCGTCATGGATTCCCGAGTTATCATAAACATCCCTCCAAACAAATGTTTGCCATCATTCTAATTCAAACATTTGTTCGCGTCAACCCAATAAAACGGGACGGAAAAGGAAAAAGTTCCGGATATTTCAGATACTGCCTCCGGCAGTTCCTCTGTACCCGAAACTTTTCTTTTTATTTTTTATCCGGCAGATCAGATCTGTGTCATCACAAAGATATCATAAATTGCCTTCACTGCGGTCTCAAAATCACGGTTTTCAACGCCAATGATGATATTCAGTTCACTGGAGCCCTGGTCGATCATTTTCACATTGACATGGGCGTGGGCCAAAGCGGAAAATACACGGCCTGCTGTTCCTCTCTGGGATTTCATTCCTCTTCCCACTACGGCGATCAGAGCCAGATCCGACTCCATTTCTATAAAATCCGGATTTACCGCACGATGGATCCCGGCGATCACCTGCTGCTCCTTTTCCTCAAATTCATCCTGATGCACATATACGGTCATGGTATCAATGCCGGAAGGAACATGCTCAAAATTGATCCCCTGCTCTTCAAATACCTGAAGTACTTTTCTACCAAAGCCGATCTCGCTGTTCATCATGGATTTTTCAATATTAATGGAACAGAAACCTTTTTTTCCGGCAATGCCGGTGATCACATATCTGGGCTTCCGGCAGGTGCTCTCTACAATAAGGGTTCCCTTGTCTTCCGGACGGTTGGTATTTCTGATATTAATGGGAATTCCCTCTTTCTGCACCGGAAAGATGGCATCTTCGTGCAGTACGGTCGCTCCCATATAAGACAGCTCTCTGAGTTCCCGGTAGGTAATGGTCTCGATCACTGCAGGATCGTCCACAATTCTCGGATCCGTCACCAGGAAACCGGAAACATCCGTCCAGTTTTCATAAAGATCCGCATGAACCGCCTTTGCCACCAGAGATCCTGTAATATCCGAACCGCCTCTGGAAAAAGTCTTCACCGTTCCGTCTTCCATAGCCCCGTAAAATCCCGGGATAACGGCGCGCTCGCATTTTGCAAGGCGTTTTTCAAGAAGCTTATCTGTTTTGTCTCCGTCAAAATTGCCGTTTTTGTCAAAACGGATCACCGAAGCCGCGTCTACAAACTCATAGCCCAGATAAGCCGCCATGATCTTTCCGTTCAGGAATTCTCCTCTGGATGCCGCGTAATCTGTACCTGCCTGAGCCTTAAAGTCTTCCTCGATCTGTCCGAACTCTTTTTCCAGAGAGAGTTCCAGGCCAAGCCCCCGGATGATCTCATAATAACGTTCCTTGATTTCTCTCAGGATCTCTCCGAAATCTTCTCCTGCAGCCGCTTTTTTATAGCAGGCATACAGAAGATCTGTCACCTTGGTATCCTCCGGAAATCTTTTGCCAGGCGCAGACGGCACCACATAACGTCTGCTTTCCTCGCTCCTGATGATTTCTCCCACTTTCCGGAACTGATCAGAGTTTGCCAGGGAGCTGCCTCCGAATTTCACAACTTTTTTCATAATAATGTCCTCATCCTTCTGTTATTCTGGTTGCCAGTAAAAATCTGTATTCTATTTTACCTGAAACAGAAGATTTTGCAAGCATTTTATCCTTTACTCTGCTAAAATTTCAACCGCAGTATTCTCTGAGAACGCTCTGAAGGGCCGAAGCGCTGCTGGAATGGCACCTGCATACGGGGATGGATTTTCTTTTCGCCTCCTCTACCGCGCAGTTGACCATCTTATGAGACACCGTACTGGTAAACAGAATCAAAAGATCCGGATCCCCTATTTTTTTCTTCATCGCGCCTTTCTCTTTCGCAAATATTTTCGCTTTGCATCCATAACATTTACAAATATCCGCATATTGACATACCATTCTTTCATTTCCGCCTACGATCACGATACTCATACGTCACCTCTTTTTTGTTATACTAAACTAACTATATGTGAAATTTTTGAGTTAGCTTTTACTAACTCCTTACTCACATATTAACATATAAGATTTTTTCTGTCAAATACTTTCTATCTTTCCTCTATGTTCTTTCCTGCTGTTTCTTTTTCCTCTCCCGGCGCTCCTTTGTCACTGACGGATCTGTTTTTTCTGTAATCCTCTGCCCCGCACACAGTAAGCACGCCTTCCGCCACACGGAAACGGATATTTTTTCCGCCGTAGGCGATTCCGTAAACACGGTCCGGATCCGACTGATAACCGGGACGCGGATCGTTTTCCAGAACCTCCGTAAGCGGCTCTCTGATCTCTTCCGGAATCTTTTCCAGCCATTTTTCAGGAAATACCACCTTCAGTCTGTGATCCTTGATCCTTTCTGTAAACCCTCCTGACGCTTCCGGACGGCAGTCTGTAGGAATATATGGTTTAATGTCAAAAATCGGCGTTCCGTTCATCAGATCGGCGCCTGTCACATAGAGCACAGGCCCCAGCTCCCTGTGAAATTCCACCCGTTCCAGACGGACGGCAGACAGCCCCAGGCTGTTGGGGCGGAAAGGCGATCTGGTGGCAAACACGCCTTTTCTTATATTTCCTCCCAGTCTGGGCGGCCTGACAGTAGGCGACCAGGTCTCTCTGATGTTTTCGGAAAACTGCCAGATCAGCCAGATATGGGTATATTCCTCCAGGCCCCGAAACGCCTCCGGGATCCTGTACTCCGGCTCAAAGACTATCTTTGCCCTTTGCTTGTTCAGCCTTCCGCTTTGATGAGGGATTCCGAATTTTTCTGTAAAATCATTATAGATACGCCCGATGGTCTTGATTTCCGTCATTTTATTCTTCCTCCGCGTCTCCAAAAATGCTGTCATAATCAAAGGAAAGATAGAAATCTTCCATTTCCTGAATTTTTTCCCGGTAATTCTCTTCTGTCAGAAGCCCTTTTCCCTCATAGATCCAGTCAATGATCTGATCGCTGATTTTCGACCCGTAATGAGTAGGATCCATATAATTATCCAGATTCTCCGTAATATCGTAGTGATCCGTAAAGGTATAAAGCTTTACATTGTCGTAGGGAAGAAGAAGCTCCGCCTGCAGCTTTTCCGCCTCAAAATAACGGACCAGATCCCCGTTTCTCTCCGCCTCGTCCCAGAAAGCCACACTGTACGGCGGCGTATAGAAATAGAACATGGTATCCGGATTTTCTTCTACTGTTCTGATGACGTTTTCCGTTACATTATCAGTAACTGTTTTCGCATCCTCTTCTGTGAAAGCCTTCTGTTCTCCTGCTTTTGTCTCCGGTCTCTCATATGCCTCCAGCACATGCTCCTTTCCAACAGGATGCTCCCACTCCCAGTAACTGTAAGCGTCCATAGATGTGGTCTTTTTCCCGTCTATATTATACTTTATCACCGGGAGCGTGCTGTCCAGGAAAATTTCTTTGTTCAGCACATAGTTTACGTCATTGAAAATATCATCGTCATAAAGATATTCAGGATAATCGTCATAGTTGCGGACTTCTCCCGCCTGGAAGATCTTATTATAGTCCAGACACCGGAAAATACATTTTGTATCCGGATTGGCGCTCAGTACCTTCCGCACCTCCTGATCGATCACATAATAAGTTTCTCCTGTGTAAGTGACTTTGATGGATTTTGTCCCGAAAAGCCTGTCAAACTGGGAAGCTTTAAAATTCTGCATCATAGACGTACCTACGATTGCAGCGTCATAATCATAAGTTTTGATGATCCCGTCGTTCAGATAGCGCTCCATACCGTCTACCAGGGGATATTCCACGCCGTCCACGGCTTTATGATAGTGAAAGAACGGGTCGAGCACAATGGTGGCTCCTCCGGCCAGCACCAGCGCTGCTACTGTCCCTCCCAAAACAACTTGTACAAATCTGCGGCTGTTCATATTTCCTCCTTACTGCTCCTCTTTCCGCCATTCCGGTACCCTTTGTAATTTTTTCCTAGAAATTAAAATACAAAAATTCTGATACGCCTGACAGGGACATGATCCCCCACACAAGATAAAGAATCGCCGTCAGAGACCGTCTTACCGTAGGCTTGAACTCCATCTCCTGATTATTCTTAAACGCAAGGCAGATCACCAGCGCCGCCGTCATAAGGATCAGAGCGTCAAATCCTCTGATGGAGGATACGATCTCATTCAGTCCCGGTATATACTCATAAATAAAGGCAAATTCCGTCAGCTTAAACTGTTCCAGCATGGACGCTCTTACATTTAAGTTCTGGAATCTCAGGATTTTTTTGATCACTGTGACTGCCTGAGAAATAGAGTCTGCCCGGAAAAAGATCCATGTCACATTGATAAACAGAAAAGTAATCATCCACTGCAGAACCGTATGCATGGAATTCCACTGTTTCTTAAACATTCTGGTCAGCGCGTTGGCAACGCCATGAAGGAATCCCCAGAGGATAAACGTCCAGTTGGCCCCATGCCAGAGTCCGCTGACAAGAAATACGATGATAATATTGATATATGTACGGACAGTTCCTTTACGGCTTCCCCCCAGAGGAAAATAAATATAAGTTCTCAGGAACCTGGTCAGCGTCAGATGCCAGCGGCTCCAGAAATCCACTACAGAAAGCGCTTTATAAGGCGAGTTAAAGTTCATAGGGATCTTAATATTGAACATATACCCCAGTCCGGTGGCCATATCACAGTATCCGCTGAAATCAAAGTAGATCTGGAAGGCATAGGCGAACATCATCAGGATTCCTTCCATGGACGTGATCCCCGCCGATACGTTGCCATAGCCCCAGGTAACGGCTTTGCTGAGCGTATCCGCTATGATGACTTTTTTCACAAGTCCTGCGGAAAACACATAAATGCCGTGAGCCATATTGCCTGATTTCATTTTCCAGTTGTTCTTATCGGCAAACTGAGGCAGCACCTCATTGTGAAGCACGATCGGTCCTGCCACAAGCTGCGGAAAGAATGTTACAAACAGCGAATAATCAAGAATATTGTATTCCCGCGTCTGTCCTCTGTAGGAGTCGATCACATAGGACACCTGCTGGAAAGTAAAGAAACTGATCCCCAGCGGCAGAACAATATGGCGGAGCTGGAAATCTGTGGAAAACGCTTTATTCAGATTGTCCACAAAGAAATCATAGTATTTGTAGTAAAAAATAAGACCAAGATTAAATGTCAGTCCCACAGCCAGAAGGATTTTTTTCAGCAAACGAATTCTGGACTGGGGCATCTGCCATTTTCTCTGAAAGAGCTGGGACAGAATATAATTGACAATAATACTGCTTCCCATGATCCACAGATAGCTTGGATTAAAATATCCATAAAACCAGAAAGACATCAGTACCAGTTCAAGCTTGGCCAGCATATGGCATCCTGCTTTGTGCAGCCCAAAGTAGCCCAGCAGCGTGACCGGCAGAAAAAATAAAATGAAAATGTACGAATTAAACAGCATTTCTCTACTCCTTACCTCATTTACCTGTTTGTCATTATACCGGAGAGTTCTTTTGCATGCAATATTTTTGTAACTTTTTCGATACATTTTTTATTATTTTGTTATATTTATGTCTTATCTTTCTTCTCATCCTCTTATGGATTCCATTTTTTTAATTCTCTTCTGCATAAAGAACAGGGCCCGTACCTTTTGTTTTCCTCATAAAGCAAAAGGTACGGGCCCTTATTTCTTTCTTTTTATCCTCTAACGGTCAAGAACGTCAACCTTTGTGTCGTCTTTCGCGTCCAGATTATTGATATACTTTTTCGTCTCTTTTACGATCACATTAGATAAAAGGAGGACCGCCGCCAGATTCGGGATCGCCATCAGCGCATTGAGTATATCCGCAATGGTCCACACCAGGTTCAGGGAAACTATCGGCGCAATGGCCGCTACTGCGATATACAGCACCCGGTATGGGATCAGTCCTGCTTTTCCGGAAAAATATTCCACGCAGCGCTCGCCGTAATATGCCCATCCAAGAACAGTTGAGTAAGCAAAGGAAATAATGCCTACCACCAGGATCACCGGACCCAGAACAGGAATCTGCTGAAATGCCAGAGTAGTAAGAATACCTCCGTCCGTAATATTTCCCATATCAATAGAGGGATTCTTCATGATGCTGGTCACCAGCACAAGACCTGTCATCAGACATACCACCACCGTGTCCCAGAAAGTACCTGTACTGGATACAAGTGCCTGACGCACCGGATTTCTCGTCTGAGCAGCCGCAGCTGCGATAGGCGCGGAACCCATGCCTGACTCATTTGAAAACAATCCTCTGGCGATTCCATACTGCATGGCGATCATGATCCCTCTTCCCACCAGTCCGCCGGCAGCGGCTCCCGGAGTAAAGGCAAGACGGCAGATCGTCTGAATAGCCGGAATAATATAGTCGTAATTAATGCCAAGGATGATCAGACATCCAAGCACGTAAAAGATCGCCATAAACGGAACAAGCTTTTCACATACGTTGGCAATCGATTTGATTCCGCCGAAAATAACAAGAGCCGTCAGCACAGCTACCACGATCCCTACCACAGCGGGAGGGATCTTCAGATTTTCTTCGCAGACCGTAGCGATAGCGTTGACCTGAGTGGCGCAGCCGATTCCAAAAGATGCGAAGCCTCCGAAAAACGCGAAGAGTACAGCCAGCCATTTCATGTGGAGTCCCCTCTCAAGGGCGTACATCGCTCCTCCCTGCATTCTTCCATCCTTTGTTTTTACCCGGTATTTCACAGCGATCAGAGACTCGCTGTATTTCGTCGCAATGCCGAATACTCCGGTAAGCCAGCACCATAACACCGCTCCGGGACCTCCCAGGGCCACCGCCGTTCCCACGCCGATAATATTGCCGGTTCCTATTGTGGACGCCAGAGCCGTAGTAAGCGCGCCAAACTGGCTGACCTCGCCTTCGGCGTCAGGGTCCTTTGTCACTGACAGGCGGATGCCGGTAAAAATTTTCTTCTGGATAAACCCTGTGCGGACAGTCATAAAAATATGCGTCCCAAGAAGAAGCAGGATCATCCACCAGCTCCATACCCACTGATCGATCTGATTGATCACATTGGTAATTGTCTCCATTCTCTTTCCTCCCGCAATTTTTTGATATTTGTAAAATTACAGCCCATAAAATCACGAGAATATTATATCGAATATCAACAGCTTCCGCAACACTTTATTGCGTTTTCACTGCACTTTGTTAAATTTTCGTAAAAAACTACCGCCATTTAAGCTTTCCGGCTGTCAGGATCCGGCCGTTTCCGACTTATCCATCCAGTTTTTTAAGTCTTTCATCTTCTCCTCTGCATCTTTTCTTCCGATATCATATACCCGCTGGATTTCTTTCAGATCCTTCTCCATCCGGCCGATGGTGAGCTTTTCACTTGGACGGATCACAAATATTTCTCCGTTTTCCTCCATCTGACGGATATCCTTCAGCGTCTGATTGTATACTTTGTGCCTGTTTTTCAGAGTTTCCGCGAAAAGAGGATAACGCCGGTAGCGCAGCTCTGCCATACGGGCATTCTGTGGCTTCTTTTCATATCCTTCTTCTCTCGTAAGCACTACCACGTTTCTCTCGTATCCCATCTTCTGAAACTGCTTTACCGGAATACTGTCCGCACAGCCGCCGTCCAGCAGTTTCTTTCCATCATAAGTAACGATCTTTGACACATAAGGCATGGAAGCGGACGCCCGCATAGCGTCGATCTGTCCCATCATATCTGTAATCTTGATATACTCTGCCTTTCCTGTTTTCAGATTGGTACAGGTAACGTAAAAATCTGTATCGGACTTTGCAAACACTTCATAATCAAAGGGATCCAGCCGTTCCGGTATTTCATGATAGCAGAATTTCTCTCCTACGATTTCTCCTGTATGCAGAAGATTCCAGAAACTCATAAAATGTTTGTTGTTCCGGTATTTCTTATAATACCGTATGCTTCTGCCCTTCTGGCCCGACACAAAAGAGCAGCCGTGGAGCGCTCCGGCCGAAACTCCGATCACTCCGTCAAAATGAAGGCCATGATCCATAAAAACATCCAGCACGCCGGCTGTATAGATTCCTCTCATGGCTCCGCCTTCCAAAACCAGTCCTGTTTTCATGTATGTTCACCTTCCTATATTCCAACTGTTCTGAACCTGTCTGTATGCTTCCCGGAAGCTGATCCCATGATCCGCGGCCAGAGCCGCCGTACTTTCATACTCCGGATAGCAGACCTGGCATCCGTCCGGCAATGTGCAGATTTTCACCGCGGCAGATCCAAGAGGGGTGGATATCTCTGCCGTTTTTCTTTCTAAAACGGTACGTTCCATGACAGTCCTGCGGATACCGATGGTCGTCGTCTCTTTAAAAATAATCTCTTCCATCCGGCGGATATCTTCTGCCGTACAGATAACTGTCAGCTCATAAGCCGGACGGTTTTTTTTCATATAGACAGGCGTATAATGCACCTCTCTGGCTCCTGCCTGAAAAAGCTTATCCATCACAAGACCCAGCGCCTCTCCGGTACAGTCGTCGATATCTGTTTCCAGACGAAATACTGCGTCTTTATCTGTCCGCCCTTCTTTTTCCTCTTCTGTCCGGAAAGCCGGCTCTTCTTCCGTTTTCCCACTTTCTTCCGATGTTCCCCTGGCTGTCTCCGGCCGGATCAGCATCGCCCTTAAGAAGCCCGGGCACGCATACTGGCGTTTTCCTGCCCCAAGGCCGATCTTTTCTATGGTGAATGCCTCCGGAAGACAGTCGGAAGTACGGATGGCGGCCGCAATGGCTGCCCCGGTCGGCGTCACCAGTTCTCCCTCCACCTCTGTGATCTTCAGCTTCAGATGATTCTGCTCCGCAATATTGACTACTGCCGGCACCGGAACAGGAATCACTCCATGCTGGCACCGGATACATCCGGTGCCTTCCCACAGCTTTGACACGATCACATCTGTAATATCCAGATTGTCCAGGCAGATAGCTGCCGCCGCTATATCCACAATGGAATCCACAGCCCCTACCTCATGGAAATGCACCTGGTCTGCGGGCACTCCGTGAGCTTTTGCTTCCGCCTGAGCCAGTATATCAAAAACAGACAAAGCCGTCTTTTTCGCTCTTTCCGTCATAGAGGAAGAGCAGATGATCTCCTGTATCTCTTTCAGTCCTCTGTGTTCATGGCGATGCTCATTTCCCGAATGCTCATGCTTATGATGTTCTCCGTGGTGATGACTGTGTTCTGAATGTTTTTCATGGAAATTCCCATGAAGATATTCCATATCATGATCATGATTTTCGTGGGCTTCATCCAGGATCACCGCAAAGTCGCAGGCATCCAGCCCTGCTTTTTTCACTCTGGAAACCTCTGTGCAGAATCCGCCTACGCCAAGACCTGCAAGTGTGTTTTCCAGCACCCCCCTGTCAGCTCCCAGATCCAGAAGAGCAGCTACTGTCATATCTCCGCTGATACCGGAATAACATTCCAGATATAAAGTTTTTCCCATTGTACCCTCCGTTATTTTTCCTGTTCCCGGATACCGAGACGGTTGATCTGCGTGGCGATATATCCTGCCCCGTATCCATTGTCAATATTTACCACAGCAATTCCATTTGCGCAGGAGTTGATCATTGTCAGAAGAGCGGACAGACCGTTCATGCTTGCTCCGTATCCTACCGAGGTCGGCACCGCGATCACCGGCTTATCCACAAGTCCGCCAAGGACGCTGGCAAGAGCGCCCTCCATTCCAGCCACCGCGATCACACAGTTGGCGTCCTGAATGGTTTCCAGCCGGGAAAGCAGGCGGTGGATCCCGCTGACTCCCACGTCATAAATCCGTTCCACCCTGGCGCCGAAAAACTCCGCCGTCTGGGCAGCTTCCTCCGCCACTGAAATATCTGCCGTTCCCGCGGTACAGACCGCAATCCTGCCTTTTCGTTCCTTATTTTTCTTTTCTATCTTGATTATATGGGAAAGCTCATCGTATTCCACCCCCGGAAGGAGATCCTTTACCAGTTCGTATTGGTGACGGGAAGCTCTTGTTCCCAGCACCTCGCCGTTATCTTCATACAGTCTCTGAAAAATACGGACAAAATGTTCATCGGCCTTCCTGCTGCAGAAGATGACTTCCGGAAATCCGCTTCGTATTTCTCTGTGAGAATCCAGCTTCGCGTATTCTCCCATTTCTTCAAAGGGTTCTTTCCGGAAATAGTGTTCCGCCTCTTCCAGGGTGATTTCATTATTCTTGAATCTGGTCAAAATCTCCCTTGCTTCCATAATTATACACCTCTCTTTGAAAAAAGGAAGGAGTCTGCTTTCCGCCTGCTTCCTGCACGCTTCCTGCATTCTCCCTCCAATGATTGTTTCTGCTCACATACGGTACAGAATCATACCGCCTTTTCTCTCGTATCCGGTGTCCCACAGTTCCTCCAGGGACAGCCATTTGCTTTCGCCATATGTAACTGCTTTTACTTGAAAACCTTCTTCTGTTTCTCTGTAGCCTGTCAGCATAAACCAATGCCACACATAGTCATCCAGCTTAATATTTTTATGTTTCAGAAGAAGATATGGAATCGGACATGACTGATCGATCTGTTCACGGATCGCGTCTGCGGCTTCCTGCCAGGTATGTTCTCCGTGAAAAGGCTTCATCTCAAGCTCCGTATCTCCCACATCGTGGAGATATCCCTCAAAGCCTTCCATAAACATTTCCAGTGTGTCAATTCCGTTTGGTCTTGGACAAAGATACGGCTTCATCTGATAAGCAAACCGTATATACTCGTCCTTGTCGATTTCCTTTGTTTCATAAGGATAGAGATCGGATTTTCCTGCCTGACACGCAAAATAAATACAGCTCTCACAGGCCGCTACCGCGCCGCATCCGCCGTCTCTCATAGAAGATTCCGGAAACCAGTCCTGGTTTCCCCCATACGATCCATCTACCTGAAAATAATTCAGTTCATTTCTCTGCATTCTTTCCAAGTTCTCTCCCGTTCCTCTCTAATTAAAATTACGGGCTGCCGAGTCTTCCATCCTCCTGAATGCATCATTCCCGGAGTATCCTTCTCTTTCAGCCATATGCTTTTATTATTTAAGTGCACAAGGATTACTATAACATATTTTTATAGGAAATAAAATACTGTTTTTCAAATATTTTTCAAAATTTCCGGCTTATGCAAGCGCTGAAAGAATTTCTTTTTTATAATTCAGGAACTCCTCTGTAAGATTAAAATCTTTTCTCCTGGGTTTCGGTTCCCGGATAACAATTTCCTTTGTGATTTCTCCCGGCTTTCCTGTCAGAAGGCAGATTCTGTCAGAAAGAAGAATAGCCTCATCAATATCATGGGTGATAAAAAGAGTGGACAGCTTTATCTTTTCCATAATATTCAGATACCAGGTATGCATACTGCTCTTGGTGATCGTGTCCAGAGCGGAAAAAGGCTCGTCCAAAAGGGCCACATTCCGTGAAAACATATAGGTGCGCATCAGCGCCGCCCTCTGTCTCATGCCTCCGGAAAGCTGCCGGGGATACTTCTTCTGGGTTCCCTCAAGCCCAAACTCCTCAAAATAAGGTGCAGCCTGGGCCCGGGCCTCCTTTTTCTTCATTCCTCTGATCAGAAGAGGCAGAGCCACATTGTCCTCAATAGTCCGGTAGGGGAGAAGAAGATCCTTCTGAAGCATGTAGCTGATCCGTCCGGGTTTTCCCGTGATCTCCTCTCCGTCCAGAAACACCTGTCCTTCATCTGGCTTTGTAAGCCCTGAGATCACATTAAAAAGCGTAGTCTTTCCTCCGCCGCTTACGCCAAGGATACTGACCAGTTCTCCCTGATGAAGAGTCAGATCAATATTCTGTATGATTTTTTTGCCGTCAAAAGATTTACTTACATTTTTTACCGTCAGTTCCGACATTGTCCGCTTCCTTCCTACTCCGGAAGATAATCATTGGAAAAACCTGTATTGTCCGGAATTTCTGTTTCTGTCAGACCGTTTTCGTTCAGCCACTGGTAAAAAGCGTTCCATCTTTCCGGATCAATATAGCCCCACTGAGCCACTTCCGCCTTATACTGGTCTTTCAGATATTCCTGACTGGCAAGGACCAGATCTTTATCAAGCTCCGGAGCCGCTTCACAAAGGATATCCGCCGCTTCCTCAGGATTCTCGATGGCATATTCATATCCGTCCCGCAAAGCTGTCAGGAATTTCTTTGCTGTTTCCGGCTCTTCCTCCAGAAAATCATTATTCGCGATCACTACCGGAGTATAGTAGTCAAAGACCGGATTAATATCCTTGAAGGCAAAATAATCTGTTTCGATCCCGCTCAGCTCAAACTTTATTCCCGCCCAGGCATAAAAAATCCAGATAGCGTCCACGGATTTTGATTCCAGGGCAGAAACCTCGTCCGTAACCGTACTTGGGATCATTTCCACTTTACTGAAGTCTCCGCCGTCCTCTTCCACTATATCCTGGATCATAGCCACTTCAATCGGGCTGTCCCAGGTAGCATACTTCTTACCTTCCATTCCTTTTGGAGTATCTATCCCTTCTCCCTTTCGGGAAATGATTCCGGAAGTATTATGCTGGATCAAAGCGGCGACAGCCGTTGTAGGCAGAGCGTTGTCTCCCGCCACTCCGGGAGCCATAGTATCCTGGAAAGAAACTCCAAACTGGGCCTTTCCGGAAGCTACTAAAGCGTCCGCCCCGTCTTCCGGAGGCTGAACGATCTCTACTTCCAGCCCCTGATCCTCAAAATAGCCCAGGCTTTCGGCGGCATAGAGTCCCGTATGATTTGTGTTTGGCGTCCAGTCCAATACAAAGGTGATCTTTTCCGTCTCTTCCTGTTCCGCATATACAGGAACGGCTCCTGTTATGGAAACAGCAGTCAGCGCAGCGATTCCTGCAGCCAATAATCTCTTTTTATTCATGTACATCCTCCCATGGCATACATTTTTTCTGAAGGTAATCCACAAGCTTCATAAGAAGAAGGCTGATAATGGATATTAAAAAAATTACTGCAAACATTTTGTCAAAAGCAAAAGCTTTTTTTACTCTGGTCATATAGACGCCCAGGCCGTTAAAGCCGCCCAGCCACTCGGAGATCACCGCTCCTACAACAGAATAAGCCGCAGAGATCCTGAGGCTGGAAAAAAACTGTCCCATTGCTCCCGGCAGCTTCACATACCGGAAAATCTGAAAACGGCCTGCTCCCATAGACCGGAGCAGATTCATGGTGTCCTTGTCGGCGCTCCTGAGTCCTGTCAGTACTCCTACAGTTACAGGAAAAAATGTGGTGATCACGATCAGGATTACTTTCGGAAGCATCTCATAACCGAACCACAGCACCAGAAGAGGCGCAATGGCCACAGTAGGAACTGTCTGCGTCAGCACTACAAGGGGGTATACGGCTCTGTACAGTTTTTCAAACCGGTCCATAAGGACCGCCATAGCGAAACCAAAAGCCACGCCGCAGATCAGCCCCACAAAAGCTTCCGCCAAAGTCACCCTGAGATGAGACATCAGAAGAGGGAAATCTTCCGCAAAAGCCATAACTACCTGCACCGGCGAAGGCAGCATGTACCCCGGAACAATTCCAAGCATACAGACCGCCTGCCAGATCACCAGAAGGACCAGAAGAGCCGCCAGAGTATTAATCGTCCAGGTGATGTTTCGTAACTTTTTTCTCAATAGTAAGCACCTCACCCTCCGGGCGGTAAGTCACCTTGATATAGGCCGCTACGGACGGAGCGCCCGCCCGGATGGCAATATGCTGGCATTCCTTTACAATGTCCATCAGTTCATCGTAGTCTCCTTCAATGGCAGTCTCAAAGGGGCCTACATAACAGTTCAGCCCTGTACTTTTGATATAGGCGATCACCTCGTCCACTACACGGATCAGTTCCTCATCATCTTTTGCTTCAGGAAGTACCTGAATAGCTACACTTGCATTCATCTTTCATTTCCTCCTTAAATTTTATTTTTCTGACTGGCCGTTTCCTCAGGAAAAGCCGGCCGTTATTTCTGCAAAAGTAAAACTCCCGCAGAGAACCTACGGGAGTCAGCTTTCTTAAAAGCGCGATAATCCTATATACTCCCTACGCTGGCATTATCCAGATCAGGTCAACGGGTCCGATACGAATACGGCATCAATCTCAGCAAGGCTTTCCCCAGCACCCCTTTTACGGTCATTTTACTTTCGGGCCGTCTCCGCTGCCTCAGCAGGAAGATATTTAAAGTTTATCATGGATTGACAAAATGTCAAGAATATTCTCCAGTTTTCCTATGTAAAAAGTGGGAAAATCTTGACATTTTACTGAAAATATGATATCTTTTCTCGATAAGAGAAAGGATGTGAGATTTGCGTGGACGACTCTTCTGACGATTACCATACTATCGATTCCCGCATAAAAATCATGAATATATAAGGTATAGCTTGTGAGCTCAGCTTACAGGCTATACCTTTTTGTGTATTTTTATTTTTAAACAACAGGAGGATTTTAAGAAATTTTATTATGATAGGTTCTATTATTTTAATTATTGTTTTTACATTTTTAAATGCAGTTTTTGCAAGTGCGGAAATCGCAGTCATTTCTATGAATGAAACAAAGCTCCGATGTCTTGTGGAGGATGGCAATAAAAGGGCCAAAAAGCTTTCTATACTCACGGAACAGCCCGCCCGGTTTCTGGCTACCATTCAGGTAGCGATCACGCTGTCCGGCTTTCTCAACAGTGCCTTCGCATCCGACAATTTTGCCGGAATCATCGTGGACGCCCTGATTTCCGCCGGAGTGCCTGTTCCGGCAAAAACATTGAATTCCATTGCCATGGTCATCATTACTGTGATTCTTTCTTATATCAGTATCGTATTCGGTGAGCTTGTCCCTAAACGGATCGCCATGAAGAACTCGGAGTCTCTGTCTCTCGGACTGGCTCCAACGCTTTATGGAGTCGCCAAGATTTTCTCTCCTCTGGTGTCACTGCTCACTGTTTCCACAAACCTGATCCTGAAGCTTCTCGGGATCAATCCTGCCGAAAATGACGATCAGGTGACAAAGGAAGAAATCCAGATGATGCTCATGGAGGGAAACGCCCAGGGCGTTATTGACACCCAGGAAAATGAATTTATCCAGAATATTTTTGAATTTCATGATATTACAACTGAACAGGTCTGTACCCATCGTACTGACGTGATCGTACTGGATACAGAAGATTCTATGGAGGACTGGAAGAGTATCATTTACCAGAACCGCCACAGCTACTATCCTGTCTGCCAGGAAACAAAGGACAATATCATCGGAATCCTGGATACCAAGGATTATTTCCGTCTGGATGATTTCTCCAGGGAAAATATCCTGGAAAAGGCTGTAAAACCTGCTTTCTTCATTCCGGAGAGCATGAAAGCCGCCAAGCTGTTCGACCATATGAAACAGACAAGAAATTATTTTGCCGTTCTTCTCAATGAATATGGAGAAATGTCCGGCATCGCTACTCTCCACGATCTTCTGGAAGAACTTGTGGGAGATATTTACGAAGAGAATGAGGAAGATACCGAGAAGATCCAGCGTCTTTCCCCTAATTCCTGGCTGATACGCGGAGACGTGGAAATGGACGACGTGGCCCAGGAACTGCATCTCACCCTTCCGGAGGGAGATTACGATACCTTTAACGGATTTATCTACAGTATCATCGACAGCATCCCCGAAGATGGTAGCCAGTTCACCTGTGAAAGCAACGGCATGATCATCCATGTAAAATCCGTAGCAAAACATAAAATCGCAGAAGCTATCGTAGAAGTGCCGGAAACTGAAAGCAAAGAGAAAACTCAGGGAAAATAAGATAAATTTATATTGGGAGGATTTTTATGACACATACACTTGAAAATGAACTGCTCCGCATAAAGATTGAGGATCACGGCGCGGAGCTGTGTGAGATTTATGACAAGGAAAACAGCCGCCAGGTACTCTGGCAGGCTGATCCCGCTTACTGGAAACGCCATGCGCCGGTTCTTTTTCCAAATGTAGGAAGGTATTACAAAGACCGCTGTCAGATCAACGGAAAAACTTACTGCTGCGGACAGCATGGTTTCGCGCGGGATATGGATTTCGTCTGCACAGAAGAATCCAACGTCTCTGTTACCCATTGCCTGACTTCTTCTGACGCTACCAGAGAGTTTTATCCTTTCACATTTGAACTCTATATTACCCACCAGCTTCACGGAAAAGACGTTTCTGTTTCCTGGAAGGTGATCAACAAGGATACGGAAACCATGTTTTTTACTATCGGAGGACATCCGGCTTTTCGTGTTCCTGTCCTTCCGGATACCAGCCGCAGCCAGTATTTTCTCACCTTCAGCGGGCAGAAAGAACTCACTTACTGCCTTCTGGATCTCTCTACCGGTACGGCTCTTCCGGATCAGACCCGCACTCTGCCTCTGGAAAACGGCGCCTGCAGGATCGATCCTCACATGTTCGACAGAGACGCGCTTATTTTTGACAATAATCAGATCACAAAGGCCGGGATCGCGCTTCCTGACGGCACACCGTATGTGGAGCTTATCTGCCAGGGCTTCCCGAGTTTCGGCATCTGGTCCTCTTCCATGGACGCTCCCTTTGTCTGTCTGGAGCCATGGATGGGGCGCTGCGACAATTCAGGCTTTGAAGATGAACTTAGTCAAAAGCCGAATATCAATAAACTGGACAGCGATGGAGTATTTGAAAAGGCTTATGTGATTTCCATCAAATAAATCTGCATCAATCAGGCCTAAAATATAAAGAGTACAACTCTCCGGCTTATGAGGAGTTGTACTCTTTACAGTTTCTATTTCCTAGATACTACTTCTTTCTGATCGTACATTTTACCAGATTTTAGGTCTTTCTTCGGGTGCACAGTACATACCGTCTCCCTCCTCAATTCCACAAACATCATAGAACTGATCCATCGCCGACAGCACCGCATTTACACGGATTTTTCCCGGAGAGTGTACATCCGTTGCAATTTGATTAGAAAGCGCCTCCGGACGAAGTTCTTCCGCCCACAAAGATGCCCAGGACTCCATCACTGTTTTTAGATCATAGCCGTTTTGTTCAGCAATTTCAAGAACACAGGAAAGCCCTCCCAGATCTGCAATATTTTCCGTCACTGTCTGCTCTCCATTTACTTCCAGTCCTGCAATTTCCATACCGTCATAATAGTCTGTTACCTTCTGGGACAGTTCCTGGAAGTATTCCAGATCCTCGTCCGTCCACCAGTTTCGGATATTTCCTTCCGCGTCATACTGTGCTCCGGCACTGTCAAAAGCATGAGTAATTTCATGTCCTATAACTGCGCCGATCTTTCCTAAATTCTCTTCCGGCTCCGCATCCGGATCATAGAAAGGTTCCTGCAGAATGCCGGCAAGAATAGTAATGCTGTTAGTGGAGGTATCATAGTACGCATTCACCTCTTGAGGATATACGAGCCATTCCGATTTGTCTACAGGTTCATCTTTTGTCTGGAATACCTGCTCCATCTGCACATGCGCAATTTCCATAAGGTTATCAACATAGAGACCTCCCTCTTCCGGACGTTTCAATTGTAATTCATAGTCCTCCTGAGGCCATTCGTCAGGGCATCCAATCCTGGCATCCAATGTCTGCAGTTTTTCTATGGCCTGCGCTCTTGTTTCCGGGCTCATCCACTCCATATTTTCCAGTCTGTTTTCAAATACTTCCGCCACCTGGTCAATCATTGACTGAATTTGGGATCTTGTATCCTCCTGAAAGTACTTTTCACTGAACAGCTTTCCGCACTGGAACCCCAGATTACTCTGAACACTGGAGCAAATCTGCTGCTCATACGGTTCTCCCTCTTCCAGGCCATTTACCGAATTGACGTATGTCTGCTGCGCCTCATGGCTTTTTGTGTCTACATATGGTGAAAGATCCCGGTACAGACTAACTTTTACATATTTCTTCAAAAGCTCCAAGTTTTCATCTTTCAAAAAAGAGGCAACTTTTTCCATACACCCTACATCAGAAATAATCATTTTTTCATCCGGCAAAATTCCAAATATCTCTTCCAGGGTTTCGGAAGAAACAGATTCCCCGAACAATTCTTCTACATCTGAAGCCTTATATACATTATAAGTTTTCTGAGGATCATACAAGTCAGCCAGACCCAACGAATTCTCTGCCAGAGCTTTCATCATATCTGCTACCTCTTTTACAGTACTGGAAGCTTCATCTTCAGACAGACCGTTAATCTTCAAAAGTTCCTGCATATATGTTTGAAATAACTCCACCTGTTTTTGATTTGCTGCGTCATCTGAAAACCAGATTTCTTTTGAAAGTCCAGTATCTCCGCCTACTAAATAAAGAACATTCTGGCTGGAGTCTTCCCCATCCACCCCATAAGTAAATCCCAGCAAACTGGCAATGCCGTATTCGCGATAAAAGGTAAGACAGGCTTTCACAAGCTCTTCCACACTCTGGGCCTGATCTACTTTTTCCAGGAAGGCGTTTCCAGCCTCACCATAGCCGCCCTGATCTCTGGCTTCCGTATCCATTCCTGTGAGATAAAAAGCGCCTACATTGTAACTGTCGCTTCCAACTTCTGCATCCTCATCTTCAGATGCTTCTTTAACCATCTGAAGAAGACGCTCATCATTCTGCTCCTGCACAATATAAAACCAGTTTTGTGCAGCTTTATCTGCCGGAATTTCCCATTGCTGAAACAGATCATAGTTAACTGCTTCATAAAAATCATCTTGCAGATCCGGCTTTTCTTCCTGCTGAATGACCGTTTCTTGTGTTTCCTGCTCTTCTTTCTCAGTTTCTGCCGCATATCCGGTAACCGGAAATGCCAGAATCATTGCCATTCCAAGAGCTGCCATTTTACTGCAACATTTGTAAAATCTTCGCATAAATCCCTCCTTATCTTATAAAACTTATTGTCAAAAAATTCATATTTATTATATCAGTTTCCGGAAAGAAGATAAAGCATAAAATATTTCCTGCGCTAGCAAATAAAAAAACAAGGCATATGAGACTTACACTCCTGTGTCTCATACGCCTCTTTAAGTTTTTTCTTTCCAAATTATACACGCACTATGCCTTTTCTTCCAAAGCGTCAAATATTATCCTCTGGTAAAGATTCTCTTGATCCTGCTCTTGATCACTGCATTATCCTTTACTGCATCGATCAGGACGGCAATTAAAACAACCGCGCCTGTTACTATTGTTTCCCAGTAAGAAGAAACTCTGAGGAGGGTGATACAGGTGCTGATCACGCTACTTAAAATACCGCCGATAATAGTCCCAAGAACATTTCCAATACCGCCTGACATGGATGTTCCGCCCAGTACAGAGGCAGTAATGGAATCCATCTGCCAGCTTTCGCCGATGCTGGCCTGAAAAGACGCCAGCCTGCATGCCATCAGGACACCTGCTATGGCCGAAAGAAGGCCGCTCAGGCAATATACCAGCATTTCGATGCGCTCTGTTGGAATACCTACGATTTTAGCACAGCTTCTGTTTCCGCCCAGCGCATAAATGTAGCGTCCGAATTTCGTTCTTTTCAGCATAATTGTCAGAATCACACAGATCAGAGCCATAATGATCACAATGTTGGGGAGAACACCCCCGATCACACCGTTCCCGAGGGTTTCTGCAGATTCCGGCATTCCGGTTATTGGCATTCCTTTAGTAATAACATATACAATACCTTTATATATCTGCATGGTTGCCAATGTTACGATAAATGGAGTCATTTTAAAGTATGCGATAAAGAAACCGTTCACTCCTCCCAGGATGATTCCCAGAAGGCTGGAAATAATAATGGCGAGATATGGATTCATTCCATAATTTACCATAAAGATGGCGGAAAACATACCGCAGACAGATCCTATGGTAGCCACCGACAGATCGATTCCTCCTGTCAGAAGTACTATCGTCTGTCCGAAACCTACGATGATCACAAAGGATGCCGCTCGTGTCAGAGTACTGATATTATATGCTGTAAAGAAATTCCCTGTGGCAAGATGTACCACAATTCCAACCAGAATCGTAACGATCAGGACCATTCCGGCAGTCGATTTAAAAAAGCTTTTTACTTTATTCATTTTTCGATTCTACCTCCCTATTGAAATGCCACTTTCAGGACATCTTCCTGTGTAATTCTGTCCACATCTGTGATATATCCGCTGATCCGCCCCTGATGGACAACCATAATTCTGTCAGACAGAGCCATAACTTCTTCCATTTCTGAGGAAATCACCACTACGGCCACCCCATTGTCTGCAAGTTCACGGATAAGCTGGTGGATTTCTCCTTTGGCATTTACGTCAATGCCCCGGGTAGGTTCATCCAGAATCAACATTTTAATGCCCTTTGCCATCCATCTGGCAACAATCACTTTCTGCTGATTGCCGCCCGAAAGATTTTTTATCAGTGTGTCACGGGATGCGGTCTTAATCTTAAATGAATGAATATACTGTTCTGCAATTTCCACAGCTTTTTTGTAATTGATCAGTCCGTTCTTTTTTATTTTATCATAGGAAGGAAGCATCATATTTTCCATAACAGACATATCCGGCGTAATTCCGTCGTGGCGACGCTCCTCAGATACATAGCCCATTCCATAATTGATGGCATCAATGGGAGATTTTATATGTACTTCTTTTCCTTCAATAAATGTTTTCCCGCCCTGCTCTTTCTCAGTAATTCCAAAGACACATTTAAAGATCTCCGTACGTCCTGCTCCTACAAGCCCCGCCACTCCGAGGATTTCTCCCTTATGAACCTGAAAGCTCACATTATGGAATTCTCCTTCTCTGGAAAGATTTTTTGCTTCAAAAAACACTTCCTCAGAAACTTTTCTATTTACATGAGTGGTAATCTGTACTTTTTTTCCTGCCATCTGATTGATCATCTCTTCTTTTGTTATATCAGACGTCAGGACTTCTTTTACAAGACATCCGTCTCTCATAATCGTGATACGGTCTGTCTGTTCCATAACTTCATCCAAATGATGAGTAATGAATACCATGGCGGTACCGCTCTTTTTCAGTTTTTGCATAGACTTAAAAAGACTTTCCGTTTCCCGGTTGGTTAAAACCGCCGTGGGCTCATCCAGAATCAAAACCTTAGGCTCATAAGCCAGAGCTCTTGCTATAGAAACTAACTGCTGGTAAGCTGCCGACAAATTCTTGACAGGCTGGGAAACATCCACATGAACATCCAGAAGGTCCAGAAGCCTCTCCGCCTCTTTGGCTGTTTCTTTCCAGTTGATAAGCCGTCCGCTTAACACTTCGTTTCCCAGAAAAACATTTTCCGCCACGCTGGCTTCCGGTACAAGGTTCAATTCCTGCGGTACAAGAACAATATTCTTCCTCATAGCTTCCCGCGGAGAGGAGAACCTGATCGGTTCTCCCTCCATCAGCACTTCTCCGCTGTCCATATAGAATTGACCTGTCAGAATATTCATCAGAGTACTTTTTCCGGCTCCATTTTCCCCTACCAGAGCGTGGATCTCACCTTTTCTGAGTTTTAACGTCACGCCGTCAAGAGCCTTTGTGCCCGGGAATGTTTTGACAATATCCCGCATCTCGATCAAAAGCGGCTCTGTATTATTCTGCCTTTGCATTTGCATCCTCTCCATATAACATTTCAATATACTGGTCTGCATCTTCTGCATATACAGAAGTAGAACCAACTGCTGTGGACTCCTCTACTTCTTCGCCGTCAATTGTTTTGATAGCATTGTAGATCAGCTTATATCCCATATCGTAGCAGTTCTGTACCTGCGCTACATACAGGGTGCCGTCTTTTAAATATTCCAGTGTACGAAGATCGTGATCCATGCCGCCGATGATGATATCGCCGGATTTTCCTGCATCACTGACTGCCTGACATGCGCCTACCGGATTGGACATATTATTGCAGAGAATTCCCCCGAGATCCGGATATGCCTGCAGCCAGGATTCTGTAATGCTGATTGCTTTTTCCACAGAGTCATTGTCTCTCTGCTCATCTACAATCTCAATGTCCGGATATTCAGCAATCGTATCCTTGAAGCCCTGAAGACGTTCTTCATGAGAAGCCGCCCCCATAGTTCCTGCCAGAATCGCAATCTGTCCCTTTCCGCCCATCTTTTCGCAGACAGCTTTTGCCAGAGCGCATCCGTCTCCATAGTTATCCGTATTTCCTACAAAGAAGGATCTGTCGCAGTCTTCTACGTCAGAGCTTGCAAATGTTGCTACCGGAACGCCTGCGGCCACTGCTTCATCAATAGCTTTTGCTGTTGTTTCCGGCTGGTTGACGTCTACGGCGATCAGATCATATCCCTGGCCTACCGCTGTCTCAATGGAATTCACCTGATCTACTGCATCCGGCTCTGCCGGTCCGTACCATTCATAGTCAATGGTTACGCCTTTGTCCGCAAAGTCGGCTACTGCGGCGTCAATACCGGTTTTAATTGCGTCATACCAGCTATGGATATTTTTATAAGTACAGTAGATTTTATAGCTGTCTTCCTTCGGCTCATAACTCGTATCAAACTCAGTATCTGCCAGGCTGGTTTTTCCTGTTGCACTGTCACCTGCCTGTGCAGCGTATACAGCATTTACCCCTCCTCCTAAAGATCCTGCCATGACTGCGGTCATCACCAGCGCTACCATTTTCTTCTTTAACATTTTGTTTTCCTCCTTTTTTCTTGATTTTTATTACTGAAATTTTACTACCGCTTTAATAACTTCATCTTTGTGATTCAAACTGTAATCAATAGCCTCGATACAGTCTTTGAAATCAAATTCGTGAGAAACAATGTCCTTTACAGGAATCAGTCCGGAAGAAACAGCCGCTATTGCCTTCGGCCACAGATTCCTGTAACGGTATACAGAATAGATTGTTCCTTCCATTGCATTTAATGTAGCAATATCCAGTTCCAGAATAGGTTCCGGAGACACGCCTACCAGAGTAACTTTTCCGGCACGTTTTATCAATTTACATGTCTGAAGAGTAGTCACCCGGTTTCCGGCACATTCATACACCTGATCCGCTCCGCCGCCCGGAAGTGTCCTGGCAAATTCCTCGATGCTTTCTCTTGTACTGTTAAATACTCTTGTAGCCCCTATTTCCAAAGCCTTTTCCAAACGTTTATCCATTACGTCTGCCACATAAATTTCACTGACACCTCTTGCTTTCAAGCTCATGATCGTGCAAAGTCCGATACATCCGCTTCCCAATACGATTGCTGTCTCGCCAATTTTTGCATTGGAAAGCTCTGTAGCATGCATACCAACTGCCAGCGGCTCGATCATAGCGCCTTCCAAAGTACTCATGTTTTCCGGAAGCTTATAACACATACTTGCGCTGTGTACACAGTATTCTGCATTCACACCGTCTCTCTCGCCTGGAATTGCCAGCATCTTAATGTTTTTGCACAGATTATAATTTCCTTTTCTGCAGTCCTCACATTCACCACAGGGAACTGCCGGCTCAATAGAAACCTTATCGCCGATTTCAAAACCTTCTACGCCTTCACCGATAGCGGTTACTACTCCGCCCGGCTCATGGCCCAACGCCAGGGGGCCGTCAAGCGTCCAGTTAGCCAGTTGCCCTTCCTGATAAAAATGAAGATCCGATCCGCATACACCCACATATTCCAGCTTGATCTGCAGTTCTCCTTTTCCAGGCTGCGGAATGTCTCTTTCCACCCACTCCAGTTTCTTTTTTCCCGTCAACACACATACTTTCATTTTGCCTTCCATTTTAATTCCCCTTTTCTTTTTGTTTTTATACTTCAGCCAGCACTCTGGCTACTGCTTTTTTCCATCCGGCATATTTTTGATCTGCCATATCGGAAGCCATATGAGGCTCATAACGTCTGCGCTTCAGTTTCTGAAAAATTTCTTCTCCCCAGAATCCCAAAGCGATGCCGGCCGCGTAAGCCGGACCGATCCCAGACAATTCCTCCGCATCCGGCACTTGGACTACAGCCCCCGCGATGTCGCTTTGGAACTGCATCAGATATTCGTTTCTGGTAGGACCGCCGTCCACTCTCAGCTCTTCCACCTTTACTCCTGCGTCTTCACTCATGGCTTTTACAATGTCAGTAATCTGATACGCAATACACTCAAGCCCCGCCTTTACCACTTCTGCTCTCTTAGTCGTTCTTGTCATTCCTACCACTGCCGCTTCCGCTCTGCTGTCCCAATAAGGCGCTCCGAGGCCGGAAAATGCCGGAACCAGATAAGTCTGGTCGTCTTTTGAAGCTGCTGCCGCCAGTTTCTGCGTCTCTGACGGAGAAGCGATCAGCCCCATATCGTCTTTCAGCCAGGTAATCACCGCTCCTGTATAATTCAGATTGCCTTCCAGTACATAGTTCACTTTTCCATCCATACGCCAGGCCAGAGAAGTCACCACTCCGTGAGTGCTCAACACCGGATTTTCTCCAATATTCATCATGATGGAAGAGCCCGTTCCATAAGTAGACTTAATCATTCCGGGATTCAGACAGCCCTGACCGAACAACGCGCCGTGAGAATCTCCCAACACTCCATGGATAGGAACAGGATGCGGAAGAAAACCTGCAAAATCCGTCTCTCCAAAATCAGAATTCGAGTCGCAGACCTCAGCCATATTTCCCACATCAATTCCGAACATTTTACAGATCTCTTCGTCCCATTTCAGTTCAAAAATATTAAAAAGCTGCGTTCTGGATGCATTAGAATAATCGGTTTTATAGGATTTCCCGTTTGTAAGCTTATAGATCAGCCAACTGTCAACGGTTCCGTGGCAAAGCTGTCCGGCATCCGCTTTTTCTTTTGCTCCCTGTACATTTTCCAAAATCCATGCAATTTTTGACGCCGGAAAATAGGGAGACAGGTTTATACCTGTTTTTTTCCGTATCTTCTCAGCCTGTCCTGTTTTTTCAACTCTCTCACAGATATCTACAGCCCGGGCGCACTGCCATACGATCGCCAGTCCCAGCGGTTCTCCCGTAACTCTATCCCAGGCAAGAGAAGTTTCCCTCTGATTACAGATCCCGACTCCTGCCACAGAAGCCTTATCTATTCCTGACTCTTCGATAAGGTGCCTCACCACTTCCAGGGTATTTTCGTAAATTTCTGAAGGATCGTGGGATATCCAGCCCTTTTCATTGACAATCTGTGCATGAGCTTTGTCAGTGCGCTTAATCAGATTTCCGTTGCTGTCAAAAAGCAGCGCTTTTGTTCCCTGCGTACTCTGATCTATACTGATCAAATATTTTCCATTCATTTTTCCACCAGCTCCATTGCCTTCTTTGCGATACCTTCGCTGTTCAGCCCATAATAATCGAATACTTCTTTTGAAGTTCCTGTAATTACAGGAGAATCTGGAAGACTCATATTAATCACCTTTTTAGGACATACTTCCCCCACTACCTGGCTTACCATGGAACCAAGGCCGCCAAAAGGCGAGTGTTCTTCTACGGTGATAACTGCTTTTGCTTTTTGCGCCGCGTCTATGACAGCGTTTCTGTCCAAAGGTTTTATACAATACATATCAATTACCGAAGCGCTGATTCCTTTTTCCTTCAAAAGCTCCGCCGCATCTCTGGCTGGCTTTACCATTTCCCCGCAGGCAATAATAGCGATATCTGTACCTTCGCATACAACAGTCGCTCTGTCCATTTCAAAAGGAACATTTCCCTCCTCGTATACGGGCTCCACTGCATTTCTACCTACACGGATGTATGCCGGTTTTTCATCTTTTAAAAGTGCTTTTATAAGTTCTCTTGTCTGCAGATGATCACTTGGAATATAGACCCTCATATTGGGAATTGCCGCCATAGCAGCAATATCCTGGGCGGAATGATGGCTCATCCCCAGAGCTCCGTAGCTGATGCCCCCACTGATGCCGATAAGTTTCACATTTGTATTGGAATAAGCCGCATCCACTTTTGCCTGTTCGTAGCTTCTGGTTGAAAGAAAACAGGCTGGAGAAACTGCGTAAGGTTTCTTTCCACATTTTGCAAGTCCAGCGGAAATACTTACCAGATTCTGTTCCGCAATTCCTGTTTCTACAAATTGCTCCGGATATGTATCTGCAAAAGGTGTGAAAGAACCGCTCCCCCTGGAATCGCTGCACAGCGCCACAATATCTTTATCTGTCCTGGCTGCTTCCATCAGTACTTCGCATATCATCTGCTTATTTGCAATCTTACTCATGAAGAGCCGCCTCCTTCCTTTCTTCCAGATCTTTCATAATCTGCATATATTCTTCCTGACTTGGCACATGATGATGCCAGGATGCCTTGTCCTCCATTACAGCGGAGCCGCAGCCTTTCACTGTATTGGCTATAAGTACCGTTGGTTTTCCCTTTACCTGCTTTGCCTCATTAAAAGCATCCTTTAGCTGGCTGATACTATTTCCGTCCGCCACGTCGATCACATGCCATCCGAAGCTTCTGAAACGTTCATGAAGATCATCCTGATGCATTACATCTTCTGTATTTCCTGAAATCTGAAGGCGGTTTCTGTCTACTACCGCACAGAGGTTATCCAGCTTATACTGGCTGGCTGCCATGGCTCCTTCCCACACAGAGCCTTCTGCCAGTTCCCCGTCGCCCATCACAGTATATACACGGCAGGAACGCCCGTCCATTTTTCCTTCCAAAGCCATTCCGACACTGACCGGAAGCCCATGTCCCAAAGATCCGGAATTCATTTCAATCCCAGGTAATTTATTGTTGGGGTGCCCGATAAATTCAGATCCGAATTTACTAAATTTTTTAATCACTTCTTCAATAGAGAAAAACCCTTTTTTAGACAGCACGGAATATAGCGCTTCAACAGAATGTCCTTTGCTCATCACAAATTTATCTCTGTCTGGAGAATCCATATTTTCTGGAGTTATATTCATCTGGTCAAAATAAAGCTCCGTCAGGATTTCCATTACACTCATATCGCCTCCGATATGGCCCGCCTTGCCCTCCATTATCATATCTACTACATTTTTTCTCAGCTCATAGGCTAATGCAGCTAAATTTTCCATGAAGGTCCTCCTTTCAGATTCTAAATTATATTTAGTTTGTTAAGTTCTTTATTTATCTTGATAGTATCATTATTTTTGTCGAATGTCAATATGTTTTTAAATTATATTTATATTTTTGTTGTTATTTTTCGTTAAAAATTAATCAATATTTATATATAAATTTAGTTATTTTTATAACAATGATAGGAACCAGGAAAAATATGCCAAAAAAATACATTGCCTGTGGATCTTCTCCATTTCAGGCAATGTATCTTCAACTAAATATTTCTTAATTTTATTTCCCTCACACTTTCCCGCTCAATCAGCCGTGTTCCAATCTCTGTTTTCAATGAATAGGAACGGGCCGTTTTCATCTTTGCCATCAGCATTTCTACTGCACTGGCTCCAAAAGCGTCTTTCGGAACGTTCACTGTCGTTACTGCCGGAACCATCATCTGGCAGATCGGGCGGTCGTCAAACCCTATGACTGAAATATCCTCCGGCACTCTGTACCCAAAATCCTGTATTCCCTGAAGCGCGCTGCATGCGAGAAAATCATTTTCCGCAACAAACACTGTGGGAGGCGTATTAATATTCTCCAGATATTCTTTTATCCCGCGCCGCACCATCTGTTCCGAATAATCCACGTCACAGACAAGCGACTCATCAAAAGGCAGTCCCAGATAACCCAGCCACCGCTTATAGGCGCGGTATCTCTCCTCAAAACTGGTGATCCGGTCCCGACAGCGGATATAGCCAATCCTTCTGTGGCCCATTTCATAGCAGTACTGCATAACTTTACTGATCCCCTGCGAATTATTGATTGCAACGGAATCTACATCGCTGTCCTGAAATGAATTATCCAAAACCACAAAAGGAAGACCACTGTCTACAAACACCTGGAGATCATCCCGCTTCATCTCCACTCCAAAAATAATAAATCCCTTACAATCCGAAGTTCTGAGCTGTGTTTTCTGTATTTCCACGTCTGTATCTTTATTCATATACACAAAGCTGAGATTGTAGCCATATCCACTGAGACTATTATTCAGCCCTTCCAGAATGTACGTAAAAAACGGAGATTCGTCAATGATCCTGCCAACTGTTTTATAAACTACAAATCCAATATTACCATTGATCACCGGAACATCCTTCAACAGGTGATCGCATCCGAGTTCCCTGATTTTTTCTATTATTTCCTGCCGTTTCTGTTCCCCCACGCCAGGTTTATTATTCAGCACCAAAGAAATCGTCGCTGTGGACACCCCCAGCATCTGCGCAATATCCTTCGCCTTTAAACTCATTCTTCTGCGTCACCTCCTTTTTCTAAACTAAATTGTACTAAATTTCCTAAAAATAATCAAGCAATTTCCCGTCCGGCTTTCAAAAAACTTTTTCTCTCATGCGAACTTTTTATTGCATTTTTCCCATTTTCGTTCTAAAATAAGCATTGCTTAATTTCATTTAGTCAAACAGAAAGAAAGGAAGATTTTTTCATGGTACCAAAGCTGATTACCATTGATCTTGACGGCACTTTGCTGAGAAATGACTGTACCATTGCTCCCACAGTCAGGAAAGCTATTCTCACCTGTCTGAATACCTCAAAAACATTTTTCGTTCCCTGTACGGGCAGAAGCTATCAGAACAGCCGCTTTGTGCTGGGAGATTTCCCGGCTTTTCCCTATTATATCAACGCTAACGGTACAACTGTTACAGAAGGTTCTTCCGGCACTCTTCTGCATGCCAGCACACTTCCTCTGGAGACCGGATGCGCAGTGTATTCTCTTGCCAGAGAATACAAAACTTTTATCGAAATCTATCATGGGCTTACTGCTTATGACGGAGCCGCAGGAAGACAGAATTTAAAAGAAAGCAGCTGCAGCAAAGACTATATTTCCCAGCTTCTTTATACGAACACCCATTTAGAAAGCCTGGATGACTTTGTTTTTGACAAAAAACATCCTATCAGCAAATTTCACATTGTCTGCGTAAGCCAAAGGGAAAAGCAGGAACTCAAGCAGCGTCTTTCCCGTATTCCTGGCGTTTTCCCCATCTCCACCACCGATTTCAATATCGAGATCTGCCGGGAAGGATGGAGTAAACGGGAAGGACTTATCCGCCTATGCCAGATTCTTCATATTTCTCCTGAAGAAACAGCGGCCATCGGAGACAGCGAAAATGATTACGAAATGCTACAGTGGGCAGGCTGCGGTATCGCCATGGGAAATGCTGCGCCTGAAATTAAAAAAGCGGCGGATTATATCACCGGAAGCAACGAAGAAGAAGGGATTATACAGGCCTTAAAGTATCTGGGGCTTTTGTAGCAGCTTAAGTCTTCCCCTATTATTATAGGGAAAACCCGATTTTCTCTGTCCAGTCTGTGGCTCCCGCCACAGACACTGCATTTGCGCCGCATTTATTTCCGTATTCCGCGCATTCCCTGACGTTTCTTCCTTGGGCAAGCGCATGTAGGAATCCAGCCACGAAGCTGTCTCCCGCTCCTGTGGTGTCTATGCATTTTACATTTTTCTCAGCGGGCATCCAGAAGCTTTTCTCCCGTCCACATACATAACAGCCTTTACTTCCGCATTTAACGACTACTGTTTTTACGCCGGCTCTTCTAAGACTTTCCGCTGCCTCTTCCACTGTATTTTTCCCGGTGATCAGCATAGCTTCTTCATCATTTGGCATCAGATAATCTACATAAGAAAACGCCTCCGCAAGTTCCTCTGCCGTCTCGTTTTTCTTCCGTTTCGTCATATCCGCACATACGATCTTCCCTTGTTCTCCGGCAGTCCGGAAAATTATCTCAAGTTCCCTGGGCCCTATTTCCGGAGATAAAAAGATACTGGCAAAACATACGATTTTCGCGCTTTCCGGAAACGGCATATGAATATCCTCCAGAGTAAGCTTTCGCAGCGTCCCGGATGGATTGGTGAGGAAATGTCTCGAGCCGTCCCGGTCTATTAAAACCACATTGATCCCTGTAGGAATATCTTCTCTGATACAGTCGTCAGGAAGGAGAATTCCGTATTCCTGGCAATGCTGCTCCAGGTATTTTCCCGCCTTGTCCCGTCCTATAATCGTTTCAAGCAGCACCTGTCTTCCCATTTTCGCCAGAATAGTCGCCTCATTAAGGGCGTCCCCTCCTGTGGAAAGCCGGATTTCCTCCGCCGGAGATGATCCTGTCTGAAACACTTCTTTTCCCGCCGGCCGGACAAGTACGTCCAGAATACCGGCTCCTATGATTACGATTTCTGGATAATTATTCTTCAATTTTTACTCTCCTTATGATGTTCTCTGGCTGGTTCTTCTCTCGCGCCAAGCCCGGCAGCCATACCGTTTTCTTCTTCTGTTCCTTATTCATTTGCCATATCATACAGCTTCTGAATCTCTTCCGGAAGGTGATCCGGGATCATGGAGCGCACACTGTCCTCATTTCCGTTTTTCATCGCCTGTTCATAATACCACTCTTTATAACGGATCATGGCAAGCACCTTCTCCAGCTTATACATTTCTTCCCTCACCGCTTCCTCCTGGCGTACAAACAGCTCCCGCCTTTTGGCGTAAGTACAGCTTCCCTGAGCGCACCATTCCATAAATGTCTTGATTTCTCTGATTTCCAGCCCTGACTTTTTCAGACACTCGATCACTCTGAGCGCTTCTATTTCTTTCTCTCCGAATCTGCGTACCCCTCCGCTTCTTTTCAGTTCCGGGAACAGCCCTTCTTTGTCATAATATCTGAGGGTGGATATGGGAATCCGGAACATTTCGGATATCTGTCCGATCGTATACATCCTCGCTCTCTCCTTTCCGTCTCTTCACCCGGTATCGTCTTCTATGCCAATATTTTTCTGTTAAGATCACAAACTTCCCGTCGACTTGAAGTCAGCGTTATATACTGATTTTAACATGAAAATTTTGCGTTGTCACAAAAAATTCCGATTCCTGACAAAAGCTCCACCATACAGATGAATGTCACAACATCTGCACAGCGGAGCTTTCCATTTTATTTCACAGGAAACTGTGTTCCTGTAAAAAAGAACATATGTCAATCATTTTCATACCGAATAGATATATTCCCCGTTCTCCTTCACACCATAAAAATCTGCGAAGCTCATGGAAAAAATCTTATCTTCACGGCCGGTGAGGTCAACTTCATTTTTGATAAGGTACTGGTAAATTCCGTCATGGGAAATATCTCCCTGCTGCAGGAAGCCCACAAGACGGTGATTACGGAAGATTGCTCTCTCATACTGATCTCTGCTCTCCTTCGCGATCACCTGATCACCTTCTTCCGGATTCAAAACACCTACGCACAGAGACACCAGGCCAAAGAAATTAATCGTATTTTTCGCCGCAAAACGGTCCACATACATAAATTTGTTTCCAAGAACCATATTCTGAGCCGCGATTTTTCCCTGCTTCTGGGCGTTTGGCCAGATACCGGAAAGGCCTGTCACATCTCCTGCTGCGTAGACAAAAGGATCGCTGGTCTGCATATAATCATTTACCTGGATTCCCCTGTCGATCAAAAGGCCGCTGTTCTCAAATCCTGCCACAGCACTTCTCACTCCAGCCGCTACGATCACCATATCGCACTCCAGCTTTTCTCCATTGTCCAGAACCACATGAGTGATTTCTCCGTTTTCATTGGAAACAGTATCCGCCCCTCTTCTTCCCAGACAGAAACGGCATCCTGCATTTTCAAAACGCTTCTGATACTCTGCCGCGCCTCTCTCGTCAAGCTGAATAGGAAGGATCCTTTCCGCCATTTCCACGATCGTGATCTTCTTTCCCTGTTCCAGAAGTCCATAAGCCGCGTCAAGCCCCACAAGGCCGGAGCCGATGATCACTACTTTTTCAGCCTTTGCCGCTCTTTCATCAATGGCTCTTGCATCGCTGAGATGGCGAAGTCCGAAAACATTGGATGCATTTCTCAAGTTTCCTACAGGAGGAATGAAGCTTTCCGCACCTGTGGCGATCAAGAGTCTGTCATAGTCACAGGCGTACCCCTCAGTTCCGTAATATACTTTTTTTGCTTTTGTATCCAGCCTGGTCACTCTCTGCCCGGCAATCTGCCAGATATTATTCTTTTCAAAGAAGTCCGCCGGAACAAAATTCAGTCCTTCTGCATCGCGTTCATGACTTAAATACTTATGGAGCATACATCGGGAATGAGGCTTTTCATCCACGGAGATCATAACGATCTCATCCTGAGGCGCCATCTCCCGAAGAGTTTTGGCGGCGGTCATGCCCGCCGCTCCGATTCCGATAATCACGTATTTCATCTCCGTCACACCTCCTCCACATGGATTGCCTGTTTCGGACAGGCTTTCACACAGCTTGGCTCCCCGCCCTGCTCTCTGCAGAAATCACATTTGATCACAATGCTGTGCGTCTCATCGTCCGGCTTCAGTACACCGTATGGACAATTCATCACACACATAAAACAGGATCCGCATTTTTCTTTGTCATAATAGACATGTCCGTCTTTGGAATCTTTTGTCAGCGCTCCGCTCATACAGGAAAGTACGCACTCCGGCTCGTCACAGTGACGGCAGAAGACCGGTTTATACCCGTCTTCTGTCCTGTAGATAAAATTGCGGCTTTCATTTGCCGGATCGTTGAGATCCAGTGTATAGATATCGCCCGTATCCTTCCGGTGGGCCTGCATACATGCCAGACTGCAGCTCTTGCAGCCGTCGCATTTTTCCGCGTCAATGATAATTCTTTTCATGGTCATGCCCCCTTATCAGATATTCAGACCAGCACGTTTTTCCATAATGATCTTTTCCAGAATATCTGCGCTCTCTTTTGCGTCGCCGTTGATGATCACCTGTCCTCCGGTAAGCTGCTTCATATCTTCTGTCAGAAGCTTCACTGCAAGCTTGCTTCCGGTCACAAAAGGCGGAAGTCCCAGATGCAGGGGAAGTCCCAGAGCCAGTCCGAAGCATCCGTCCGCAAGGGCCTGCTCCTCAAGCCACTGCGCGGCGGAGAGAACCAGAGGAAGCTGCGGAAGATCCACGCCAACCTCTTTCGCCAGTTCCGTAGCCACGATCTCCAGACGTCCGATGGCAAGACAGGGACCGAAATTCAGCACAGGCGGAATTCCCAGTTTCTCGCAGACTGCCCGGAGCTTCGGGCCCGCAAGCTCGGCCGCTTTGGGCTCCATCAGGCCGCAGTTCTCGATTCCGCCTGAAGAACAGCCTGCAGTCAGAACCAGGATATCCTTCGCGATCAGCTCTTTTGTAAGCTCTACGGAGAGCACGTCGTGTCCGCCCGCAGTCAGGTTGGAGCAGCCTACCACGCCGGCAATACCTTTGATATCTCCGGATACAAGAAGATCGATCAGCGGCTTCCAGGAATCTCCCAGGAACTTCTTCAGAGAGCCTTCGCTTACGCCGGTAAGAGTATCGTCGTTGCCATGTTCCGGAAAAAGGTTCATGGGAACGTTTCCTCTTCTCGCCTTATATGCTTCCACGATCTCGTCGATGATCTCCATGCTCTGCTGTTCTCTGTTCTCAAACACGAAAGGTTTTAGCTCGGCGTTGGCTTTTTTCGCCACGTCATCCAGACAGATCTGTTTGATCTTCAGCTCGTCGCAGATAGGTTCGATACCCGGAAGCGTACAGTTAAACTCAGAGAGTACCGCGTCGATGGCTCCTGTCGCCAGCACCGCCTCGCTGGTATAGTTATTTCCCGCATGTCCCTCGAACACTTCTGTATAATGAGCGCCGCGGAGCTGCAGATCCTGGCCTACGCAGGTACATCCAACCAGCTTGAAGCCTTTCGCTCCCGCCGCTTTCGCCTTCGCCACTGCCTCGTCGCTCTTCAGTCTCTCCTGAAGGTCCACGAAGATGGTGTGCTGATGTCCTGTGATCATAATGTTGATATAATCCGGATCCACCACACGGAGGCCTACCGGCGCCATGCGGAGCTCCGGCTCTCCCAGAAGCACGTCGTTGAGAAGGTTCGTAAGAGTCAGGCCGTAAAGTCCGGTGGAAATACCGAGCTTCAGACAGTCTGTGTACATGTCCACCGGGTCGGAGTTCAGGTTGGTGGAACATTTCACAACGCCGTGGAACACTTCGCCCTTGGCTCCGCCGGGAAGGATTCCCAGTTCTTTCCACTTCTCGAAGCGGGGAGCGTACGCAAGCTTCTCCACCAGTTCCATTTTCACATACTCCGGCTTGTACAGATCGTCCAGCACTTTCTGAGCAACCTTCTCCGCCTTCTCATATTTATCCTCTGTCTCAATCCCGAAAACTTCCGCCAGGTGATTCAGAGCGTTCTCGCCCTTGATCTCTCCTTTTGTCTGAGCGGTCTTCAGCACATTAAGTGCCGTGTTCTCCACGATATGGATATAACAGCCGGATCCGGCCGCCACTGCTCTTAAGAAATTCCGGGCAACGATCACGTCCGCCGTCGCTCCGCAGATACCTCTGGGCGCTTTCGGGGTAATACGGCAGGGGCCGTTGGAACAGAGACGGCAACAGACGCCCTGCAGGCCGAAACCGCACTTCGTACTCTGACTTTCCACTCTGTGGTGGGAAGTTTCCATGGGAAGGCCCGCGATATATTTCTCCAGGGGCTTGTCCGCGCTCTTACATGTGGAACATCCAAAACATTCGTTCATTAACTGATCCTCCTTGGTGTAGTTTTTTTACTGAGTTTCTTTTATATGTCAGTGTACAGACAACATATTGTTATGTACATTAACACTATACCATTTTGTAACAGATTCAGTATAACAAATCTGGATTAAATTAGTCAATATCAACTCTGCCTAATTTACATCAGTTTATCGTTATTCTTTCATTGGCAAAACTCCTCTTGGTCTTTCATTGCTTTTTTCCATCCGGCATGCTATATTTTACATAACATTAACACACAGGGGACAACTCGTCCCAAACCGCGTAATTTCAATGATTTTCAGCGTTCATTTCCATACCAGCAAAGGAGTAGCCTATGATTGAAAAAAGACTGCAGAAACGTTTGAGAAAAGCCACCATTCTCGTAATCTGTATCTGTACGGTATTTCTTATCTGCGGAGGGCTCTTTTCTTCCTATCTGGCGCGCACCAGGGAGGAATTTCTCAGAGAACAGGTAATTGCCGAAACAGAAGAATATAAAAACCGGATCCTGAAACAACTGGAGGCTGATTTTCAGACTCTCTCTACTTTATCTGTGTTTCTGAACAGCGAATACATTTCCGATGCGGAACTTTTAGCCGAGCATCTTCGGCAGACACAGGAGTATAACGAATATATAACAATTGCTTATTATAATACTGACGGAAAAGGCGTTATCGCCAGCCGCGGCAGGGATATCCTGACCGAAGCCGGTCTGTCAGATCTCTCTCCGGAAGGAGCGGACAGTATAGAAAAAGCCCTGAACGGCGAATCCTGTGTTTCCAGACTGTTTGAAAGCCAGATTTCGGGTAACCGGGTATTTGTTTACAGTGTGCCTGTCTATGAAAATGGAAAAATCATAGGCGCTCTTGCCGCCAGCGATCATATTGAGATTTTTTCGGATATTCTCTCCGGCAATACCGTATTCGGCGGAGGCGGATATATTCATCTGATCGATTCCGAAGGGGATTTTCTTGTCCGTTCTTCTAACTCTGTAGTAAAAGATAATGTTCCCTCGATTTTTGAAGGACCTTATCTTTCCGGAGAGTCAAGATCAAACGTGGAGGACGCTCTGGAAAATCAAAAAAGAATTTTTTCCTCTTTCAGTTATAATGGACGCGACTATCCGTTTCTGTTAGAGCCTATAGGACTGAATAACTGGTATCTTTTCTGTGTCAATACAGGGGACAGTCTGAATGCGCGCACAGATATTTCCACTCACATGGCGCAGCTTATGGCAGCCGCCATTGTACTTCTGGTAATCTTTCTGATGCTCTATGGATACCGGCTGATGCGCAATTATAATAAAGAGCTTCTTTATCTGGCGTACCATGACGCTCTTACCGGAGCGGAAAACATGTCCCGTTTCCGGCAGAAGCTTATCGAAACGCTGAAAACCGGCAGAGGAAGCGTGGCTGCATTTACCATACGGCAGTTTCCTTTCCTCACTGAAATTTTCGGAAAGGAAAAATCCGACCAGCTTCTCCGGCAGATCAGAGAGATAGCCGACAGGCATATAACGGCGGAAGAATTTTTCTGCCGCGATGCGGAGGATCGTTTTTATCTTTTTTTCAAAGACACAGAGAAAGATATCATACGCCGACGTCTGGAGGCTTTCATCAGTGAAATTGAAAAAACCACAATTTTTAACCGGACCGATTATCAACTGGCCATCTACTGCGGCGTGACTATCTCTTCCGACTCCGTCGATCCTGAGGCTGAAGCCGAAAATATGCTGACGCATATTCATTTTGCCCTGAATAAAGCCAGAGGAGGACACAGCAGCACCATCTGGTTCTTTGATACCGAACTTCACAAGCAGGAGGAACTGGAAAATTATATTGAAAGCCACATGCACAGCGCACTGGAAAACGGAGAATTCAAAATGTTCCTTCAGCCGAAAAAGGATCTTCGAAGCGGTTCCCTGAATGGAGCGGAAGCGCTGGTACGCTGGCAGACAGAATCGGGGAAGATGATTTTTCCCGATCAGTTCATTCCCTTATTTGAGTCCAACGGTTTCTGCACAAGTCTTGATCTATATATGGTAGAGCAGGCCTGCCGTCAGATCCGCACATGGCTTAACAGCGGTATAGAACCTGTGCCCATTTCTGTAAACCAGTCAAAGCTGTTGTTTTTTGAAGGTGATTATGTGCACAAACTGACGGCCATCCTGACTAAATATCAGGTTCCCGCTCATTTTATCATTCTTGAAATACTGGAAGGGCTGGCGCTGGAAAACCTCGACGAGCTGAACGAAAAAATCTCCCAGCTTCAGAAACTTGGCTTTCGTATCTCACTGGATGATTTCGGAAGCGGTTATTCTTCACTGAACATTCTGGGAAATCTGAAAATCGACGAAGTAAAACTGGACAGAGATTTTCTGATGAATGCCGCCGACCAGAACCAGAACCGCGTCCGGCTGATCATGGAAGAAATCGTCCATATCGCCGGCCGTCTGGGAATTTCCACTCTGGCAGAGGGCGTAGAGACACCGAAGGATGAACAGTTCATCCGAAGTATCGGGTGCGACACCGGCCAGGGATATCTGTACAGCAGACCTCTGAGCGCAGAGGATTTTGATGAAAAATATATGAAGCATATGGTTTAAGGGATATAAAAAGCTTCAGAAGAAGAGACACCTCTTTTTCTGAAGCTTTTTTATATCTGTATACCTAAATCTGTATTTTTTATTTTATTTCAGGATTGTTCAGTTTCCGCTCTCTGCCGGGTACTTCACCCCATCCGGCAGCGGATCCCATTCGTTCAGTCCAAGTTCCTGTTTAAATTTCGCCTGTTCCAAAGTGAGCTTCGGTAAATCTTCTTTCAGATAATCCAGAAGCTCGTCAATCCCTTCCCTTGTCACATTATTGACAAGAAAAATACGCTCACATCCCGCATTGATCAGCCATTGTCTTACCATGGGGATATTGGCATACGGAGAATCCGTCTTGGTAATGATCCCGATCAGCGGCCGCTGAATAAAACAACGGCTGCTATCCCCGAACAGATTGAACGGTTCATCCGCCGCCTGCACAATAGCAACCACATCGGCCTCAAAAGAAAAGCAGGCCAGTCCCACGCTGAACCGCTTAGATTCCGCATACTCTCCCGGAGAGTCGATCGTATCGTCTTCTGTGGTAGTATATTGCGTTTTTACATAGTGAAGCTCTTCCCCTTTCAGCGCCTGTGTCAGAGAAGTTTTTCCCGCTTCGCTTCTGCCCATTAAAAATAATTTTTTCACATTGTCACCCTACTTTACTGCACCACATTCTCCTGTACAGGGTGCATACTGTTTCTTAGCTTTTATGAATTTCACAGGTATGAAATCCCAGCACTTCCCTAAAAAAACGCACCACTTCCTCCACCGCAGTCTGAACTTCAGCCAGTCCGCCGGTGAGGATCAGTGATCCACAAAACCGATCCATAAATCCAATCTCCACATGAGCGCTTTTCACAGCTACGTCTGCGGCCACTACAACTGATTCCCAGGGCGTAAAACGGATAAGTCCGATTGATTCCCCGCTGTGGTCTTCCCCTTCGTGAACGCCAATATGAAGAGCCAGATTATGGTAGATACTGGTATCTGAAGGCGTTATCACATGAGCCAGACATACCTCTTTCCCCGGCACGCGGACACGGGTCATCCGCAGCTTTTTCCCTTTCAGATGTTCATAGTCATCATGGAACAGCTTTTCCAGAAGCTCCTCCTTTGTCATTCGAGCCATAGACCCACTTCCTACCTTTTCGTGATATTGCAGACAACATATCCCAGCGAATCCCGGAAATAGTTGACGATCTCTGTAAGAGCCGAGGTGACGTCCGAGATTTCTCCGGTAATGATCAGTGTTCCGGTAAAACGGTCTGCAAATCCGAGGTAGACATTTCCGCTCTTTACCGCAATATCAGACGCGATAACTGCCGATTCCGGAGGCGTCATATTCATAATGCCGATAGCTGAGGAACGATAATCCAACTGCGGATTCAGCCCCAGCTTCTGGTATATGATCGGAGCCGGACCGCCCATTACATGGGCAAAGGTGATTTCCTTGCCCGCTACTGTTTCCTGTACGATTCTTATCTGTTCTCCATGGTCATTTGCCATCTGTTGTTCCTCTCTTTCAGAAAATTTCCCATTTAAAAAAATCATACTATCAGAGATTTTTTCTGTCAAGTTGAAATCCTTTTGTAATCCGGTAATATTCTACGGTATTACAGGAAAAAAATTTCTACCTGTTTTTTCTATATCTGACTTTTTCTTCTTTATTCAATAATCTATTGACATTTTAACTTTTTTATATTATATTATTAAAAACTTAACTATTTAATTTTGAATATATTCTTTATCAAAAGAGGTGAATAGGAATGCAATGTCAGGTTTGCAAAAGGAAACAGGCAGATAAGATATTTTATATCTATTATGAAAATACATTCTATCAGATGCCCGTCTGCAGCGATTGTCTGCAGAAAAGATGGCAGGCGGCTGTCTCCTCCGGACAGGCGGAGAGCTTTAAGAAGCGTACAGGCTGGCGGCCCGGACAGCCGGATCCCAGACATCCCGGGGACCAGACTTTCCCTGAGCTTGCCGTGGAGGGTCTTCGCACCAGAAGGAAACTTACGGCTCTGCGCGCGCGGCTGGCTGAAGCCACAAAACTGGAAAATTATGAAGAAGCCGCAAAATTGCGCGATGATATCGCATTATTAGAAGAAAAGAGGTGTGATCATGGAAATAAATCTTGAAATCTTTAATCAGGAAACCGTCCGTATTTTCCTGGCTGCAATCCGTTTTGCGCTCCATATGGGCCATCGGTTTCTCGGCAGCGAACATCTTCTGTGGGCGCTGATCCAGAATTCTGGAAAAGCAGGACAGATTTTACGGAAAAACGGGCTGGATCAGACTCTTGTTGAAGAATATCTCCATCAGTATGACTGGGACGCCAAAGCGGAAATAAAATCTTTTGCCGTACAGCTTTCAGAGGAAGCGGAACAGATTGTCAGGCTCTCGGAAAACCTGGCAAAAAGTCAGGGAAGCCTGCAGATACGCCCGGAAGATCTTCTTCACGGAATTTTGAATACCGGCGAATGTGCGGCGGCACAGCTTATGCGCTCTTTAGAAATAGATCCGGAGGAACTTAGGAACAGTTTGAATTCTCCCGGCGACCCTGTTCTGTCAGATTCCGCGCAGGCCGGAGACATTCCTCAGGAGGAACCCTCCGCGCTGGAAAAGTATGGTACGGACATTACAGAAAAAGCCCGTGAAGGGGCGTACGATCCTGTGATCGGACGTGAAGAGATCATCGAGCGTCTTATCCAGATTCTGTCCCGCCGTACGAAAAACAATCCTGTGCTGATCGGCGAACCGGGAGTGGGAAAAACTGCTGTGGCGGAGGGGCTTGCCCAGAGAATTGCCGACGGCAGCATTCCTTCTAATTTAAAGGATAAAAAAATTATCTCCATGGATCTGGTTGGAATGCTCTCCGGAACACGGTACCGTGGCGATTTTGAAGAACGGATGAAACAATTTCTTTCCGATGCGGAAAATGAGGGAAATATCATCCTGTTTATTGATGAGTTACATATGCTTATGGGCGCCGGCGCCGGAGGCGGTACTGTAGACGCCGCCAATATACTGAAACCTGTTCTTGCACGAAGCGGCCTGCAGGTTATCGGTGCAACCACACAGCAGGAATACCGCCGCTATGTGGAAAAAGATTCTGCGTTCGAGCGGCGTTTTCAGCCAGTGGAGGTTCCTGAGCCGGATAAAGGAGCTGCTATGGAAATTCTCAGCGGACTTCGTCCAAAATATGAAAAATTTCACGGTCTGAAAATCACGAACGAGGCTTTGAAAGCCGCCGTGGAACTTTCAGACCGTTATATTCAGGACCGTTTTCTTCCGGACAAGGCGGTGGATCTCATGGATGAAGCCGCTTCCAGAGTCCGCATAAAAGGACTGACCATACCTCCTCGTCTTCTTCATCTGGATCAGGAAGTCAAAGAGATCCGAAGAAAAAAAGAAGAAGCCGCAGAGAAACAGGATTATGAAAATGCAGCGGTTCTGCGGGATAAACAGGCGGCATTGGAAAAAGAGCTGGAACTCAGGCGCAGTACATGGCAGAAAAAGCAGGGACACACCGTCCGCGCCGAAGATATCGCCCAGGTAGTTGCCTCATGGACGAAAATCCCCGTGACAATGCTCACTGTAAGTGAGGCGGAAAATCTCCGCTCTCTGGAAAATACTCTGGGCAGATATGTGATCGGTCAGAATGAAGCTGTTTCTGCCGTTGCACGTGCTATCCGGAGAGGCCGGACAGGAGTTGCCGATCCGGACCGTCCCATAGGATCTTTTCTCTTTCTGGGACCCACCGGCGTTGGAAAAACTGAACTCTGCCGTGCTCTGGCGAAGACTATGTTCCACAGCGAGAATGCTATTATCCGCTTTGATATGTCTGAGTACATGGAGTCCTATGCTGTATCCAAGCTGATCGGATCGCCTCCGGGATACGTGGGGTATGAAGAAGGCGGTCAGCTGACCGAGCTTGTCAGGAAAAAGCCTTACAGCATCGTCCTTTTTGATGAGATTGAAAAAGCTCATCCGGATATCTGGAATTCTCTTCTTCAGATCCTGGATGACGGCCGTCTTACTGACGGACAGGGAAGAACTGTAAGTTTCAAAAACACGATCATTGTTCTCACTTCCAATATCGGGGCAAGAGAGATCACAGGAAAAAAAGGCACCCTTGGCTTTGTCCAGACAGAGGAAGCTCTGAAGGCGAAACAGGAGGAAGGTATAAAGCAGCATGTTATGGACGCAGTAAAGCAGACCTTCCGTCCGGAATTTTTAAACCGCCTGGATGAGGTTCTCATCTTCCATCCCCTTACGGAAGAGGATATGAGAAAAATCGCAGATATACAGATTCAAAAGCTTGTGGACAGAATGGAAACAAAAGGAATTCATCTGGATGTATCCGAAAGCGCGCGGGAACTTCTGACAGAAAACGGTTATGATCCTTCTTATGGAGCCAGACCTCTGAAGCGGGCAATTCAGTTCCTCCTTCAGAATGCTGTTGCAGACGCTCTTCTGGAAAAACAGCCGTCCAAAGGGGAACGTCTTCTGGCGGACGCCCGAAACGGCAGGGTAAAAATCACCCGCGAGGAAAAAGAATACGCCCGATAAAATAAAAAGACCTTTCAGCGCAGATGCTTTGCTATCGGCTGAAAGGCTTTTTTCTGTTTTTCATAAATTGATCTCCGTCCTGCACCTTATTCTGTTTCTGTGCAGGTATCCAGTTCCTGAAGAAGTCCCACCAGTTTTTTCATATTCTCCTCACCGAACCGCTCCAGTATCTCCGACCAGAGTTCCTCATACTTTCCCATGGACTTCTCGGCAACAGCCTTTCCCTCTGCGGTAACGCTTATGGAGACTTTGCGCCGGTCTCTGGGATCGATTTCTCTGGTAATATAATTCTTTTTCTCCAGTGAATTCAGTATGTATGAAACGGCAGGTTTGGAAATGCAGAGCCGCTCCTGTATCTTTGGAACATTAAGGTTCATACAGGGATACTCCCGGCAGCAGGTTCCTGCAATACTGTATAATACCACCATTTCGTTAATCTGTATATCACATTCCGCCATTAAAGCAGCTTCCAGCTTCCGGAAGTGATTTATAACTGTAAAAAACTGTTCTCTCCATTCAGGATCCATATGATTAACTCCTTAATTAATAAGAATTTAATTAATTATACAACACTGATCCTTTTATTTCAAGTTCCAGCTTTTTCTGTTTATTTCAGACTTTGTCCGAATGGAGGTCAATGCAGGCATATCCGCATCACCCCAAGGATCAGAAGGTGTGCCGGATAAAACCAGTAGAAAAACCATTTTGAAAAATTTCTTCCTTTCTCCATCCGTTTCCCATTATACAGCCGGATAATTACAAAGCCCGAGGCGATAATCCCCACGATGCTGCCCAGAGCATAAAGAAGGTTCACACTTACCGGGAAACGTCCCGCGCCGCCTGCAAAATTCATAACACCAAAAATCACTGCTGCGGCAGTGAAGGCTGTCTTTAATCTGTCCTTTGATCCCTTCGCCCAGCTAAACAGCAGGGTAAATACAGGCGCCAGTACCGCCCAGTCAGAAAAGCAGGAAAGAAAAAGCAGTCCGGCGATTATCAGATTTTTTCCAAAAGGATCCCCGATTTTTTCCTTTGCCAGAAGTATAAGGAAACATAAGAACAGCGTAAAAAGCATATTCATTCCGCAAAACTCCATCACTCCCTTTTCTGTAAAGGCAAGGCAGTAAGGAAGCTCCGAAACCAGCGCAAATATCCCAAGCCTTATCCCATATTTCTTTTTGGAGTGTGTATACTGAAATCCTTCTACAAGGAAATAGCACATCGTGACCGCGGTAAAGTAGCCGATATCCAGGAAAATTTCTCCTAAAACAGTTCCTGTTTTCATAAAAATCGTTGAAATATGATTCAAGACCATTGTCACTATAGCTATGTATTTGATCGCGTCTCTGTTCAAAACTCTGTATTTTTCATCCATTCTTTCCGCCTTCTTCTATTTGTTCTTTTATATTCTTTAACGAGAAGCCTTTTCGTTTTCCTTCATGGATTATCCAGAATCACAGGTCAGGGTCAGGATTCCCTGTATTTTCTTTTACAGCCGCATGATCATCAGCCGGCAGGGCCGGCCGCCTTGACACTTTAATGGAAACGCCGTACTATATTTACAACTTCAAAACAGATGCTGATGTTACAGAAAGGTTATCCCATATGACAGATAAAATTTTGATCCGGGGCGCCAAAGTCCATAATCTGAAAAATATAAATGTAGACATTCCTCTGAATAAAATTGTTGGCATTGCCGGGGTATCCGGTTCCGGCAAATCATCTCTGGCTCTGGGCGTGCTTTACGCCGAAGGATCCCGCCGTTATCTGGAGTCTCTTTCCACCTACACCAGACGAAGGATGACGCAGGCGGCAAAAGCCCAGGTAGACGAAATTCTCTATGTGCCGGCCGCTCTTGCGCTGCACCAGCGTCCGGCTGTTCCCGGTATACGCAGTACTTTTGGCACCGGTACAGAGCTCCTGAACAGTCTTCGTCTGATGTACTCCAGACTGGCCAGCCACCGCTGTCCCAACGGACATTATCATCCTCCAACATTGGCGGTAGCCGCAGAGCAGGAGCTTGTCTGTCCTGTCTGCCACACAAAATTCTACGCTCCTTCTGCTGAAGAACTTGCTTTCAACAGTCAGGGCGCCTGCCGTACCTGTGATGGGACAGGGATCATACGAACAGTGGACCGCTCCACACTTGTTCCCGATGAATCACTTACCATTGACCAGGGCGCGGTAGCTCCCTGGAATTCTCTTATGTGGTCTCTTATGACTGATGTCTGCCGGGAAATGGGCGTCCGCACCGACGTACCTTTTCACGATCTTACAGATAAGGAAAAGGATATCGTCTACAACGGCCCCGCTGAAAAAAAACATATTTTCTACAAGTCAAAAAAGACCAATCAGGCAGGGGAACTGGACTTTACTTATTTTAATGCGGTCTATACTGTCGAAAACGCGCTGTCCAAAGTCAAAGATGAAAAAGGAATGAAGCGGGTGGAAAAATTTTTGAAGGAGGAAGTATGTCCTGACTGCAGAGGCTCACGTCTCTCGGCAGCGGCAAGAGCTCCAAAGCTCAGAGGTCTTTCTCTTGATGAAGTATGCCGGATGACTCTGACAGACCTTACAGAATGGGTAAAAGGCGTCCCCGCCTCTCTTCCGGAGGAAATGCGTCCTATGGCCCGGAGTATCTGTGATTCCTTTTTCTCTTCAGCCAAACGGCTGATGGATCTTGGTCTTGGCTATCTGACTCTTGACCGGGCGTCTTCTACTTTATCCACCGGAGAACGCCAGAGAATGCAGCTTGCAAGAGCTGTCCGCAACCGTACCACAGGCGTTTTGTATGTTCTGGACGAACCCTCTATCGGACTCCATCCCGCCAACATTGCAGGACTTACCGGTGTCATGCACGATCTGATCAATGACGGCAATTCCGTCATACTTGTAGACCATGACACACAGATTTTATCTGAAGCGGACTGGATCGTGGAAATGGGTCCCGGAGCCGGTTCAAACGGAGGACATGTGATCGCCCAGGGAACAATTCAGGATATTTCCCGAAATCCGCTTTCCAGGATCGGCGCTTTCCTGACAGGTTCCCCGAATACAGGCATAAGAGAACATTCTCAAAAAGAAAATCTGTTCTCCCAGGGGCTGATCCATCTTGTCACCGGATCCATCCATACTGTCAAACCTCTGGATGTAAAGATCCCCAAGGGAAAACTTACCGTAATAACAGGTGTATCAGGCTCCGGAAAGACCACTTTGATCCTGGAAAGTCTGATTCCCGGTCTGACGGCTGTCATTCAGGGGAAAAAACTTCCGCAGCATGTGGTTTCTGTGGAAGCGGAAGGCATCGCGCAGGTAAAACTTATCGACGCCGCTCCAATCGGAATCAACGTCCGCTCCACAGTAGCCACCTACGCAAATATTCACGATGAACTGAGGAAAGTTTTCGCCAAAACTCCCGACGCCAAGGCACTTGGCTGTAAAGCTGGTGATTTTTCCTACAATACAGGGAAACTGCGCTGTCCTGTCTGCGACGGAACAGGACAGATCAGCCTTGACGTACAGTTTCTTCCCGATGTGGAAATTCCCTGTCCGGAATGCAGAGAATCCCGCTACTCCAAAGCGGCGGATAAAATAAAATACACGGACAAAAAAGGCAGGGAATATTCCCTGCCGGAGCTGATGTCCATGGATATCTTTACGTCCTTTGAGGCATGTAAGGATTTAAAGCTGATCCGCCAGAGGCTTCAGGTTCTCAAAGATCTCGGTCTCGGCTATCTGACTCTTGGGGAAGAGACTCCCAGTCTCTCCGGAGGCGAGGCCCAGCGTCTGAAACTTGCAAGTGAGCTTGGAAAAGGACAGCAGGATTCTGTTTTCGTCTTTGACGAACCCACGATCGGTCTGCATCCTTTGGATGTACGGACACTCCTGGACGTTTTCGGCACTCTTATCCAAAACGGAGCTACCGTGATCGTGATCGAGCATGATCTGGATGTGATCCGGAATGCGGACTACATCATCGATATGGGACCTGGAGGCGGTTCTGACGGCGGACGGATCGTTGCTTCCGGAACGCCGGAAGATATCAGAAATACAGCAGAAAGCATTACCGGAAAATATCTGTAAATATCCCGAAGAAAAAAGTTCTCCGCAGGATCAATGCCTCTGCTCCGTATCGCTGTATACCTCACAGAATCTGCAGGCAAAGGAAGGCTCCTCTCCTCCCAGGAAAAGATGTCTTGTATCTCCTACATGCAGAGCGCGGAAACAGGCGATTCCTTTCTGCCGTTCTTCCGTTACCAGTTCTGTAAAAGAAGTGGGCAGCAATGCAAGAGAATGCCATAGGATAAACGGCGACACATTCCACAGATGCGCAAGCATGGCGCAGGTTACGCCAAAATGACAGAAAAAAGTCAGCGTTTCCTGGTTTTCTTTTTGTACAAAATAGTGGTCTCCCCTTCTGACATAGCCGTGTTCAGACAGCAGTCCGTCCAGATTCTTTGCCAGGCTGTCATATGCAGACACCGTATCGCTGCACCTTGCCGCCTCAGAATGCCTCCATCCTTCCCTGTCCATATATTCCGGATGTGAAGTATAATAGGCGGGCACCATATCCCAGGGAATCCGCAGTTCGTACCTGTCTCCTTTTTTTCTGCAGTCAGGGTAGGCTTCCTGCAGCTCCGGAGAATGGTTGATATCTACCGTACCAGGGAACTCCTGCAGCCACTTCAGTTCCTGTGCCTGTTTTCCAGTACTTTTCAGACAGTATTCTGCCGTATGTCTCGCACGTCCCAGGGGCGACACAAAGCACTGTCCCAGATTCAGACTGGGAGCCAGCTTTCCTAAAAGCGCTGCCTCGCGGTGTCCTTTTTCTGTTAATGTATCATGTTCATAGTCCGGATCTCCGTGACGGATAAAAAGAAGCCTCACTGTATCTTCCTCCTTCATTTTTCTGGTGTAAAACGCAGTACATATTTTCGGCATCATTTTATCACATGGCTGTTTGTTATACAACGGCAATCTATTGAATATGAAATCCAAAGATGATACAATCTATCTATAAAAAATATTTATTATTGAATTTCATCATTTACCGCAGGGAGGTTGCCATGAACACTATACAACTGGAATGCTTTATTACTGTCGCCGAACACCTGAATTTTTCCAGAGCTTCTGAAATCCTGAAGATCACCCAGCCGGCTGTCAGTCATCAGATCCGGTCGCTGGAAGAAGAACTGGGCGTAAAGCTTTTTAAACGTACCAGCAAAAATGTTTCACTCACACCGGAAGGCATTCAGTTTTTTCCCGATGCGGAACTGATTCTTAAAACAGCGTTTTCCGCCAAAGAGAGACTTGGAAGACATGAGGATTTCATCTCTTTTGACGTTGGCTGCCATAATCATATGGAGCTGAATCTTCTCCCCCCTGTTTTAAAAAAACTGTCAGAGGAGTTTCCACTGCTGCGTCCTTCCATTCACATGGTGCCCTTTCCCTCTCTCCTTGGGCAGGTGGAGAACCAGCAGATTCTTTCCGCATTTGCCATAAAGGAAACCCAGAGGAAATCCTCGCTTTCTTTCCGTGAACTATGTTCCGCCCCCATTGCCTGTGTATGTTCACCGGAACATCCGCTGGCCCGGAATAAAGTTCTTACCCAGGATATGCTTTCCGGAAATATTGTAGTCTGCTCTCCGCGCCATATTCCGGCTCCCCTTTTTTCCATCCAGGGCAGAATCCTTTCCGGTCTTCTTCCGCAGCAGCAGTATTTTTCGGAAAATATAGAAAGCACTTTAATTCTGGTAAAGGCAGGTCTGGGCTATACTCTGTATCCGGATGTTTTTCCTGCCCGCGAAAAAGATCTGCGATATATCCCGGTCAAGGATCTTCCGGTACTGTCCTTTGGAATCTACTACCGCTATGACAATGATCATCCCGTATTGAAACGTTTTCTGAAACTCTGCGAAGATTCTCTGTTGTCTTCTGCGGCGGAAAGGGAGGCAGGCATCTGATATTATCCTTTCCAGTTTATCAGAAATAAAAGTATACATATCTGCATCACGATCATAAGCGGTATTCCTGCTGTAAAATATTTCTTCTTTGTTTTGTGGCGGAAAAAATATACCGCAGCCAGCCCTCCTATGGAGCCGCCCAGCAGGGACAGTCCAAGAAGGGTTACAATTTTAATCCTGTGTTTATTTTTTACAGCCAGATATTTGTCAATTCCATACACTGCAAAAGTAATAACATTCAGGATCGCCAAATAATAAAAAATGCCTCTGTGTTCTTTAAAAAAGCCCCAGATATTAAAGGAAATCGTTCTTCCTGAAGACATTTTCAGGAGCAGGAACACAAAAATCTGGATGAGCAGAATACATATCGTCCATATCCTGAGCCATACATTCTCTTTCGTTATCTTCCGGTCTGTCAAGGCAATCGCCAGAGCAGTCCCTGCCGCCCCTCCAATAAGCGAAACCGCCATAGAAACTTTGTCAAAAAAGCTGCTTTTTCTCCGATAAAACACTTTCGTTTTCATAACGTTCAGCATAAATCCCAGAAGATTTACTATTAAAAAGTAAATATACCATTTATCTGCACTTATCGGATTCATCATGAAAACAGTACCCTGGCCGCTTTCACTAAATATTCCGTATCCTTCACTCCTGCTGTCTCATATGGAGAATGCATAGCCAGTTGAGGAAGTCCGATATCCACTGTATTAAGAGCCACCTGGGTGTTCGATATATTTCCCAGAGTGGAACCTCCTGCCATATCCGAGCGATTAACAAAAGTCTGGACCGGAACGCCCGCTTTCTCACATATATCCCGAAAGACCGCCGCTGAAATACCATCGGTGCAGTATTTTTGATTTGCATTGAATTTTACTACAATTCCGCCGTTCAGATACGGACGGTTTACAGGATCCGCCTTATCTGTATAATTAGGATGAACGGCATGAGCATTATCTGCCGAAACCATAAAGCTGTCCGCCAGATGGATCAGATAATCCTCTTTCGTATATCCCATAGCCAGGTGCGCTCTCGTGATCGTGTCATAAAGGAATGTAGACGCCGCCCCCTGTTTTGTCCCGCTTCCAACTTCTTCATTATCCAGTACACAATGCACTGCCATATACTGTTTCTTTTTTCCTTCAAGAAATCCCTTCATAGAGGAAAACGCACATTGGAGATCATCCAGACGCCCGCTGGAAAGAAATTCCTCTGCTGCGCCCCAGACACACCCTTTCTGTCTGTTGTAAAGAAAAATATCATGTCCAAGAACGGCTTCCTCCCGGACACCGGCATTTTCTGCGATCAACTTCATAAAGCTGTCTTTTGATGCAATTTCGCCATACAGCGGCAGCATATCCTTTTGTACATTATATTTGTATCCATCGTTTACATCCCGGTTCATATGTATGGCAAGACTTGGAATTACAAGAAGATCTCTGTCAATATTAATAAGGATCGGACGAAGCGCTCCTGTTTTCTCGTCTCTTACAATAACTCTCCCAGCAACGGACAGCGGACGGTCAAACCAGGGCGCGCAGAGCATTCCGCCATATTTTTCTATATTCAATTTTATATAATATCCTTCTGCTTCAATTTCAGGATTTTCCTTGATTTTAAAACACGGAGAATCACTGTGGCTTGCCATGATCCGGATACCTTTCATCTTCTCTTTTGGAATGGTAAACGCGATCAGGGACGATCCGTTCCGCGTCACAAAATACTGACCGCCCTGTTGAATACTCCATTTCTCATTCTCTTTTAATTCTGTAAAACCATTCTTTAAAAATTCTTCTTTCATTGTTGCCACTGCGTGAAAACAAGTGGGGCTTTTCTCAATGAAAGACAGCAGTTGTCCTGTGATCGTATCCATAAAAGTTCTCCTTTTCATAAAATATCCGACTTCCATTCTGGTTTTGAAAGTCTGCGAAAGATTTTTATTCGCTGGCCAACATTGCCAGATAGCTGTCTAACCTTGTATTCACATACCCAGCAAACAACTTTTCCATCTTAGGTTGAATAAGATAAGGCTGTACCGGTTCATGTTTTGCTCCCATTCTTCCAACTGCGTCCCTCACGGATAAGCCCCGGGATTTTCCCTTCTGAGCATAAGGTTCGTACTCTTCTGTCTGAAATCCCCCACTTCTCTGCTGCTTGTTTCACTGACATATACATAAGTATTTCACCTCGCTTAGATAATAATATACCCTATTATCGGAATAATAGCAACGCTATCGGAATAATATTCAGCTTTTATCGGAACAATGCCAAAAAAATCCAACGGAAATACAGGCGTTATTTCTTGTGCAAGGTCAACAAGATCCGGACGGTTCTTTTTTCATCATTATCCAGTAAACAACCGCCAGTAGGATATCCGCTCCCAGCCAGGCCAAAGGGCTGGCAAGACAGATCCCGGTATATCCGATCAGCGCCGCCAGACCGAAGGTAGCCGCGATTCTCATCACCAGTTCTGTAATGCAGGCGGCAAAGGGAGCTTTTCCGTTTCCCATGCTCTGGATGGAGGAACGGATCACCGCCAGGAATCCCAGAAGCAGATAGAACGGCGCAACCGCCAGGAGATATCCGTTTGCATAATGGATAATACTGTCCGTAGGCGTGTCTATGAACATAGGCACTACCAGATTCCGGTCTCCAATAATCATAACTCCCAGGAAAATATTCACGGCCTCGGTCTGCAGCAGAGATGCTTTCACCCCGCTTTTGATCCTGTCCCATTTTCCTGCGCCGTAATTCTGAGCCACATAACTGGCAATAGCAACGCCGAAAGCATTATTGATCAGTACGGATAACTGGTCTACCTTCGTAGCCGCTGTATATCCGGCAATGGCATCCGGTCCTATGGCGTTGACTGCCGCCTGCATGGCAAGCTGTCCGATGCACATAACGGACATCTGGAAACCCATGGGGAATCCGATCCTTAAATGAGCCGCGGATTCTCTTTTCATATAGGAAAAATCTTTCCCTTTCAGACGAAGGACGTCAAATTTTCGTGCTCCGCATATGGCGCAAAGTACAGCGGAAAGAAGCTGTGAAAGCACTGTGGCCCAGGCAGCTCCGCCGACTCCCATATGGAAAGTCAGGATAAAGACCAGATCCAGTACAATATTCAGCAGAGAAGAAAATATAAGAAAATACAGCGGCGTCCTGCTGTCTCCCAGCGCCCTCAGGATGTTGGAGATCATATTATAAAAGATCGTCGCCCCGGTTCCCGCAAGGATGGCAAACATATATTCATAGGCCATATCATAAATCTGCTCCGGCGTCTGCATCCAGTGAAGGATCAGATGCGCCAGCCCGCAGCATAGCCCTGTAAGAACGATGGTAAAAAGAATGCTCCAGACAAGGGACGCGGCGATGCTTCTGCGCATACCGGCTTCATCCTTAGCGCCGCATCTCTGCCCCAGGCAGATGCCGAATCCTCCTGTGATACCCTGGATAAAGCACAGCACCAGATAAATAATAATACTTGTGGCGCCCACTGCCGCAAGAGCGTCGGCTCCCAGTGTTTTTCCCACGATTACCGAATCAGCCAGCGTATAAAACAACTGAAACAGATTGCCGCCGATCACCGGCAGGGAAAAACGCAGCAGTACCTGAAAAGGCTTTCCTTTTGTAAGATCCTGTGTCATAATGTAGTGGAAACTGCGGGGTCTTTTGTTTCCCGGCAGCCTCAAAACCTCCTTTACAGCTTTTTCTGCTTCTGCCCTTCATGTGCAGAAGTACATGAGACATGCGATATATTTTGAAAGGATTTCTGCTATGAAACAGACGATTCGGACAGACGACAGTCTTCGGGAATTATGCACCCATGGTACTCCGGATTTTCCTCTTCAGATCAATCATGACAATATCAGCGACTTCCAGGACAATTATATCCGCTGCCACTGGCACAGCGAGCTGGAAATCTCTCTGGTCACCGAAGGGACGGTTCTTTATCTTGTAGGCGGAAAATCATTTCGCCTGTGTGCCGGGCAGGGACTTATCATCAATGCAAACACGCCCCATATGATGACCCCCGCCAAAGGCAGCGCCCGTTTTATCTCCATGATCGTACATCCGTCTTTTCTTTACGGCACTCCCGGAAGCTTTCTGGAAATGGAGATCATCCGTCCATACCTGGAGTCTCCGGAGCTTTCTGCCGTTCCTCTTGACCCGGAAAAAGGCGATTCCGGTCTGCTTGCCATGTTCCGTGAGGTAGACCGGCTCTGTCTCGGCAAGCCCTTCGCCTATCAGCTTCAGGTTCACGGTCTTCTCTGCACAGCCTTCGGCAGCGTCATCCGCAGACATCAGGAAAAACTCCGGCCCGCCCGGACTGCGGCTCCCGGAAATCTGCAGAGGCTTCAGATGCTTCTGGATTATATCCACGGGCACTATGGCTCTCCTTTGTCTCTCACAGAACTTTCCGCGCAGATTCCTATGAGCAGGGAAAACTGCTGTCGCTTCTTCCGTCAGATGACAGGATGCACCATCTCCCAGTATCTGAACGACTACCGGATTTCCAGGAGTATCCATCTGATGAAGAATACGGATCTGTCCGTTTCTTCCATCGCCTCTCTGTCCGGTTTCAGCAGCGCCAGCCGTTTTGCCGCCGCTTTCCGCAAAAAAACAGGGCTTTCTCCGTCAGAATACCGCAGAAATCATTTCATCACCACGGTATCATAATACAAAAGAAGCCCTGTTTCTATACACATATTGAGAGGATTGATACAGATATTGACGATTCTTTATTTCAGCTTTTCTACAAAATCTGCCATAACCTCTGAAACCTTAATCTGCTGAGGACAAACCTCCTCGCAGCTTCTGCAGCCGACGCATGCATCCGGATGTTTGTCCTTTGGAATCGCCGACAGCGCCATAGGCGCGATAAATCCTCCCTCTGTAAGCGCATGTTCGTTGTACAGCGCCAGAAGCCTTGGAATATCCAGCCCCTGCGGGCAGTGATCCACACAGTAATGACAGGCCGTACACGGTACAGAAGTCTTTTTCACCATTTCATCAGTGATTCCCATCAAGGTATCCATCTCTTTTTCGTTAAGAGGTTTTTCTTCTTCATATGTATGAATATTTTCCTTAAGCTGTTCCATATTGGACATTCCGGAGAGAACCACTTTTACTTCCGGAACAGACTGAAGGAAGCGGAACGCCCATGCCGCAATGCTCTCATCCGGACGGAGAGCCTTTAATCTGCTTTCCTGGTCTTCAGAAAGAGCCGCAAGCTTGCCCCCGCGTACAGGTTCCATTACCCACACCGGAATATCATGTTCTTTCATAAGCTGTACTTTTTCTTTTCCGTTCTGGAAGATCCAGTCCAGATAATTAAGCTGAAGCTGGCAGAATTCCATATGTTCGCCGTAAGCCTCCAGAAAACGCTTCAGCACGTCTATGCCGCCGTGAGCGGAAAATCCCAGATGGCGGATCCGTCCGTTTTCCTTCTGCTTTATCAGGTAGTCAAAAATCCCGTATTTCGGATCCAGATAAGCGTCGATATTCATTTCACATACATTGTGGAAAAGATAAAAGTCAAAATACTCCACCTGACACTTCTCCAGCTGCTTTTCAAAGATTTCCTCCACCTTGTCCATATTGGAAAGATCATAGCCCGGAAATTTTGAGGCAAGATAAAAGCTTTCTCTGGGATAGTTCTTCAGCGCTTTTCCCATTACCAGTTCTGAATTGCCGCCGTGGTATCCCCATGCAGTATCGTAATAATTCACTCCGTTCTCCATGGCAAAGGCAACCATCTCCTCAGCCTTTTTCTCATCGATTCTGGAATCGTCTCCGTCCACTACCGGCAGACGCATAGCGCCCATGCCAAGAGCGGAAAGTTTTATATTCTGAAAATCTCTGTAAATCATTGCACTTCCTCCGTTTCTGCATATTTGCCGCCGCAGACTGCGGCGCAGCTTATGCAGATATTATACAACCTAAAGTCAGGTTTAGGTCAAGAAATTTTTTCACAGCGATTTTACAGCCATACCTTAACATCGAAAAAGGAGCCCTACGCAAAATCCTTAATCATAAAATTCCGGAATAAAACTTTCCTCCGCTGTGTCTCCTTCCTGGATAAAGCCCTGCTCCACCCCAAGGGAAACAGCGTAATCCACCAGACGCCTGTACTCTCTTTTTGTAACCCGGCGGGAAAGCAGAGGATCTTTTGCCATGGCAGGCATAGGAGTATACTGGTTCATTATGCTTATATAGATCTGATTTCCGTAAGTTTTATAAAGATACTCCACCACACGTTTCGATTCCTCCACATGGCCGGGAAGAAGCAGATGGCGCACGATCACTCCGCCCCTGATCATCCCTCTTTCGTCAAAACGGGGACTGCCCGCCTGACGGATCATTTCCTTTAAAGCCTCCTTTGCTCTGTCCCCATAGTCCTCTGCGTGAGAATATTTTTGGGAAAGCTCCCGGCTTAAATACTTAAAATCCGGCAGGTATACGTCAACAAGCCCCTGAAGGAGCCTGAGCGTCTCCGGCTTTTCGTAGCCGCTGCTGTTATACACCACAGGAATACGAAGCCCCTTCTTTTTTGCCAGAGAAAGGGCCGCCGCAGTCTGCGGCGCGTAATGGCCTGCCGTCACCAGATTGATATTGTTGGCGTTCTGTTCCTGCAGCTTTATCATGATCTCCGCCAGCTCTTCCACGGTGACTTCTTTTCCCCGCTCTCCTCTCGAAATACTTCTGTTCTGGCAGTAATCACACCCCAGCGAACAGCCGGAAAAGAAAACAGCGCCGGAGCCTTCTTTGCCGGAGATACAAGGTTCCTCCCACATATGGAGAGCGGCTCTCGCGATTTTCACCTTTGCTCCGACGCCGCAGTATCCCCTGTGTCCGGCCCTCCGGTCCACTTTGCAGTTTCTGGGGCACAGGCTGCATTCTGTAAGCAGTTCATCCATCACTGCACCTTTACTTCTCCGGACAGCACTTTTTTATAGTCCTCATAATTCTTTTTCAAAAGTTCCGGCGTATTCAGTTCATAGGGACATTTTTCCACACACTGTCTGCATTCCAGACATCCCTCTATTTTTTTCATCTCCGCCTGCATCTCCGGCGTCAGCCATGCGCTGGACGGCGCCCTTCTCAGCATCAGGGACATTCTGGCGCACTGATTGATCATAATTCCCGCAGGACAGGGCATACAATAGCCGCAGCCCCGGCAGAAATCTCCGGTAAGCTCCTGTTTTTCCTTCTCAATAAACGCTGCAGTTTCTTCTGTAAGTGCAGGCGTATCTTTCATATAGCCAAGCCATTCTTCCAGTTCCGTTTCTCTCTGGATCCCCCAGATCGGCAGCACCTGTTCAAACCGGGACATAAAAGCCATAACCGCGTCCGAACGGTTGATGAGCCCTCCGGCCAATCCTTTCATGGCGATAAATCCCATATCCGCTTTCCTGCAGTTTTCCACAAGCTCTTCTTCTCTTTTGGAGGACAGATAGCTGAAAGGATACTGAAGTGTTTCGTAAAGACCGGACCGGACGATCTCCTCGGCAATATAAAGTTTATGGGCGGTAATGCCGATATGGCGGATCTTGCCCTGCCGCTTTGCCTCCTCCATACATTCATACATTCCCGTTCCGTCCCCGGGGCGGTAGCACTGATCCGCGCAGTGGAACTGATACAGATCCACGTAATCCGTCCTCAGATTTTTCAGAGAGGTTTCCAGATGCTCCCAGAACTCCTCCGGCGTCTTAGCCCCCGTCTTGGTAGCGATATAAACCTTGTCCCTCATCCCTTCAAAAGCCTCGCCTACCTTTTCTTCACTGTCACTATAGGCTCTGGCTGTGTCGAAGAAGCGCATACCGCCCTCATAGGCACGGCGGAGCAGCTTCACGGCCGTTTCTTTATCCACCCTCTGGATCGGAAGGGCGCCGAAAGCATTCTGAGGTACTGTGATCCCTGTTTTTCCAAGTGTGATCTGTCTCATAGATTCTCCTCCTTCTGCCGCGTGAATGCAGAGGACGCCATCTTTCCTCCGTACTCTAACGCTGCCATTTAAATTAATTTATGATAGCACCATAAAAACAAAATTGTCAATCTGAAGGAGGCATTTTGAAAGAGGCGTTTTATGAAATCAAGAACAAATCCGGCGTTTCCTTCAGGATCTTTTCTGCGATTTCCGCCGCCCTGCTTCCGCTGGCGTCCGAATCGGATTGGATATTCACGGCAAAATAGTAAACGTTTCCCGATGTTTCCAGACAGCCTGTAAACCAGCCGTTTACATTTTTGTGATCCACCTGTCCTGTTCCCGTCTTTCCGTACAAGGTTCCCGCCTCTGTCTTTCCAAGATACAAAGCGTCTATAACTGCGTCCATGTTTTCATCCGCAAACGGAAGCCTGTGTTCATAAAGCTTCTGAAAAAGCTCCACCTGTTCAATGGGCGAGATTTTTAAGGACGAGTCTGTCCAATAAAGCGCAAGATCCTTTCCTGCCGTCTCGTTGCCATAATGGATTTTCTTCAAAAACCTTCTCACTGATCCGGTTCCCAGACAGGCGTCTATTCTCTGGAAATACCAGTTTACAGAATTCCTCATAGCGGACGCAAGATCCTGATCCTGCTCCCATTCTGTGAAGGGACAGCTTCCGCCGTCCCACTCCATCTCTGAATTTTCCGGAGAAATCACTCCTTGTTCCAGACCGTGAAGGGCGGCGTATATTTTATATGTGGAATCAGGCGCCACACGTTTCCGCGCCTGGGCCAGATTGTAAATTTTCCAGGATTTTCCGGCGCTGTCGTAAAGGACAAAGCTTCCTTCAAAATCCCGGAATATGTCTGAAAGCTCCAGAGCAGCTACCTTTTTATCCCCGGTATCAAACGAATAAATATCTCCTGAGCCTCTGACAGTCAGCGCCGGAACGCAGGTCAGAAAAAGGGCGGCCGACAGCAGATAAGCCAGGATTCCCCGGCACTTTCTCCTTCTGTTGTCCCGGCGGTAGCCTGCGATATTCAGGATACGCAGACGTATCTGGCTGCTGCTGCCCCCGAGTCCGGAAGAAAAAGAAAAAGAAACTTTTTCCGCCAGGTCAAGAAGAGTATGCCCATAGCCGGAGTATTCCCAGTCTTTCAGTATTTCCAGGACAGCGGAATCACAGGCGATCTCCCGGTCCAGCCGCATTTTTTTCATCCCGTACCATACGGCCGGGTTAAACCAGTAAAGGATCCTCCCAAACTCGGCCAGAAGATTTACCACACTGTCATGCTGCCTGAAATGCTGCAGTTCATGGAGAAAGACGTACCGCAGAGAATCCTTCCGAAAATCCGAAAGCACAGAAACAGGCAGATATACGGATGGTCTGAAAATCCCTGCCGCCGCTGGAGATTTCAGCGCTTCTGTACTGTACAGTTCCACCTGTCTTTGAAGATTCATTTCCCGTTTGCAGGAATCAAAAATCTTCCGGACGGAAGGATTTTCCACTGTCCGGGCGGACCGCCGGATACGGCGGAACCTGATCCATGAAAAAATCAGAAATCCGCAGGCCGCGGCAGCTCCGGCCGCCCATGCCGAAAGCAGGATCCTGTTTAAACCGCCGGAGGTTCCTGAGGAGACAGAAACTGCAAAATCTCCGGGAACGGAAAAAACGCCGGACGTATCTTTTGCCGAAGCCACAGCGCCTCCTATGCTTTTTCTTACAGTGTCACAGAGCAGCTCCGTAAGGGAAAGGCCCGACAGATCCACCGGAAGAAAAGGCACAAAAAGGGCCGCCAGCAGAAAAAACCAGAGACGGTATATGATCTGCGGGGAAATCCGGCTCCGCAGCAGTTTCCTCAGCGCCAGCATAAGGATCGTCAGGCCGGAAATAATAAAATTGCAGATCAAAAAACGGATACCAAAATTCTGCACCTTATTTCTCCTTTTCTTCTTTCTGAAAACGTTCATTAAGAATACTTCTCAGGGAATCTATTTCTTTTTCCGATATTTCCTCACTTTCCAGGAAGGAAGAAAACATAGCCGGCAGATTCCCGTTATAATAACGCCTGAGAAAGCTTGTATTCTTTTGTCTGAGATATGCCTCCTCCGGAAAAACAGGACTGTAGACAAACATCCGTCCCTTTTTTTCGTATGTAAGCGCTCCCTTTGTCACCAGTCTCTTCAAAAGTGTCTGAACCGTTTTCGGACTCCAGTCCGTGGTCTTTAACATTCTGTCTGTAACTTCATTTGTAGTGATCGGCGCATATCTCCATACCGTCTTCATCACCTCATATTCCGCTTCTGATATCTGCGGCAGTCTTTTCAACCTGATCTCCTCCTTATCTTATTCAGCAGTAAAATACTCGTCCAGCACCTGAGCGTCCTTCTCAACCACATAGCCGCTTCCGCCCAGGTTTTTCACATCCTCCACCATACTGATCAGCAGAATAGGACTGGCGGCATTTCTGTCTGTTGTAAAGACGGAAAACCATCCGATCTCTGTTCCGGAAGTGTCCTCCTGAGTGACTTTCAGCTCCGCAGTTCCCGTTTTCCCGGCCAGGGTCATATCTTCCCGGTGCGCTCCGTATCCAGTGCCTTCGGAATCATTCACAACGCCGTACAGTCCTTCCATAACCTGGTCTATGATCTCTTCTGAAAACGCCTGCGGGATCCAGGTCTCTGCCGCGGCGCCTTCTTCGTATCGAAGCTTCTGCTTCAGCATATTTCCTCCATTAAGAAAAGCAGTGTACATACTGGCAAGATGAAGGGGGTTCACAAGGATCTGTCCCTGGCCGTAGCCGCTGTCCGCAAGCTGTATCTCTGTTTCGATCCTGTCGGTGTTGGAATACTGCGATTTCGTCATACTGATCTCAAAAGGCAGTTCCTGGCCGAAGCCAAGAGATCTCAGGGAACTGGCAAAGGCGTCCGCCCCAATCTTTAAAGCAGCTTTCGCAAAATAGATATTATCGGAATAGATCAGTGCGTTTTTCAGATTCACCGGAGAGTAATCGTGAAGAGTGGTAACATAATAAGAGCCCCAGGAAGAATCCTTCTGCCAGGACAGCCCTTCGCTTCCGAAATCTTCATCCGGATCAATGGCTCCTGTTTTCAGACCGATTCCCGCCACAACAGGCTTCAGAGAAGAACCTGGACACCAGATCTGACGGAACCGGTTATAAAGCGGCATCTTTTCATCTTCATTCAGAGAAGTCCACTGTTCCTCAGACATTCCCATAATAAAGTCGTTATTATCGTAAGACGGAGTGCTTACCAGCGCCAGAACCTCCCCTGTATAGGGCTGCACCGCCACGGAGCACCCGGGATCCTCCGCAAATTTTCTGTAAAGAGAGTTCTGAAGCCCACTGTCAATGGTAAGCTGGATATTCTGTCCGTCCTGTTTCTGAATACTGGCAAGAACAGCCCGTTTATTTCCATTCTGATCCACGATACTGATCTCACAGCCGTTCCTTCCTCTCAGTTCCTTTTCGTATAAGGCCTCCATCCCGCTTTTGCCGATCACGCTGGAAGAATCATATCCTTCTCCTTCATGCTCCTCCAAATCCTCTGCCGTTACTGTCTGTACATAGCCGATAAGATGGGCGGCCGCCTCGCCCAATGGGTAAGAACGGACTTCTACATCTGTAAGCATCACTCCCGGAATCGCCAGAAGCTTTTCCTGTCTCTCCTGTTCCTGCTGCATTTCTTCTGACAGCCCTCCCAGGAGAACCTGCATATCCATAACTTCCGGTATTGTCGCCAGGGGTACAAAGCTGTCCTCCTGAACCCAGGAAGCGGCAAGCTTGTTCCTGACAGTTTCTTCATCCATATCAAGAAGCTGTGCGATCTGTCTCAATGACCCAGGATTTTCCTCCTCGCGCAGCTTTCCCGGAACAACGCCCACCGACACTGCCGTCCCCGGTCCCGCCAGCGTCTTTCCGTTCCGGTCAAGGATTCTTCCTCTGGCCGCCTTCTGGGTAGTGACGCTGATTTTCTCAGACGCCGTCAGTTCCGGAAAGATCATAGCGTCCTTCCACAGCAGTAGGTATCCTTCCTTTGTATTTTTGAAAACCGCTTCGTTGGAAAAAGAAATTTCTCCGGCAGCAGTGTCCATAGATGTGTTATAAGCTACTGTCACTGTTTTTCCGCTCCGGTCTGTTTCCTGGATATCCGAAATCTTTAAATCCTGAACCTCGATCCCCTCATAGATTCTGGAATTTCTCTCTATAAAGCCCTCTCTGTCCAGATTCGTTAATGTATCAATGTCCACCATCTCGTACATTTTTTCGTATTCCCCGGTCTCAATATATCCCATATATCTGGCAAGCAGCTCTTCCGGCTTTTCCTTTCCAAGCTCTCCGGCCAGACGGATCCCCAGGAATAAAACCGCTGCCCCTGCCGCGGCCAGAAATATGATCGGTACGGTATTCTTTCGTTTTCTTTTCCTCATAGACACCTCCGGAAAATATATTTCTTAAATCTTACAACTGTAGGATTTAAAAGTCAAGAAATTTTTCCTTAACAGTTTCCCGGAAAAAAGCACAGACAGAGAGCGGTACTCTCTGTCTGCCAAGATACGTTTTCCTATTCTGTTCCGTCTCACTGAGCTGCAATATGCCGCGCAACATAAATTCCGCTGGCCGACGCATGGGACAAGGAATGGGTCACTCCGCTTCCGTCTCCGATGATATAGAGTCCTTTATAGCAGCTTTCCAGATTTTCGTCGATCTCCACCTCCATATTGTAGAACTTCACTTCCACGCCATACAGAAGAGTATCATCGTTGGCTGTTCCCGGAGCCACCTTGTCCAGAGCATAGATCATCTCGATAATACCGTCCAGGATCCTTTTTGGGAGAACAAGGCTCAGATCTCCGGGAGTAGCCAGAAGAGTGGGCCTTACCAGCCCTTCTTCCACTCTTTTTACCGTACTTCTCCGCCCCCGGACAAGATCCCCGAACCGCTGGACGATCACGCCGCCGCCCAGCATATTGGAAAGTCTTGCGATACTTTCTCCATATCCGTTGCTGTCCTTAAAGGGCTCGGAAAAATGCTTTGACACCAGAAGAGCGAAATTTGTATTCTCTGTTTTCCTCTCGTCGCCTTCATAGCTGTGACCGTTTACGGTAATGATTCCGTTAGTGTTTTCGTTCACCACAATACCATTTGGATTCATACAGAAGGTTCTCACATTGTCCTCAAATTTTTCTGTACGGTATACGATCTTACTTTCATACAGCTCGTCGGTGAGATGAGAAAAGATCACGGCGGGAAGCTCCACTCTCACTCCGATATCCACACGGTTGGACTTTGTAGGTATTTTCATCTCTTTACATACCTTCTCCATCCATTTGCTTCCGCTTCTTCCCACAGAAACAATACATCTTTCACATTCATAAACATCTTTTTCACAGATCACGCGGTATCCGTCTTCTGTTTTTTCCAGCTTATTTACAGGCATATCAAAGTAAAAGTCTATGTGATCCTTCATATGATCGTACAGATTTTTCAGCACTACATAATTAATGTCCGTTCCAAGATGGCGGACCGACGCGTCCAGAAGATTCAGCTTATTCTGCAGGCAAAGCTTCTTGAACTTTGTCCCGGAGGTGGAATAAAGCTTAGTGCCTTCTCCTCCGTAAGCCATGTTGATATCGTCCACATACTTCATCAGGTCGATGGCCTGTTTTTTTCCAATATGCTCATAAAGTGTGCCGCCGAAATCATTGGTAATGTTATATTTTCCGTCCGAAAAAGCGCCTGCGCCTCCGAAACCGCACATGATGGAGCAGCGGCGGCAGTTAATGCAGTTTTTGACTTTTACCCCGTCAATGGGGCATTTCCGTTTTTCCAGAGGATAGCCTTCTTCAAACACAGCCACCCTGTATTCCGGTTTCTCCTTCATCAGTTCATAAGCCGCAAAAATGCCTCCTGGTCCGGCTCCGATAATGATCACATCGTAATTCATAAAAACCTCCCTTAGATATGTCCGGCAGGATGATTCCGGCCGGAAAATAAATCTGCCGCAGCAGATGACTGTAATCGCGGGATCATAGTCAACTGTTACGGCAGTTGGTAGAAACGCTCAACCTATCTTGAGCTTATACAATTCCAGAAAATATTTTAAAGGATGATAAATAGTTCGTCAAGGGGGATTCTGAAAGTTTTCACAGTCAAGGCTGTGACATTGCTTTTTTCCCTCAGAAATGTCATAATAGTCTCAGATATTTTAACGTTAATGATCGTCATTTACAGGAAAGGAAGTCCGCACCGGATTCAGCAGAAAAGAAATATGATCACAGACCTTACAAAAGAACATCCTGACAAAACCCTCTGGCGTTTTGCCCTTCCCTTATTTATCAGCGTGATTTTTCAGCAGCTTTATAACATTGCCGACAGTATGATCGCCGGCCGGTTCGCCGGGGAACACGCTCTGGCGGCCGTTGGAGCCTCTTATCCCATTACTGTCATATTTATGGCCTTTGCAGTAGGAAGCAATCTGGGAGCTTCTGTTGTAGTTTCCAGATATTTCGGCGCAAAGAATTACCAAAAGATGAAAGCGGCCATCAGCACAGCTTTTATTTCCTGCGGAGTATTAAGCACAGCTCTCTCCCTCTTCGGCTGCCTGTTCTGTCCTCTTATGATGCGGCTGATCCATACGCCGGAAAATATTTATAAGGACGGCGTTCTTTACTTGAATATTTATATCTACGGGCTTGCGTTTCTAATGTTTTATAATGTAAGCACAGGAATTTTCACCGCCCTTGGCGATTCCAAAACGCCCCTTTATTTTCTTCTCGGCTCTTCCGCGGGAAATATCCTTCTGGATTATATTTTTGTGGCGCATTTTCACTGGGACGTTGCAGGCGTGGCCTGGGCCACTTTTCTGGCTCAGGGCGTTTCCGCCGTACTGGCTCTTGTCACTATTCTGCGCAGGCTCCGTTGTCTTCCTGGAAAAAGCTCCGCCCTTTTTGACAGATCCCTTCTGGGGCAGATTGCGGCTATCGCTGTTCCCAGCATTATGCAGCAAAGCGTTCTTTCCATCGGGAATCTTTTTGTCCAGGATATTGTAAACCGTTTCGGCTCCTCTGTGATCGCAGGATATTCCGCTGGAGTCAAGCTGAATACCTTTGCTATTAATTCCTTTATGTCTCTGGGAAGCTGTCTTTCCAGCTATACTGCCCAGAATATTGGAGCCGGAAAAAAGGACCGCATTCCTCTGGGTTTCCGCGCAGGAATCCGTCTGGCCCTCATAGCGGCTGTGCCTTTTGTCATCCTCTATTTTGGGTTCAGCCGCCGGATGATGGGACTTTTTCTGGAAAGCACCAGCGGGGAAGCCATTCGGGCCGGCATGGAATTTCTCCGGTTTGTCAGCCCCTGTTACTTTATGATCGCTGTCAAACTGACTACCGACGGCATTATCCGGGGAGCCGGAGCAATGAAATACTTCGTTATCGCCACTGTGCCTGATCTGATCCTCCGGATCATTCTTGCCAATATCTTTTCCCGTTTTTTCCAGAGTACGGGAATCTGGATGGCCTGGCCTTTCGGCTGGGTGGCTACAACAGCGCTGACTATTATTTTTTACCGGAAGATTGCCGGAAAGCCATTTCGCTCTTGACAGGCCGCAGAAACAGTGATAATTTTACTTTGGTAAAGAAACTACATAGTATAAAAAATTCAATGGTGAGGTATGAACATGGAAATTTTAAAACCGATCAAAGAAGGTAAAGTACGTGAAATTTATGACAACGGCGACAGCCTGATCATGGTTGCCACAGACCGTATCAGTTGTTTCGACGTGATCCTGAACAACGAGGTCACCAAAAAGGGAACCGTTCTCACTCAGATGTCCAAGTTCTGGTTTGACATGACAGAAGACATTGTCCCCAATCACATGATTTCTGTAGATGTAAAAGACATGCCGGAATTTTTCCAGCAGGAGAAATTTCAGGGCAAATCTATGATGTGCCGCAAGCTGAACATGCTTCCCATTGAATGTATCGTACGCGGATATATCACAGGAAGCGGCTGGGCAAGCTACCAGGAAAACGGTACTGTCTGCGGCATCCAGCTTCCTGCAGGACTTAAGGAATCCGATAAGCTTCCTGAACCGATCTATACACCTTCCACCAAGGCGGAGATCGGCGATCATGACGAAAATATTTCCTTTGAGCAGAGTATCCAGCATCTTGAAAAGCATTTTCCGGGCAAAGGACAGGAATATGCGGAAAAACTCCGCGACTGCACCATCGCTCTTTACAAAAAATGCGCTGAGTACGCTCTGAGCAAAGGCATCATCATCGCAGACACCAAGTTTGAATTCGGACTTGATGAAAACGGCAACATCGTTCTCGGCGACGAGATGCTTACTCCGGACAGCTCCAGATTCTGGCCGGCAGACGGTTATGAACCAGGTCATGGACAGCCGTCCTTTGACAAACAGTTTGCCCGCGACTGGCTGAAGGCAAATCCGGACAACAACTGGACGCTTCCTCAGGAAATCGTAGACAAGACTATTGAAAAATATCTCCAGGCATACGAAATGCTCACAGGAGAAAAGCTGGCATAAGCACAGCATAAATCAGCAGAATAAGAGAACAGGCGGTATGATCCTGAAAATCTGAGGACATACCGCCTGTTTTTCTGTATTTTTTATTCTTTTCCCAACTCCCAGAATGCTACCGCGCTGGCCGCCGCCACATTCAGAGAATCCACTCCGTGTGACATGGGAATCCGCACTGTGTAGTCACATTCCGCAATCGTCTCTTTCTCCAGCCCTTCACCCTCTGTTCCCAGAACTACCGCAAGCTTTTCCGGAATCTTCAGCCTGGGATCCTGAATACTGAGAGAATCCTCGCAGAGAGCCATTGCCGCTGTCTGAAACCCCAGTTTCTTTAAACGGTTCATACCTTCCTTCGGCCATATCTCCTTTTTGTCAAAATAAGTCCAGGGAATCTGAAAAACCGTTCCCATGCTGACTCTTGCCGCCCGGCGGTACAGCGGATCGCTGCTGCCGGAAGTAAGAAGCACCCCGTCTATATTCAGGGCAGCGGCGGAACGAAAGATCGCGCCTACATTGGAAGGATTCATTACATTCTCCAGCACCGCCACCCGGCGGGCATCTCTGCATATATCCTCCACAGAAGGCAGGGCTCTGCGGCGCATAGCGCAGAGCATCCCTCTTGTAAGCGAATATCCCCGGAGCTTTAAGAGTACGGAACGGTCCGCCGTGTAAACGGGAGTATCCCCGCAGCGGGCAAAAATCCGATCTGTCTCTTTGTTCCCCGTTCCCTCTTCTATCAAAAAAGATAAGGGCTCGTATCCTCCGTCCAGAGCCCTTTCGATCACTTTCGGACTTTCCGCGATAAAAATTCCCGGTTCCGGCTCAAAGTATCTGAGAAGCTGTACTTCTGAATACTCTCCGTAAATCCTCAGGCTTTCCGATGAAAAATCCTTCACGTTAATAAAGTCTGTCACAGCTCATTCTCCCTTACTGTTCTTTTTTACCTTCAGAGACCGGAGATATTCTTTCTGCTCTTTATTGATCCTGCGGCTTTCGCAAGCTTTCTGGATAGCCTTGTTATGGGTCCAGTTATCCAGATACTGTTTCTCGAGATAGGGAACCGAAGCCTCATACTGTTTTGCCAGAGCCGTAGCAAAATACCAGGCGATCATCATATTGACATAATACTCTTCTGAACGAACTCCCGCCACGATATCCAGATACTCCGGCTGAAAATCCTCATCCAGAAAAAAACGCATCAGCATACCGATCCCATACCGGACCGTATAGGTCTTTCCTGAGGCGATCCATCGGCGGACCGCCTCCAGAAGTTCCTTTTTATGTTTTCCGAACACTTTAGGCGAAAACATATCGCAGGTAGCCCAGTTGTCAATATAGGGAAGAAAGTTTTCCACTTCTTTCATACATGTCTCGTAATCTTTTATCTTTTCGATCACAAAAGCATGTACGTTATTTTCTTCAAAATAATAATGAGGCAGGTCGTTGAGAAAATCCCCGATATCTGGATCTTTTGCCGCTTTTCCCGCATATTTTCTTATATCAGGTGTTCGGACTCCGATCACTCTCTTCTTTTCCACATTCGGCATGAGCTTAGCCTGAAAATCTCTGAAAGGAAGATCCTGCATTTCGAGAAGGTCCTCCCGTATTTTTTCTGAAACTGTTTTCATTCAGAATACTCCTTTGTAAGAACTGCTTCAGTCAATAGAATAGACCCAGTCTTTTTTTCTTTCCGGCGCTTTTGGATACTCTCCGTCTGCATATCCCAGAATACAGTGCCCAATCCCTTCATAGTCGCCCTCTATCCCCAGTGTTTTCAGGATCTCCTTTCCTTCCGGACGCTCAAATTCCTGCTTTGCCCGATGGATCCAGCAGCTTCCGATTCCCAGAGAATGTGCCGCAAGCATTAGATTTCCCATGACCAGGCTTCCGTCATAAATATAATTTGCCGAGCTTTTATCCGCCAGCACGATCAATACCACTGGAGCTCCATAAAAAGGATCGCTGTCCGTCCCCATGATCTCCGCGTTGAGTTTTGAAAGGCGGTCACGCACCTCTTTATTGGTAACTGCGATGATCACAGGCGACTGACGGTTCATTCCGGTAGCCGCGTAGGTTCCCGCTTCTATGATTTTGTCAAGGATTTCCCCTGGAATCATGTCCGGTTTATATTTCCGGATGCTCCTTCTTGTTTTTATAGCTTCCAATACTGCGTTTTCTGTGCTCATTTCTGTACCCTCCATTCTTATAACCGTTTTTTCCCGCTTCCGGCAAGAAGCCGGCCGTTTTCTGACTTCTCCGCTATTGTATCATTCCGGCCGTTCAAAAACAAGTAACGTTAAGATACTACGCCAACAGGTTATGGCTCTAAAATGTTCAGATTTACTCTTATTTCGATTTTCTATAATAATCCTTACCAACATGAGTCCTTGAGGTATCGCAGTGCCTCACAGAGTCATGAAATACAATTCTTTTCACTTTTTATTCCAAGTCAACTACTCTGGCTTGTGGAAAGCAAAGCTTGTCCTGACTATTGTGGCCCACAAGCAAACTTATTAAAAACACCTCCCCATATATACCATTGCTTTTATTATCAAAACACATTATTATATTGGTAACTATGTTCGATCAGCAGGGGTTCTTTTTGCTCTTATCCAAAATCGGAATTTCCTGTTCTTCTCTACATCAAAACCGCTATCCCTGTTTCAACCTCCAGCTTCAATCCCGTTTCTTCCGTGTACGCTTCTTCAGATACCAGTTCAAAAAGATCTTCTATATCACCTGAGACCATTGCAACCATTCCCGCACCTCTTTTTCTCTGCTGATAAAGATTGGTTTTGTATTTTCTTCAATCAGTTTAAACTTTTTCGCTGTACTCGCAAAATTGTACCGCCGGTTTTGAAATTCTTCCAGAATCATCTTTTTGTCAATGCTGTCTTTCCTGCTTTTCCTGAAAGAAAAGAATGGGAGCTTTCCGGCAAATCCCCCATTATTTTTCCATATAAATCACTCATTTTTACACTGTCACTTTACGATCACCTGACAGCTTCTCATTACTTCCAGAGCCGCCTCGTGCTTTTCCGGTGTAACTCCTGCGCAGCAGGAAGCATCCACATATACGGTAAGTTCCGGAGCCGCCGCTTTTATCATCAAGGCGTTAGATACCACACAGATATCTGTGCAAAGACCTGTCAATTCTACAGATTCCAGCCTTCCCTCCGCATACAGCCGGCCGATATCCTCTGCCAGTTCCCAACTTCCAAAACAGGATTTTTCATAAACCTTCGCCTGTTTTTTCTTCCTTAATTTTTCCAGTTCATCCGGAAATTCCCATCCTGATGTTCCGGTTATGCAATGTGGAACCGGAAGGTTCCTCCCCTCCTGCGTCTGCAGATAATCTTCTCCATGAGTATCCTTTGTCATTATGATTCCGCCTTCAAAATCTTCTGCTTTCTGTAGCAGACGCGGCAGCATAGAAACAGCTTCCGCTGTTCCCAGTGAACCGGAAACAAAATCGTTCTGTACGTCAATGATCACCAGATATTTCATAGCTTATATACCTCTCTTTCCTCAATATAATTCAGCTTTATCGCTATAATAGAAATACAGATATTTTTACTGTTTATTCCTCTATAAAAGAGCGGCTCATAATATAGAATTTACTTATGGCAGCTCTTAAATCCCCGGTTACAGGACTTCGGTTTTTATATCTTTCCACAGCATAGAATATTCTTCCTCATTGGTATCCTCATCAATACCGGTCTGGATGATTTCAAATTGCTCTCTTTGATAAAATTTTACTGCGCGGGTATTTTTCCGGTATACACGCAGAATCAGTTCCCTTCTGACTGTTTTCGCAAAATCTATCAGTTGTTTTCCTATACTGTGTGACTGAAATTCCCGGCAGACGAAAAGTCCCTCAATGTAATTCTCATTTAAGCCGATAAAGCCCCGTATTTCTTTGTTGTCTTCATAAACATAAACTTCGGCCTGGGGCAGCATTTTTTTAACCATTTCAAAATGATCTGACCAATATGCTGAATTGATAAAACTGTGGGCTGCTATATTCGTGTCAAGCCATATTTCCGCAGCGATGTCTACATCTTTTTCCTGCATCAACCGGATCAAAATGGACCTCCTTATTTCTCTTTTTACACCCTTACTCTACGATCAGGGCGGGATGAAAATTCAGATAATCTCCAGATACAAGCATATAGGGAATCCCATGAAACTCTCCCCGTATACTGTCGCCGAACCGGCTCTCCCCATGGCAATGGGAATACACTACTGCAGACGCCCTGTACTCCTCGGCGATTTTGGTAAAAGGAGACTCTTTTTCCAATATATTGGTAGGAGGATAATGAAGGAACATGATAAATTTCCGGTATCCTGCCTGTTCCGCCTGCCGGAAGGATTCCCTGAGACGGGCGGTTTCTCTGTCAACCAGTTTTTTCGCCTGAACCTCCTTCTCCTCATCCCATCCGATGATCTCCCCTCTCCGGTTCAGATAAAAAGGACCCTCAAAGGTAAATCCTTTTGTGCCTACAAGAGCGTAATCCTTATACGCTGCAAAATTGTTCTGCAAAAAGAAAAGTCTGCCCGCATATTCCTCATTCAGACGGGCAGTCTTTTTCGCATCCCAGAACATATCGTGATTTCCCCGAAGCAATATCTTACGCCCGGGAAGTCTCTCAATAAAAGCCAGATCCTCACGGCATTCCGGAAGCTTTCTTCCCCAGGAGTGATCTCCGGTAAGCACAAGAGTATCCCCTGATTCCACGATCTGGTTCACATATTTCTCAATCTTACGCTCATGACGTTTCCATACTCTTCCGAAAGCATCCATCGGCTTGTTTACCTGAAAGCTCAGATGCAGATCTCCCAGCGCGTACAGTGCCATATATTTTTTCTCCTTTTCCCATGTCCTTCTGTCAGATATTGGCAGGCTCCAGTACGATCATCTGCGCGCTGTAATCCTTTTCTGTGTCCATGGAGCTTGCCTCCAGAAATACCGCGCTGCCCACTGCCTGAAGGAACGGGTCAACAGTGCTGATCTCCGCATATCCATATCCCTTATCTACATCACGGTAATGCATGGGAACCACCTTCCGGGGATGGAGCTTTTTCACGATCTCACCTGCTGTTTTTCCGTCGATAGTGTAAAAACCTCCCACAGGAATCAGAGCCAGATCAAGATTCTCCAGAAGACTTTCCTGCTCTGCGGTAAGAGCGCAGCCAAGATCCCCGAAATGAGCGATCCTTTCGCTTCCGGCTTCCAGTATTGTAATGCTGCTCTTCCCTCTCAGGGATCCGCCGGCGTCGTCATGGAAAACAGAAAGCGCGGTGATCTTAAAGGGGCAATCCGGTTTTTCCGTAACCTTTACACATTCTCTGCCGTTATGGTCGCCGTGTTCATGGCTGCAGATCACCAGATCAGCGTTCTCTCTTATATTTTTTAATCCTGGAACAGACCCGTCCTTATAGGGATCTATGATCACCGAAAATCCGTCCTTTTCAATTTTAAAGCAAGAATGTCCTAACCATGTGATATGCATTGTGATGTCCTCCTTTATTAGTTCTTTTATTCATGCAGCTCTATAGGCAGTCCGTCCGGATCCGAAAAAAATGTAAATCTTTTCTTTGAAAATTCATCTGTCCGGACCGGTTCTGTCTCAATGCCTTTTTCCTTTAATTCCTTTACCGTTTCTTCTATATTGTCTGTATAAAAAGCCAAATGTCTAAGCCCCGCTGCCACCGGCCTGGTAACCCGCTCAGGGGGATTCTTTACACCGAATATCTCCAGTTCCGTGGTATCATTTACTTTGAGGTCCAGTTTCCAGTCGTCTCTCTCCGGGCGGTAATTTTCACGGACAATGGAAAATCCAAGTCTGTTCACATAAAAATCTTTTGAAATCTCATAGTCCGATACAATGATCGCTATATGGTGGATTACTGACAAATTCATAGTGTTTCTCCTCTGTACATTTCCGAAAAGCATAAAACTGATCTCTAATAATTATACCAGCTACCGCAGTATAAATCTATCTGATTTTTCTGTACCCTGTCAGAAACCGTTTCTGATATTTCAGTCCCGCATAAGATGAAATCTGCTTCATGTAAATAGCGTCATAGACTCCTCCCACCGCTCCTACCACAGGGATTCCCTGAAGAAATTTCATATACAGCAGCTCTTTTGAAAGGCCGCGGCTTGTTTTTGATACCTGTTCTTTCTGATCATATCCTGCCGGAACCTCCGGGGTGCGGATAAATTTCTCTATCCTGTCCTCCGCTTCTTCCAGATGTTCTCCATAGGAAACTGCTCCCTCGATCAAAAGCAGCACAAAATACCGCTCCTTCTCCTCAGTATAGTTAAATCCGTAATTTAAGGCAATTTCATAAACGCATTTTAAGATCATCCCGGTAAACAGCGGGATATCCGGAAGACCGATTCCCAATATCCCCATTCCTACTCCGGCAAGCCCTGAAACCGCAAGATTTCTTGTACCTGTTCTGCCAGCCTTTCTGGAAAATGCATGAAGCGTTTTGCGGCTGCCATAAACACTGTCCGTGTAAAGATTCACTTTAAATTCCTTTTCAAGTTTCTCTTTCGGGTAAAGCTTTTCTATCGCTCCCGTCCCCTTTTCAAAGATGAGATGAAATGCTTTTTCAAAAGCAGCGTCCAATGTTCCCTGAAGTTTTTCCGGAATCTTCTCCGCAAGCAGACGGTTCATAGCCGTCTCCTTTTTCTGCTTTCTTTTCTCCAGCAGACGCTTCTCTTTTTTCAGCAGAGCCTCCCATTCTTTCTGATAAGGCGTCTTTGGCTCTCTTCCCGGTATTTTCATGATTTCTCACCTCATATGTCCTTTTTTCTGTCCGCCGCACACCGGCAGATCCATTTTGACGCCCAATCCAGAAGAACGGCGGAAAGCTCTTCCTGTTCTGCTCCTGATATACTTTCCTTTGCCTTTATCGCCATGCTTTTTTCCAGGATATCTCTATCCCTGCCCTGAAGAACAGACAGCAGTTCCGCTTTTTGTTTTGCATAGATCCCGGTCTGAAGAAACGCAATGGCCTGAAGGGTAAATACCGCTGATTTGTACAGTCCTCTCAGAATATCGATGCTTTTTTCATGCAGCATATTATGGACGCACATATGATAGATATTGCAGACGCCCATATGTACCGCTCTTCTGATATCCTGTGAACAAACGCCCTCCCGCACCTTGTCCAGCGAACCTCTGACAGGAGTGGTATCACAGCAGAACTGGAAGAGATCCGATGGATCCCAATTCAGCAGTTCCTCTTTTCCTGAAACAAAACCGCAGATTTTTTCCCGGGCCGGAAGGCTGTCCAGAACCTTTCCATATGTATGCAGATCCTCTGCCGAAACCTGATCCAGTATTAAGACTACGTCGATATCGCTCTGTTCAGACGCCTCATTTCGCCCATAACTTCCCTGCAGTCCAATAAACCAGATACGGCTTCCAAATATTTTTTCTACCTTCTCCTGATACTCCGCCATCCACACAGAAATTGAAAATTCCACCCTGCACCTCCGTTTTTTCTTATTTTTGCATATCTCTACTATATCTGTTCAGACAAAAGAATACAAGAAAGAAATTGTAAATAATCTTTCTGTCGGAAACTTGAAAACACGGGGAAGATATTATATACTAATGGCTGATCATCAGTTAAAGAAAAGGAATATTTCATGTCACAGTACATTGATCTTATGATAAACGGCAGGGAAACTCCTTCCCGGACCACCTTGTTTTATATTATCTGTCTTCTGGCTGTCTCTCTTCTCCTGCACCTGTGCCTTCGCCCGCTGCGCGCCAGAAGAAGGATTCTTCATCTCAGCAGAGCAGCGGACAAAATGAGTCCCCAGGAATTTTTTCAGCTCAGGATGGCCCGGAGATATCAGCATCAGCCTGATTTTCCAGGTATTTATATTCTTTATAACAAAAGCCAGCGCATGTATTATGTCGGTCAGGGAAAACGGGTATTCCAGAGAGTAAACAGTCATTTTACAGGTCATGGAAACGGAGACGTATATGCGGACTATAAATATGGAGATGTTTTTACGATACAGATCATACCGTTAAAGGACAGCGGTTTCCGGTCGCTGAACTCTTTTGAAAGATACGCGATCCGGACCTTCAAGGCTTTTAAGCGGGGCTACAACAAAACCCGGGGGAACAAACACTGAAGAAAAACCTGTCTCAGCCAAGCATCTCTTTCATACTACATAGTACAATCCCCTCTGCTTCCAGAGCCTTTCTTACCTTTTTGGCATAATTCAGGGCGATCGCGCTGTCACTGTGGATACAGACAGAATCCGCCTGTATCGGTATTTCTTTTCCAGTCACACTAATAACCGTCTTATTTTTTATCATACGGATTACTCTTTTGATCGCCTCGTCCTCATCTGTCAGGACAGCTTCCGGGCAGCTTCGCGAAAGCAGATATCCATCGTCCTGGTAAGCGCGGTCGGCAAAAACTTCGCTGACTGTCCGAAGTCCCATATCGCGGGCCATCTGGAGAGTCATCGTATTTGTAGGCGCTACAAGGATAAGTTCCGGATCGAAAGCCAGAATCGCTTCGCAGATTTCCCTGGAATACTGTTCACTATATGGCATCATATTGTTTAAAGCCCCGTGAGGTTTCACATGCTGAAGTCTGGTTCCATGAAGCCGGGCGAATGCGTCCAGCGCGCCAAGCTGATACAAAATATAATTTTTCAGTTCCCCCTTTTTCATCTGCATCTGCCTTCTTCCAAATCCCTGGAGATCCGGAAAACCCGGATGAGCGCCTACTGCCGTTCCATGTTCCATACACATTTTTATCGTTTTATCCATTACCATAGGGTCTCCGGCATGGATCCCACAGGCAACGTTTACGGAAGTCACTGTACGGATAATCTCCTCGTCGCTTCCTATTTTGTAAAGCCCAAAGCTTTCTCCCAAATCACTGTTCAGATCTACTTTATACATGATCATCCTCCTGTAAATATTATTATCTTGCAGCATTGGTATCTTTCAAAAGCTGCTGCTTCGGCCCGAAGTTTATTATTTACAAAAAGTATAAGAAAATTTTTTATACTGGGATATATAAAGATTGATCATTAATATCACTGTATTGATTTTTTAAGGAGTATCTGCAATGGAGTACAATCATTCGGAAAAATTTTTTCAGAACATACCTATAGATAAAAATAGAAAGGCTGATTTTTCCATGCCCTTTCATTTTCCTGCGAAAATTTATGAGACGGACCTGGGCAGAAAACCCTTCGGCACAAATGCATGGCACTGGCATGACGAGCTTCAGTTCTGTATTGTGACCTCTGGTTCTTTATGTGTAACTGTATGCCAGCAGAAATATGAACTCCAGTCCGGCGAAGGTATCTTTATCAACAGCGGCTGTATTCACATGACTATGTCCCGCAGCAAGGATCCTGCTCAATACCTTTGTCTTAATATTCATCCACAGATGTTTTCTTTTTTTCATGGCAGCGCTATGGAACAGAAATACTTTCTTCCCTTTTTAGGGAACAGCAGTCTTCCTGCGGTTATTCTCAGGTCTTCTTCCTTTTGGCAGAAAGAGATTCTCCTTCTTGAAAAGAAACTTCCCCGTCTTTTCCGTGAACAAGAGAAAGGTTATGAACTGGAAATATATATTATCCTTATCCAGATGTGGAAACTCCTGGTCCTCCATGCGGATCTCCCCGCCGGAGTACCATCTGACGGCCTGGAGAAACAGGAGGAAGTAAAGCAGATCCTGAAATATATCCACAAAAATTATGGCCGCCGCATTCTGCTGGAAGAGCTTGCCGGGACAGTTCATCTTAGCCGGGAAGCCTGCTGCCGCCTTTTCCGCAGGGCCCTCAACTGTACGATCTTTGACTATATTATAGAATACAGGATCCGCAGAAGCATGGAACTGCTGGAACATACGTCGCTTTCTGTAACTCAGATTGCTTACAATACAGGTTTTTCCAGTACCAGCTACTATATCCGGACATTCCGCCAGCGCGTCCATATGACTCCCGGGGCGTACCGCCGGAAAGCAGCTTTGCTTCACCGCAAATAGACGCCGCAGTCCCCTGCGCTCACTTATTCCTTTTCGTTCTTCATCTGTGCCTTTGCTTTTCTGCCGATCCTGGAGGAGACATTCATGATACTGGCTCTTGTGATCTTGTCGTTTCCGTATTTTTGCCGGATACTGTCCAGGGCTTCATCCATTTTCTTTCGCCGTTCTCTTTCTCCGGCGTCTTCAAAGAGCGACATCTGGGTATATTCCTCCTCCGTCAGTCCGGTAAGCGCCACTCCTAAAAGACGGAGAGGCTGGCCTTTCCATGACTCCCGGAACAGCCTGCGTATATTGGCATAGATTTCATCTGTTACATCCGTGGCATTTTCCAGCCGGCATTGATGGGATCTGTTTTTAAAATCCAGAGTACGGAAGGAAACAGCCACGCAGGTACATTTTTTCCCTTCCCGTCTCATCCGAGCGGCTACCACATCGCACTGGCTGAGAAGAATAGGAAGAGCCTGTTCCATAGAAACAATGTCCTCCTCAAAGGTAGTCTCCACGCTGAACCCCTTTGCCTCGTCCTTCTGTGACTTTACAGGAGAATCGTCTATTCCGTTGGCATACTGCCAGAGCTGACATCCGGTCTTTTCTCCCAAAAGTCTCTGTATCTCCGCCTGGCTTTTATGTGCCAGATCCCCGATGGTTCTGATCCCCGCCTCCAAAAGCTTCTTCTCTGAAGACGCCCCCAGAGAGAGAAGTTCCCGGACAGGAAGCGGCCACATTTTCACCGGTATCTCTTCTGGAAAAAGCGTATGCACCTTATCCGGCTTTTCAAAGTCTGAGGCCATTTTTGCCAGAAGTTTATTGACGGAGATACCGATATTTACTGTAAATCCAAGTTCCCTGTGTATCTTGTCTTTAATCTCACGGGCTGTCGCTTCCGGATCCGGATAGATCAGCCTTGTGCCGCTCATATCCAGGAAAACCTCATCTATAGAAAAAGACTCCATGGCCGGAGCATAGGAGGCGCAGATATCTTTAAACGCCCTGGAACATTTGACGTACAGTTCAAAGTCCGACGGTACGCAGACAAGCTCCGGACATTTCCGAAGAGCCATCGCCACCGGCTCCCCGGTCTTTACGCCGTACTTTTTCGCGGGAATAGATTTTGCAACTACGATCCCTGTGCGCTTCTTCGGATCGCCGCCTACGCAGGAGGGGATCTCTCTCAGATCCGGAAGTCCTTGTTTTATTCTTTTTACCGCCTCCCAGGAAAGAAAGGCGCTGTTTACATCGACATGAAAGATCAGACGGTCCATCCTATCCCTCCTCTGTGTACAGATTTCCAGACAAAGCTTATATCTGCCGTCTGTCAAAACCCTCTGTTGTGATAATCCTATTTTATCACAGCAGAGGGCTTTCTGTCATGGCTGAATCCTGTCTCTTTACAATTCGCTGATCGTTTCTGTAACCGATGTTTTCTTTATCCGTCTGGCAGGAATATAAACGGCGGCCGCAGCGGAAAAAAGATCAAACACTGCAGCGATAATAATTATATTTACCGGCAGTTCCCAGTTGTTCCCGAAATATCTGGTGATCAGCCTTATATAAAGGAACCGGCTCACCAAAATCCCGGCCGCATATCCGACGATCAGGCCGGAAACCGAGTAAGTAAGAGCCTCCGCCAGAATCATGCGGGTAAGCTGTCCTGTGTCCATGCCGACGGCCCGCATAGCTCCATATTGTTTCATTCTTGCTGACGCGCTCATAGAAATACTGGTGACAATATAGAAAAAGGTGATCATAGCAATGATAGTCAGGAAACTGTAGGCAATAAACCGGGCAGCCAGGTAGGTAGCCGCGTCCTGTCTGTTTTCTTCCCGCATGTCGGTAAAGATCACATTGCTTCCCGTCATACTGCTGATCTTTTCTATGGTTTCTTCCGGTACGTTTTTCTCTGTCTGTATACCAACCAAGCTGTAATCCGAGATTCCGGTCAGCCATTCAAAGGTTTCCTGCGAACAGATAAGACTGCTTTCGCCTGGAAACAGGCTGTCCGATACAGCACAGACAATCTTTACCTCCCTGTCAGCGATCCGGATCGTATCGCCCACCTTCAGCGGATTATCCCGGTCAAAAACTGTCGCGGCCAGACCGCTGTTTCCATAGATTTCTGATATATTTCCCTTAACGACACTGTCTCCGACGCTGTCCAAAAGTTCGCTGCTGTAGGAAACAAGATTCACCTGGACATTCTCTTTACCTGAGAGGATTGCCGGAACATTTTCCTTATATGAGGCCCAAAAAACTCTCCCCACCCCCGGAAGGGTCCGGATCTCCTCCGCAGTCTCCGGTTTAATGACAGCCATGTTTGTATACCCGTTCAGTGTAATATCCGGCTGCCAGTCCCGCAGCGACGGTATCAGCTGGCAGGCAAAATCCAGTCCCACTGAAAAGCAGAAAAACAAAACAATGCTGAGGGCAAAGCTTTCAGTCATCAAAATCCAGTTTTTTTTCGATGCTGTTGCGTGACGAATTCCTAAAGTCAGTTCGATTCTTCCCGGAAAGATTCCCAAAGTACGCCGTACAGAAGCTTCCGATTCTCCGCCGCCGGATACTGCCGCTGCCGGGGATACTGCCGCCGCCCGTTTTGCCGGAGCCTGCGCAGCCAGAAGCACTGTTATAACACCTACCACCGCGCCGCTTGTCAGACCTATGGGACTTAGAGCCAATACCGGCGTGCCTGCAAATTCCCCTCCGATACCGTAGCGGAGAAAAGCGCAGACAATACTGCTGACGGCCGTCCCCAGGATCAGCCCGGCAGGAACCGCCGTTTTGCACCAGTTCAATGCTTCCAGCCGGACAAAGCTGATGATCTGGCGGCGGCTGGCGCCGACACAGCGCATCATACCGAAGAATTTCGTTCTCTGAACAACATTGCTGTTTATACTTCCGGAAATCATCAATACCCCGGCAAGGAGTACCAGAATAAACAGAAATGCCGCGATTCCATATATGTTTTTTATAGATTCATTGCTGCTCTGTCCTGCCAGTCCCATTACCGCCGTATTTTCTCCAACGCTGTCCTCCGGGATACCGTACTGTCTCTGTATCTCTTTCTCCGCCTTTGCCGCCTCTGCTGCATTTTCAAACTGTATATATAAGGCAGAATCTGCCTTTACCCCGTTTTCCTCCATAATCTCAGCAAAGGCGCCGGAAGTCATATATACCGCTACAAGATATGTCTGTCCCTGATAATACTCCTTATCATCGGAACCGAATCCGGAAATAACAAAATCTTTATCTCCTGCAGGTGTCCGCAGCGTTACTTTGTCTCCTGTGTTCACATTCAAGGCGAGCTTTGCGTTGGAGCTGAGCAGGATTTCCCCATCATTCTCCGGAAAATTCCCCTCCTCAACGCCGTGGGTAAGCTGCGTCATATAAGCAGGATCTGTACCATACAGCGCGGCTTTTCTCTCCCCGATATAATAAGGCTGCTCCGCATCGTCATTGAACTTTCCCGACCATCCCGCCGCAGAAACATCCTGCCGCTTTTGTATCTGGTTTCCTGTTTCCCGGGAAATATTTTCCAGGCAGATATGCCAGCTTCCGTGTTTTTCCTCCATATACAGTCTCTCTCCCCTTAAATTCATATCCGCTGTACTGAAGATCACGGTTACAAGGAGTACGGAAATAATAATACAAAGGATCGTCATACGGTTCTGGCGTTTCCGCACCCGGGCCGAGATCGGGATCAGACTTAAATAGCTTTTCATCTCTTTTAACACCTCTTTCTTTTTATCTGTGAAAAGAGTAGCACACCAATCCTACTATAGAATGACGCACAGCCTACAATTTTGTAGGAATCGTCATATTACGCTTCAAAACTTTTCCGGGATAGTTCTCCTTTTGCCGCCTGCCCAAACCTTTTCTGCCGTACCGTCGTAATTTTCCCTTGACTCTATAATCGTTGCAGAGTTTATAATGCAATACAGAAGCGTTAATGTGGACGATCCACGAAAAACGTATCTGTAAATAATTCAGCAAAAGAGGATATGTTATTATGGAAAAAAATCTTACTACCGGCAGTGTATTTAAAAATATTCTTTTTTTCTCACTGCCCTATCTGCTCTCCTATTTTCTGCAGACTCTGTACGGAATGGCGGATCTTTTCATTATCGGTCAGTTTGAAGGAGTTGCCAGTACGACCGCTGTTTCCATCGGCTCGCAGGTCATGCATATGCTGACGGTAATGATCGTCGGGCTTGCCATGGGTTCCACTGTCTCCATCGGACAGGCGGTAGGAGGAAAGGACAAAAAAGGAGCCGCTTCCAGTATCGGCAATACGGTAACGCTTTTCATGTGCCTGTCCGTAGTCCTTACCATTGTGCTCCTGATCTTTGTGCGCCCCATTGTAAATATAATGTCTACCCCGGAAGCTGCGGTTTCCGGTACAGTGGATTACCTGACCATCTGTTTTATCGGTATCCCGTTTATTACCGCATATAATATCATCAGCTCTATTTTCCGGGGAATGGGCGACAGCAAAAGCCCTATGTACTTCGTGGCTGCCGCCTGTGCAGCCAATATCGCGCTGGATTATCTTTTTATGGGAGCGCTGCATATGGGTCCTTCGGGAGCGGCTCTTGGCACTTCGCTCTCCCAGGCGGTCAGCGTTGTCATCGCCCTCATGGTGATCCGCAGACACAGCGGCAGTCTCGCTGTAAAGAAGAAAGATTTCCGGCCAGTCCGTCTGGTTATGAGTAAAATACTGAAGATCGGTATTCCCATTGCCACTCAGGACGGCCTGATCCAGGTTGCGTTTATCATTATCACTATTATTGCCAACCGCCGGGGGCTCACTGATGCAGCGGCGGTTGGGATCGTGGAAAAAATCATCAGCTTTCTGTTTCTGGTTCCCTCTTCCATGCTGTCTACTGTTTCTGCCCTCGGCGCCCAGAACATCGGAGCGGGCAAACCGGAACGGGCAAGGCTTACGCTGCGCTACGCGGCTTTTATGGCGATCTGCTTCGGCGTCGTTGTTGTTTTCCTGATGCAGTTTGCCGCCGAACCCGTAGTCTCCCTGTTTACAGACAGCACCAGAGCTGACGGCGCGGAAGTCGTGCGGCTGGGAGGCCAGTATATGCGCGGATATGTCTGGGACTGTATTTTCGCAGGAATTCATTTCAGCTTCAGCGGCTACTTCTGTGCCTGCGGAAAATCCGGTCTTTCCTTCCTGCACAATATTACCGCCATTCTTCTGGTACGCGTCCCGGGCGTTTATTTTACTTCTGTCTGGTTTCCGGATACGCTGTTCCCTATGGGGCTGGCAACCTCTATGGGGTCTCTTCTTTCCGTGATCATCTGCATCATTGCTTTTACGGTCATCACCCGGCGTGAAAGAAATGTCCCTGTTTCAAAAACGATGTAATACGGATCTCTTTCCCGGACAGGGAATACAGCGGTTTACTCTCCGGCAGTATTCCACATATGTCTGACCATAAAGGTCACGAAGCCACTTTTCTTCCGTCATACAAAGCAAGACTGTCATATATATCCAGTATGCAAACGGAAGCAGCAGAAGAAACAGATTGCATGCAAAAAGAAGAAGTCCCGTATTCGCCAGCAGATGGCCGCTGAGAATGGGATTTCTTACATATCCGTAGATTCCGGTGGTTACCAGGACGTTTTTCTGAATATTCTCGCTGATCCTGCACTGGAAGTTGGCTAGGGCCCACAATAGGATACCCAAAGCAAGAAGCACACTTCCCGCAGAATAAAAAAGCGCGCGGAGATCCGGGACGTTTCCCAGTTTTATCACGTTATTATGATTCAGGATCAGCGCTGCGGCCGTTGCCAGAGCAATCGCTCCGGCATAAGCCGGACCGGCTCCCAGAAGGGGCAGATGCTTTTTCATAACGTTTGTTCCTTTCTCCGGTTCTTTCCGGAGTTCTTCTTAATATCTTTTTCCAGTATAAACATACATTTCCGCCGGGTCAAGGCGATTTGTAACGGAGGTTGGAAAACTGCATATCTTCCGAAAAATAAAAAATCAGTATCAATTTGTCGAATTTTCTGTTATTCTATATTTCAGGAACTAATCTACGGCACAACAATGAAAACGAAATATAGGATAACGGAATATGAATTACACAATTACTGAACTGATCTGGTTGTTTCTTGTCTACGCTTTTCTGGGATGGCTCATCGAAACTGTGGTAGGATCTGTCAAAACCAGAAAATTTACAAACCGGGGCTTTTCCACCGGGCCTTTCTGCCTTGTCTACGGAGTCTCCGCAGTTATCATGGCTGTAACTCTTGACGAACTGATTGACAATACTTTCTTTCTCTTCCTGGGCTGCGGCATTCTTTCCACTGTGATCGAATGGATCACCGGAAAGCTTCTTGAGCGCCTGAACAGCCACAAATTATGGGATTATTCAAAAAAGAGATGGAATTATGACGGCTATATCTGTCTGGAGTACAGTATCCTATGGGCAATCCTGGGCGTGATCTCCCTCCGGTATGGAAACAGGCTTCTCCTTGCCTTCTTCCATCTTATGCCCAAGACTCTTTTTGAAATTCTTTTGTGGTGCGTTGCCGGACTGATCCTTCTGGATATCTCTCTGTCTGTAGCCGCCGCTCTTCATATCAGAAAAGATATGCCTTCTACGATCCGGGTACAGCAGAAAATCGCTGTTTTCACCTACAGATTCGGATTGGCTATTGTAGGATATGTGGAACGCCGTATGAAAAAGGCGTATCCCATTATCATGGAAAAAGCGGAGCCGATCTATCGGGAAGGCAAATTTGCGGAAGGCTGCGGTTTTTACAAGCTTTTCTGGCTCTTTATGATCGCCTGTATTCTCGGAGACTTTGCGGAAACTGTTTTCTGCCGCTTTTCCATGGGATACTGGATGAGCAGGAGCAGCCTGGTATGGGGACCATTCAGTGTTATATGGGGATTTGCCATCGTCCTTGCCACTGTGCTTTTATATAAAGATAAGGATAAACCGGTCTATCATCTTTTCCTTTTCGGAACTTTTCTGGGAGGAGCTTACGAGTATGTATGCAGCGTTCTTTCAGAGCTTGTCTTCGGCAAAGTATTCTGGGACTACAGCAAAATCCCCTTCAATCTGGATGGAAGAGTCAATCTCCTTTTCTGTTTTTTCTGGGGGATCGCCGCGGTAATATGGATCAAATTTCTTTATCCGAGGCTGTCGGACTTAATTGAAAAAATCCCCAAAATATGGGGATATCTTCTCTCCTGGAGCATGGTTGTGTTTATGTCCGCCAATATTCTTGTCTCCGCAGCAGCCCTGATCCGTTATGATCAAAGAAACGGAGGCCCTGCGGCCTCAGGCGGATGGGAAAAGATCATTGACACACACTTTAACGATAAACGGATGGAAAAGATCTACCCCAATGCCAAACCCCGGTAAGTTTTTTCTTCTCCGTCAAAAAGGAGCTGCCAAAAATGCAGCTCCCTTTTTGCGTAAGAAGGATCATCAGTCATCCCACTCCGATTCGCTTTCCCAGCTTATAATCTTTCCATTCTCCGCGTTGATCTCAAATTCATATTCCATTCCGTCATAACGGATATCTCCTTCATAGATCAGGCGTCCATCGTCACGCTCCAGTTTCATGCGAAGATCGTCTGTCGTAGCTCCAGGCACTTTGTCAAGGGCAATTTCTTCTGCCTCTTTTTCTGAGATGCCTGTGTCAGCTATATCAGAATCCAGGAAATCATCCTCGATCTCATAATCCACATCCAGGATTCTTCCTGTCATGGCGTCGATTTTATAATCGTATTCTTCGTTTCCGATATAAAATTCCACGCTGTATTCAAGAAATCCATCGTCCCGTTCCAGATTTACTCTTGACTTCTCAACGTCTTTTTCTTCCAGGTTTGCGTCCTCAAGCGCTGTTTTCAGAGCTTCATCCTCTGTAACTTCCGCTTCCATGCTGGAATCCGCGTTTCTGAAATCCTTTTCAATTTCCCGGTCAGCAGAGAGGATCTTTCCTGATTTTGCATCGATCTCGTAATCGTACTCTTCGTTATCCGTATAGAATTCTACGTCATAGGTAAGGGCACCGTCATCATAATCAAGCTCTACTCTGGATCTTTTCACGTCCTTTTCATCAAGTTCCGCGTCTTCCAGCGCTAAAGAAAGCGCTTCCTCCTTAGTATACTCCGCTTCTTCTTCCAGTTTCTGAAGATACTGGGAGAAACGTCCCTCTGCCGCTACAGCTATAGCTCCCTGCGCGATTGTAAGTGCGGTAACTGCCGCCAGTGCTCCTGCAAAAATTTTCTTATTTCTCATATACTTTTACCTCCGTCATATATTTTTTCTTTCTTCTGTCTTGTTTGTTTTGATGAGTTCAGTATATGGACCGAAGATTAAAGTAAGATTAAAATTAGAAAATAATTTTTCCTATATTTACTGGGTTTTTGTATTTTGCTGTGACTAGTATGTGACTAACCAGAATTTTATTATAATTCAACAAACATAATTATTCAACAATAAGAGATGATGCAATATGCCCCCTGCAGCGGCTAACTGCAGGGGTTTTCACAGTGCGATCAGGTCTTTCCAGGTTGCCGGTCCGCAGATCCCATCCACTTCCAGATAACCGCTGCGGGATTTCTGGTACTGTGTCAGCGCATAGATTGTATTTGTCCCTGCGCTCCGGTCAAGCTCCAGCTCTTTTCTATCTTTTCCTCTAAATCCTCTCGCCTTCAGGATCTCCTGCAGCAATAATACGGATAACCCTGTACTTCCTGTCTGTACGGTCTGTGTCTCAAACATATAATTCCCTCCTGTAGTTGGTGTATTCGGTTTTTCAGGCATTTCCGCCTCAGCTACAATGCTGTAATCCGGGCGGCAGAACTTTGTCCCCGGAAGCTGACTGTTATAATAGCTCTTTGCGCACACGCCGCCTCCGTTCTCGATAATCCCGGATGCTCCGGATGTATTTCCTTCGATTGTCCAGAACCGATCTCCGGATACCTTCGTAACGATTCCAGTATGAGCAAATGTACCTTTCCGGTAAAAGATCACTATATCGCCCACCCGCGGATTTGCATATTTCGTAAAGAGTGATCCCAACGTCGGGCAATACACATAAGGCCAATGTTTCAGAAGCTTCTTCGCATTGTCCAGGCCAAAAGCCTTCATAAGGCACCAGCTCACAAAATCCGCGCACCAGGGCTGTCCCTGGTACTGCGGGTATGTATCGCGCCAGTATTTTGTGTAATTGTTTGATCCCGCATTTGCCGTCTTGCTGTCCAGGTTGCTGTTTGACCTTTTTTCCAGATATCCGATTTCTTCCTCGGCAATACCGATCACAGCCTGGATCGCTTCATCTTTCGTCATTCCCGTTCCCTCCTCTTCATCATCTTCCATATCATCTGTGTAATCTTTGTAAAACACATTCCGGTCAACGTTGCCGGAAATGCCGGGGATCCTTGCCTTGCTGGAGTACTGCCAGCCTACGCCGAAATCCGGACGGAGCCTCTCCTGCATCCAGCCGTCGTCATTCGCCGGATAACGGGCTATCCACAGATCATACTTTTTAAGAGCATCTGTCAGGACTTCATTATACCAGTCAACATTACAATAAACGCCGACCTTATATCCTGCTGCCTGAATTTTTTCAAGAAATGCTACAGCGATCTTTTCTATCGCTGTTTTTCCAAGACTGCGCTGCTCTGACCATTCAAGATCATAAAAGACAGGAAACTGTATTATCCGTCCGTTCAAAACATTCAAAACAGCTTCCGCTTCTTCCTGCGCCTGAGCTGCAGTTTTGGCATAGGAATATTTATATACGCCTACGGGAATACCGTAATTTTTGCATCCTATATAGTTGTTTTCAAACTGGGAATCTACTTTATTTCCCTGTTCTGTAATTCGAAGAATGGCAAAACCCATCCCGTAGTCTGCCACTGTTTTCCAGTCGATCTTTCCCTGCCATGCAGAGACGTCGATACCTTTTATTTCCATAAAATAGCCCTCCAGAAAAAAGAGGGCGATCACTCGCCCTCAGAATCTTTATTAATTGCTTTATCAGCTACTTCCAACCCTTTTGTCAGTATTTTAGGGACGTTGAATCCAGCCTCTACAAAATTTTCACATATAGATCTAATCTCATTAACTAATAATGAAGCGAGAACAAACCATCCCAACAGGACTGTAATCTGTAAATCAATACTCAATACTTTTCCAATTTCTATGAATACTACACTCGCTCCGAAGGCCACTCCGATCATAATCCAATATCCCAATTAAAAGAGGCCCGGCGTCTGCCAGGCCTCCTGCTCTTATTTCTCATCTGTCTCCGCTGCGTCATCCGCAGTGATCTCTGTGTTAATTACCAGGTCCGTGGAGGCGGAGTCCACCAGGCCCTCTCCGATAATGTAAGCGATCAGCGTGGCGCCGCCAGTCACGATTGCCACCACCTGCGTGATCTCATTTTCTCCTGTGCCTGCAGCGATCATAATCGGGGTAATGAACCCGACTACTGCAGCCCAGAATTTTCTGCTTGTCAGTTTTCTTTTCCAGTCAATTTTGTTCATGATTTTTCCTCCATATCTTTTTTCAAATTGTTACCTACGGCTTTTCATCAGCTCTGCGATCCTTTCCGTCTCATGCATTGGGATCTTTTCCAGATCATTCATGGCCGGCTGCACCTCGCTGTGAACATATCCATCCCCATCCAGTTCCTCATAGTCTTTGAATATCTTCCAGAAAGCATCTGCCTCCATCTCTGACCAGGCTTTCATTGGATTTTTCTCTGGGGATGTATAATACCGGTATGATTGCAAAATCCGATCTCTCAGCTTATTTCGCTCTCTCCTCCGGTTCTCCTCTTCCATCTTTTCCAGCCGCTCATTGTTTTCTTGCTGTCCTTTTCTCAGTCCCTCGATTTCCTGGGTAAATTTTTTCTGAATATCCAGTGACTGCTGGTGCCACAGTGGGTATTTGTTTACCTGGTCCATGACTTCCGCTATTTTGGTATCTTTTGCCTTTTCCGCAAGTGCTTTCTCCGAAAAATACTTTTCCACTTTTTTGTAGGTCTTCCAGAGGAAAAAGAGCGCCGCCAGAACAAAGACTGCGCTCTCAATCGTTACGCTGCCAAAAAGCCGCAAAAAATAATCCATACCGCATCCACCTCCCCTCTTTCAATATTTAGTCCGCTTAACCATGCCGGCGTCCGGGTTCGTCTCTTGCTCTCTTCGTGCTCATGTCCCACCTCCGTTCTCAATCAGTTCAAAATCATCCTCATCCACATATTTTCTACAGTGCATTTCCAGCACGTCCAGATCCCTCTCAATATCTTCCAGGGGTTTCTTTCCCGTTCCCTTCGTTAGCAGGAGCAGATCATAGATGGATGACCATAGCCTGCTTATGATCTGGAGCTTTGTCATTTTCCTCTGCCTCCCGTCAGGAGCTTATAGTGTGGTTTTTCTTCCCCGAACAATTTCCAGCGGACCAGGTCATCCACTACAATTCCGATCCCGGAAACAAAAAACCATAGGACGGTAAACTGCGGACAGATCTGCCCCAGAATGTTTCCCGGAAGGTTGCTGTAGTCCCATATATCCAGTTTCAGCCAGAGATTGAGGACACACCCAAAAATGAACTCTGTGGCTGTGACCGCAATCGCTCCATACAGCATCTGAAGGAGAAAAGGCATCTCGTAGTCCAGAACCTCATTGATCCCGCCTATTGCCAGGAAGCATATTCCTCCGGCCACGGCCATGGTCCAGTGGGATCTGCCCCGGATCAGCATCTCTGCGCTGCAGTAGACCGCTGCTCCGATCAGAAAGAGAGTTGTCAGTTCAGCAAGTTTCTTCATGCCGTTGTTCCCTCCCCGGAGCTTGCCCCGTTCTCTGTGGCCTCAGTATCCTCTGCAGATCCGCCGGCCATGATCTCCATGTAGTCCAGGAGTACCTCGTTTCTATGTTCCTCCGGGATCGTGGTCCCCCAGTGAATTTCCTCTAAATCGCTGGGCTTCGTGGCCGCCTTGATCCACATATTCAGCGCATTGCAGTATGTGGTGTTATAAGATACATAGAAAAAGGCAGCATCAATGATTTTCTGCATATCGGCGGCGCTGTAATACTTGCAGGGCTGTTTGTCCTGGTGGTATTCCAGTTTTTCTGCCCCCGCCGCAAGCTGCGCCTGCTTCCCAAAAAGGTTGATCTGGTCTTTTTCCGTCAGGCTGAAATGTTCAAGTCCTGTGGATAATGTCACATCTACACCGGTATAAATCGTCTTCTCGCAAGCTGCGCTCACTTCGGCGTATTTTTCATTTCTCATCTGCTCAAAACTGAGGTCCACATCCTCCCCTTTGGATACCTTCGGGCCGTTTTCAAACCAGTATTCAAAGTCCGTGGAGATTTCCTCCTCCGTGATCGTGCCAGGGTACCGGAACTGTACCTCTTCGCATTCCCACGCTGTATAAGTCCCAGCCCCTTCCTCATTCTTGACGCTGATTTCCGCAATATTTTTTCTGAGAATGACGTCTGTTCCTGATTTCAGCGGGAAGACGTCAACCTCTGCAGGCTTCAATAAGTAACGCTCTTTCATTTCTGATATGCTCCTTTCTGCCATGCAGAGACACGCTCTGCGCAGCCTTTCTGAATATTTCATTTACATGGTATTTCTTTGAAAATTTCTCACTGTTGCTGTGTTTTATCCAGCCTTTGTATGCCGCCAGCTTGCAGGCTCTCCACCAGGGTATATATCCCAGTTTTTCCAGGTCCTCTGCAGCACGTAGGATCTGCCTCCGGATCCGCCGGAAGATCCTCCCTCTGATAATCGTGTAGGTCCTATATGTGACAAAGCCCATCATATCCACACCGCAGGTCCTTTTTCTGCTTCCCTCCACCCTCCTTTTCTTCTGCTCCTTTTCCGCCTCAAACGTAGTCAGGTGGTAGATCTGCCACGCATTTTTGATTTTCAGTCCCAGGGTGGATCTGCTCCATTTTGACGCTTTCCGGATTGCTTTCCGGATCTGTGAAAAATGTCCAAACATAGTGAAGTCATCCGCAAAGCACACCACCGCCTGGATCATTTTGGTTTTCACTCCTCTTCTTGTGTTCTCCAGACTCAGGAGATACCTGAGTACATAGCTCATCACATAGTTGAATAACCACGCTGGGAGATATCCTCCAATGCAAAGGTGCCCTCCTGGATAATTCTCCATGAGAGCACCTAAAAACCACTGCAGTATTTTGTTTTTCCCGATATCCCGCCGGAGCAGCTTCATAGAGCACTCCACCGTAATAGATGGATATGCCTTTTCTGCGTCACACTTCACGGCATCCACTTTTCCCGGATACTTTCTCCTTAATAATCTTTCGATCTGTCTCTTTCCGCCCACCTGACCTCTGGTCGGAATACTGCCGTACTGATGTTTGAGGAGCTTCGCCTTGAACATTGGCATCAGAGCCTCCACGGCCATATATTCCATGATCTGCTGATCCGGAGACTCCTGGCATATATCCCGCATCTTATTGGTCAGTCCGTCTCTCCGTTTGAATTGCCGGATCGGTGGCAGCCTCAGATCTCTGTCCCGGATCCTCTGTGTCAGTCTCTCGCATACCGCCCGGATTGCCGCATTGACTTTGGTTTTGTCATGATCCAGTCTTGCCTGGGCTATTTCCTGCTTTGTGATCTTCCCGGTTCTGATCAGCACCCGCTGAAAGTCTTTTCTTTTCAGCTTCCCATCAAAGCATTTCTTAACCGCAGGCATATTTTGATCTGCGTTTTCTATGTCCGTCTCTGCAGGTTTGCAATACGTCTTCATGTTACCATCCTTTCGTGCATCATCTGGTTACTGTCAGGGGCTTCCCCTTCCGGTACTAACCCCCGCTGGTTTCAAGTAATTTTCGCACATAAGCGTGGATTGTATGATGCAATGTAAGATCATGCACTTTTTTATAACCAGTTGCGCCCAGAGCGCCGTTCCAGTTAGCGTTCGTCACGCCATTGTTCGAGTTGCGACAAGCCAGGCCGGCATTGCCGCCGTTGTTCAAGTTGCCGAACACCCACGCAGCCCGGACGCCGGAAGCGGCCGGGTTGCAGTTGAAGGCTGCCTCTGGGAACACCATACAACCCCAGCGGAAATATTCCGCCGTTTCTCATATCAGGGGCCCGCGGCCCCTCTTGCCCTTCGGGCATTCACCCCGCTTTTACCCAGCCAGGCCAGGTGCGCCCAGAGCGCCGTCCCAGTAAGCGTCCGTCACGCCAATGTTCGAGGCGCGACAAGCCAGGCCGGCACTGCCGCCGCGGTACAAGCTGCCGAACACCCACGCAGCCCGGACGCCGGAAGCGGCCGGGTCGCAGTTGAAGGCTGCCTTACACCCAACGCCGCTGCCACTGGCTCCGATACCTGCAGGCCAGAGGACCGCCGGATCTTTGGATATTGCGGTGTCCTCAATGTATTTCCATCCTTCAGCTGTGCCGGCCGGAATAACCATGGTAAGATCTTCCTGCTTCTCATAGTTCTCCGCGATGGATGACGCCACCTTTGACTGGTCATGGCAAGTGTGGCACTCAAAATTATAGTCTCCATTGTCGTCCGTGGACCACTGCCAAAGCTCATCCGATACAATCAGATAGGCGCCATGCATAAACTCAATTTTCTGGAGGAGTCCAGGCTCTTTCCCGCTTGTGGCGCTGTATCTGCTTCCGTCTGTACCCTTTACATTGTCATTCCATCCGGACCAGTATGGATCTGTACTGATCAGCGTGGATCCGGCTGTCGTGTCAAAGGTCTCCCCTCCGTTGTCCACATATACCGCTGAGTATTCTGTTTCATCATCCTCCACCTCAAAGTCCTCAATGCGTGTGATCAGCTTATTCCTGCAGACGGAATAATTGCTCGCTGTGTTTCTGTCGGTTCCGGACTGGATGCCGATCTGTACGGATGATCCTACATAAAGGTTTGCTGCCTGGGTTTTTGTAAGGATCACACGCTCAACTCCCACCTCGGAGACTGCTGCGGTGTACTGATAATTGTACTGATTGCAGCCCGTAATCTTCCCAGCGTTTCCCTTTTGTGCGTATTTCAGCCACATCATCCGGAGCAGGAATTTGACCAGGTTCCCGCTTGCTCCGCTGTACTGCTCCCCTCTGGCTCTCCATTTTGATACGCCAGTTGTATGGCTTGTCCAGTTCAGCGGTGCAAGCCCGGTTCCGCATGTGATGACTCCATCCAGCTCTCCAGCCGGATATTTCGGATGTGCCATGTAGGCATATACATTTCCGTTTTTATCCTCTCCATCCGGCCACTGCTCATATCCCGGCGCCGGATGGCAGCGCATTTTGAGGTATCTGTATCCTCCTTCATCCCACTCTCTTGTCCATGTGTTTTTCTGGAGCACCCATGTGAGATGTTCTCCGGATCTGACTTTTTTCATGCTGTCAATGTGCTCAATATAATAGATCTCATGGGATCCATCCGTGAGCTTTTCCGCTGATACCTCCAGGCACCAGAACTGTGGCAGTTTCGCAAAGTCGTCTTGTCCCGCCGTCTCCTCTGTGGATGGCGTGACCGTAAGCCCCACACTGTCATCCGTCAGCTCTCCGACTGCGGATGTGCTGGTGCCATACAGCGGGAAAGATACTCCATGCACCCGGTCATCATCCAGCACATTCCCGAACCACCGCTCCAACATTTCCGCTTTAGTGTGGAGATCCGGATGGTACTGATATTTCCACCACTCCACAAAGAGGGCGTCCACTTCCTCTTTCGTGGTGGCAAGCGCCACCTTTTCCTTGTACGCAATGTCCGCCGCACCTTCCGCATTGATTTTCTGTGAGAGCATCATCTGTCTCATAGTGCTCTCCCGTGGAATGTTTACTACTTCCTGAGCCATGTTCTTTCTACCTCCTATTCTGTTTCTGTGTCATACGTGTATGTTACGTCAAGCCCTCTGTCTTCTGCGTTCATGGCAAAAGTGAGGCTGTTGACCTGATCCATTACAGCCTGCGCTGCTGCGTTGGCGTTGGCCACCGCCTGGCTGCTGGCCTGCTGCCTGGCCTGCTCCTGCTGCTGCCTTGTGGTTTCCTGGTCCGTCCTCGTCTGCTCTGCCTGCGCTCTGGCCGTTTCTGCAGAGGCTCTGGCCTTTTCTGCCTGTGCTCTCTGTGTTTCGGCCTGCACCCTTAACTCCTCGGCGCTTTGCGCCTGCTGGTTATTTGTTTCCAGCTGCTGATTGATCTGGGTGGCCTCTGTGATATTCTCCTCCAGGCTGTCCTCTATCTGGTTCGCCGCCGTGATGTCCGCCTCCAGGCTGTCCTCTGCTTTCCCGGCGGCTGTGATGTCTGCCTCCAATGCGTCCTCGGCCTGACCGGCGGCTGTGATGTCCGCCTCCAGATTTCTCTCGGCCTGGCCGGCGGCTGTGATGTCTGCCTCCAGTGCATCCTCCGCCTGGCCGGCGGTCGTGATATTCTGCAGGAGAGACGCATTTACCGTCTTGGCCTCTTCCAGGTCGTCACTAAAATTCTGCTGTGTCTGCTTATTTTCTGTCACGTCCTGGGAGATTTCCTCCTGGGCGGCCAATATGTCCGCTTTTACCTGATTGTAGGCGTTATTCTCATCGGATACCTCATTGATGGCCGCCACGATGCTGGCCCGCACATCTTTCCCTTTTTTTGCATTGGCAATCTGCTCTGTATATTTTTTTACATCAGCCATCTTATTCCCCTTTCTTAATATCTTTTTGCCCTGCGTCATTCTCGTTTTTTTCTTCCGCTTGTTTTGCGGAGTTTGCCGGCTTGCTATTCTCCTTATTTTGTGTGTCTTTTTCCTCCTTTCTTCTTTTTTCATTCTCTTCCTTTTCTACTATGGTCTGCAGAAGTTCGGCATTTTTCCGATCTTTTATATCGCACAACACACCTGCCACAATTCCCTCTGCCAGATAAAAAGGCAACCCGCTTTCGCGAATTGCCTGATTTACTGACAGCTCAATTTTAAGTTTTGTTTTCTCCATGATTTCGATCAGTGACTCTCCCATTTTTTTCTTTTCCTCCGTTTTCATATTCCTATTTGTATCATGCATCTTTTAATCTGGTCCTGCTGAATCTGTATCATCTTGAGCATGTATGGAATGAGCATTCTTTCATTCCAGTCTTCTACAAGGCCATTTTCGTTATATGTGCAGAGAATAGGATTAACCATTTCCACATCTTCTGCATAAAATCCGGGAATCTCTTTCCCTATATTTCTGTCCATTGGATGCAGATATCCGTCTTTATATACGAATCTAATTACTGGCAAAGTCAAAATTTTCTGTGCTTCTGATTCTGTTAGATCTCCAGCGTGATTTTTATATCTCTTCGACGATGACGATCTTTGGCAAACAGATCCAAGGTTTCCAGTTCTTACAAGATAGTTTCCTCCTGTGATGCTGCTAATTCCGCTTAAGTTAAACTGACCAGTTCCGTCAGTAAATTCGGATGCTCCCCTGCAATATACAGTCAGCCCTTCTCGAATCGTTACATTGTGGCTTTCTCTTGATATTGTTACTCCTACTCCGGCCGAATTTGTAAATACAAGGCTCCCGTCGTTCCGTAATTGCGTAGTTCCTCCTTCAATGTACCAGCTTCCAATTTTCCACCCTGCTATTGTTGCTCCCAATGCATAAAGATCGGTTACATTAATTTTATCAGCTGTTACGGAATCTGCTTCTAGCGCACTCGCTCCAATCGTATTTGCCTTGATATACTCTCCATTAAGATATATTTTGTTTCCTGCGAGATACAGCCCCTGTGTCTCTCCGTTATTTGTAAGCATATTAAATATTTCAGTTGACGTATATCCGAAAATAACTTCTGGGTTATATGCGTATATATAGCCGTCTCCGGTCGCTATGCTTCCAAATCCTCCTATTGTAAAGAGCTGATAGTTTGGCTCGACAGACGATATATCTCGAATAAAAGTAAATTTTTTCCAGCTTGTGGTTACTGAACAGCTGATTGTTGCTCGGTTAAAAGATATATATACTGTTTGTGATTTTGATGCTTTGAGCCATATCGTTATCGTATATCTTCCTGCGTTATATATCACCTGGTTTGTAGATCTTTTTGCGCTTACAAAGCAATCATTTTGATTGGCATATATTCTGATCGCCTTTGACCCTCCTGCTGGATCTGACTGGCCAGTAGTAATTGTTCCGGCACATTCCCAATATTGCGATAGATCTGTCGCTGAAAACTCGGCTCCTTTTATGAGATTGCCTGTTGCTTCCGGAAGATTTGCAATCTGTTGTAAAGTATATTTTTTGGCATTTTCTTCCGCTGTATTACTGTATTCTTTTATTTCATTCAGCGCAGATGTTGACAGTGCGGATATGGAAATATTCCCTTCCAAGTCAATTATATTTGCTCGAATTTTAATCCCTTCCGCCGACTGGTTAATTGCACTTATGATTTCATCTTCTCCAACTTTTTTATTTACCTGAAGTAATATTGAGTCTGCCGATTGATTTATTGCTGTCTGTACTTGGTCTGATGTGGCATATATTTTTGATACTTCTGTTTTTATTGTTTCTGCAGTCTGACTGACTTCCGACTGTAATTGTTCTTTTGTTGGATATTTCTGTGACACCTCTGACAAAATGCTTTCTTCCGTCATCTCAATAGAAGATCTCAGGTTTTCTTCTGCTCCCTGCGCTCTTTCCACCTCTGCGATTATTTTCCCTTCTGCCACTTCAATTTTTGACAGAGCTGATTCCGCTGTAGACTGCGCCGCTTCGATATCCTTATCTTTTATTCTTGTCCAGCCATATTCGTTGTTATTTTTAATATATTGATAAGCATATCCTGTTGAAGTATCAAAAAACAAATCTCTCTCATGCTCTTCCCGTTGTTCATCTGTTACCCATCCGCTTGCAGGATTGTTTTGTGATGTCGGGACGTAATTTCCGTACCAGTTTCCCGATTTTCTTTCCAGTTGTTGCTCCAAGGTTGATACTGACAGATCTATTTTCCCGTCCATGGCATTAATTGATGTAGTAACTTCTTTCAGTATTTCCCCCTGTGTTGCTGCATCACCTTCGGCAATTTTGCTTTCTATGTAATTTTTACACTCCACAGAAAGCGCTTCGGTCTTTACGGATCCGGCCAATATTCGCTCCCCTATGATCGATCCGTCTAATGTCATCCCGGTTGTATATGGACCATTATAGCCATTGTGTGATCCGCCAATTCCCTCGCTATTAATCTGCAGTATCTTTGTTGCGAGATTCTTGTCCGGAGCATCCATATATAGATCCCTGATCCAGAGTCCATTTTCGTCATACTCCGATAATTTATATCCCCCTTTGGCTCCCGTCATCTGATTTGTTAGATTGTCGATGGCTGCTTTCATCCAGTTTGTCTGCACCCGCGTTGAATCCGTTGTTTCCTGTTTCATTTCAACGAACGAACCAGACGTGTTCTGAGTAAAACTCTTCTGTTTTGTCTCCCCGAGGGTGAGCTGCGCCTGATCTGGCCTCTGTAACGGAATCTGCATTTCCATAATTGGAAATACTTTTTCCATTCCATATGGCGGCGCAACGCACAATACTCGATCCCCAATTTCAAATGCATCGTAGTCCATCCCGAATATGGATAAATCTACGGCGGTCAATGATATAGTAAGCGTTTCGTATTGCGATGTAGCGAGATATTCGTTTGCTTTCTTTAACAGCTCTGCCGGTGAGGATATATCGTCCCATTTTATTCTTCCCCATACCCATCCAAAATTATCTACAGCATTCTGAATATAAATGTAATTTTTCCCATCATTTACAGATGTGATATCAACATTTTTTTCAAGGCGTTCGAACTCTGTAGCATTTTCTCCATATTCCTGTTCGATTGCCGCTCCTAACGGAACCAATGCTGTAATAATATTATCTGATGTCGTTGATTCTGCATAATCAAGAAGGTTTTCTCCAAACTGAATTGTCTGCTCGCAGTATTTCCCATATTCTTCTAAAGTAATCCAGTCCAGGTATAATTTCTGGTTTTCGTGCCTTAGTCTCAGGTATCCGCCAAGTTTCCCTACGAGCTGTTCTCTGATTGCTGACAGGGTTTTTTCTCCATCTGTGATTCTATATAACTTTCCCTCTGTTGAATGAATTGTTACGATTCCAATATATATCTTTTTTCGATCTTCAACCTGGCTGTTGTGGCATTGCAGCCAGGCTTCCAGCATTTCTCTTTCTCCCAGGTTCCATTCCTGCTGCGGCATTATGCTATCAGCTAAAAAAGACAGCGCTCCTGTGGCCAGTATCGTTTTGTTCCCATTCCTGTCTTTGTCTCCAGTTCGTAGTTCCCCGTAGAAAATTTCTTTCTCGTCCCGAAATACTGACAGCATGCTTTTACGATTTTTCATCTCCCCGTACAGCGGGTTGCTTTTCGGAACTTGTAACTTTAATTCCCCCGCATACCCCGTCTGTAAGTTCAGCTGCGGATTTATTACCGCTGCCTCTCTGTCTCCTGGATAATACAGGGTTTTATCATCTAATGTAATCTGATACATTATAGAGATCCCCTCCTGTATTCAATATTTAAGGTGCCCGCCCCTTTTAAAATTATTGTTACATCTGATTTATATACTACAATATCTGGAAATCTGTTTCTTCCTATGGTCAACGTTCTCGTCTTTCCTGAATATTCAATCTGCAACCCTGCGGATAATATGTTTTTTACATTAAAAACGGGGACGAAAGGTCCTCCGCTGGCAGATATTATATATTTCATCTCGCCACTTACTGATATATTTGCACCTTCATCAATAATGCCTGTTTCGAAATCAAACGGATCCCACAGCCAGTCATCCAGTGAATCCGTCACGCTATATTTGTATGGATCCGCTTTGGGAATAGAAAGATAAAATTGCCCGATTTCTCTATTTCTATTGAAGTCTTTGATATATCCGCGTCCTGTATAGTAAAATCCTGTGTCGTTGTCGAAAGTAATCTTTATGATTCTTCCATGGATTTTATTGCGAATGGATGATATAAAATCATCCCATTCATCTCGTGGTTTTTTCCCTCCAAGCAAAATGTTAATCGGTCTTGATTTATATATGGGCCGTCCTGTAAGAGCTTCCGATCCATCCAGGAAGCCGTCTGCCCCCGGAATGTCAATATAATATGTTTCTGTCTCCGGCTCGCCGATATAATTATTGTTCCCGATTGCGCATCCCCAATTTTTAAAGGTATGTATTTTTTCTCCTAAGTCCTGAATTTCGATTAATGCTCCAAGTGTCAAAATCATCTGCGTGCCTCCCTGTCTGATATCCTTCCCAATTCTGCGTTTACTTTCGGCGTCAATCTTCCAGCCCATGTTCCGTCGTCGAAATAAATATCATTTCCATTTGCAAGAAGTTCTGCGCATTGTTTCAACAGGGCGGCAATCCCGTTGATGTCTCCTTTCTGAATTTGTGGCGTAGTTGCTACAAGCGTCTCTGGACTTAACACCATGTTTGTCTGAAGGTTCTTTAAGGCATCTGTTACCACGCCTTTGCTTCGTTCAATTCCGTCCGCAAGTCCCTGCATGAAATCCGGCATCCACTCCTCATAATAGTGAAGTGGTCCTTTGTCTGGCCTTGAGAAGTGCAGCCAAGAAGCTATTGTATTTGAAATAGAGATAACCTTATCTGTTACCCACTGGACTCCGCTTGCAATTCCATTTGCCAGTCCGTTCATCATATCCGCTCCCCAATTCCACGCATCTCCAGCAAGTCCTTTTATGTAGCCAACGGCTCCGGAAAGTCCGTTCTGCACTGTTTCTTTTACGCCTGATAACGCTCGCCTGATTCCTGTTACTACATTTTCAAATGTTTTGACCGCATCCTCTTTCATACCTTTTGCGCGTTCTATAACCGCTGTCTTTACATTTTCCCATGTGTCGGTCGCGTTTTTCTTTATTTCTTCCCACTTCCCGTAAATCTTTTCTTTCAGTTCACTTACCTTTTCTATCGCTTTGTCTTTTAACTCTCCTGCCTTTTCAGTAACAAAGCCTTTAATATTTTCCCAGATCTCTGATGTTTTTCCGGATATATTGTCCCAGATCTCTCCCATAGTGTCTCTGAGTCCTTCAAAGAGCGTCTTAATTCCGCCTACAAGCCCTTCGACAAGTGATCCTATAACCGTTTTGATGCCTTCCCAGATCCTTCCCGCTGCATCTTTGATGTTTTCCCAAATCCGGGAGGAATCTTCTGAAAGCTGCGTAAAATCTCCTGTAACCAGATCTTTCAGCAAAATCACCGGAGCCAAAATCGTATTTTTCAAAAGTTCCCAGATTCCAGAAGCGATCTGAACCAGCCCATTCCATATTCCCTGCAGTGTCGTTGAAAGTCCCTGAAATAATGTCTGAATCGTCGTGACAATTGTCTGGACTACCGGATTCTGCATCATGGCATTCCATGTATTTGTAAAAAATGTCTGTACCTGTGTCCAAATTCCAGCCCACCATTCTGGTATTGCCTGAAATTTCTCCATCAAGCTATTCCAGGCTTCCGGTATTGTTACGGTGAAAAAATTACATATTGCGGTCCACACCTCTATGCATTTGTCCTTGATTGCCTGCCATATAGTGCCAAGCCACTCTGTTATTGAGCCCCAGTTTTGAATGATAGCGATTATTCCAGTGATTGCTGCGGCTACTGCTGCTATTATCCCAATAATCGGCAGTAGAGGCACCTGAAGCGCCGTCACAGCGCCCGCCACGCCTAAGATAACCGGCGTCAGTGCTGTAAACACCGTTAGTAGTGTCCCTAGAATAACCACAAAATTTTTCACCGGCCCCGGAAGTTTACCAAAAAATTCTGCAACTTTGCTGATCGCTGAAGCGATTGGCGGCAATATATTATTTGCCAAGCTCAAAAGCGCTTCTCCCAGCGGCGCTAAGCTCATCTGGAGTTGTCGCAGTGCGGCCTCAAATTTCTGTGATTCAGTCGTTGATGAATCATACATATTTTGTGCGGATCCGGACACGGAATCATAGGTCTCTCCCATAGTTGTCAAAGATGTAATGAATTTCGCAGACCCATCTTCTGCCATTGTCCCAAAGGCAGTTGCGGCCAAATTCAGCGCTTCCTGTTGATTGGTGCATTTTCCAATGTCCTTTACAATAGAATTGATCACGTCTTTTTGTGTAGCCTCTCCGTCTTGCCAGGCTTTGAAGAGGTTCTGTGTTTCTTCTGAATATGAGCCGATAGATTCCGCTATTGTGCCGTCAGCCAGTCTTGTTGTTACCTCATTAATGGCATCATTTACTTTGTCCAGATTATAGGCGCCGCCCTCCAGTCCGTTGTTCAGCAGCTGAAAATATTCCTGAGCAGAATATCCTGCCTCTGCGAATTTTCCGGAATACTCTGATAAGTTATCTCCCAGTTCGTTGGTCTTGTCCAGGCCATTCTGTGTGCCTTTTACGACATAATCCATTGCTTCCTGAGCATCCATCCCAAAGTTGACCATCAAGGCGTTTATACCTCTCATGGTTTCATTCATGTCGACACCATATAATTCTTCAAGTGTCATGGCCTGCTCTGTCAGGTTTGTCAGTTTCTCCTGATCAAGATCTTTGATGTTCTTTTTGACCGTAATCACTGCGTCTGAAACAGAGTCCATGGAGTCTCCTACTCCCTGGCTATAAACATTCTTGATCACATCTGCGGTTTGTTCTGCTGCTTCTCCAGTCTCGCCAAAATAAGCAGACGCCTTTACTGTTGCGTCCTGTGCATCAGTAAAGGCATCTTTTGCATTTGACCCTATTTCTGTAATTTTGTCGCTTACTGACTGGAGCTGATCTGCGGCCTGCATCATAGCTCCTCCAGTCAGTGTGTTGCCGATTCCTTCCAGCTGTTCGCTTGTTGTATCAGCCTGGTCTCCGACATTCTTCAGATCCTGAATCAGATTCTGAAGAGCCTGTCCGTCATCAGTTTCGTCTAAAGCCTCTGTAATCTGGTTGATGTCTGCCTTTCCTCCTGTTGCGGCTTTCCCAACTTTCTCGATCGCAAGCTTTAACTGATCAGCCGATGCCGATCCATTTTGGATGGCTGTCACCATTCTGCTTCCCAGGATGTCTGCATAGTCATCTACGCTGGTTCCTGTAGCATCAAAAAGTTTATTCAACCGATCAGTATTTGTTGAAAGCCTGTCCTGTTCCGCAGACATTCCATTCAGCGCTGTCTGGTATCTCCCCAGGGCGGCTCTGGTCTCTTCCATTTCTCGCTGAAAGGTCATGTACTGCTCTTGCCCGATCTTGCCCTCCTGCATAGCAGCATTAACCTGATCCTGCGCTTTTTCCAACTCTTTCAGTTTTTGTGACGTTTCTGCAACCGCCTCTGTTAGCAGCGCCTGTTTCTGTGCCAAAAGAACCGAATTGGATGGATCGAGCTTCAGTAGCCTTTCCACGTCTTTCAACTGTGACTGCGTGCTCTTTATTTCATTATTTACACCTGCCAGCGCTTTCTGCAGGCCGGATGTATCTCCTCCTATCTCTAATGTAATTCCTTTTATTTTCCGTCCTGCCATTTCTCCTCCTAGAATTTATCGAAATCTTCCTGTGTCGCCATTCTTGGGTATTTATACTGATCATTCTGCATTTCTGTAAACATATCCATCACAATTCCTACTGTGAGTAGATCAAGGTCTCTGATAGATATTCCTACCTGGCAGCATCTCAGTAAAAAAAGCGGAGTATTTAACTCCCGGCTACTTTGTCTAAGTTTTTTTTTGCTTTACTTTTAGTTTCTTCGTTGAGATTCCATAACTTCATAATCTCCGGCAGAATTTTATAAATAGAAAATGTCTGGAACTGCTCCAGCCATTCTACAATATCTCCCGGTGTATTCTTTGGATCTGCATGCTGCGCCATTACATAGGATATATTCTCAAACATTTCCAAATCCTCTATCGGGATTTCGCTTTCCTCTTTGTTTTTCTGTTTTCCTTTTTCATCTACTGACTTCGCGATTTTCTGAAGATCTACAAAAAGATCCCTGCCGAATTTAATTCTGTAAATTCTCGGAACCGCTGCTGATGCTTTGAAAGTTACTTCTTTGCCGTCAATTTCAATCGTTTTTGCAATTGCCATTATTTACTTCCCTCCTGCTCCGTCTGTTATTTTTCCTATATTTCCTCCACGGGTACCGGAATGTATACGCTTTTATACCATCCATCATAAGCGGTGGCGTCAGTATCTGGCCCCGTCTGCGTCTTTACAATTCCGTCGCTACGTGGACTCGCTGTCAGGCTTAGCGTTTCTGTTCCCGGCTCTTTTGTGTCCTCTGTTGTCTCCGACTCAATCGACGGCCTGGTTGCAGTGCAATTATACAGGCACCTCCGGATTGCCTTCGCGTCCCCATCGAATTCGAAAAGCAGCGCAAATGGATTTGTGTTTTTGTTCGCATTTTCTACCAGAACCCCTTTGCTGTCTTTCTCTTCGTTGAGTACCTCCTCGCGGAAAGACGAAGGAATCAGCGCCATTTCCAGATCTCCGGAATATCCATTATTTGCACTTGTCACATAGTAAGCAATGCCATCCGCGTAAAATGTAGAGATTTCTCCCTCTGCATCCAACGAAATAGAAACGGCGCCCGGAATGTGAACCGGTGTTTTGTACGTGAATTGAGTTTCTCCGCCTTCTCCCTGTGTCTCCGTAAACGTAGCATAATGCACATTTTTGATGTTATATTTGACTTTGTTCTCCTTGTTTCCAGCCATGTGTTGTTAAACCTCCATTTCGTAAAGTGACTCCCACATTTTTTCAGACTCCACCCACTCAGAGGCCGTCTGCTGCCACGAAATCCCGTATTTGTCCAGGATGCCCTCCAGCTTCTCCTCCAGCGCCCAGTCCTTTTCGTCTGTGTAGAGCTCAATGTCCAGTTCCTTGATCTTGTGATATGTCTGTCCGTCCGCAAAAAAATTATCCGTTCCCGGCACGATCCATACCAGTATTGGCAGCGAAATGTCTTCCATCTCTTTTTGGGTAAAGTGGTGATACTTAAACGGTATCTCCAGTTCCTCCAGCATTTTTTTAATCTGTCCCGGTGTCATAATCTTTTTATCAGCTCCTTTTTCAGCTTTTCCGCTGCTGCTTCTTCCGCCGGCGCAATGTGCACGATCGCTGGAGTGCGTCCGCCGTTTCGGTTCTGGTGTCCTTTCTCCAGCAGGTGTGACAAAGCATATTCCGGCTTTTCGGCGTACACTATCATGGTGTGCCTGGTTCTTTTTGTCTCCCCAACTCCATAGGTCCATGATTCTGCATAGTCCCCTGTCATTTTCGGGGCGTTTTTATTCAACATTTTCGCTGTATCTTCTGCCACTTCCTTGGATGCTTTTTCCATTTCCAGCCCGACTTCAATGCCATAATCATCCAGCTGTTTCATTACTTCCCTTGCCAGGTTGCCTATTTTAACCGCCACTGTCTTCCCTCCCGTCTTTGTATGGATGCACCAATTTCTCCAGGGACAGGTATAGCGCCGGCGGTTTTGTGTCATACTTCGGCTGTACCTGCAAGATCTGGTATTGACCAGCCCGGTCTTTTATCTGCTTGTCATCAAATTGCAACGGATCCCACAGCCAGTCCGTCTCGTTTTCCAGGATGACCACATCATTGATCTCTATCATGCCTATTTCCAGCACAGACAGGGGTACGGCCAGCAGCTTGTCCACTTTATTTCCCGCTGTCTTCGCCTGCCAGAAGCGCTGCACTCCCACTGTCCGGTTTCCAAAACGAATATGCCTCATTTTGGTCCTTGTGATCGTGCGCTCATCCGTTTCGCAGACGGCCAGCAGGCCATCTCCAAAACTTTCAAATTTCCTGCTCTGTATCCGTGGCATAAACATCCACCTTTCTTGCAATCTGCAGGGAGAGGATCTCTTCTCTGTAGTTCGCCCAGAATTGCGGCATCTCCCCCGCCCTCGCATACATGACGTAATCAAAAAGGAGTGCTCTTTCCTGAGTCTCCTCATAGAAATTACACTCCCCTATTCTCCCTTTGATGGCAGCCATCCCTCTCTGGACCATCCCCATGTACTTCTGGTCTCCCAGGGTATCGTCCCATGTGATGTCCAGATAGTTTTTTATGTCTCTGAGGAGTTTTTCGTCCTTTTCGTCTGCCATGGTTCTTTTACTCCTTTGTTACTGTGATCGTGTAGGTCTTTGTGGTTTCTCCGTCAGTCACCTTGACCTTTACCGTGTTTGCTCCTTCTGTCCATGTGGCCGCTGTTCCGTTTGTCACGGGCTTATCTCCTACCGTGATCTCGATCTCGGCGGATCCGCTGGCCGGCACTGCAGTAATGACGTTTGTGGCGTTGCTTGTTGTAGCGGTGTAGGTCGTTGTCGCAGCGGTGAACTTCGGAGACAGCTCCAGACTTCCGATCTTCAGATCAGCCAGGTCAGCGTTTTCTGTTTTTTCTTCCTCTGATACGCTGATGACTTTGAATCGAATCGGCTGCAGCTCCGTGATGTCCAGCACCATGAAAGCGTTGTTGTCCATTGCGAAACCGTTGGCATAGAGCTTGATCAGATATACTCTTTCATCCTCCAGGAACCGGTATTCGTCGGAGTATTCAATTCTTCCGTTCCTTGCCATGCCTACGCCCAGGAAATACTTCGGCGCCATGCCATATACCGCTTTTCCTTCCGGTACGGCTGCGCTCTGGATGATCTCTGCATCCACCGGCAACACAGAGGCATAGGCTCCATCCGGCGTCAGCATTCTTGTTGCCGGCAGCACTCTCCGGAAGTAATCCACAGGATTGACCAACATGATCAGGCCTGTCACTGCCCTGGCCTGTCCTTTATCGTTTTTTGCCATGATAGCCGTCACATTTCCCATTTGTTTCATGTCCAGGGCCGTCATCTTAATCGGAGATTTCATCGGGTATTCCCCGCCCGTTACTGATACGCCCTCTCCTACCTGGCGCATCATTCCGATCGGCTCATCTTTTCCGGTTCCGT
>ERZ1643250.39-NODE-39-length-172805-cov-7.340874_pt1 | contig 172805 bp, 176 predicted proteins | sample MGYA00579262_ERZ1643250 | MGnify/ENA primary metagenome ERZ1643250 (study PRJEB29033, sample SAMEA4952265) | chicken gut metagenome | biome: Broiler Chicken; feature: Gastrointestinal Tract; material: Caecum | place: Ireland | collected 2018 | study: Broiler... | reverse complement strand
GAAACCGAAGGAACCCAGGGTGAAACAGGAGAAACTGAAGGAACTCAGGGTGAAACAGGTGAAACTGAAGGAACTCAGGGTGAAACAGGCGAAACCGAAGGAACGCAAGGCGAAACAGGTGAAACTGAAGGAACTCAAGGTGAACAATCTCAAACTGACGCCGAAGCAGAAGCTCAAAAAATAATTGAAGAAGCTCAACAAGAGGAAGCATACTGGGAAGAGCAGAAAGCTAAAGCAGACGCAGAAGCGCAGGCTGAAAAAGAAAGAGCGGAAGCAGAAGCTGCAGAGGCAGCAAGAATACAGCAAGAAGCAGCAGAGCAGGAAGCAGAATGGGCTAAAAAACAACAGGAAGCCGCTGCCGCTGCAGAAGCTGAAGCAAAAAGAGCGGAAGCAGAAGCTGCAGAGGCAGCAAGAATACAGCAAGAAGCAGCTCAACAGGAAGCAGAATGGGCTCAGAAACAGCAGGAAGCCGCTGCTGCATCAGAAGCTGAAGCAGATAGAGCCGAAGCAGATGCAGCCGCCGCAGCCGATGCAATACAGCAAGCTCAGCAAGGTCAAACAGAAGGTAATACTGAAGGCGCTCAACAGTAATACAAAAATAATTAATAAACAAAAAAGCGGGATTTATATCCCGCTTTTTTGTAATAAATCGCAATAAATGCCTGAAAAAAAGCAATAATTTTTATTCAGGAGTTTATTATTTGTATATGGAAAATGGAAGGTAATGGTATGCAAATAAACTCAATAAATCAAAATTATTCATCTATGAATTTCTCAGGGATATTTGGTAAAAGAGATGCCAAAAAGACTGAACATAAAGACCAGAATCAGGATAATTCAACAATCCCTGTTCACTCAGCCTCAAAACCATCGGCGAAAACAAGAGCTGTTGCACTTGCTGTTGCTGCTATGATGGCATTGTCACTTACTGCCTGCAATAACGGAGATAAAACTCCTGAAACAGTTGCGAATGAGACAGCTGAAGCTATGCAGGAAATGGACGACTTGAGTTTATTATTCCTTTCGAAAATTACACCAGAGCAGATGGCTCAGTTTACTCCTGAACAATTGATTGAACTGGCGCAGGCTCTGAGAGTTTATAACATAGATATTGGGGAAATCGGAGATAACTCAAATGTTCAGATAAATGCTCAGGTTATAGACGGAACTTTTGGAGATGGTGTTGTTATCAGCTTTGTTAACGGATCAGAAGATGTCGCAATAGATGACAGTCAGGTCGGCGGTGAAAACTCCGATGTCGGCGGAACCGTCATGGAAGATGGTACAATTAAATATTATATGATTAAAAACGGTGATAAAGGTTATGTTCCGATGACAAAAGAAGAAGCAACGGCTTATCTCGGATATGAACCTACCGTCGAAGGCGATAATACCTCAAAAACTTCTTCTGCTGCTGAAAATGGTGGAGAAACAGAACCTGAAGCAGAAGCAGAAGAAACCGGAATAAAACCAACCCGTGCATCAGGAGCTCCTGATAGCGGAAATTACTGGAGAGATGAAGCTCAAACAGTAAGCTCGGTCTGGAGTGAGATGACATCAAAAGATAGTATTGTTGAAGCTACATCAGATTATGCTTCTTTGAGTAACAAGCCTTTTGAGTTTGCAGCTTTCCTGAAAGGAGAGGGAGAAACAGCAAGAACCGGAGAGCCTGAATCAGAGTTAGAAGCACAGGAACTTGTTTATGCTAATGCTGAAGCATTTCAAAATCTTTATTCCGCTCTAAAAGATGAAAATATTCTTGCTAAATACAATCTTTCAGGTTGCGGGGATGATATAAAATCTTACTTAGACGGATTTGACAAGGGAGACTTTAATCAAGACGGCGACTATAGCGATGATTATAAATATCTTCCTGATGGAATTGAAAATCCTGATAAAAAAGATTAATAATCATTGAAAACACGTGCTTTGAGCGCTTTTGAGTAAGTCTGGTTCATATGGGCATAATCAAAGATGATTATACCGTCAGCTTTTGCTTCTCTTATTGTTTTTATCTGCGTTAGCATATCTATATAGCTGCTGTTTGAGAATGGTTGAAATATTCCCGGATATATTTTTGTTCTGTTTCCTGAATAATTTTTTATTGTGGAAATATAATTTTTTGTCAAATTTTCACCGCTTGTCATAATCAATGGAGTAAGAGCATCCAAATAACCGTTGCTGGCCCACAAAGACCATTTTTGAAGTTTTTCTATTTCTGCCTGCGGACGGTCAGGGAATATAACAGCGGATAGAATCAGGTTATTTTTCTTATTCTTTATAGCTCTTGCTTTTAGTATGAAATCTGTTATTTTTCCCTGTCTGTATGCAACCCACTTGCTCCACATCGGTGAAGTTGAATCAAGCGTAACAGGATCAACACCGTATAATTTTTGGAATTCACCTCGAGCATATGTGCTGTATCCCCAGTTTGTTTGAGCATAACCGAAATAGTCTGACGGGCTTGAACGGGGGTATCTTATGTAATCAAGGTTTATACCATCAACTTCATATTTTGTAACCAGTTCGGCAAGAACTGAAATCAAAAATTTTTGGACCTCTGGATTTGCGGGGTCGAGGAAAAATCCCGAATGTTCTGAGGCGCAGGGTACAATTGATGAGGATGCAACATATTGTTTTTGTATATTGGCCCAGTTCGGATAAATTGCAAGAATATGCTTCGGAGAAGAGTTTATCGGTGCGTTCCCGACATAAAAAGCCTGAAACCAGGCATGCAATTTCATATTTCTTTTGTGGGCTTCTTCAACCCATATTGCCATAATGTCTTCATCATGAGGAAAGTTTGGGTTTACCCTGATTAATCCGTAGTTTTGCATAACACGGCTTGGATATATTGTCATTCCATGGAAAAATGATTCGAGAAATACATTATCAATGCCTGCTTCCTGAATTTTATTCAAAGTGTTGCATATTTGAGATTTTGAAGTTTCTGTAGGTCTTATCCATATACCTTTGAATTCATTTGTTTTTGCCGGTAGTGCGTAAACAAGAGCATTGTTTGTATAAATGATTGCGTCTTTAGCATAAGATTTTGCCCTATCAGGATTTGTTTGCTCGCATTCTTTTGCTTTTTGCAGACATTCTTGCGCTTTGAGTAAAAATTTATCGGTTCTTGAAAAATCATATTGCGCATAGGTCTTTTTTATTGCGTTCAGTGTTCTGTTTATTTCTCTGTAGTTGCTTTCCGCTTCAAATATAAAGCTTGCATCTTCTATTATTGCGGTAAGAACATTATTTTCCGTATCTATATTAATTCTTGCTCCTACCGTTATATTTTTTTCTATCCAGTTTTTAGCAATCCCATGTCCGCTTATTACATAACCGTTTGAAGGAATGAAAGAGTCACTCGGCGATAATCTGATTACACGACCGTTTTCTACAATTGCTTCTTTCCCGAATTCATTTGTTCCTGTTCTTATACCGTATTTAGGCGTGTAGATAACAAGCTGGTTTGCTCCTCTTGCTCCCGGGTATGGTATAGGAACTCCGTTTTTGAGAAGAAGAGGGTCTATTGAATCGATTATAAAAGAAGAGGTTTTCTTTTTGCTTTTTGGTTTTATGATTGGATTTTTATTTTGTTGAACGGATGTTTTTCTCTTTACTACTATGGTTGAAAAAGTCTTGTCTTTTGCGGCAAAAGAATTTCCCGTGAGTATAAATAATGCTAGAAGTAAAGATAGAACGTATTTCAAAATTCTTCTCCAGAAGGTTTATTTTCTTTTTATCATAATCGATTAGACAATAATCAATCCAATATATTATATAAGAAAATATATTACAATATAATAAAATTGTTAAATTATTAAAGTATAGTTAGATAATAGACTATAATTATAGTAAAAGTAAAATATGTGAGTAGAATGTAACAAAAGAAAAAACAAACTATGAAATATAAAGATTATTATGAAATATTGGGCGTCAAAAAAGAAGCTACGCCCGCCGAGATTAAGTCAGCTTATAGAAAGATGACAAAAAAATATCATCCGGATGTAAACAAAGCTCCAGATGCAGCTGAAAAATTCAAAGATATAAATGAAGCATACGAAGTTTTATCTGATCCTGCAAAGAAACAGCGTTATGACTCTTTGGGTTCCGGCTGGTCTGAAGGGGCAGATTTTACTCCTCCTCCGGGGTTTGAAAACATAAGATTTGATTTTGGCAGCGGCGGTCAATCTTATGGCGGAGGATTTGAACAGTTTGGAGGTTTTAGTGACTTTTTCTCTTCTATCTTCGGAGATATTTTGTCACAATCACAGCCAAGGCAGAGAAGGTCATCATTCAGACAGTCTGATTTTTCGGATGCCTTTTCTCAATATCAACAATCAGGTGCCCGCTCTCAAAAACAACAAAAAACTCAGCAAGCAAGTCTTGATATAACTCAGGATTTAATGCTTACTCCAGAGGAAGTTTTTAACGGGGTTACAAAGCCTGTGAGGGTTATTTTTATGGACATCTGTTCTCAGTGCAAGGGCAGAGGCTGTGCAAATTGTACTCACAGTGGTTTCTCTCCGGTTAACAAAATTCTAAATGTAAAAATTCCTAAGAATGTAAAAGAAGGTGCAAAAATCAGAATTTCAGGAGAAGGACGTCATGATGAATACGGGAACTCCGGAAATATTTATTTGACTGTAAAATTTGCACCGAATAACGACTTTCGCATAGACGGAAACAATGTTACTTCAGAGCTTGATATTACTCCTCAGGAAGCTGTATTGGGTGCCGTCAAACAGGTCAAAACACTCCATGGTATTGTGAAAGTTACGGTTCCTCCAAAAACTTCTTCTGATAAGATATTACGTCTTAAGGGACTCGGGTTAAATGAGAAAGGGTATCATAATGTTAAGATAAAAATTGTTATCCCTCAAGATTTGACAGAGCAGGAAATAAACCTCTACAAACAGCTTTCAGAGTTGAGAAAGAGCAACTGATAGTGAGTGATATTTTTTCAAGGAATGAGCTCTACTGGGGCAAAGATTTTCAAAATTATCTGAGAGGCAGGCATGTGATTGTTTTCGGTCTTGGCGGTGTCGGCTCTTTTTGTGCGGAGGCTTTAGTCCGATCAGGTGTCGGTTATCTGTCAATTGTTGATTTTGATGTTGTATCAGAGTCAAATTTGAACAGACAGCTTCCTGCTCTTGGTTCGACTATAGGTCAGAAAAAAACGGAAGTGTTGAGAAAAAGACTTTTGGATATCAATTCAGATGTAAAAATTCAAGTTTTTGATACTTTTGTGAGTGAAAAAAATATCGGTGATATTTTCTCCGAACGATATGATTTTGTAGCGGATGCTATAGATTCTTTTCGCTCGAAGATTGATTTGATGGAGTATTGCTATAAAAACGGTATAAGTTTAATCAGCTCGGCAGGTGCGGGAAACAGACTTGATCCGACGAAGTTGTATATTTCTGATATTTCAGAGATAAAGCCCAAAAATTGTCCTTTTGTATCGAGAATGTTGTCAATGTTGAAGAACAAGGGGATTACATCAGGAATTTCTGTTGTAACAAGCAGAGAGAAACCAAAATCGTTGAAGAAAGTTTTCTCAGAAGAGAAGATAGTTCTTGAGGATGGAGAAATTTTGGAGATGAAAAAGTTTACTCCTGCAAGTACTCCTTTTGTTCCTGCTGTTGCAGGGTATTTAATGGCTTATTTCATAGTTGACAATTTTTTGATAAACTTTAAGCATGAATAATTCAGGAACTTTGTATATTTGTCCGACACCAATAGGAAACTTGGAAGATATCACTAAAAGAGCTTTGAGAGTTCTAAGTGATGTTGATGCTGTCTTGTGTGAAGATACGAGAGTCAGCGCTAAGTTGTTAAATCATTACGGTATAAATACAAGACTGATTTCATTCCATAAATACAGCGAAAAGGAAAAATCAGCAAAAATACTCGCTATGTTGAAAGAAGGACAAAATCTTGCCTTGATATCCGATGCAGGAACGCCTTTGATAAATGATCCAGGTGTATATCTTCTTGAGGATTTGTTGAAAGAAAATATAAGAGTTATTCCTCTTCCTGGCGCCAGTGCATTGATTACATTTCTTAGCGGTGTGTTTAATCCATCAGGAAAATTCTTTTTTGCCGGTTTTTTACCGAGAACTGAAAGAAAGAGAAGCTCTTTTTGATAAGTATAAAAATACAACAGTTGTTTTTTTTGAGTCGCCAAACAGATTGCTTGATACATTAGCTTTTTTGGACGCTTATTCTCCTGATAGAACGGTTGTTATCGGCAGAGAGCTAACAAAGATAAATGAAGAGATACTGCATTTGAAACCAAAAGAGGCGATAGATTATTACCATAGTCATGTATTGAAAGGCGAGCTTGTTGTCGCTTTGATTTCTGATGGTGAAGAAATAACAAAAATTGAAGATGAAAAAATTTTATCTTATGCAAAAAAACTTGATAAACTTGGTTATTCAGCAAAAGATAGTTCAAAAATCATATCTTCATTATTTGATGTGCCAAAAAATTATGTTTATGCTTTAATAATAAAGTAAGTTAGGTTTAGTTAACTAAAGAAAAATATGTTTGAATTCATAAAAAAAACACAATCTCAGGACTTGATAAACTACTTGCCTGATGCTGTAGTGGTTCTCGGTTATGATAAGAAAATATCAGACTGCAACATCAGGGCAGAGATGATGTTCGGATATTCGAGAAAAGATTTGCGGGGGAAGACGGCTTCTTTTTTGTTTGATGAAGGAGTTGAACCTGTTTATGATGCGATGATAAATCATAGCCGTATACCTACGAATGTCAGGACAAAAAACGGTGAGCATATTGTTGTTGAGATTACCGCATCAGATTCTGAGCTTAATCAAAAAATTATAGTTTGCGCCCGTGATGTTACGGAAACGCATAATATGATAAAAGATATCATAGAGGATTATAAAGCGGCAAAAGAACGCTCAAAGCTGCATAACAGTTTTATCTCCGATATGTCTGGAGATATAAAAACACCTCTTCATTCTATTATCGGTTTTTCTCAAGCATTGATTGACGGAGTTGGTGGGGATTTATCAGAGAAGCAGGCAAAGTATCTTGATATTATTAACAGAAATGCATCTTCGCTCTCTCTTTTGATGGGAAGTGTGCTTGATATAGCAAAACTTGATGCAGGTCAGATGACTCCTGATATAAAACAATTTGATATTATATCTCTGATAAATTTTGTTAATCAGCAGATAGAACCAAAGGCAAAAGAAAAGAAATTGGCTTATGAGGTAGATACACAGGAAGTTGTCAAAAGAAAAATTTTCTCTGATGAGAATATGTTAAGGCAGGTTTTGCTGACAGTATTAGATAATGCAGTGAAATTTACAGAAACCGGAAATATAAAAATGAGAGTATCTCATCCTGACCTTGACTATGTAAAATATCAGGGAATGGTTGTGCCTGCTGATTATACGGATAAGTCATATTTGATGTTCAATATAACTGATACCGGTGTTGGAATCCCTGAGAGTGATTTAGATTGTATTTTTGATGAATATTCGATGGTGGCAAGGCAAAGTTCCAAAAAATATTCAGGGTATGGTTTGAACCTTGCAATAGCAAGAAAAATTCTTGAAGAGTTATCAGGGGTAATCTGGGTAGAAAGCGAGGTAAGACTCGGGTCAACATTCAGTTTTATTATTCCTATTCAGGAACCTCATAATATAGTTATACATAAGATAATAGGACAAGATGAGTAGCGTCGTTCTGAAAAATATTTCAAAATCTTACGGGAAAGTTTCTGTAATCAAGGATTTGAACTTGGAGATAAGAGATAAAGAGTTTATGGTCTTTGTCGGTCCTTCAGGCTGCGGCAAATCTACATTATTGAGAATAATCGCAGGTCTTGAAGATATTCAGGGCGGAGAAGTGTATATAGAAGAAAAAGTTGTGAATAACCTTCATCCGAAAGACAGAGATATCGCCATGGTTTTTCAAAATTATGCTCTATATCCTCATATGAGTGTGTATGAGAATATGGCATTTGCTTTGAAAATCAGAAAGATGGATAAAAAACTCATAAGAGAAAAAATAGAGAATGTGGCAAAATCTCTGAATTTGACTGAATATTTGAATCGAAAACCAAAAGAGCTCTCAGGCGGTCAAAAACAGCGTGTTGCTCTAGGACGTGCAATGGTTCGTGAGCCGAAAGTTTTTTTGATGGATGAGCCACTTTCAAATCTGGATGCAAAATTGAGAGTTCAGATGAGGTCAGAAATCAGGAGCTTGCACAAAAAACTTGATACTACATTTATTTATGTAACTCATGATCAGGTGGAAGCTCTTACGATGGGAGATAGGATTACTGTCCTAAATCGTGGAGAAATACAGCAGGTTGCAACGCCTGATGAAATTTATAATTATCCTGAAAATATGTTTGTCGCCGGATTTATCGGTTCACCTCAGATGAATTTTCTCAAGGTCAAAGTTGTTTCCGAAAATTTGTTGAGTTTTGAGAATAACAATATATCAGCGCCATCTGATGTCATAAGAAGAAATAATTTAATCGGTAAAGAGGTTATTGCCGGTATCAGACCTGAGCATTTGTCTTTATCAGGCTGTTCTTCGAGCAATAAAATAGAAGTTACTGCAGGCATGGTTGAGATGTTAGGCAGCGAGAAAATTGTTCATTTTGAACTTCAAAACCTTGATATGAGTGCAAAATTGTCTGCTTCAGCCGAAGTATCTTATGGAGATAAACTCTGTTTTTCTCCTGATGATAATAAAGTTCTTTTGTTTGATAAAGATACTCAAAAAAGATACAGATAAATTTATTCTTGTTTTCTTGTATCAACCTGATTTATGCAGTCCATGAGAATGTTTATATATGCTGCACTTTTTGGAAAATATTCTTGGAGAATTTCTGCTCTTTCTGATGGAGAGCTCGTTGTAGTCAACATTCTTGCTTCTGCTGCAAATTCTTGAGAGTCAAGCAGATATTTTGCTGTATCTATTTGAGAATCAGATGCTGTTTCCAAAAATTGTTCTTTTTCGCTTTCAAAAATTTCTAAAAATTCTTCAGTGTTTGAAATTTGTGCTGAATCAACTTCTCCAACAGGAATATCGTCTATGGCGTGACCAAGTTCATGGTTGAATATATGCTCATCAGCGCTGCTTGCTATAGTTTCTATTACCGGAGAGTATATACCGTTTTCAAATTTTAGTTTTCCAACTTTGTTCAATTCTTCTGCCATATTGATGAGTACATCGCCCGGTTGTTGTTTTATCATTTCTTTAAAATCTTCATTGTCGGAAGATGAGATAAATATATCTTCATCTTCTCTGAGTGTAATGTTTTTTTCAGAGTCTTCAACAAGTCTGTCCAGGTTGATTTGTGTTGCTTCTTTATTTGATAAGTCGCTGACAGTTATGATGGAGTCATCTATGTTTATATGATATTTTTTATTATTATATGTAGAGATGGCTTCGTTATCGCTTATTTTTTCGTAAGTTCTTGTTGTATCAAGCAGAACGTTTCCGTTTTTATCTACAATATTGTATATAAGCGTAGATGAACCATCACTGTCTTTTTTATATGCATAATTTGTTTCTGTTCCGTTTGGAGAAGTAAAGCTTTTGTTTGTTTGAAAACTTCCGTCATCATTATAGGAACTTGAAGATAATTGCTGAGTATTACCGTATTTATCCGTTCGTGAGTGATAAAGTATTTCTCCTTCATCAGAAAGTCTGTATAAATCTTTATTTGATAAGCTTCCGTCTTCTTGATAATTATATTCGACTATTGTGTCGCCTTTTTTTATCTTAGTTGAAGAAGGCTGGGATTCATCGCCATTGTTATAAAAATTGTATATATAATCTTGTTGATTATTGTCCTGATTCATGTATGTATATTTATCATAGCTCAAAGAACCGTCTTGATTGTACTGCTTTTCTTGTTGTACAAATTCTCCTTTGCCGATGTATTGTATTGAATATTCATTTGCAAGAGAATTGTCGTCATAATAAGAGTTTTGATTAAATTGAACACGTTCTCCTGAATGTATATCTTTTATGAGGCTAGTGTGGACATTTGATGTTTTTTGTTCGATAAGTCTATATTGTTCACCGGTATTTCTATCTGAAATCATGTATTCTGCTATTAGCGGTGATTTATTTTTTATACTGTTGAATATGTATTTAAGATTTTTGTTAATAAACGGAGTTTTTGTTTCATCATCAAATTCTATTTTATTTCTTGAATATTGATGTTGAATACTGTTATTTTCAGGGAAAATTGATATATCAACATTGTTTTGCGATATAATTTTTTCTTTATTTGTATTTATATCTTCAAATATGGGTGAAATATTTCTTATTGAATTATTGTAAGTCATATTTAGAAACTCTCTCTTATATTATATATAAAGTATATTAATAAAATATATTTGTTAGATATAAAAAATTTTTTTTACAAATCTTTATGTTACAAAGTGTCTATATAAAGACATAAGTAAATGTTTAAAGTAAAATATCAAATATGCTTTGATTTTTTATAGAGGGATTTATGAGATTAACGGATACAACAGCACAAAATTCGTTTAAATACGGATATTTACTTAAGAGGATATCAAAATATATCCTTCCTTATTGGGATAGAATACTCTTGAATTTTCTGATTGCTATTCCCGTAGGTTTGCTTGATGGTGTTGTTGCCTATGCTCTCAGACCTTATATGGATGAGGTTATAGGGAAAGGAAATGAGCAGCTTGCTTTTTGGATTCCGTTTGCCATAATTTTCTTTGCATTATTTCAGGGTACTCTCAGATATCTCAACACTTATCTGACTGATTGGACGGGCATGAAGGTGACGAATGCCATAAAACTTGATTTATTCAAAAAACTTTTGACCATGGATACAAGATTTTTTCAGATAAATTCATCGGGTATTATTCTCGGTCGTTTTCTTGGGGATGCAGATACTGCTTCAAAAGGTATTTTGGATAATATAAAAACACTTATGGCAACGGGAGCGGGTACGATTGCACTTGTCGGGGTTATGCTTTATAACTCATGGCAGCTAGCAATAGTCGGTGTTGTTGTGCTTGTGTTTGCTTGCGGTCCTGCTATTTTAATCAGAAAACGCATAAAAAGAACCTCAAATGCCTGTATGACCGTAGGGGGTGTTATTACTACAAATTTCAACGAAACCTGCGGAGGAAACAGGATAATCACATCTTACGGATTGCAGGATTATCAGTATCACAAACTCGAAAATCAAATTCATGAGGCTTTTGATTTGAGTATTTCTCTGACAAAAAGAGTCGGATGGATGTCGCCGATTATGTATTTGATAGCATCTTTCGGGATTGCGATTGTTATGTGCTTTGGAAACCATCTTATTTTGACGGGGCAGATGACAAGCGGAAGTTTTGCATCTTTTGTAACATCGCTTTTGTTGTTATACAAACCGATAAAGACATTGGGAAATACTCTTACAGGACTTCAGACAATATTCGTATCAATGGGGCGTGTCTTTGAACTTTTTGATTTGGTTCCAGAAATTCAGAACAGACCAGAGGCAAAAACACTTGATAGAGTTTCAAAAGACATATCTTTTGAACATGTTTATTTTCAATATGAAGAAGGTATAGATGTATTGAAAGATGTATCAATTGATGTAAAAGTCGGAGAAACTCTTGCTCTTGTCGGAAATTCAGGAGGCGGCAAAACTACTTTTGTAAACCTTCTTCCGCGATTTTATGATATTTATAAAGGAAGCATAAAAATAGACGGCATTGATATAAGAGATTATACTCTTGAGTCTTTGAGAAATAATATTTCAATTGTTTTTCAGGATAATTTCTTATTTTCAGGTACTATAAGAGATAATATCATGATGGGAGATTTTGGAGCATCTGAAGAAAAGCTTGAAGAAGCGATAAAAGGTGCCCATCTTGATGAGTTTTTATCTACGCTTCCGAATGGAGTCGATACCGTTATCGGAGAAAGAGGCACGACCTTATCAGGAGGGCAGCGTCAGCGTGTTGCAATTGCACGTGCAATGCTAAAAGATTCCGCTATTGTAATTCTTGATGAAGCAACATCCGCTCTTGATAACAAATCTGAAGCAATTGTTCAGAAGGCGTTGGAAAATCTTATGAGAAATCGTACTGTATTTGTAATTGCACATCGTCTTTCAACAATTCAGAATGCGGATAAAATAGCTGTTGTAAATGACGGAAAGATAGTTGAAGTCGGAACGCATGAACAACTTCTTTCAAAAGAAAACGGAGTTTATCGAACGCTGTATTTTTCTCAATTTAACAAAGAAGCGGTGACGGCTTAGGTTATGGAAAAAGTAGAAATTAAATCTCTTGTCTACGGCGGTGCCGGTGTCGGACATCTTGACAATGGGAAAACAGTGTTTGTTGATGATGTTGTTGATGGAGAGGTAGTGGAAGCAGAAGTCTTTTCTGATAAGAAACAATTTTCTCTTGCTTCTTTAAAAAATATTATATCTAAATCTAAATACAGAATTGAACCTGAATGCAAACTGTCAAAAGTTTGCGGTGGATGCCAGTGGCAGCATGTTGAGTATGAACATCAGCTTGATGTGAAGACACGGATAGTCAAAGATACCCTGCAAAAGGCATTGAAAAAAGAAATTGAGGTTGAAAGAACCATTGCATCTCCTGATAATATGCAATATCGCTGCAAAGTGCAGATGCCTGTTTCTCAGACAAAAAATTCGAAGAGAATTTTGGCTGGATATTTCAAGAAAAATTCTCATGAGCTTGTAAACATAAAATACTGCCCTATACAGCCTGATATAATCGGTGAAATTTGTGAATATTTGAAAGACATATTTCAAAAGAAGAATATCAGAGCTTATGATGAAAAAACTCGGAAGGGAATGATTCGGCATTTTGTGTTTCGATACAGTTCTACAAACAAGAAAATACTTCTTATCTTTGTTGTTAACTCAAAGAGTACTGCTCCTGATTTAAGGATTATAGCTGATGATGTAATGCATAAATTCCCTCAGATATCAGGCGTGTGTGTGAATTTTAATAAACAAAATTCAAATGTGATTATGGGAGAAAATTTTGAGCTGATATCAGGAGATGATTTTGTTGAAGAAAATCTTGAAGGACGGATATATCATATATCGAAGGGAAGTTTCTTTCAGGTTAATCCTCGCTCGGCTGTTAATATATTTAAAACAGCTGAAGATATGTTGAAATCTCAGTTTATTGGGAAAATTCCAAGGCTTTTGGATGCTTATTCCGGGGTAGGAAGTTTTTCTATATGGATGAAGGATATTGCCGATAATATTGTTGCCGTAGAAGATTATCCTCAGGCTGTTTGTGATGCGAAGATAAATTTGGAGAAAAATAGAGCTGATAATATTTCTCTTTTTGAAGGAGATGCGCAGGAAGTTCTCGATAATTTTGTGAAAGAAGGTCGGGTTTTTGATGCCGTAATTATCGACCCGCCAAGAAAAGGCTGCTCAGAGAAGGCTCTTGAAGCTGTTTCTTCGTTGTCTAATAAGGTTATTCTTTATGTCAGCTGTAATCCTGCAACACTTGGAAGGGATTTGAAAAAACTTGAAGAATTCGGTTTTTTTGTCAAACGTGTTCAGCCTGTTGATATGTTTTGCCATACCCATCATGTTGAAACGGTGGTATTATTAGCTAAATATGGAGAATAAACTATGCTCGGTTCAGAAATAGAGGTGGGGATAGTTTATGATAATATCATTAAGAAGATACTGCTGATAAGTATGACCGAGAGGTAAGAAGATATGGATAAAATTTCCGCTCTGATAAATGAGATGATTATTTATGAATGCGGCTGTATAAGCAGGATTAACCATTTTTTGAAAGTGTATTCTTTTGCAAAACTTATTGCAGAAATGGAAAATCTTGATGATAGGACAAAGTTTATTATACAAACCGCTGCTGTCGTTCATGATATCGGTATTAAACCGAGTTTGGAAAAATATCATTCAAGTGCCGGAAAATACCAGCAGATAGAAGGAGTATATCCTGCAAAAAAAATTCTTGAAAAACTTTGTTTCAATGCTGATATAATTGATAGAGTATGCTATTTGATAGCTCATCATCATACCTATTCGAATATTGACGGTATTGATTATCAAATTCTTGTAGAAGCGGATTTTTTGGTTAATATTTTTGAAGAAGATATGACAAAAGAAAGTGCTCTATCTGCAGTAAAAAAATATTTCAAGACAGGGGGTTCTTTGTTGTTATTTGAGAATATTTATTCAAATTTTTTATGAAAGAACAAGTTATTGAGGTAAAAAACTACATAAGCAAATCAAATCTTCCATCAACTGATTTTGTGATAAATCCTTATATCGGATGTCCTCATAAATGTATGTATTGTTATGCAAGTTTTATGAAGAGGTTTACAAATCATCTTGAAGCCTGGGGCGATTTCGTTGATGTCAAAATCTGTGGTAAGCCTCTTAATACAAGGAAGCTCTGTGGAAAAAATCTCGTGATAGGTTCTGTTACGGATCCTTATAACATATATGAAAAAAAGTATGAGATAACAAGAAATATTTTACACCAACTGGTGGCAACGCCTGTGTCTGTTGATATAATAACAAAATCTGATTTAGTCGCAAGAGATATGGATATTCTCTCAAAACTGCATAAAGTAAAAGTTGTTCTCTCTATCAATTCTTTTGATGATTCTTTCAGATTTGATGTAGAACCATATGCTCCATCAATAAAAAGAAGAATTCAAACCCTAAGAACTCTTTATAATTCCGGAATTCCTACTGTTTTGTTTATGTCACCGATATTTCCGGAAATTACTGATTTTAAGCGCATCATTGAAGAAACAAAAGATTTTGTTTGTGAATACTGGTTTGAAAACCTGAACCTCCGTTCAGCTTATAAACAGCGGGTTTTAGATTATGTATACAAAAAATATCCTGATTTGATGTTCTTATATCAGGATATTTTTGTATTTAATAATAATTCATACTGGCTGTTTCTTCGTGAAAAAATAGAACAATATTGCAGAGAAGAATCTCTTAATTATTCTGTTTTTTTTCACTATGGAAGAGTTAGCGGTTAGTTTAGTTCATCTGCGACAATGCTTGCAATCGAGAGTTGTTTTATGTTTGATGGAGCACCTTCTTTAAGAGGAAGAGAATCAGTTACAACAACCTCTTTAACAGGGCAGTTTTGGATGTTTTCATATGCAGCTCCGCTGAATATTCCATGAGTTGCCGCAATATATATATCATTTGCTCCTTTTGATTTGAGCATTTTGACGGCTGCTGTGATACTGCCTGCAGTATCTATCATATCATCTACGAGGATGCAGTTTTTATCTTTTACATCACCTGAAATTGATACTGCTTCTGCTTTGTTGTGTTCTGCTCTTTCTTTAGAAATGACCGAAACAGGTGTGCCCAATTCTTTTGCAAGTTTTTTTGCTCTCTTTTCACCGCCTGAATCAGGGCTGACAACAACAAAAGATTTTTCTATATTGTCATGATTTTTTTTGAAATAATCTGCAAACATAGGAATTGCAGAGAGATTTTTTACCGGAATATCAAAGAATCCCTGTATTTGCGGGGAATGTAAGTCTACTGTTATAACTTTGTCAGCGCCTGTCCGTTCTAAGTCCTCCGCTACCATTTTGGCTGCAAGAGATTCTCCTTCATCAGAAAGTCTATCCTGTCTTGAATATGGCAAATATGGAACAACCGCCGTAATTTTTTCTGCTCCGTTTCTTTTTGATGCATCTATCAGCTGTCTGAACTCCATCAGGTTATCGTTGACAGGGTCATTGCCTGAGTTGATAACAACAACGGATTTACCGTCAACGTCGTCATTTAATTTGACATAAGTCTCACCGTTTTTGAACTTTTTTGATATTGAGTCATTTTGCTCTATTCCGAGTTCATTTGCTATATTAGCACCAAGTTCACTGCTGTCTTTGCAGGAAAACAGTTTTGTATCTTTTTTGCTGATACCAAAAGACACTGTATCTTTGCTAAGATTGTACCGATAACGCAACGACGGTGTTTGATGTTTTTGGGGGGTGTTTTTTGCTGATCGGGATAATAATCCGATATTTCTTACTGCCTGAATCATTTTCTCTTCTTCCTTTTTTTCTGCACTAAAAAAGCACCGTTAATAAATTAACAGTGCTTTTGATATTCTATACATTCGACATAACACAACTGCTTTTGCTTAAAAAACGACGTTCTTATTATGTCTTCAAGATTTTGGGTCAAAATTAAAAAATTTTGATATAAATTAACCAGATAATAAGATTTTTTATTCAAATAAAATAATAAATTCATATTTTTTATTCTCATCCTCATCTTATGAACTAATTATATTATAAACTTTTTCAAAATAACAGCAAATTTTTTATAAAAGTTGTGTTTTTAAGCTATAATAATCCTTGTGAGTTAACAGTTTAGGGATGAAAAAGATTTATGAAGATTAATAAAAATTATCAAAAACTAGAAGACAGTTATTTGTTTTCGACAATCGCTCATAAAGTAGCGGAGTTTACTCAGAAAAATCCTGATGCTTCAGTAATAAGACTGGGTATCGGCGATGTAACACTTCCTCTTGCTCCTGCTGTTGTAAAAGCTATGAACAAAGCTGTTGAAGAGATGGGAGTGAAAGAATCTTTCAGAGGTTATGGTCCTGAGCAGGGCTATGGCTTTTTGAAAGAAGCAATACAAAAATATTATGCTTCAAGAAACACTCATCTTGAACTTGATGAAATTTTTATAAGCGACGGAGCAAAAAGTGATGTAGGTAACATCCTTGATTTATTTGATCAGGATAATACAGTTCTTGTTCCGAATCCCGTGTATCCTGTTTATGTAGATACAAATGTTATGGCAGGAAGAAAAATTGTTTTTGCTGATGCAAATGAGGCAAACGATTTCCTCCCCATGCCTGATGAAAACATAAAAGCGGATATAATTTATATCTGCTCGCCAAACAACCCGACAGGAGCCGTCTATACAAAAGAGGGACTCAAAAAATGGGTTGATTATGCTCTGAAAAATAATGCAATAATACTTTATGATGCAGCATATGAATGCTTTATCAAAGATAAAAATCTTCCGCGCAGTATCTTTGAAATCGAAGGTGCCAAAAAGTGTGCTATTGAATTTTGTTCTTTCTCCAAAACGGCAGGCTTTACCGGTACAAGATGCGGTTATACAATAGTTCCTCAGGAGCTTGTTTATGACGGAGTGCATATCAACAAAATGTGGCTGAGAAGACAGACCACGAAATTCAACGGTGTGCCATACATTGTTCAAAGGGGTGCTGAGGCTGTATTCTCTGAAGAAGGACAAAAACAAATTCAGGAAAATATTGCATATTACAGCGAGAATGCAAAGATTATAGCCGATACGCTGCAAGCTAAAGGAATATATTTTACCGGAGGTACACACTCTCCTTATATTTGGCTTAAATGTCCAAATAATATGAGCTCATGGGAATTCTTTGATTATCTTCTTGAAAAGGCTCAGGTGGTTGGAACTCCTGGTGCAGGTTTCGGTGAAAATGGAGAAGGATTTTTCAGACTTACATCTTTTGGAGATAGAGCAAAAACTATCGAAGCTATGGAACGTTTTTCGAAGTTGTTCTGATAAGAAATTTTTAAGATATAAAATAAAAGCCTCTAAAATATTTTTTAGAGGCTTTTATGTGCAGGTATCAAATTTTGGTATTCAGCAGTCTTTAATCTATAAAATATTATAAAGAAAGGACTTTTGGTAATGATGAATCTAAAAAATTATTCCTCGGTAAATTTTGGCGGGTTTGTAAGATTTTCTTACGGGAATAAAGTTTCAGATACTTATATCAACACAAACAGAATTCAGAGCCTCAAAGAGTCTGTCTGGGGAACCAAAATGGTTATATCCAATCAAGATGGTGCAGGATATCAGGATGTTTATTCTTCAGAAAAGATGGATGATATTCTTCGGAAAATTTCAGAAGCAAATACGGCTTATGTTGTCCCTGTTATAGAAAAATCGTCGCAGAGCCGTCATGAAATATATTAATAAAAAACAAACTCTGAAGTATCAATAAAACTTCAGAGTTTGTTTTTAGTCTTTTGTAGAATTATTGCAGATTTTTAATTATTTCATCCCTAAATTCAGTAGTTGAAGCACTTCCTCCCAGGTCTTGTGTAAGAATTCTTCCTTCTTCTAAGACTTTATATAGAGCTTGTTTAATTTTTAGAGAAGAGTCTTTTTCTTCAATATAATCTAACATCATACAAGCAGAGAGCAAAAGTGCTGTCGGGTTTGCTTTATTCTGTCCTTTTATATCAGGAGCAGAACCATGAACAGGTTCAAATACGGCACAATCTTTGCCGATATTTGCCCCTTGGGCAACTCCCAAACCTCCAATCAAGCCTGATGTGAGGTCAGATACTATATCTCCGTATAAATTTGGCAGCACAAGTACATCAAATTTTGACGGGTTAATAACAAGCTGCATGCAGAGGTTGTCAACAAGAATTTCATTGTACTCAATTTGAGGATATTTCTTTGCAACAGCTCTTGCCGCTTCGAGGAATAAACCATCGCTAAGTTTGCAGATGTTCGCTTTTGAAACGGCAGTAACTTTTTTTCTGTTATTTTTTACTGCATAGTCAAATGCGTAGTCAGCAATTCTTTCGCTTGCTTCTCTTGTTATGATTTTGATTGACTCTGCTTTGTTTTCATCGATTTGTCTTTCGATACCTGCATAGAGGTCTTCAGTATTTTCTCTTACTACAATCAAATCAACGTTGTCAAAGCGGGTTTTTATTCCGGGGATGTTTTTGGCTGGACGCAGGCATGCATAAAGGTCAAGAGATTTTCTAAGTGCTACGTTTACACTTCTGAACCCCTTGCCGATAGGTGTCGTGACCGGAGCTTTCAGAGCAATCTTATTTTTTTTAATAGAGTCTATTACTCTATCAGGAAGCGGGGTCCCTTCTTTTTCTGCAACATCAGCTCCTGCTGATTGTATATCCCAGTTAATTTTTACTCCCGCTGCTTCGATAATTTTTGTTACGGCATCAGATATCTCCGGTCCTATGCCGTCGCCAGGGATGAGCGTTATTGTTTTCATATTTTTGTCCTCTTAAACCAAATCAAAATCACCGTGTTTTTTTAGATGTTCGATTAAACCGCCTTCATTAAGGAGTTTTATCATAACATCAGGCAGCGGTGTTATTTCTATTGTTTCATTTTTGGTAAGATTTTTAATTATGCCTTGTTTGATATCTATTTCCAATTCATCCTGCGCATCTATTCTGTCAGTATCGCACTCAATCAAAAGCAGTCCAATATTGATTGCGTTGCGGTAGAAAATTCTTGCAAAAGATTTTGCGAGAACGGCACTTACGCCTGCTATTTTGATAATCTGCGGTGCATGCTCTCTCGATGAGCCAAGACCAAAGTTGTTGCCTGCTACGACAAAATCACCTTTATTCATGGATGATGCGAAGTTTTCATCTGCATCTTCAAGTACATGCTTTGCAAATTCCTGCAAGTTTGAACGCAGGTGAAACAGCCTCCCTGGGGCTATGTGATCTGTGCTTATGTTATCGCCGAATTTCCAGGCTTTTCCTCTTAGTGTCATTATGCTAAAACTCCTTTTTTACAAATTTCTCTCGGATCTGAGATAACTCCTTTGATTGCACTGTATGCCGCTGTCGCCGGTGATGCCAGATAGATGAAACCGTTTGTATTTCCCATCCTTCCTTGGAAGTTTCTGTTTTGTGTTGAAAGACAAACTTCTCCATCTCCAAGAATACCCGCATGAACACCGACACAAGGACCGCATCCCGGTGCGACGATTGCTGCTCCGCTTTCAACAAATGTTGTGATGAGTCCTTCTTCTATTGCCTGAAGCATTACATCTTTTGAGGCGGGAATAACGAGAAGTCTTACATCAGAGTTGACTTTTTGTCCTTTGAGGATAGATGCCGCTATTCTAAGGTCTTCGATTCTTCCGTTTGTGCAGCTTCCTATGAATACCTGATTGACTTTTACATCAGAAAGTTTATCCGCTGTTGTTGTGTTGTCTACTGTATGCGGGCAGGATACTGTCGGCTGCAGTGTTGATGCATCGATTTTGATTACTCTTTCATATACGGCATCTTCATCAGCGCAGATTTTTTTGAATTTATCTTCTCTTCCCCGTTGTTTGAGGAATGTGCGTGTTTTTTCATCAGTAGCAAACAAGCCTGCTTTTGCACCCGCTTCTACAGCCATATTTGCGAGAGTAAATCTATCAGACATTTCCATATTGTCTATAGTTGAGCCGCAAAATTCAAGAGCCTTATATGTTGCACCATCAGCGCCTATCATTCCGATAAGGTGAAGAATCAAGTCTTTTGGGTAGACTCCCGGTTGAAATTCTCCTTCGACTTCGATTTTGAACGTGGGAGGAACCTTCATCCAGGTTTTTCCAAGAGCCATCGCAACAGCAATATCTGTTGAACCCATACCAGTGGCAAAAGCGCCCAGAGCGCCTGATGTGCAGGTGTGAGAATCAGCACCTACGAGAATTTCTCCCGGGTTAACATAATCTTCGACAAGACGTTGATGGCAGACTCCTGCGCCGACGTCTGAGAGGATTGCACCTGTTTCTTTTGCAAATTCTCTCAATACCACATGAGTATTTGATAGTTCTTTCCTCGGGCTAGGTGCTGCATGGTCTATGAAAAGTATAGAACGTGACGGGTTTGCAAGAGTTTTTTTTCCGAGTTTTTTAAACTCAGAAACCATAAGAGGACCTGTGCCGTCTTGAACTGCAGCTACGTCGACTTTTGCTATAACCAGTTCTCCTACTTTAACATCTTTTCCTGTATGAGCAGATAATATTTTTTCAGCTATCGTTTGTCCCATAATCTGTTATTTCCTTTTTTATTTATCTTATACAATTGAACCGGGCATTGTTGTGAGGTTGCTGTCTACACGTTTTTTCAACTCTCCTGTCGGAATGTAATATGGTGTACATGTCATAATCTTTGCAGCAACATCAGGATAGTGGTAGATAAATCTGAGTTCACTGTCTGTCAGCGGAAGCTGGGTGTGTACGTTTGCATATCTTGTCAATTCGAGGATATTTCTTGCTTCATCTTCGTCCTTGAATTCGAGTTCGAGTTTGTCATAGACATCTCTGAATCCTTTGATACCTCCGTATTCTCCTGTTGTGATTGTTCTTCCCGTTTCGACTATTTCCGGTTCTCCACGACCGAGTTCTTCATAGTCATAGAGTTCGTAGTTTCTTCTATCTTTGAGAGCGCCGTCAGCGTGTATTCCTGATTCATGCGCAAATGCGTTGTCTCCGACAGCTACTTGATTTATCGGAATTGGTACCTGAAATGCATATGCCGTATATTTTGCAAGTTTCCAGGCTTTACTCAGGTCTATATTCGGGTCTATTTCATATTTTCCGTCAGCAAATCCGCTTGATTTTTTTATTGCCAACAGACAAGAGACAAGGTCTGCATTTCCAGCTCTTTCCCCCATTCCGTTAATTGCAGTGTTAATATATGCGTTAACTCCTGCATCTATGGCTGCTTTGGCTCCCATAATTGAGTTGCCTACAGCCATACCAAGGTCGTTATGGAAGTGAAGACCTATATCCATCTGGGTTTCTTTTGCTATAGTATAAATTCTTTCGTATGCAATATTCGGAGAGTCATAACCCAAAGTATCGCAGTATCTAAATCTTGTTGCACCGTGTTTTTTCGCTTCAGTTGCAAAAGTAATCAAATAATCCAAATCGCTTCTTGAGGCGTCTTCTGCGTTAACTCCTATCATCATAGCCCCGCAGGTTTTTGCCGCTTCAACCGCTTCGTTTGTCATATTAATGATGTCTTCTTTGGTCTTTTTGCCGCCGTATTTACCGTTTATCATCTGATCTGATGTAGAGACAGAAAGATTGACGTATTTAAGTCTTGGAACATTTTGAAATGATTGTATTACATCAGGCGCAATACCTCTCATCCAGCCGCTGAGGATTGTATTTTTAATTACTCCTCTATCAACAAGTTCAAGGTTTCCATTAAGATAATTCAATTCATGTTTTGTTGTTGGAAATCCGAATTCTGATTGTGTTATCCCCATATTATCAAGCATAAGATTAATAATTGTTTTTTGCAGTTTTGCAAGACCTAATCTTGATGTTTGAACTCCATCTCTATTTGTAACGTCTACAAAATAGATTAAATTTTTTCCCATAAACCTTCTACCTCTTTGTCTTACTATTTTTTTATATTACACTATAATTTGTTTTTTTAAAACTTGTTATTTTAAAACCGGTTCTTCTTGTATTGCGACGCCTGAAATTTGCGTATCCAATATTGAAAATTTTTTGATTGGTCCGTTTGTTGTTCTTTCAATCAGCTTTGGATTTGAGTTAGAGGCATTCAGGATTATTTGTTGAAAAGTTTTGTATTCTGTTTCTACATCATCCAAGAACAGTACAACGGGGGCATTCATTGATTGAACGAATATTAAAAGGGCTTTTCTTGTTTGTATTTGTTGTTGATAGTGTTGCATTTTATCCTCTTAGTAAATATCAAGACCAATATCAAGAGCACCTGCTTTGACTATTGTTGCACTTGTTGAAATAAAGTCGACGCCTGTTGATGCTATTTCTTTAAGATTTTTGAGTTTTATGTTCCCGCTTGCCTCAACAAGGGCTCTGTGATTGATTATTTTTACGGCTTTAGCCATATCAGAGCAGGACATGTTATCAAGCATAATGATATCAACACCTGCTTCGACAGCTTCTTCTACTTGTTTGAGAGTATCTGTTTCTACTTCAATTTTATGCGTATAAGATATATGTTTTTTAACTTTTTCTACAGCCTGTTTTATGCCGCCGCAGAGTGCAATATGGTTATCTTTTAGCATAACACAGTCAGAAAGTCCGAAACGATGAGTTGCTCCGCCTCCTATTTGAACGGCGTATTTTTCAAAAATTCTGAAACAGGGTGTAGTCTTTCGAGTTTCGACAATTTGTGCTTTAAACCCTTCGAGCTCCTGTACATATTTATGAGTCATAGTAGCGATGGCGCTCATTCTTTGTATATAGTTGAGAGCTGTGCGCTCTGCAGTCAGGATTCCTCTTGCATTCCCTTTGATGATAGCTATATCCTGTCCTTTGCTGAGTTTTTCGCCGTCTTCGATGAGAGTGTTTATTTCTACATTTTTATCAAGGATTTTAAAAACTTTTTTTGCTACATCTACTCCGCAGACAATACCTTCTTCTCTTGAGTTTATAACGGCAGTCAGAGTATGCTCCGATGCTTCTATGTAATCAGTTGATATATCGCCGTAGCCGATATCTTCTTCAAGAGCTCTTTTTATATGTTTTTCGATTATAAAATCATGCAGTAAGTAGCTTAACATAGTCGAATATATCCTTTTGTGTCAAATAACTTTGTTCTCCATCCGGCAGTGTCTCCGGGTAGTCGCTTCTGTAGTGTCCGCCTCTGCTTTCTTTTCTGTTTAGAGCGCTGATTAAAATAGCTTTTGAAGCGAGTATCATATTTTTTAGCTCATACTCTTCTATTGTTGAGCATATATCACTTTTGAATCTGCTTCCCATTTCTATGATATCATTCAGGGCTTCAAGCATAAGTTTTTCGTTTCTGCAGATACCTGCTTTAAGCCACATTATTCGTTTTAGAGCAGCTTTTGCAGTAGGTACATCTATATTATTTTTTATAGAGTTATTTGTGTATTTTTGAATAATATCTCCCACCGGAATTTCTTTTATTGTCAAATCCTGTGTCCCGAGATATTCAGCCAGTTTATGAGCTCCGACAACGCATTCTAAGAGCGAGTTGCTTGCAAGTCTGTTTGCCCCATGCAATCCTGTACAGGCTGTTTCGCCTACGGCGTATAATCCTTCAAGAGATGTTACTCCGCTCAGTGCCGCTTTTATACCTCCCATACTGTAGTGTGCTGCAGGAGTGATTGGAATATAATCTTTTGTGAGATCCAGCCCTTTTTCTTCGCAGGCTTTTGTAATATTAGGAAAACGTTTTTTCATTTTTTGATAGTCAATTTTTGTTGTATCGAGAAAAACGTTAAATGACGGATTGCCGTTTGTTTCCGTGAAAATAGCACGTGTAACTATATCACGGGAAGCGAGGTCAGCTCTTTCATCATATTTATGAGCAAAGAGTTCTCCTTTTTTGTTTCTGAGTTTTGCTCCTTCTCCTCTGACTGCTTCTGAGATAAGGAAGCAGTGTCCGCTTTTTTCATCAGAGATTGAAGTCGGATGGAATTGAATGAATTCCATGTTCTGCAGGATTGCACCTGCTTCGAGAGCGAGACTTATTCCGTCAGCGGTTGCGATTTTCGGGTTTGTTGTGTATTCAAAAATTTGTCCGAGACCTCCGGTTGCGAGGACGATAGCAGAAGAATATACGATAGAGTATTCGTTGTTGTTGAATAAAACAACACCTCTTATTTTATTTTCGTTATCTTTGATGAGTTCTGTTGCAAATGTATTTTCGAAAACTTTTATTTTCTTGTTTTGTTTGACTCTTTCGACAAGAGCTGTTTCTATGCCTCTGCCGGTTGCATCACCGCCTGAGTGTAAAATTCTTCTTGCGCTGTGAGCTCCTTCGAGGGTAATAGAGAAGTTTTTGTTATCATCGTCTTTATCAAATTTTACGCCGTATTGAATGAGGTTGTCTATTGCTTCGGCGCTTGATTTTGAAATTTCCGTCGCAACTTCGAAGCTGGTCAGTCCGGCGCCTGATCTCAGTGTATCTTTGACATGGAGTTCTATTGAATCATCCGTATTTGTCGGGAGGACGGCAACTATACCTCCTTGTGCGTATCTTGAGTTTGATTCTCCTATTGATGATTTTGTGACAAGGAGAATATCCCCTTGAATTTTAGGGTTTTCGCTTATTTTAAGTGCCGTATATAAACCTGAGATACCAGAACCGATAATTACGGTTGAATAATTGTATAATTTCATATTGCTACTTACTTTCTACCATCATTTTATTTTTATAAAATATACAACAAAAATAAAATTAAAGATATACTTTTTTAAATTAAAGATATACTTTTTTGCAGGTGAAGTTTAAATAAATTTATTCAAGCATGAAAAAATGTCGTTAATACAAAGTATTAACGACATTTTTAAGTTATTTAATCCTATTTATTTGGTTTCTTCTTCTTCTTCTTCTTCTTTTTCAAGTTCTGCTTTTTCTGCATCTGTAGTCATAATGCTGTTTTTCAAGTCTTCTTTTTCTTGTCTTTCTATTTCTTCAGTTTCACCTTTTTCTTCTTTTACTTCTTTTTCAGCTTCTTCAGAAGTTTTTCCGTCTTCTTCTACTTTGTATTCAATTTTTGCTTCTTCAGTAGCCATTATATCAACTTCTTGTTGTTCTTTGATTTCGGCTTCTATTTTTTCTTCCTGTTTTTCTTCACCTTCTTCAGAGAAGTTTGCTTTTGAAACAACTGTCAGGAAAGTTGAGTTTATGGAAGAATTAGCGTTTTCTGAAATAACTTCAGTATTATAGCTGGAAACAAAGTTCATGAAATCGCTTTCGTTTGCTGAACCTTCTGTACTTGCTGATGTAGAGAAAGGATTATCTTTTTTCTCAGCTTTATCTTTCATATTGAATTGAACTTTCAAGCTGTTGATTGCTGTTGAAACCTGACTGAGTGTATCAGCTTTTTGAGTCATTTCTTGAACAAGCGTATCTTTTTGAGAAAGGAGTTCTTCAACTGCATCGAGAGAAGGAGCAGATACAGAACTTTCAAGGTATTGAGTCAAGAATTCTGAAAAGCTTTTTCTTTCGTTTTTGTCCTGGTTTTTGATGCTGTTTTTATATTCTTGAGTAGCTGCTGAGATTTTTGATTGAAGTTGGCTTTCGTAGTTTTTAATTTCATTTTCAATAGTTTCTTCAATTTTTTCTATTGTTTCTGAAATTTTATCTTTAGTTTTATTTTGTTCTTCAGCAAGTTTATTTTGGTCTTTTTCTGCATCTTTTACGTTATTTTGAATATCAGATTCTGACAGAGTCATGCTTTCGCCTTCTTTTCCAGTAGAGAAGGTATAAACATCTCCTGTTTCGCCTGCTGATCTTTGTATATTTGTATAACTTGGTCTTGCAGAGCTTAAAGAGCCTTTAGTTGCGATGTTAAAATCAAGATTACTAAAACTTTGAACATCTACTGTCATATCGATTACCTTTCATTTACCGCTTACATATATATAAAGTATATTTAAAGTATAGAATTTCAATATATTCTTATTTCGTTACATAAGTTTACATATAATCTGAAAAGCCTTGTTATATTGGTTTTTTGCTTTTTAATATTCTGATATTTTTGTAAAAAAATGCTACAAATATTCAAGAACAAGTTATTTTTTACCGATAAATAAACATGTCAGCAAAGAAGGTTTTTGAAATTATGGATGATTTTAAAGTTAGCGGTTTTAATCCTTTTGAGTTACCGAAAGAGTTTGATTACGGACAGGTATCCGGTGCAGAAAATGAGGAGAAGGTTGACTCATCTGCTGCCACTCAACAGCAGGGAGTGCAGATAGATAACAATTATTCTTCAGCCAATGCAGATAAGGATTTTAAGGCATCCAACGATGAACGAGAAAGTGCGATTAAGGCAAGAGAAGAGGCTCAACAGGCTCTTGAGGCTGCAAGCAGTCCTGAAGAAGTCGAAAGTGCTCAAAAATCTATAGAGCAGGCAGAAAAGATGCTTGAAAAAGCAGAACTTGCCATGGGGAATGCAAATTCTGATTCTATTCTCCGGTCAATTGACGGATGGAGTTAGTTTATTAAATTATTGATAATATATGGTATTTTCTTCTATAATGCTTTCAGGTAGCGTTTTGAGGAAACATTGTTATGTCAACACCTGATGATGCATTAGAAAGGTTGTTAGAGGGAAACAAGCGTTTTGTAAGCGGTTCATCCGTTCATCCAAACAGATGTGAGGAAACGAGAAGAAATCTTGAGAGTGCGCAAAGACCTTATGCTGTAATTTTGTCTTGTTCAGATTCAAGAGTTCCTGTAGAGATAATATTTGATGTAGGTTTTGGCGAGGTGTTTGTAGTGAGGACAGCAGGGCATACTCTTTCTCAGGATGTCATGGGAAGTATTGAATATGCCGTTCAAGAACTCGGTGTACAACTTGTGATGATTCTCGGACACAACAACTGCGGTGCTGTAAAGTCTGCAGTAAAAACTTATTCTGATGAAGATTCACGAGGGGCAGGAAATGTTCAGGCTATTTTGGATCATATTTATCCTGCCGTAAAGAAAACTTGCAGCTGTTGTGATGCAGGCAGTAAGGATTTTATTGACAAAGCCGTAAAGGAAAATGTTCGTTATCAGGTATCAGAGCTTATAAAAAAAGACCGCTATATAGCGGCCCTTTTGAAGTTTAATCAAATCAAGGTAGTCGGAGCGTATTATGACATTGCTGCTTCGACGATAGAGTTACTTGATTAGAGATTGAATTTCTTTAAATTTCGGATGCGATGCACTTTTAAGAAGTTCAAACAGTGCTATTTCAACAGAACTTGGAATAGTACCGTCGTTCATCATTCTTTTGAGTCCGAGTTTATGTTCAAATTTGTCACGGGAACCGCAGGCATCTTCTATGATATGTACTTCAAAGCCTTCGTTAATTAGTGCCGTAGCTGTTTGATGAACACATATATGTGTTTCTACTCCGCAGAGAATAATCTGTTTTTTGCCGAGAGAGTTGAGATATTCTTTGAGTTCCGGTTGTTCAAGACAATTAAAGCATTTTTTTTCAAAAGTTTGTGTATCCGCAGGAAGTTCAACCTTAAGAGTTTCATCGGTATTTCCGAGTCCTTGCGGATATTGTTCTGTTACGATTGTTTTTATGTTTAAAAGTCTTGCTGCTGATGCAAGTTTTTTTGTATTTTTGAGAATTTTTTCTCCCTTCGGCTGTGCGGCAAGGAGGCGTGGTTGGATGTCGATGATTAGCAAAACAGAGTTTTCAGGTATCAGTGTTTGTTGTGCCATGGTTTTTCTCCTGTAATATTGTATTTGAAGTTATTATAATAATATAACATGGCTCAGTGTCAAATTGCTCTTTTGTTGATACTCTTGACTATAAATTTTTATCGGGATACATTATCATAACCGAGGCAGAGAGGCAAATTTTTTTATGGGTAAGAAGATAGAGTTATACAGGAAGTATTTTTTTGAGTTGTTTGTTTTGTCTATACCTTTGATTGTCGGAAACATATCTCAGGTGCTTCTTGGTGCAATTGATGTTTTTGTCGCTGCAAAGCACAGTTTGGATACTTTATCATCAATCAGCATCGGCAGTTCCGTGATGACATGTGTTTTTATTGTCGGCATAGGGTTTATGTCCAGCATATCTCCCGTTGTTGCAAATTATAGAGGCGCAAGAAAACCATCGAAGCAATATTTGTATTCCAGCATTATTTATTCGTTAGTTTTATCGGCTTTTTTCGGTGTATTGACTCTTTGTATTGTTCCTCTTGTTCCGAAGATGGGATTTGAGCCTCATCTTGTTTATCATATTCAGGAATATATTTTTATTTGTGCTTTTTCATATTTCGGGGCGTATTTGCATTTTTCACTGAAAGAGTTTTTGCAAGCTTATGAGATAGTTGTTTTTCCGAATGTTATTGCTATTTTGGCTATTTTTTTGAATTTGGTTTTGAATTTTGCTTTTGTATTCGGTTTCTGGTTTATTCCTGCTTTAGGGGTAAAGGGGTTAGCGATTGCAACTCTTGTTGTTCGGACTTTTATGGGGTTAATTTTGCTGTGGTACACTCTTCGGTTGATGAATTTGAATATCAAATTGAGCGGGTCATATTTGAAGCAGTTAATAAAGGTAGGTTATCCGATTTCTATAGCGCTTGCTTTAGAGTTTTTTGCATTTAACGGAATAACGATTATTGTAGGACGTATGGGCGGAGTGTTTGCAGCTGCGCAGAGTATAATCATTACGATTTCATCCATAACTTTTATGGTACCTCTCGCTATATCGAATGCAATAGCGATAAAAGTCGGCTATGCAAACGGTGCAAGAGATTATAGTGAGTTGAAAAGATTTTCTGTTGCGGGTGTATTGCTGACTCTTGCGTTTATGTTATTCTGTGCCCTGTTGTTGAACTCAAGTCCGGAGTTTTTCGTAAAGTTATTTACAGATGAAAAAGAACTTTTGCTTGTCAGTGTTCCTGTTATTTATGTTGTTGCACTGTATCAGATTTTTGATGGTGCGCAGGTGGCATTCAGCGGTATTTTGAAAGGGCTAAAAATGACAAAGCTTGTATCCGCTTCAATTTTTTGTGCTTATTGGGTGATGGGACTGCCTCTCGGTTTTTTATTTGCATTCCATTATCATATGGATTTGTTGGGCTTCTGGATAGCGCTGGCAATCTCTCTGTTGATTATGGGAATTATTTTGCTGTCGATAATTCTTGTCAAATTTGCAAAGCTGCGAAAAGAGTTTGAAAAATAGAAGTTAAGCTTCATTTATTTACAAAGTTTTTCACGTACTACATCAAAAATAGAGTTTGGATATATATTCTGCCAGGCTCCTGGTTCATCAAAGGTTCCAAGATGTCGCCCGTTTGTGCCATACGCTTTAATGGAACGAATTCTGTATTTTTTGTAGGGGCAATCTATTTCTACCTGCGTTAATACATATGAAACCTTTTGATTCTCGATATTTTCCATTCCACCATCATTCAAAAATTTCATCCAGAAAGTTGCACCTCTTGAAGTGTATCCATAGCTTGATTTATCAACATCAATATAATGATTTGGCTCAAGTTCAAACCAGTTTGCAGCAAATGTATTTTGAGAGAGCATCAGCAAGACTAAAACCGTTAAAATCTTTTTCATAAATTTCCCTCTGAATTTTTTACGTTTGTTAATAACGTTATTATATCAATTAGTATAGAATATATCTAATAGATTTATAAATTTATTTTTTCAAAAAGTCTGAGAAATGCAGTGATATATGCAAAAATATCAAAATCATCAAAGGAATCACTAAGTGAGTACGGATGAAACCAGCAGCTGAGTATGTCATTATATGCTGAAAGCCGAATTTATCAGTGATGGCAAATTCTGCCATAAAATACAGTATGCTTGCTATAGATAATAGCCATGTGGTGAGTTTTCTTAATTTATTTTTCATATAATATTTTACCTCTGAGTAAATATGGTTTATTATGTATTATTATATTTGAAATTAGAAAAAGGGGAGATTTCTATGAAAAAAATTTGGTTTATTATTGCGTTGGCTCTTGTGATATCTGCGGCTTCTTATGGAATGAAGACGATAGCCTCGCAATCAGATGTTTCATCAACTTCATCAGCTGGAAGTTCAACTCTCGCTCCTGTAAAAGAAGTTAGAGCAGCTCATATTCTTGTTGATAAAGAAGTTGATGCAATTCATATAAGAAAAGATATTGTAGATGGTAAAAAAGATTTTTATCAGGCGGCAAGAGAATATTCTAAATGCCCGTCAGGAAGAAACGGTGGAGATTTAGGCTGGTTTGGCAAAGGAATGATGGTTCAGGAGTTTGAAAAAGTAGCATTTTCAACGCCTGAGGGACAAATTTCTCAACCCGTAAAAACTCAATTCGGATGGCATATAATCAAAGTTATCGGAAGAAGATAATTTTTAGAATGGATGTATTATTTACAATTGTTACGTCTATTATTACAATGAGAATAAAAGAAGGAGTTATTCCTTCTTAGATATAGGTTAAGGAGAAAAAAAATGGTTTGTATGAAAAAACTGTTTAGTCTTTCCAAAATGGTGTGGGCGTTTATGCTCTCGCTGTTTGTAATGACAAGTTCCGCTTTTGCGGGAGAGGCTGATTTGGTTGTCCCAAATATAGCCCAGGATCCAAAATCTTATCAACTGTTGATTATCGGTATTGTAATTTCGGTACTCGGTTTGATTTTTGGATTGATTGAATATTTGAAAGTCAAAAGTATTCCTGTACACAAGTCTATGGCTGATATAGGAAATTTGATTTTCGAAACTTGCAAAACTTATTTGATTCAACAGGGTAAGTTTCTTATTCTGCTTGAAGTGTTGATTGCAATATGTATCGGTTTCTACTTCGGCGGATTGCAGCATATGTCCGCTAAAGAAGTATTGATTATTCTTGCATGGTCAGTAATCGGTATATTAGGCTCCTATGCGGTTGCCTGGTTCGGTATCAGAATGAATACCCTCGCAAACTCAAGAACTGCTTTTGCTGCGTTGAAAGGTAATCCTCTCAATATTTTGAATATTCCTTTGAAAGCAGGTATGAGCATCGGTGTTTTGCTTGTTAGCGTAGAACTTATTATGATGCTTGTAATTTTGCTTTTTGTTCCAGGACATCTTGCAGGGGCATGCTTTATAGGTTTTGCTATCGGTGAATCTTTGGGTGCTTCTGCTCTTCGTGTTGCCGGCGGTATTTTTACAAAGATTGCCGATATCGGTTCAGATTTGATGAAAATTCAATTCAAAATCAAAGAAGATGACCCGAGAAACCCCGGTGTTATTGCTGATTGTACAGGTGATAACGCAGGTGATTCAATCGGACCTACTGCTGATGGTTTTGAAACTTACGGTGTAACAGGTGTTGCTCTTGTAAGCTTCATTCTCTTGGGCGTAGCTCAGGATTATCAAATTCAACTGCTGACATGGATATTCACAATGAGATTTTTGATGATTGTGACATCTGTTGTAGCTTATTTGCTTAACAACGTTGCAAATAATGTGTTGTTTGCAAACAAAGATAAATTCGATTTTGAAGCTCCTTTGACAAATCTTGTCTGGATAACTTCAATCTTATCAATTGCTATGACTTTTGGCGTAAGTAAATATTTGCTAGCTCCTTTAGGCGGCAATCTCTGGTTAGTACTCTCTCTTATCATAAGCTGCGGTACTTTGGGCGCTGCTTTGATTCCTGAGTTTACAAAAATATTTACAAGTCCTAAGGCTATCCACACTAATGAAGTTGTTACGGCTTCAAGAGAAGGCGGTTCTTCTCTGACAATTTTATCAGGTCTTGTATCAGGAAACTTCTCTGGTTTCTGGATCGGTATGGTAATCGTTCTTCTTATGGGACTTGCTTATGTTGCAAGTATTCATATTCCTGAAGATGTAATGATTTATTCATCTGTATTTGCTTTTGGTCTTGTTGCATTCGGGTTCCTCGGTATGGGACCGGTAACTATCGCCGTAGACAGCTACGGACCTGTTACCGATAATGCTCAATCAGTTTATGAACTGTCGCTTATCGAAGAGATTCCTGATGTAAAAGAAAGCATCAAAAAAGAATACAATTTTGATGCTGATTTTGAAAAAGCGAAAAAATATCTTGAAGCTAACGATGGAGCCGGCAATACTTTCAAAGCAACTTCAAAACCAGTTTTGATTGGTACTGCTGTTGTTGGTGCTACTACGATGATTTTCTCATTGATTCTTGTAATCAAAGATACTCTCGGCATTGCTCCTGAAGCTGTTTTGAACCTTCTGAACCCGTATACATTGCTTGGTCTTCTGACCGGCGGTGCCGTAATTTTCTGGTTCTCGGGTGCTTCTATGCAGGCTGTTACAACAGGAGCTTACAGAGCTGTTGAATATATCAAACAACATATCAAGTTGGATGGTGAGTCAGCAAAATCTCCTGTTGAAAACTCAAAAGAAGTTGTAAAAATCTGCACACAATATGCACAAAAAGGTATGTTCAATATCTTCATTGCACTGTTTGCATTTGCTCTTGCACTTGCATGCATTTCTGCTCCGATTATGATGGGCGGCGGAGAACTTGATAGCAAGCCTGTTTCTTTCTTCGTAAGCTACCTGATAGCGATTGCTATATTCGGTCTGTTCCAGGCTGTATTTATGGCAAATGCAGGCGGATGCTGGGATAATGCTAAGAAAATTGTCGAAGTTGATTTGGATGAGAAGGGTACTCCTCTTCATGACGCTACTGTTGTAGGCGATACAGTAGGTGACCCGTTCAAAGATACTTCATCGGTTGCAATGAACCCGATTATCAAATTTACAACATTGTTTGGTTTGCTGGCTATGGAGATAGCTATCAACGAATCATTCAGAGCAATTGCTCCGATTGTCGGTGTTGTACTTTTGATAATAGCTCTAATCTTTGTATGGAGATCATTCTATGCAATGAGAATACCTAACAAAGCTGAGTAGCTTATATAACTGTTTGAACTAAAACAGGAAAGAGAGATGTTTTTACATCTCTCTTTTTTGTATGATAATAAAAATATGAAAATAGTAGAGGAATAAGTATAAATAATGAATTGTTCAAAAATTTGTTCGGCAAAATTTATTATAAAAGGCAATAAGTTGTATGTTAGAGTATCTTTTTTGGGGATGAGCCACAAATTTTATCTCGGTGATTTTGTTGTTGAATTTTACTGGGTAGAAAAGTTTGAAGAATATTTCAAAAATAACGATATGAAACAAAAAGTGAAAAATCTGAAAACAGGTATGGATGAAATCTCATGCGAATATATTGAGCATTTTATGGCTCTGACCGAGTACTGGAAAGAATATAGAAAAAATATCTGGACGAAATATGATATAGAAACTGAGAAGAGAACTCAAGAATTTTTGAAAACATTCAAACAGCCTTTCCCGGAAATTTTGCATATTAACCCTTATATGATGGCGAATGCATATGGCCTGGTTGATTTGCCAAAGGAAGTTTTTGAAGGTATCAACGGAAAAACTGTTGTCGATGGCGGAGGCTTGAACGGAGATACTGCATTGTTGTTCCATAAATATTTCCCGGAGTCTGCTGTTTATGTTTTTGAGCCTCTATCTGCAAATGTTGAAAAAATTAACTCTTTTTTGAAGATAGATAACTGCAATAACAAAATAATTCCTGTTCAAAAAGGATTGGGCGAAAAATCCGGGGTTGTTGAATTTTGCTATGATAACAACAAAGATATGGTAGAGATAGTGACTCTTGATTCTTTCAAAGAAATTTTCTCACCGGTAGGGTTAATAAAACTTGATACAGAAGGTTTTGAAACAGCTATATTCAAAGGTGCACTTGAGGTTATAAAAAGGGATAAACCTGTTCTTGCTATTGCTATGTATCATACTCCTGAAGATTTCTTTGATTTGAAATCAAAAATTGAAGATTTGAATTTGGGATACAAATTTATGATAAGACGCAGCGAGAATATATTGCCTCAAGCTGATTTGGTGTTGATTGCATATTGATTTTGTAAATTCTTTAGATACTATTAAAAGTCCGTTATTCTGAGGGCTTTAACTCGAAGAATCCTTTTTGTTTAGATACTTCGCTAACGCTCAGTATGACGTTGTTTGAAAAATTTTGGGTTGAATTTGCCAGATAAATTCCTGATTTTAGAGATTGAGAACGGTTGATTTTTCATGTTTATTTATTTTATAGCTAATTTTTATTAGCAGGTTATCAGAGGAATTTGTTTCCTTGATTGATGAAAACTCAATTATTTTTCCTTTTTTGAGAAGTATGCTTTTGGGAGTGGTGAAAGAGTATTTCTTTGCAGTTGAAGATATGCTTATTTTTTTTATACCGTCATAAACAAGTGCAAAAGGCAGGGATATGATACCGACCGGTGCGAAGATAACCGGGGATTTTGAAGGTTCTTCTCCTATACCGAAACCAATCATTGACAGACATAGTTCCGATGCTTTTTCTGTCGAGCCATATTCATTTTTTATATCGTCTTTTGTGATGGCGTTATCTATTTTTATTGATTCTATGGTGATAGAATCATCTGATGTGTTTTTAAGTTCAATGACATAAGCTGTATACCTGTCGTTAAAGAATAGTTTTTCTTTTTTTATTTTAAGCGCTAAATCATTCGTATGCTCATATCCAAAGCAGATTTGAGAAAAAAATATCAAAAAAGATGATGTCAGAAAAAAAAGTCTTTTCATTTCATTTATTGTAGCAGAAAGTTTCTGTCATCTCTGTTTCAGGGTTGATGTAGATTATATCTATATCAGGAGTTTCTCTGTGTGCAGAAAGAGTTGTAAAAGTAACCGATTCATCCGGGGCAAGTTCATCTATATTAAGGTCATAGTCATATCTTTTTGACTCCTGTCTTGCTCCTGTGTTGCCAAAGCAGTTGCCGATGATGACAAATGGTACGGCGATTATGGATAGGAATATAGATATTGAGAGCGTTGGCAAAGCAAGCGCAGTGCCAATTGACAGTGTTGAAACGGCAGCTCCGATAGCTGTTCTTTTTACGGATAAATATGCACTTTTTCCGCTTATGTTATCGGTTATGACAATATTTTCTATTTCAATGGGGGTAGATGAGATGTTTTTAACTTCATACACATATCCTGTGTATCTTTTTGAAAGACGACTGTGGAGGTGATTTTTGTTTTTTGTAATCTGAAATAAATCATCCTCATCCTGCGATGAAAAAGCCGGCAGAGATGTATAGAACAAAAACAATAAGCAAAGAAATGATGCTATAAGCTTTTTCATACAAACTCCCAAAGATTTTGAGTAATCTCATCTTAAATCATATCAGAAAATTTCTACCGTGCCCGTAACAAAATGTAAATATGTAAACTATTTGCAAATTTATTGAAAAACTTTAATAATTTATCATTATGGGTGAAGAAGAAACAAAAAGAGAACCGAGAAAATATCTCGGAATATATTTTGAATGCTGCAATGTTTACGGTCGGGTTTATCAAAACAAAGATAAAACGGCTTACAGCGGTTTTTGCCCCAGATGCATGAGAAGAGTAAGCATAAAAGTCGGTGAAGGTGGAACAAATCAGCGTTTTTTTAAAGCTTACTGATAAGAAACTTTCCCCATTATTACCGGTCTTTTTGCCCCTGTGCAGGAGGGGATGTTATTCGGGAGTTTTTTCATCGTAAAATACCCGAGAATTGCAAATGCCATGGCTTCTTTATATTTGTTCGGTATGCCAAAGTCTTCATGGGTTTTAATCGGTATATCCTTGAACAGTTTTTGAAGATAAGTTGTCAAAAATTTGTTGTATGCTCCGCCGCCGCCCAGAACTATTTCTTCAGGTATTGCATGAGGAAATATGAAATTTTTGTATGCATCAAAAATTGAGTGTGCGCTAAGAGCTGTTACTGTTGCAATTATGTCATAAGGATTATCAGGGGCTCGTTTGAGTTTTTCTTCGATATATTCACTGCTAAAGAGTTCCCTTCCGGTCGTTTTGGGCGGTGTTTGTCTGTAATATGGCTCATCGAGGAGGTAACTCAGCCAGTTATCGTCGACATGCCCGCAAAAAGCTAGTTCACCGTCTTTATCAAAAGGTTTATGGAAGAATTTTTTTGTACAGTAGTCAATCATCATATTTCCGGCTCCTGTATCAAATGCGAAGGTTTCGACATCAGGACTCAGAAGGGTAACATTGCCTATACCGCCGATATTTTGTATTGCACGTGTTTTGTTTCGCTTGAAGATTATTTCATCGGCAAAAGGTACAAGAGGTGCTCCCTGACCGCCTGCTGACATATCTTTTGTTCTGAAATCTCCGATTGTAGTAATTCCTGTTTTATCAGATATAACGGAAATATCACCTATTTGCAGGGTACTGTTTGCTTGAATGCCGGAGCAGTCAGTACTTTTTGGATGATGGAATATTGTCTGTCCATGGGAGGCTATGTATTCGACATCTTTTGTTTTTATGCCGGCTTTTTTTATCAGTTCAAGCGTACAGTTTGCATAAATTTCACCGAGAATAAAATTCATTATGCAGACGTCTTTTATGCTCCCAATGTTGTTTGCCATCTCAAAAAGTTTTGTTTGTATATCTTTCCCGTAATCAAGAGAGTATGTTTCTTTTATTTTAACGTCACAGCATTCTGATATTTCTACAAGACAAGCGTCGACACCATCGAGAGAGGTGCCTGACATAAGACCTATAGCAAGTGTGTTTTTTGTATCAGTCATCTATAAAATTCATCTGTAGAGCAAGCAATACTGCCTGAGTTCTTGTTTTTACGTTGAGTTTTTTGAAGACGCGGTTCAGGTGCGTTTTGATTGTTGATTCCTGCAGGTTCAATTTTTTGCTTATGTCGTCATTTGTAGAACCTTTTGCAACGAGAGAGAGTATTTCTTTTTCTTTTGCCGTAAGAGGAGAAATTGTGCTCTCATCATATTCAAAATCAATGTTAATTTTTGCCTTTGCTTTTGCTTCTGCATCTTTCCACTGAGAGCGTCTGAGAAGAGATTCTATTCTTGCTAGCAGGTTTGGAAGGACATAAGGTTTTGTTATGTAGTCATCAGCGCCGGTTCTTAGTCCGAGAACCTGTTTTTGTTCTTCGTCTATAGCGGTTAGCATAATAACCGGAAGATTTTCTGTTTTTTTGTTGCCTCGAATTCTTTTGAGTGTTTCCCAGCCATCAAGATTCGGCATCATAACATCAAGCAAAACAAGATTATATTGAGGTTTTGCCTGTTGAATAAGCTGCAGCGCCTTTATGCCGTCAGTAGCTACTTCTACTTCATAACCGTACATTGGAAGAACATCTTCCAAATATTTCGGGTTGTCGTCTACTATCAAAATTTTAGCTAAAGAGTTCATCTTTATTTCCTGAAAAATATGTTCATGTCTGTATTTTAAGACATTTATCGAATAAAATAAATAAATTAATTATACGAGATTATCTTTGAGGGCTTTTATAGCTGCTTGAGTGCGGTCATCTACCGATAATTTTTGGAGAATATTGCAGACATGGGCTTTTGCTGTATGAATGCTTACATAGAGTTTTTTTGCTATATCAGCGTTGCTATACCCGTCTACTATCAATTTCAGTACCTGTGCCTCTCTGTCTGTCAGCTGTATTTTGTCTTCATCCTGATTGTTTTGTTCATAAACCGGTGATTGCGCAGATAAGTCAGAGCCTGAAGTAATTTGTCCGAGAATAAAATTTGATATGGACGGGTCAAACCATACGGCTCCGTCTTTCACAGTTTCTATGACGGATATCAGGTTATCTGGTTTTATGTCTTTCATGCAATATGCTTTAGCTCCTGCGCTCAGAGCCTGAAGTATTTCTGACTGGTTGTTGTGAGATGTCAGTATTATTACTTTTGTATCAGGAAGAATTTCTTTGATTTTAGATGTTGTTTCTATTCCGTCGATACCTGATAAACCCAAATCCATTAGTATCATATCGGGATTTTTTTGCCGTGCAATTTCTATTGCGCTCTCTCCATCTTCTGCTTCAAAGATTTCTTCTATAAAAGGCACTGTCTGCAATGCTGTTTTTAATCCAAATCTTGTCAGTGCGTGGTCTTCTACTATTAATATTTTTATTTTATTATCAGACACTTTAAAAATTCCTATACTTGTTTGTTATTATAAGTTATTTTGTTCTCTTTAGCAAAGAGATTTTGTGGGATTTCTATCAAAAATTTTGTTCCCTCGTTAAGTTTGCTTGTTACGGAGATTGTTCCGTTGTGTTTTTCAACAATTTTTTTTGTAAGATATAATCCCAGTCCTGTTCCTACTTTTCTGAATTTTTTTGATGTAGAAAAATATTTATCAAAGATTTTATCTATATATTCAGGTTCGATGCCTTTTCCGTTGTCTTCGATTTTCAGGATTATTTTGTGATTTTTTTCGTCGAGAGAAATTTTTATTATGCCATTGTTTGGGGTATATGATGATGCGTTGCTTATGAGGTTTTTGATTACTCTTTTGAAATAGAGTTTATCTAAGTTTATCGGATAAGATTCATGAGGTGCGTAGAGTTCGATTGTTTGGTTTTTGGGTTTAATCAGAAATATAACTTCTTTCAAGCATTCTTCGACTAGTTGCTTCATGCAGGTTGTATTTTTCTGGAAATGAAATCCCTCAACTTCGTACTTGTAGGTTTCTAGCAAACTGTTCAGAAGTGTCAACAATTCTTCTGAGCTGACAAGCATTGTTTCAAGCGCCTGCTTTTGTATATCAGAGATTTCACCGAAGCTTCCGTTGAGAAATAAGTTAATTGCATTTATTTCAGCTATAACAGGCACTTTCAGATCATGCATAAGGGTGGCAGAGAAGTCTTTATGAACTTGATTTATGTTTTGCAGTTCATTTTCAAGCTCGCTGCGGTAGGATTTTATCATAGATTCTCTGTCTTCAATTGATTCAATCATTTTATTTATGTTTGAAATAATAGTTGAAGTTTGTTTTACGTCGCTTTTTTCGATGCGTCTTGATAAATCACCGTATCTGACTGCATTAGCTGTATTTGAAACATTTTTTAGAAATTTTTTCAGTTTTATATGTTCATTTTTGAGTTTTCTGTATTTGATAAAATACAAAACAGATAAAAGAAAAAATACAATTACCAATAATAAAGTGTATTTGAAAAACAATTTGTCACTCCATGCAATCTTAATTCTATTATATTAGTTTCATTTTAACTTAACAATATATCTTTTCGCTGTTATAATAAAAAAATAAAAAGACTAGAACAAGGGTAGGATTATTGAAAAAGTTTATTGCTTTTTTTCTGATTTGCGGATTTTTATGCGGTTTTCAGATTTGTTATGCCGGTGTTGATACAGGAAAAGAAACATCTTCTCAGAATAATGACAGTGAGTTTGCTTTTGAAGTCGGGGAAAAGTCATCGACGGATATAAACTATCTTTCCGTGATTAGTTCTCTGCTTACCGTTATTTTGCTGATACTATTATTTGCGTGGGTATATAAAAAATTTGTCGGTGTATCTGCTGAGAAGTTATTATCAGGAAAAATAAAAGAAGCAAAAGAAAACTCAATATCTGTTCTCACAACAACTCCGATAGGACAGAACAAATTTTTGCATCTTATAGAAGTAAAAGGTCAAAAGCTTTTGATAGGTTCTACATCAAATGATATTGTTATGTTGAAAGAAATCTCCGAAAAACAAGAGGGGGCAAAATGAGAAAAACCGTCCAAATAGGAAATAAACTTGTTGGTGATAATCAACATTGTTTTATTATTGCTGAGATAGGCATAAATCATAACGGTTCTGTTGATAAAGCAAAACAGCTTATTGATATAGCAAAGTTTGCCGGGTGTGATGCCGTAAAATTTCAAAAGAGAACAGTTGATGTTGTCTATACAAAAGAAGAACTTGAAAGACCGAGAACATCTCCATTCGGGGAAACAAACGGAGATTTGAAAAGAGGTCTTGAATTTGGTTATGATGAATACAAAGAGATAGATGAATATTGCAGGCAGAAGGATATTATGTGGTTTGCTTCTTGCTGGGATGAGCAATCGGTTGATTTTATTAATCAGTTTGATGTGCCTTGCTATAAAATAGCCTCTGCATCATTGACTGATGATAATCTTCTTCTTCATACAAAATCAAAGGGTAAACCTATTCTTCTTGCTGCCGGCATGAGTTCTGAAGAGGAAATTGACCATGCTATAAAGATTCTCGGTGAAGATAATCTTGTTTTGCTTCAGTGTACATCTACTTATCCTGCAGAGAATGAGGAGCTGAATCTCAGGGTTATACAAACATTCAGAGAAAAATATAATATACCGATAGGCTACAGCGGTCATGAAAAGGGGATTATGCCGTCTTCAGCAGCTGTTTTGCTCGGAGCATGTGTTGTTGAAAGACACATAACTTTGGATAGGACAATGTGGGGAAGCGATCATTCTGCAAGTTTAGAGCCTGCAGGTTTAATTAAACTTGTAAGGGATATAAGAAATGTACCGGCTATTTTAGGCTCTCCTCACAAAACTGTGCTTGAGAGTGAAAAGGCGATAATGAAAAAACTCAGAAGGGTAAAAAACGAAATATGTTGCAATTAGAGCATAAAGATAAAATAAAGATGATTATCACGGATGTCGACGGAGTGTTAACTGACGGCGGAGTGTATGTGTCGACACACAGCGAAGAGCAGGTCAAAAAATTGAATTTTAAGGATCTTATGGGGATGGCTCTTGCAGTAAGACACGGGTATAAACTCGGGATTATATCAGGAGAAAAAAATCAGATTATTGATGGTATAGCAGCACGATTCTCTATAGAAGACGTTCATCAGGGGATAAGAGTTAAGCTGCCTGTTTTTCAGAGCATACTTGAAAAATATTCTTTTTCTCCTGAAGAAGTTTGCTACATAGGTGATGATGTAAATGATTTGGAAGTTTTGAAGTTTGTCAAAACAGCAATCACCGTACCTGATGCGAATTTTAAAGTTAAGGAAATAGAAAATATTATTGTTTCAAACTTTTGCGGCGGGCATGGCGCCTTCCGTGAAGTGGTTGATTCTCTGATTTATTAAGGAGAGATTAAATATGTTCAAAAATAATCTTGAAGCTCTTGAAATAAAAAACAAAGCTCTTGCAGATAAAATAGCCGGAATAAAACCAGATGCCCTTAAAGATATATCAGCTGCTAGGGCAGAGAACGGCGATTATATATTAATTTATAAAAATATTCCGCTGCATGATGCAAAAGACCCGATAAGAGAAGCGAAGTCTATATGGTTCAGAAATATAAAACAGGAACTTAAGAATAATGATATTCAGGTTGTTTTTGGTTTAGGGCTCGGATATTTATTCAAAAGAGCATATGTCAGTGCAAAGTCAAAAGTTTTTCTGTTTGAACCGTCATTGGAAATAATTCGTTTTGTTCTCGAGTATGTTGATTTTTCAAAAGAAATTATTGATGACAGGGTGTTTATATTCAACGAGCCTGATGATTTGCTCAAACAGCTGAGGTCTGATTTTTTGGTCGGTGATAACATCGAGTTTATCTATTTGCCGTCGTACGCTGTTTTGTTCAAGGATGTTTTGGTCAAACTATCAACAGAAATTTTTGATGTAATAAAAAATAAAACTGTTGATATGAATACTTTGAGCGTTCACAAAACTTCCACTGCGGTAAAAAATATTCTCCATCATATGAACAACTTTGGAAAAATCAGAGCGGTTGACTCTCTCAAAGGCTCATTTGAAGGTAAAACAGCTTTAATTGCAGCAGCCGGTCCTTCTTTGAAGGATGATATAGCCGAAATAAAAGCTTCAAGAGATAAGTTTGTTCTGTTTGCTGTTTCATCGGCGCTTGCTTATTTGATTGATGAGGATATAATTCCTGATTTTGTCGTTGCTTCTGATATAAATGCAGTTACTTCACGGTATAAAGATGTTGATGATAAAAAACTTGAAAATATATCTCTTATTTTTGAGGGAAGGGCTCAAGGATATTTGAGTGACAGTCCTTTTAAGCATAAAATTTGTTATTTCTCAAATACTGATAAGATAGCAGATGCTCTTGTGAATAATTATTCAGGCGGAATCAAAACTCATGAATCATCGTTATCTGTTAGCATATTGGCTTTTTATGCAGCCAGAATTCTCGGTTTTACAAACATAATTTACAGCGGTCTTGACCTTGCTATGACTGATAATACCGCTTATGCAAAGAGTGCTTTTTCGGAAATCGTTTCGAAAGATAAACTTATTTCTGACTATAACGGTATAAAGGTAGAAAAGAATCTGATTCCTGTTTTATCGGCTGATGGTAAAGAAATTTTGACAAGAGAAGATTATCTCCTGTTCATAAAACAATTTGAAGAGATATTATCAAACGGTGAAAAAATTGTATCAACTGCAAAAAAAGGTGCTCTTATCAGAGGTATGACTTATGAAACAATCGAAGAAGCCCTCGGTAGTTTGCATGAAAAAATACCATTTGTTGATGAAGTGTTGAATAAGTCATTTGTTTCTTCAAAAAAAGAATGGGAGGCATTTTCAAATAAAGCCTATGAATATCTTGATTCACAGAAAGAAATTCTTGATTTGCTTTATCAAAAGACAGTCTATGTGTATGAAAAAACAAAAGAACTCAAAGATTTTTCGGAAGATGAGAATTTTGATTTGAACTTTTTGCAGGCTAAATATGACGATGAGAAAGACGATTTGTCTTATTTGCGTACAAATATTATGAATAATGTTTTTTTAGCGTCATATATGCAGGTTGATTTGCTCAACTATGTTCAGGGATATCAAAAAGAACATTTACAGAATATTGATATATTCAGAAAAAATATCTCCTTAGAGTTGGAATTATGTGCTAAAATTATGGATAAATACGAGGATTTGAAATCTTCTATGGAGTGTGTGTTAATCAATCACTATGAAAAAACTTCTTAAGGATATAAGAGAAAAAATAAATAATATAAATAAATTTATTGAAGAATATACTACGCTCGGTAAATCACTGTCTCTGCCTGCTAAGGCTTATATGAACTGGGGAATTTACCTTGCAAAATTAGGCGACCTTGATAGAGCAATCGAAAAATTTGAAATATCAAATCAGATGTCATCAAAAACTTCTGATGTTGTTGCAAATCTCGGGATTGCTTTTGCAAAAAAAGGAATGTATGAAGAAGCTATTTTGAAGTTCAAAGAATCTATCAGGATGGACTCAAGATATGTCAAAGGATATACCCTTCTCGCTGCTGCTCTTGCAGAGCAGGGAAGAGATGAAGAGGCATGGCAGTATTATGAAAGTGCAACAAAGCTTGCAAAACATAATTACGAAACATATATAAGCTGGGGTATTTCTCTTGCAAAACGATGCAGAAGGGAGGAAGCTGAAGATAAATTCAGAACGGCTTATTTAATAAATTCTTCCTGCGCTCAGGCTGTTTTTCTATGGGGGGTAGTCTGCTCTGAACTGCATAGGTATGATGAAGCTATTGAAAAATTTGATGCAACTTTGAGTTTGGAACCTGAAAATTATGAAGCTTTTTATTATAAGGCTTTATCGCTTTTAAAAATGAATAAATTCAAAGAAGCGGAGGAAAATGCAAAACAAAGCATAAACCTCCATCCTCAGAAAATTGAAACTTATATTATTCTTGCAAAATCATATGTAGGTATGGGCGAAACAGAAAAAGCTTTAAGCTGCTTTGAAACGGCAGAAAAAGTGGAAACTGATAATCTCGCTCTGTATTTATCCTGGGCTGAGTGTCTGTATAACGCAGGCATGTATGTTGATTCGATTGATAAATTGAAAATTGCAGAAAAACTTTCGCCTGATGATGTGACTATGGAGTATTATATGGCTCTTGCACTATCTAAATCGGGGAATGTCTTTGATGCAATAAACTATATGAAGAAAGCGCTGAAAAAACATCCTAAAGATTTAACGATGATTTCTGATTTGGGAAAATTGTTTTTGCAGAGCAAAGACTATGACAAAGCCATAAGATGTTTTGATGCTGTTCGCAAAAAAAGCCGTACGAGTACACATGTTTTTTACAACTATGCGACAGCATACAGGTTGAAAGGAAATCTTGATAAAGCTCTTGAGTATTATAACAAAATGATCGATTACAATCCCGAGCATGTTCAATCTTATGTAGATGCTTCGATGATTTATTCTTATATGGGGAATAATAAAGAAGCTATCAGGAAAATGAGAAAAGCCTATCAGCTGAATAAAGAAGACCTTTCGGTTGTTCTCGATTATGCAAAAACACTTATGAGAGCAGGTGAATTTGTTGACGGTATTGAAAAATTAGATTATATCCTTTCGAAAGATCCTGATTTTATTCCGGCAAATTTATGCAAAGCGGAATCGCTTGTCGAACTCGGCAAATATAACGAGGCTGATGAAGTTTTGAAAAATCTTCAGAGCAAATATCCCGAATCACGTGATATTATTCTCTTTTCTGCCGTAGTCCTGATTGAAATAGGTGACAGACTCAAGGATGTTTCTTTTTATACAAGAGCGATAGATAATCTTGAATTTTTGCTTAAATATGAACCTGATAATATTGATTATTTTTCAAATATTGCATATGCCAGAGCAAGACTTGGCGATATGGAATATTTTGAGTCAACTTTTCGCAGATTGCTCGAAGAAAATCCCGAAAAAAAAGAAATTATTCATAAATATTTAAAATTAGCACTTGAAAAACTTGACATTCCTGATAGATTTGATACTTTTATATAAGTAAATAAGTATGAGGTTAATAGGCAGAAAAAATGAGTATAGTTGTTCAAAAATTCGGAGGAACCTCCGTTGCGGATTCGGAGAAAATTAAGAATGTCGCACAGGCTGTTATTAAAGAATATAACAACGGCAATCAGGTTGTCGTTGTCGTATCTGCAATGGGACATACAACTGATTATCTCGTAGATTTGGCATCTCAAATTTCGAAGGCTCCCTCTTCCCGTGAGATGGATATGCTGCTTGCTACAGGTGAGCAGGTTTCAATAGCTCTTTTGACAATGGCCTTGCATGAAGCAGGTTATAAAGCAATCAGTATGAATGCTTCTCAGGTAGGAATTATTACTGAGAATGTTCATTCAAAGGCAAGAATTATCAAAATAGAAACAGAAAAACTCAAAAAGAATTTGGATAATGGTATGATAGTAGTAGTAGCAGGTTTTCAGGGTGTAACTCCTGAAGGAGAAATTACTACTCTCGGCCGCGGCGGTTCTGATACATCTGCAGTTGCCCTTGCTGCTGCATTGAATGCAACACGCTGTGATATTTATACCGATGTTGATGCCGTATACACTGCAGATCCTCGTATTGTACCAAGAGCTTCAAGATTGGATGTTATTTCTTATGAAGAAATGCTTGAACTTGCAAGAGTCGGTGCAAATGTTCTTCATCCTCGTTCAGTTGAAACTGCAAAACAGTTTAATGTTCCGATGAGGGTGAGAAGCAGTTTTAAACATGATGATGAAGGAACTTTGATTATAGGAGTAAATGATATGGAAATATACAGACCGGTAAGCGGCGTAGCTGCTGATTTATCTCAGGTTAAGATTGCAATTTTGAATGTGCCTGATGAACCCGGATTTGCTGCAAAAATCTTCGGACAGCTTGCAAAACACAACATTAGTGTTGATATGATTATTCAATCTTACGGAGAGAAAACACTCAAAAGAGATATATCATTTACCGTTGATGATTCTGATTATGTAAAAGCCGTATCAATCCTTGATGAAATCAGAAAAGAAGTCGGCTTTGGCGAAGTTATTATTGACAAAAACATTGCAAAAGTCAGCATTGTCGGTGCAGGTATGATAGACAGACCGGGTATTGCCGCTGATATGTTTGAAGCTATTGCTGATGAGGGAATCAACCTCAAGATGATTTCTACAAGCGAAATCAAAATCAGCTGCGTAATTGATAAGAGTTATGCAAAAGAGGCTGTTCAGGCTCTTCACAAAAAATTTGAGCTTGAAGCAGAAGACATCGCTGTTGTTAACGGCTAATAAAATTTTATATATCGATACCAGAAAAGATCCCTCGAAAAGAGGGGTCTTTTTATGAACAACTGTTTGTGCGCTCTGATGCTTTCTTGAGTGCATTTTCGTAGTCGTAGACTATGTCTTTTTTTGTTATGAATTTTGAGAGCCCGAGTTTCAAAAGATTAACAGCTAAAGACCTGTTATTCAAAATCAGTATAACTTCTGCTTTTACATCATGAAGTCTTGATATTATATCTTCAAGGGCAAAAATAGCTGAAACGTCCATTGTTTTGATATTTTTGCAGTCAACAATAAGACATTCAACACCAAGCAGCTCTTCTGCTTTTGCAATAATGTGGGAGGCAGAGCCAAAGAAGAAAATACCGTCTATATGCAGAATTTTTATTTTGTCCTGACATTCTTCCTGTTCAAAGTGCTCGACATCTTTTATATCTATATTCATCTGAGAGGCTACTTTAGCGGCAAATAACAGTGAGGCAAGAATTATTCCTACCCCGACTGCAAGAATCAGATCGTAGAAGACAGTAATAAAAAATACGATACACATAACAAGCAAATCATATTTGGGCATGTATTTTATGAGCTTTAGGAATTTGTAGTCTATGATGTCAAATCCTACCTTAATCAAAATTCCTGATAATACAGCCAGCGGTATTTTTGATGCAAACGGTGCGAGGAATATTATAACCGATATTAAAAGTATAGAGTGGACAACGCCTGATACTCTCGTTGTGCCTCCTGATTTAATATTTATAACGGTTCTCATTGTTGCTCCTGCACCGGGCAATCCGCCGAAACATCCGGAAATAAGATTTCCAATGCCCTGTCCTATAAGCTCTTTGTTTGAGTTATGTTTTGTTTTTGTAATCGAATCGGCAACAAGCGATGTAAGAAGAGAATCGACAGAACCGAGCAAAGCAAGCGTGAATGCTGTTGGTATTAGAGCAAAAAGCGTTTCAATAGGTATTTTCCCGAGTTGAAACTCAGGAAATGATGAAGGAATTTCGCCGATTGTCTTCACATCAAATTCAAAAATAATTCCGATAATGCTGATAAATATCAAAGCAAGAAGTGCTGGAGGTACTTTCTGTGCTATTTTCTTTGGAGTGAAAAATACCGTCAAAATGGTTAAAATTCCTAATATTACGCTTTGAATATCCAGATTATGATAAGATTTTACGAAGTCTTTAAAAGCAAGAACAGGCGTCCCATGCGACTCAAGACCAAGCAGAGGACCTGTCTGCAAAATGATTATAATCATGCCTATCCCGCTCATAAAACCTGATATAACAGGATATGGCACATAGTTGATGAGTTTGCCTATTTTACTTATTCCAAGCAAAATTTGAAACAAACCGCCTAAAAATATAGTCCAGAATATTAACCTGAAATTCCCCGGGTGTGTTGCAACAATTGATGCCACAACAACAGTCATTGGTCCTGTGGGTCCTGAAATTTGAGTTTGTGTGCCTCCGAAAATTGTTGCAAACAACCCGACAATGATTGCCCCGTATAAACCTGCCGTTGCACCTAAACCGCTTGCTTCACCGAAAGCAAGAGCAAGAGGAAGAGCAATTACGCCTGCGGTTATTCCTCCGAATATGTTTCCTCTCAGGCTTTTTGTCTGTTCTTTTTTCATAATACCTCTCAGATTGGCTGATAGTGTTAATTATAGCCTAAATCTGATATTTATGCATTTTAGTAAAGAAAATGATTTTGCGCAGTTAACACACACAATTTTTCAAAAGTATCTCTGTATTCTTGTTTTATTTCATCGGGAATATTTGTTTGGTCATAAACTTTTCTCAGATTATTCCATTTTTTCAGCTGCTTTTTAGGGGTGGCTTTCATATTTGCAAAAATGTTTAATCCTTCTTCTAGGCATTCTATTGATGAGTTCATATTATCAATTTTATCAAAAGCCGAAATAGCTTGTGCATCGATTGAGGCATGTTGTATGTGCTTCAGATAAGAAATCTGCTTTTCTTCCCAGCTTACATTCTTTTTTGAATGGGAAACTTCTTGAACAAGACGGGACACTCTTGAACCGAATTTTTCTTCAAGCTCTTTGTAAGTTGTATCCGTATCTTCAACGGTATCATGCAATATGCCTGCAATAACCGTATCTTTTCCGAATCCTGCCTTTTGAAGTTTTTCTCCTACATTTATGCAGTGTGTGACATAAGGTATTTTTTTTGTCGGGTGTTTTCTATATTTCCCGTCATGTTTTTGTATTGCAAAAATTACAGCGTCTCTTATTTCAGGGTCAGAAAAAAGAGAACGTTTTGAGGGGATGAACAAATCTCTCTCAGGTGATTTTAGCAAGCTGATAGTAGGAGAGATATAACTCTTTCTTTCTTGAGTAGTTGTTATCCCTCTAAATGAGAGAAAATTATTTGCCATATTAATTTTGTTTATTACTGCCATATTCAGTGATACCTGATTTTCAAGAATCTCTAAGATGATTATATAAAAAAAGAACATAAATATAAATTGATATTTCTTTTTGTGTTTATTATTTAAGAGTTGTAAATATTTTTGCCACCTCTATCAAAAAATAATCTTCATGGACTTAAACCATCTGATTGGACAAAAAAGAGTGGTTAATGATGATTATTGAGGCAATAAATTTAAACGGGATTTCCGCAAAAAAATCTCAAAAAAAGTTTGATTCAAAAAAATCTGCTCATGCAGATTTAACAAATAATTATAATTATTTGCAAAATTCAAAACAAAAAGTTGATGCGCTATCAGCATCAAACTACTTTGATATAAATTTCAAAGGAAGAGAAGAAAATAAACGTTTTTCTGAAATGAAAAAAGATTTTGCTCCAAAAACCGAGAAAATTCTTGTATATGCTACTCGTATTGCAAAAAGGTTAAACTCTCCTGTTGTTACTCAAGAGCATATGTATCTGGCGATTTTGCTTGATTTGGACAAATATATTGACGAGTTGAACAACGGTGCAAAATATGAGGAAACTCTCTCAAATGTCGGATCAGTTCCTGTTTTGGAAGAATACATCGCTCCGGCGTACTTCAAAGAAAAAGAAGGAAGAGCAAAAATACAACCTGTAATAAAAGATGAAATCAACAATGTCAAAAAATCTATAACACAACAAGCTCAAAATAATCCAAGAGTCAGAAGATTTGGCACTCCGCCACTGTCGCCTTCTTTGATAAATGATATTTATTTCTTAAACAAAAAACTTGATGCAACTACTCCATCTCAATCTTCTATCTCACTGATTGATGATTCTGTTCTTCTTGCCTCTCTTCTGTCTTCTGAAAGCAAGTCTACCCGTTCAAAGACGCTTTCTTTTGTGAACAGACTGCAAGAGGCTGCGATGATTGATGAAGCTCCGCAAAAAGAGAAGATACATCTTCATTTTTATGACGAAAAAGCTGATAACCTGTGGAAAAATTTTGATCTCGGACGCAATATGTTTGTTCTGTTTGATAAAGATAACGAAAACGCTCCGAAATATCTTCTTCGCAGCTTTGCAAACCTCATAAACAAACCCGGGCAAACATACAAAAATTTGAATAAAGATAATGTTGATATAACGTTCTTCAATGATAAAGCTACTTTTGAACTCATAACAAAAAAATATGAGGATGCCAAAAAAGATAAAGATAAAAAACATATTTTTGTTCTTGATTGGGCGACGGCAGGGTCTTCTTCATCGAGATTGAGAGGAATGGAAGGACAGATAATCTTTACTCTTGAAGATTTGAAACTGATTCAAAATAAAGATAAAGAATCAAATGTTCAGTTTCTGATTCTCTCAAACAAAGATTTTTATTACGGAACAAACCAGAATGCTCTCATAAAAAGTTCCGTAGATGACTATGGAGAACTATCGCTTCCTATTATGAATGCGGAAGATACCAAAAAAGTGCTGATAGAAAGTCCTGAGTTTATTGACAAAGCAGTGAAGAAAAAAGTTTCTGAGGATGCAATCAACTTTGCGGTTGAGGTATCAAGTGCGGATGACGGAATATATCCTGAGAAAACTTTGAAACTGCTGAAAAATGTTGCGTCATATTTCGTTGAAAAAGATGAAATAACTTCTGAAGATATTGCGACATATATCGATGAAACAAAACATCTCTCAAAAACAACGGACTCTGATGAACCGTTCAAAGTTGTTTTTAATACCGGAAAAACGCTTGATGATATTGTTGGTTCTCCTATGACAAAAGCTGAGGCAGAAAGTATAGTAAATCAGATTAAAAATCAGCGAATCGGAACAAAGGGAATGACTTTCTTCCTTGATACAGGTTCTTCTTATGGCGGTGGAAGACGCCATACTGCCGAAGCCATAGCAGGAGAAGCCGGTATTCCTATGATAACAATTAATGCCCGTGATTTTGCAATGAAAGATATTGATGCTATGTCACAAAATGCAGGACTCTCTGAAATAAAAATCAGAAAGATTATTAACAGTGCAAGAACACAGGCAGAGGCAAATCCGAATAAATCAGCAATGATTTTTATCGAGCATTTCGATAACTTCGGGTCAAATCCTCTTTATGGTATTTCATCAATTTATGAACAAAAAGCCTTCTCTCAGCTTTTGGAAGAAATGGAAAATATCAGAAAAAATGAAGACCTGAATATTGTTGTCGTCGGCTCTACAGATATGCCTGAACTTCTTGATGAAAACATTATGAAACCGCATAAATTTCTCGATCAGGTAATAATATATTCTCCTCGTGATGTCAAAGACAGAGAAGATCTTATAAAATATTATGCAGAGAAAAATAATTTCAAAATAGCAGGTGATACAGAGGAAGAAAAAAATTCTATAATAAAATCAGCAGCCGAAACAACAAGCGGTTTTACTGTTGTTGATATTTTATATATGCTTGATAAAGCAGATATAATCGCCAAAGAGCGAGACCATGACGCTATTGATAAATCTGATTTTACGGAAGCTTTCTTGCAGACAACATCAGGCAGGGTTTCTTCAGTTAAGGATTCTGCTCACAGGAAAGAACTAGTGACAAAACATGAAGGCGGCCATGCTCTGACGTTGCAGTTTATGTATGATCTTGCAAAAGAGCAGGAAAGACCATGGCATGTTCCTGATAAAGTGAACTTTATCACACTTGACCCAAGAGGCGACTACGGCGGAGCTATGTATAGTAAAAATTCTGAGAATGATGAATACAGCTTCGAAAAAATATTCAGCGATTTAATTTGTACCTTTGGCGGTCATTCTGCAGAAAAACGATTTTTCAATATGGACGGAAGCTGGGGAATTACAGGTGATATGCAGAGTGCAACAAATACTGCAAAAATGGCCGTTCAATATATGGGATTAGGACCCAATACAGGGAGAATATCCATCTATCCTTCAAGAAACGGGACTCTTGATATATCAGAGAAGATGAGAGATAAAATTGACTCTGATGTTGATGTTTTGTTGAAGAATGCAAATACTATTTCCGATATGATTGTAAATACTTATGACGGATTTCTTGAAGAATTCGGACAGAAATACAAAGATAGAGTAGGAACCGGCGATTGCATAATTACTTCCGATGAATTCCAGAAAGAACTCTACGATTGGGTAGAAAAACAGCCTGAGTCAAAGAAAAAAGAAATAGAAAAACTAAAACAAGATGTTTTGATGGTCATTGATAAAACCAAAAAAGGTATCGTGATTGATAAAGATACCATCAGAGAAGAAAAGAAACACTACGCCCAAAATGAACATCCTCCGGTAAAAGGCGGTCTTCCTCCAGTTGATGAATAAAAATATAAAAAAATATAAATTTTTTAAACAAACTGGCAATTTTTTATGCCAGTTTGTTTTTATATAAATATAAGGGTTATAGTGAAAGGTTAACTTCAAGGTTATGAGCAACGGAGTGAAAAATACGAGGTATGCTCAGGCAATAAACGTCAATCCTATGTCGTTATATACGCCTGACAGTATATTCAGAGCAAATCTTATGACGCCTGTTTATGGTGATATGTATATTCCATCACGTCCTCTTGATAATCGGACGCTTGATAAATACGAAACACCGGATCCATCATCTCCTATGTGGACCACAAACAAACAGATAGGACTTGCAGCAGGTGTTGCTTACGGCATTATTGGTGTTTTAACCCGAGGCAAAAGTATCAAAGCAACAGGCAAATTACTTATGAATATAGGCAACAAAATATTCGGAGGTATTAACAGATTTAGAACCTCGATAGCGAACTATATTATAGACAATAATTATTATAGACGTTAATTTTTCGTCAAAAACCACAGCGTTTTTTTATAAATAAAAAAATAAAAACTGAAGAAAAGCTCTTCAGTTTTTATTTTATGAAACAGTGTTTGTTATTTTTCTTTTATATGCAGCTCGATAGTCATCGGATTGTGAGAAGATATTTGTTTTGCGAATGCTGTTGAGAACATATCGAGCGTTTTGGGATTATAAGGATATAAAACTTCATCTGGTTTTACAAAAAACCAGTCAAGTTTGTATTCATCGTAGCCTATCAACGCTTTTTTTGAATAAGTCGGAACAAATCCTTTCAAACCTCTTTCGTTTGTTGTTCCGAGATAATTATCATAACTTGCACTATCTCCGATAGTACGTTCACGTTTGAATTCAAAAATTTCTTTATCGTCAAATCTGAAATCCTGAAACAAATCAAATGTGGCTTTTTCTTTGTTGTTTGCAAAAATCGGTACACTCGGGCTTGTCGGGTCGTTTTTAACTCTTGATGAGTTGAATACGCCTGTTGCTGAAGAGATTATGCTTCCGTTTTGTACAAATTTTGCTGATATATTTTTAATCATATTCTGCCCGTCAAAATTTTTTCTGAAAAATCTCTTCGGGTCATTAGGAGAAGTATCCTGATTGTTTGTGTTGAGATTTGCGCCGATTACGACAGGATTTGAAATGTCTTTAATTCTTGAAAGGAAGTATTGTACCTGAATGGCTCTGTTTTTTGGTTTTGTTCTGTCTTCTGTTTCGATTGCTATCAAGGTTGTTTTTACATCGCCCGGAAGGGTCGTATCTGCCAGCAGAGCAATTCTTCCCCCTATTTTAACATCCGTAGGTTCTGGTTTGACAGGGAGATTTTTCTCCTTCATTGACGCCATATCTTTTGCGTATTCTTTTTCATCATCATACCAGTTGTAAGTATCAGGCAGTCTGATAATTCTAACATTAGAGAGGGGGTATTTTGAGAGGATTGCATGACCTGATAGACCTCTGTATTGGGATTTGTTTATCTCTTTGTTATATTTTCCTTCATAATCAGGCTGAACGCCGAGAGTGTAAGGGTCTGTTCCTATAAAATCCACACCGAATGCGTAGTTATACCCGAGAGCATGAGCAAGTTCATATGCAACATTTTTGTATCCGCTCTCTGGACGCCCCCAATCGACATCAGTTAGAAATATGATATCAGGTCTTTGCAAACTTTTTATTTGAGTTTGCAGTGCAATTTTTTTCTCTCTGTCCTTCAGAATTTTTTCGTCTGCAAGAGAGATAACTTTATCCCCGTTTAAAAATAATGCCGATACTTGATGAATCTGCGCTCCTCCTTCGAGGTTCCAGTTTACAACCTTCATTGTATGAGGAAGAACATCTTCAGAACCAAAGGAGTTATCAACAACAGGGGTATTCAAGATAGTATCTATCTTATTTTGAATTTCGGCAGTTGTATTTTTTGATTTTGATAAACTTACATATTCATCAAAAGATAGTGTTGGCAGCGCAAACGCTGATGAGGCAGCAAGAAAAAACATTCCTGCTGTGAGTATAGCTGATAAGATTTTTTTATTCATAAAAATACACCTCTTTAATATCTCTTTCATACATTGAATAATTCTGTTACTTCAAATTTGTTTGAGTCAATAAGCCCTTTATCCGTGATTTTAAGCTCCGGTATTACTGACAGTGATAAAAAAGCCATACTCATAAACGGATCATTGATTGTGCAACCGATTTCTTTTGCCGCTATATTAAGCTCATTGACTTTTTTAATAACTTCTTCAAGCGGTCTATCAGACATAAGTCCTGCTATCGGAAGAGGCAGATGAGCAAGAGTTTGTCCGTTATTGACAACGATTTTTCCGCCCTGAGATTTTACGAGCTCTTTTGCTGCGTAGTACATATCTTCGTCATTTGTTCCTATTACAATCATATTGTGTGAATCATGCGCAACGGTTGATGCAATAGCCCCGCATGTCAGACCAAAGCCTTTTACAAAGCCGAGTCCTATGTTGCCGCTTGCTCTGTGTCGTTCTATGACTGCTATTTTTAGGACATCATCAGCGATATTTGATTGAGCGAGGTTGTTATCATCTATTTTTATTCGTTCGACAGACATCTTGGTAATAAGCTGATTCGGCAGTACGTTTATTGTTTTCACAGAATTTGATTTTGCTTTAATCTCAAATGCGTTTTTATCAAGATTTACGTTTACAGACCCTCTGACTGATGGAATATGGACATAATCAAGATTTTGAATTAACTTGCCGTCTTTAGCGACAAGCATTCCTTCTTTGAAAACCATGGAAGGTTTGAAGTCTTTAAGATTTGGCAAAACTACCATATCAGCTTTATACCCCGGGGCAATCGCTCCGAGATTTGCTATTTTGAAATATTCTGCCGTGTTGATTGTTGCCATCTGTATTGCGCTGATTGGATCCACTCCTGCTTCTACAGAGTGTTTTATCATACTGTTTATATGTTCAAACAGGTCGTTAGGATGTCTGTCATCAGTTACAAACAGGCATTTTCTTGTGTTTCTGTCTTTTAAAACAGGTATCAATGCATCTAAGTCTTTTGCAACAGTTCCTTCTCTGACCATAAGATACATTCCGAGGCGCATTTTTTCCATTGCTTCTTTAGGGGTTGTGCATTCATGGTCAGAAGTTACGCCTGCGCCGACATAGGCGCAAAGATTTTTTCCGCTTAATCCCGGTGCATGTCCGTCAATTCTTTTCCCTTTTTCAAGACCGAGTTTGATTTTGCTCAAAACACTGTTATCACAACTAACAACCCCTGGGAAATTCATCATCTCGGCAATTCCTAAAACCCAGGGACGGTCAATCAACAGGGCTAAATCATAGCTGTTTAAATCAACTCCTGAGGTTTCTAAATCTGTCGCAGGAACACATGATGGCAGCATCATATAAACATCAAGAGGCAAATCATAGGTGGATTCTCTCATAAAACTAATACCCTGCAGCCCTAAGACATTTGATATTTCATGCGGGTCAGCAATTACCGTTGTTGTTCCTGATGGAAGGACTGCTCTTGTGAATTCTGTCGGCAGCAGCATTGAACTCTCAAGGTGAACATGACCGTCGATAAATGATGGAGAGAGGTACGCTCCGTTGATATCAATTTCTTCCTTGCCGTGATAATTTTCGCCTATACCTGCAATTCTGCCGTTCACGACAGCAACATCGCCCTGATAAACTTCTTCAGAGAAAACATTTATTATATTTGCATTTTTTATAACCAAATCGGCAGGAGTTTCTCCTGTTGCGACTTTTATTGTTGTATCGAGATTCATATATTACACTCTATAATACTGATAATTTCATATTATATCATATGAGCGTCAAATATTTTGAGATACTATTAAAAGTTCGTTATTCCGAGGGCTTTAGCTCGAAGAATCCTTTTTTATTTAGATACTCCGCTAACGCTCAGTATGACGTTGTTTTGGAAATTTGGGGCGAAATTTGCTATATAAATTCCAAACATTTTTTATATGTAAATAATCGGTGGTCTGGTATAATAACATTAATATTTTTGAGGTTTTTCAATATGATTTCAAACTTTTTCAGGCTTAAAGATCTTGGGACTGACATCAAAACAGAACTTGTAGGGGGATTTACCTCTTTTATTACGATGGCTTATATGCTTATTATAAATTCCAAAATTCTTGAAATGGCAGGGATGCCTTTTGAGGCGTCTATGGCTGCCGTAATCTACACTACATTCATCGGGTGTATGATTATGGGGTTATATGCAAACAGACCCTTTGCTGTTGCTCCTCTCGTCGGAGAGTGTGCTTTTTTTGCATACACTGTTGTTGTGTTGATGGGTTTTAGCTGGCAGGTTGTCTTGGGTGCTGTTTTTTTGAGCGGGGTTGTATTTTTTTTGCTTACTGCTTTGAACATTCGTCCCTGGCTTGTGAACTCTATGCCTGAGAGTTTGAAAATGTCTTTCGGGGCAGGGCTCGGAATTTTTCTTGCACTGCTAGGGCTTTTGAAATCAGGTATTGTTGAGACAGGAAACGCTGAAATCCCCGTACATATCGGAAACTGGCAGGAACCAAAAGTTATGCTTGCCGTATTCGGAGTGGTGTTGATAGTTGTGCTGCTTGCAAAAAAAGTGAAGGCTGCTCTGCTTTTAGGGATAATTGTTTTGACGATTATTTCTTTTCTCTTCGGGCTTAGCGATGTGCCGTCTTCTTTGATGTCTGCTCCTCCTGATATAAGACCGGTCCTCGGGCAGCTTGATATTCTCGGGGCTATTGATTTGAAGTTTCTGCCCGTGTTGTTTGTAATTTTTGTTGTTTTTTATGTTGATACAATGGGAACTTTGATAGGTGTGTCTTATAAAGCGGGATTTCTTGATGAAAAGGGAAATCTTCCAGAGATTAAGAAACCTATGTTTGCCGATTCTTTGACTACCGTTTTTGCGTCGCTTTTGGGAACTACGACAAGCGGGGTGTTTTTGGAGTCTGCTACAGGCGTTCAAACTGGTGCCCGTTCAGGTTTAAGCACAGTGTTTGTCGGAGTTTTATTTTTACTCGGTTTGTTTTTTGCTCCTTTATTCACTTCAATTCCTCCTGAGGCGTATGCTCCTGCACTGATTGTTGTCGGGCTTCTAATGATAAGCGGTATCTCACGTGTTGATTTTTCTGACCCGACAGAATATATTCCATCATGTCTTGCTATTGTGTTGATGGTGTTTACATACAACGCAGGTATCGGTATGGCGGCAGGGTTTATTGCATATCCTTTGATGAAGTTATTCTCAGGACAGAGAGAAAAAACAAATCCGGCAAACTGGATTTTGTGTGTTATATCAATAATATTTTTTGTATTATATCCTTACTAATGAGAGTTTCATAAGATGAAAAACAAAAAGAAGACAATAGAACTTTTAGCTCCGGCAAAGGATAAAAAGACAGCTTTTGCAGCAATTGACTGCGGGGCTGATGCTGTTTATATCGGTTCTCCAAAGTTCGGGGCAAGGGTAAACGCTTCAAATTCTCTTGATGATATAAAAGATGTTGTTGAATACGCTCACAAGTTCAGAGTAAAAGTTTATGTGACAATCAACACCATTATGTCTGATGATGAGTTGCGTGAGGCAGTAGAGTTGATTTATCAGCTCTATGATATCGGGGTTGATGCGCTTATTGTTCAGGATATGGGACTGCTTGAGTGCAAGCTTCCTCCAATCAAACTGTTTGCAAGCACGCAGTGCCATAACTCGACTCTTGAAAAGGTGAAATTTCTTGAGAAAACAGGTTTTTCTCGTGTTATTCTTGCAAGAGAGCTGTCTTTAGATGAGATAAGAAAAATTGCAGATAATACTGATGTTGAGATAGAAACTTTTATCCATGGTGCTTTGTGCGTGTCATACAGCGGGCAGTGTTATATGAGTTATGCAATAGGCGGCAGAAGTGCAAACAGAGGCGAGTGTGCGCAGCCTTGCAGAAAAAAATATTCTCTTGTCGATTCTGATGGCGTTGTTGTTGCAAAGGATAAGCATCTTTTATGTTTGAGGGATTTGAATTTTTCCTCTGATATAAAAGATTTAATAGACGCAGGCGTTAGCTCCTTTAAGATAGAGGGGCGGTTGAAGGATGAAGATTATATAAAAAATGTTGTAAGTTTTTATCGAAAGAAAATTGATGACGCTATAGAAAACACTGAATATGAAAGAAGTTCATCAGGGTATAGCGTTCTCGGATTTGAACCTGATGTAAACAAAACTTTTAACCGCGGATATTGCGAGTATTTTTTGCATGGCAGAAATAAAAACATTATTTCTTTTGACTCTCCAAAGTCAAGAGGGGAATATACAGGAAGGGTGAAAGAGGTTTTTGAAAAATATTTTCTCTTTGATGGGAGTGAGTTGAACAATGCTGACGGGATATGTTTTTTTGATGAGAGAGGCGAGCTTGTAGGAACAAGTGTCAACAAAGCAGAGGGAAACAAAATTTTTCCGCAGTCAATGAACGGGATAAGAAAGGGAGTTGAGGTATTCAGAAATTATAATCATAAGTTTTCAAAGATGTTAGAAAGCGTAAAAGTAGAGAGAAAGATAGAGGCGTCTGTTTGTTTTGTTGAGAAGGAGCAATGCTATGAACTTTCGGCTGTTGATGAAGATGGCGTGAGAGTTGTTGTTGAGGCGGGCAAGAATTATGATAAGGCGAAAAATCAAGAGCTTGCCAGGAATAATATAATCAAGTGCCTCAAAAAGGCGGGCGATAGCTGCTTTGATATCAAAGAGGCAAGAGTTGAGGTTGATGTTTATCCTTTTATTCCTCTATCAGAGTTGAATGAGCTGAGACGAAGGCTGCTTGCAAAACTCGAAGAAAAGAGGATTGCCTCCTATGAAGTTGAAAAATCAGGAGGTATATTTATCAGTCCTTATTTTGAGAGAGAGTTGTTTTATGATGTGAATATTATGAATGAAAAGGCAAAAGAGTTTTATGAGAAAAGGGGCGGGATATGCAGAGAGTATGCCATTGAGAAAACAGGTAATGTTAGCGGAAAAATTTTGATGACAACGAAGCATTGTTTGAAGTTTTCTCTCGGGTTGTGCTCAAAGGAAGGTAAAAAACACAGATATCGGGAGCCGTTTTTCCTTGTTGATTCTCATGGTAAGAAATATAAACTGCTTTTTGAGTGTAAAGGTTGTTGTATGAAAATACAAAATTGCTAGACTATTCGTTCTATAGGCTGTATTATAATCGATGTGAGTTGTGAGAGGGAACGATTTTTATGAAGACTATATCTGTTGTAATACATACATATAATTCAGAAAAATATCTCGAGAGATGTCTTGAGTCCGTGAAAGATGCTGATGAAATAATTATCTGTGATATGCACAGCACTGATAGAACAATTGAGATTGCAGAGAAATTCAAATGCAAAATTGTATATCATGAGAATGTCGGATATGCAGAGCCTGCCAGAAATTTTGCAAACTCTCAGGTGACATCAGATTATTTTTTGATTCTTGATTCTGATGAGTACGCTTCAAGCGGTTTGTTAAAATATCTGAGAGCTTACATTGAACGGAATAATCCGGCAGAAGGTGTTAGAATACCTTATAAAAACGAGCTTCTCGGAAAAGTTTTGCACTCTTATTCAAAGAGAGGCATTTTGAGATTTTTCAAAAAAGGGTGTGTGAGTTATCAGGCTCATGTCCATGGAGCCCCCGAGGTAAACGGCAGAGAAGAGTATATTCCAAATGAGCATGGGGAAGTGTTCATCACTCATACTATGGTTGATGAGCTGAATCCTTTTATTATCAAGTGGAATTATTATACAACGCTTGAGCTTGAAAAATTGACAGCGAGAAACAAGCATTTTTCGATGACATTTCTTGTGACCCGTTCCGTTCTTGAATTCATCAAGATGTATTTTATCAAACAGGGGTTCAGGGATGGTGTCCACGGGTTCATCTTTGCCATCATAGCTGCGCACTACAAGTTTATGGCTATAGTGAAGCTTTGGGAATATGAGATGAATCATGAAGACTACAGACGCAGAAGAAAATAAATAAAAGAAAAAAGAGAGCAATAAGCTCTCTTTTTATTAGAGGTATTTGTGTTTAGGATATTTTTGAAAAATTAGCTCCATATTGTGCGTCAGCTTCAGCCTGAGTGTTCGGTCCTTTTTCTCTCAAGATGGCTGCTGCTGTTTGGAGTTTATTTATTAATTCCTGATTATGGCTGTTTTTTGCTTTCAGCGCTTTTGCACGAGCGTCTGGCATATTCATTCCGTAACCGTCAGAGAGCTGCCGGTAGTAGAAAGATTCGTAGTCAGTCGGAATTCTTACAGTCCAGTTGTTTGAAGCTATACCATTTTGAGTGCCCGGCTGGTTGATTTTTTCTGACATACCGAACATATCAGGAAGAGTGAAGAATTGGTCTTTTGTTGTGAACAATTCTGCTGTTTTTGCGTTTCTGAATTTTTCTTCGCTACCGACCAGTTCATGTGAATTGAGTTTCAAATCTTTTGAGAGAAATTCGCTCTGTTCTTGTCTTTTTTCTTTATTTGCAGCAAGTTCTCTCAGTGTTATATCATCATGTGTGCCTACACCGATTGTATAGTCACCCGGTTTGTAGCCCTGAGTTTCATAAAAAGCAGGTCTTCCCCAGGAACCATGGGCATATCTGGTGATATGGATATGCGGATATTTTCCTTGAGTGAGTTTTATTCCTTCCTGTGCATTTTCTCCGAGGAGTTCAAACAGGAGGCTGTCTTTATCTAGTTTACCAGCTTTTGATGCTGATTTTTCGATTATTTTTATGACGCTGTCTCTGAGTTTTGGTTGATTTTTTACTTCTTCAGGGGTGCCGTTGTTCATCGTATATGTATATGGATTTACAATTTGCCATGCGGCGTCTATTCTTACGCCATCGTAGCGTTTGAAGAAACTGTCAAATTTATGGGCAAGGAGTTCACCTGTTTCGCCGGGGCGGTCTGGTGTTCCGAGTTTTGAATAATCAAGAGCCGGAAATCCCCAGGTTTGAACAGTTTTATCAGAGTTTTTGCAGCCCATGTATTCGTTATCTTTGAAGCATGATTTGTGAGCCCATCTTTCTTTGTCAGAAAAACCGACAAGACAATCGCCATAGGTTTTGAAGCCTTTATCGTTATATTGTTTTTTTGCTGCTTGTTGTTGTTTGTCAATCAGGAACTGGTTGAATTCTTTTTGTTCAATCAAGTCAGGGTATTTGTTTTTTAACTCTGAAACTCTTTTGTTTACATCATGTTTTGAGTACTTTCCTGAGAATAAGTCCCTGTCTTTTTCAGGCCATTTTGTTGAGTCGGTGATACCGTGTTCTTGAGCAAGTGCATCATATAGTGCATCTTTTTCGAGCCAGTAGGTATTATCTTTTTTAAACTGGTTAAATTCTTTTTTCAGTTTTGAATGTTTCGGCAGTTTTTGAAAGTTTTCAAAAGCTTCTTTCAGTGCAAGATTCTGCACTCCTGGGTCGTAGTCATCGCCGATTACGTAGCCGTAGTCAACTTTTTTGTCCCTTCTTCTCGGGTCTCCGTCATAATCTCTGTCATATTGTTGTACTCTTTCAAGCGGTAATATGTTGCCGTAGTCATCTCCTGAGAGAAGTTTCAGGTCAATGAGGTGTTCTCCGAGGGAAAAAGTCGTTCCTGAATACGGACAGATATTAAATGAGCTTATTTGCCCCTGAGGACCGAGCAACATTGCATTTGCCCCTGTCATATCCTGTACAAAATTCATAAAGCCCTGAGAGTTTTCAGAGAGGGTTGTTCCAATAGCCGTATTATACCCTTGTTCTGATGGTATATTGAAATCAAAGACAACAGCTGTTGTTCTTCCAAGTCCAAGTTCTTGTCTTGATTGTTGTTCGAGTTGTTTCCACTCTTGTTTTTCTTTTGTCGTAAATGCTCTACCAAAAGAAGTGGTAGTACCAATTCTTGAAATTTCCATATTTATAACTAAAACCTCTAATATCTACTATTTTATTAGTATGCAATGAATATTTTTTTTTGCTAGTTTGTAAAAGAATATTTACAAATTATATTTGAAAAATTTTTTTTAGATTGTAGCAGAAATTTTTTTTTACTAAAATGTAGCAATGATTAAACATCTTACACCTGTTGTATTACTTACAATATCTAATATATTCATGACATTTGCATGGTACGGGCATCTCAAGCACAAGAATGCCGCATTGTGGATTGTTATTCTGACGAGCTGGATGATTGCGTTTTTTGAGTATTGTTTTCAGGTTCCTGCGAACAGGATAGGGCATCAGTATTATGAAGCTGCACAGTTGAAGACGATGCAGGAGGTTATAACTCTTGTTGTATTCTGCTTCTTCTCTGTATTTTATTTGAAAGAGGGGTTGAAATGGAATTATATTGTGGGGTTTGCGCTTATTATACTGTCCGTGTTTTTTGTGTTCAAAAAATGGTGATTTTATGGCAAAGAAGCTGCAAGTCCTTGCCATAATGCCTGAGAGTATCGGAGGTCGTCTGACTTCTTCAAGTTTATTTGACGGATTCAGGCTGCTTGGACATGAGGTTGTTGTTTTTGATACATTATATGATTCTTTTGATGTATTTGATGAACTTCTCGCAGCTAATAGCTTTGATTTTGTTGTGAGTTATGATTATACGGCGATAATATATAAAAATAAGCTCGGATTAAAAATACCATCCATAAATTATTTTTCTGATGTTGTTGATGATGAACATTCAGGGAAATACTGGCGAGAGTATTATGATTTTCTGAAGGAAGATGATAACTATGTCTTCTACTGGGATAGAGAGCTGTGTGAGAAGAAAAAAAATGAGATAAAGAATCTTTTTTATATGCCTCATTTTGTTAATACCCGTGTTTATCGAAATTTGAATTTGGAAGCCGAATATGAGCTTATGTTTGCAGGGCGGCTTGATAGTGATTTCAGATTAAAGATTGTATTAGAACTTATGAAAAGATATGAACATCTGCGCTTTGGGTGGTTTGCTCATCAGAAGCATTTTGAGCAAGCTGTTTCAAGAGTTGAAAAAGAAGCAGAAAAAGAGCTTTTGAAAAAAAATTATCGGGGGTTTGTTGATACAGAAGAGAAGATGTCAGAGGTGATAAACAAGTCAAAGATAGTGTTTAATTACAATGCTCAGGGAATAGGGTCGTTGAATTATCGGACTTATCAGGTGATTGCGTGTGAAAAATTGCTGTTGAGCGACTATAGAGATGATGGTGAGAGGCTGTTTTCTCCGGGAAAAGATTTTGTGATGTTTTCATCTTTTGAAGATTTATGCAAAAAGATAGATTATTTTTTGCATAATGAATCTGAATACAACAAAATTGTTCTTGCAGGGCGTGAGACTGTTGAGAAAAATTATTCTTCAAGAGTTTCTGTTGATAAAATGCTTAAATGTATTTTGTAACAAAATGTTTCAATATTAGTATTAATCATAAAGATTTTTGAGTTTTATCCGATAAATTTTATTGAGGATTAAAATATAACGGAAAATACGTTGTCTTATGATTAGAATTGATACAGAAGAATTATTAAAACTGAAAAATTTTTATCTTGTCGGAGGAACTTCTGCTGTCAATTCTTCTTCGTCTTCAAAAGAGAGCGGAGAAACTGATACATCTTTATCTCTTGAAGATGCGCTGAGAATTTTGCCCAAAGATCCGAAAAAATTAATAGAGTTGTTTAATCTTGATGACCCGAACAACCGTTATATCCTCTTGAGGTTATTAGGAAGAGATTATCTTGAAAAACTCACTGAAGAACTTGATAAGAGTTCTATGCTTTTGATTATGCAGTTTTTTACCGTTGCAAAACTTATGTCCATGCTGCAAAAGCTTCCGAAGATGAAGCTGCTTGAGATGTTACAGCAAATTTTTACGCCTGAAGAAATGCTCAAGATGATGCCAGAGAAATACATGGACAAATTTTTGACAAATGATGGATTAAAAAAAGAAGAACTTCTAAAATCGCTGATGGGGTTGCCTCCAGAGGCTCTGTCGAAGATGATACAGTCAGTAACAGGCAAACCCCCTCAGAACGTAAATCCTTCCATGAGCAAGGATGAGCAGTCAGCTGCTATGGTACTTGAGCTCTCTCAGATGAATCCTCAGAACTTCAAAAAAGCTCTTGTTTCAATGGAAAAAGAAGAAAAGATGCAAGTTATTCTCGAGTTAACGGAAAAAGACAAAGACAAATGGCAGCTCTTCCCGCAGGAGGCGTTCCTTTCTACTGTCGAAATGCTTCCGAAAGATATGATGATTCAGAGTATGTATGCTCTAGAAACATCTGATATGGCAGAGATGATAAACATATTGCCGGATGAAATGCTTACTCAGTCTTTGACTCTTGTCCAACCGGAGGTCTTTGCAGAATCACTCTTGGAAAATAATACAGACCTTCTTGCCCAGCTGTTGACAGCAGCCTAAGATTTCATTTCACAGAGTATAGTTTCTCTGAGAAAGTGCATGGCATCAGAAGCTGCTCTTTCTCTGATTTCATATCTCGGAAGTCCTGATGGATAATTTTTTTTGAGAACATAAGTATTTTTTTTACCGGCGATTCCGATGTATACAAGTCCGACCGGTTTTTCTTCACTGCCGCCTGTCGGACCGGCTATTCCTGTTGTTGATATAGCATAATCAGTTTCTGCGAGTTTCTTTATTCCCTCTGCCATCTGCTTTGCTACTTCTTCGCTGACGGCTCCTTTTTCGCTTAGAGTGTGAGAGTTTACTTTGAGTATTTTTTCTTTTGCTTGATTTGAATAGGTAACAACATCAAGTTTTATATAAGATGAACTCCCTGAAACATCTGTCAAATATTTGCTGATTAGCCCGCCTGTGCAAGATTCCGCTGTTGCAACGGTGAAATGATTCTTTCTCAACAGGTCTGATAGTATTTCCTCTATTTCCTGCTCATCTCTCCCGTAATAATAGTCACCTATCAGTTTGAGAACTCTTGTTTCGCAATCGTCTAACAGTCTTTGTGCTTTTTCATAAGAATTTGTCTTTGCCGTTAGTTTGAGTCTTGCTTCTCCTCTACTAGGCAGGTAGGCTATTTCGACTTCCGAGTTCTGCTCAAGAGGTTTTAATTTTTCGTTCATCAATGCTTCTGATAGATTATGAAATTTGAGCATTCTGCTGATAATCTTATCAGAAGACATTTCTGATAAGAGTTTTTTCAGGTGACTTTCGAAAAAATACTCAACTTCTGAAGGCACTCCTGGGAAGAAAAAGAAGTATTTTCCTTTCTTTTCAACAATGCTCATTGGCGCAGTTCCTGATTTATTCGAGATTACCTTTGCACCTTGCGGCACATAAGCTTGTTTTCTGTTACTCTCAGGCATTTCTATATTGCGTTTCTTGAACATATCTTTGATGTTTTCAAATATGTCTGAGCGAAATTCAACATCAAGACCGAGGGCTGATGAAGCACATTCTATTGTTATGTCATCATCTGTAGGTCCGAGCCCGCCGGTAATAAATATCAGGTCTGAACGCTGTTCCGCAGTTTTGAGTGCTGATGAGATATCCTCTTTGTCATCTTTTACGGTCAGATGGAAACGGCAGTTTATACCGATGTTTTTTAAGATTGACGAAATATATCTGCTGTTTGTATTGAGAACATCTCCGTAGATAATTTCGTTGCCTATAGTTATTATTTCAGCATTAAGCATATTTAGTTGAGAGGCACGTCCAAAGAGTCTATCAGCATAACACTGAAGACATCTCCTTTTTTCAGAGTTACCTCATTTCCTTTCATAAATACATCAACAGCTGATTTTCCGACGAACATAAGAACAGAGGCACATGTGCCGCCGACAGCCGTAATAGGAACCGTTGCGATTCTCGGATAACCGTTCCAGAATTCTCCAATGTCAAACCCGAGGTCAACTGATGATTTAACCAAGTCGACACTGTCATCAAAGTTATCTTTGACTTTTGTGTAATAGTTTCCGCCGCCGCTCACAGCACCGTCTTTTGTAAGATTATTAAAGTTTACCAGTCTTACAACAATAGGAATTTGACGCCCCATTGGTGTGACCACATGGTCAAAGCTCAGGACAACCATCCCAGGTCTTTTGGCTATTCCTGTATGTTTAACTTTTTTAACCGTTCCTCTAAGTATTGTACCTGCAGGAAGAACAACATTGTTTTTTACGATGACATCTTCAGCAAGAGTTGCGTTGAATTGATCTCCGGATACTGATGATATCGTGCTTACCATATCCTGAAATTTCAGCTTCATAACAGTGCCCGCAGGTATTCTCTCAGTACGTGCATCAACCTGATACGCAGCTAAAACAGGAGTAGTGCAAAAAGATATTAAAAGCAAAATTGTCAGTATTATTTTTTTGAATCCCATACCAAATCCTCTGATATTATAACGGTTACATTTTTATAATACATCAACTTGTTATCCCAGGGCTAAAAAATAACAGTTTGTAATAAAAGTTAATATATCAATATTATGAATAATTATTTTTTGTAAAGATTTGTTAAATTATGAGTATGTATTGAAATCATATAATATATTTCGTTTTTATATATATAAGTGGTCGAATAATGTATGTGTAAAACAAGGAAACAAAAATGGGTTATGTCATTGCTCATGGAACTGATTTGGTCTTAAGCCAGCAGGCAGCAAATATAGAATATGAGATGATGATTATAAGTGAAGACTTACAGATGTTATCTCAAGATGCTGCTGTGCTTATGAGCGAATATAGCAGGACATCAACAAACGGTGGTACTGAAGGCGTTCAACCTGATGCTTATGCAAAATTGGCGGAAATTGAGGCCAAGGAGAAAGCCTTGCAGGCTGAGTTGAAAGTCCTTGAAACACAACATTCCGCCATTCAACAAAATATGGAAGCTACTGAAAAATTGATTGATGAGAATGTCAAAAAATCAGCAGCCTGGTCTTAGGATACTGTTTTGATATCCAGCTCATCATCGTGAACATCGATTTCAATTTTACTTATGGCATTATTAGCAAGAATTTTTTTTGCCATAGGATTTTCTATATATTGCATTATTGTTCTCTTTAGAGGTCTTGCTCCATAGGCAGGATCATAGCCTCTTGTTGCGATGAATTCTTTTGCTTCGTCGCTGACATAGAGTTCGATGTCTTTTTCTTCAAGACGTTCTTTCAGGTGGTTGAGCTGTATATCAACGATTTTTGACAAATCAGGCAGTGTCAATCCTTTGAAGAATACAATATCATCGATACGGTTCAAAAATTCCGGTTTGAAGGTTGATTTCATAATATTCATAACTTCTTCTTTTGTTTTTTCAAAGTCAGAAGCTGAGAATAGAGAGTTCATTGTATTTTCTAGGATTAGAGAACTTCCTATGTTGCTGGTCATAATTATGACAGTATTTTTGAAATCAACTGTTCTTCCTTTTGAATCTGTAAGCCGTCCGTCATCGAGGATTTGCAGCATAATGTTGAACACGTCCGGGTGAGCTTTTTCTATTTCATCAAAGAGAATTACGCTGTATGGTTTTCTTCTTACGTATTCAGTAAGCTGACCGCCTTCGTCATATCCGACATATCCTGGAGGCGCACCTATCAATCTTGCGACTGCGTGTTTTTCCATATATTCAGACATATCGATTCTTATCATTGCGTCTTCAGAATTAAAGAGAAATTCTGATAAGCTTTTTGCAAGTTCTGTTTTTCCTACACCTGTTGGACCGAGGAAAATGAATGAACCTATAGGTCTTTTCGGGTCTTTGAGCCCAGAGAAGGCTCTTCTTGTCGCATCAGAAATTGCATCAACAGCTTCATCCTGACCGATTACACGTTTATGCAGATATTCTTCCATATTCAGAAGTTTTTGTTTTTCGCTTTCGATAAGTTTATTGACCGGGATACCTGTCCATTTACTTACGATTTTGGCAATTTGTTCTTCTGAGACTTCTTCTTTCAGCATAGTGTTTTTATCATTTCTTGCCGATAGTTCTTCTTCATATTTATGCAGCTGTTTTTGCAGTTCAATGAGTTTGCCGTATTTAAGTTCTGCAGCTTTTTCAAGATCAGCATTTCTTTCTGCAACATCGATTTCCTGTTTTACTTTTTCTATTTCCTCTTTTATAGATGCACTCTGAGTAATTGCTTCTTTTTCTTTTTTCCATTGAGCGCTCAGTTTATCTACTTTTTGGTTTAGTTCTGAAATTTCATTATCCAATTCTCCGACTTTTTTCTTTGAATCGTCGTCTGTTTCTTTTTTCAGAGCTTCTCTTTCTATTTCCAGCTGAGTTTTTTCTCTTACGAGTTTATCAATTTCAGCAGGCATACTGTCTATGTCTATTCTCAGTGATGATGCCGCTTCATCGATGAGGTCTATAGCTTTATCAGGGAGGAATCTGTCAGTGATGTATCTGTCAGATAACTTTACTGCTTCGATGATTGCAGAGTCTTTGATTCTGATTCCGTGGTGTACTTCGTATTTATCCTTAAGACCACGCAAGATACTGATTGTATCTTCTATTGACGGTTCGTTTACCATAATAGGCTGGAATCGTCTTTCAAGAGCCGGGTCTTTTTCGATATATTTTCTATATTCGTTTATGGTTGTAGCACCGATGCATTTTAGGACACCTCTTGCAAGCATTGGTTTGAGAAGGTTTCCTGCGTCCATAGAACCGTCTGATGAGCCGCCTGCTCCTACTACAGTGTGGAGTTCATCAATAAACATAATAATTTCGCCGTTGCTTGATTCAACTTCTTTGAGGAGTGCTTTCAATCTTTCTTCAAATTCTCCTCTGAATTTTGCACCCGCAATTAATGCACCTATATCTACTGATATAAGCCTTTTATGCTTTAGTGTTTCAGGAACGTCGCCTTTTACTATTCTCTGGGCAAGACCTTCGATGATTGCGGTTTTACCGACTCCTGGTTCACCTATCAAGACAGGGTTATTTTTGGTTCTTCTGTTTAGAACCTGTATAATCCTTCTGACTTCTGTATTTCTCCCTATCACAGGGTCAAGTTTGCCTTCACGGGCAAGTTTTGTTAAATCAACGCTGTATTTTTCAAGAACTTTATATTTTTCTTCAGCATCTTCTGAATCCAATTTTGCGTTGCCTCTGATGTCTTTTAAGGCGATTAAAACTGATTGGGTAGTTACATTAAGGGAGTCGAGAATTTTTGTCGTTTCAGACGATTTATCCTCGAGAATAGCAAGCAAGATATGTTCGTTTCCGATGAATGTATCTCCGAAGTTTTGAGCTTGCACCGCTGCATTGTCAAAAACACGTTTCAGCGCAGGAGAAATAAATATCTGCCCGCTGTCATAAGCATTTGCCAGCTTGGGTTTTTGAGAGAGTATTCTTTCTATATCATTTTTCAGTTGATTTTCATTTACTTTGAGTTTTTCAAATATATCTTTTACTACATTTTCATCAGATTCAAGAAATGCGAGCATAACATGCTCAGCGTCCATCTGATTGTTTTGATAACGATGCATTATCTCCTGAGAGAGAAGAATCGTATTTTGTGCAGATTTTGTGAATTTTTCAAAATTAAACATCTACAACACCTCCAATTATTTTTATTTTAACGAAGATTCTTAAAAAAACTTAAAAAATTTATCTTTACTTAACATTTTATTTTGTAAAAAGCTTCTGACGCTTTATATGAGCTGCGTGCAAGCGGTGCGAAGACAGCTTGTTTGAGTCCTGACTCAAGAGCTTTTTTTTGAAGGCTTTCAAATTCATCAGGGGGAAGGTATCTGTTTACTTCTATATGTTGTTTTGTTGGCTGAATATATTGTCCTGCTGTGAGGATGTCGCATTTTACGGAAACGAGGTCATCAAAGAGTTCGAGAAGTTCTTTTTCTGTTTCGCCAAGTCCAAGCATTATGCCTGTTTTTGTAATGATATTCGGAGCATATTCTTTTGAAAATTTAAGGACGCCTAAAGAACGTATGTAGTCAGCTTGAGGTCTTACTGTTTTGTAGAGTGCTTTGACAGTTTCGACGTTGTGGTTGAGAACATCAGGGGACGCCTCAAGAACTGTTTTTAGAGCTTCTTTATTCCCTTGCATGTCTGATATAAGGACTTCTGTCTTTATTTGCGGGTTGATTTTTTTTATTTCCCGTATGGTTTTTGAAATATGCTCTGCTCCTCCATCAGATAGGTCATCTCTTGTAACCATAGTGATGACAGCGTATTTTAAGCCTAGTTCTTTTATTGCATTTGCAACAAGTTCCGGTTCTTGAGAGTTTGGAGGCAAAGGTTTTTCTGTTGTTACCGAGCAGAACCTGCAATTTCTGGTGCATCTGTCGCCAAGAATCATGAAAGTTGCACTATTGCAGGAATAGCATTCATTTCTGTTCGGACATCTTGCTGCGTCGCAGACTGTTGTAAGTCCGCTTTCTTTCAGAAGGCGTCTTACTTTTCTTGTTGCATCAGTGTCGATGATTCCTCTTCTAAGATATTCGGGGAGTCGCTGATTCATATTTACCTCATAAGTGTATTGCTTTGTTCTTCAGTCCGAGTATTGCTTCATATATTCCTTCTGCATAAGTAGGATGTGCAAAAATCAGGTGTTCCAGATTATCAACGGGAATTTCGTCTTTTATCGGAAGGCTGAAGTTATGTATCAATGCTGATGCCTCTTTTGATATGATATGAGCACCTTTAATGATGTTATTTTGAGAGAGGAGTTTTATGAAGCCCTCAGGTTCATCGTCAGCTAATGATTTGCCAAGTATAGATAAAGGGAAATATGACTTTTGATATTCCCCTGATATATCCTGTTCACGAAGACCTATTGATGCTATTTCAGGCTTTCCGTAAATAATTGACGGAACGATATTGTAGTTTATGTTTACCGGTTTATTTTGGAGAATATGTTCAACGACTGCGATACCTTGATGTGAGGCAACATGTGCTAGTTGCAGTTTGCCTGTTACATCACCTATTGCGTATATATTGTTTTTGTTTGTTTGCAGGTTTGTGTTGACAGATATAAATCCTTTTTCTGTTTTTATATCAGCTTTGATGAAATCAAGATTAGGTTTTCTTCCTGCAGCCAATAAGATTTTTGATGGAGTAATGGTTTCTCCGTTTGATAAAAATACTGTTTTTTCTTCTATTTTTTCTATTGTTGTATTTGTATAAAATTTGATTTTTTGCGATTTGAAATTTTTTTCTACAAATTCAGATACGGATAAATCAGCTGTCGGAAGCAGGCTTGGAGCAAGTTCGATGATTGTTACCTCAGTGCCCATTGCATTGAGTATTCTTGACCATTCTATGCCGATAGCTCCGCTGCCAATTATGAGAATTGACTTTGGAAGTTCCTGCAGGTTCAGAATATCATCAGAATTAAGAATAAATTCACCGTCACGTTTGATGTTCGGGAGGTTTTGAGGTTCTGTTCCGCTTGATATAATCAGGTTTTTGCAGTCTATTTTTTCTTCGTCTGCAAACAACGAATAATCTTCGCTGATAGTTGCAGAGGCTTTTATGAGAGTTATTTGGTTTTTTGAGATAAGATTTTCTACACCTTTTCTCAATTTCAAGATAGTGATGTCTTTTCTCTTTAATGTTTTTGAGTAGTCAAAAGATATTTCTCCTGTTGATATGCCAAGTTTTTGAAGTTTTTTGAGTTCTTCCAGCTTATCAGAGGTATTGAGAAAGGTTTTTGTCGGGATACATCCTCTGTTGAGGCAGGTTCCGCCTGTTTGGTCTTTTTCTATGATTATAGTTTTTGCTCCGAGTTGGGCAGCTCTGATTGCTGCTATATAACCTCCCGGACCTGCGCCTATTATTGCTATGTCAAACATGGATATCTCCCAATTAAAAATACAATAACGCTTTACATTTTACACTTAATTTGTTTTTTTGATAATATATTTTTTTAAGAAATAAAATAAGGAGTATTTTGTGAAAAAGGTTTTAGTTTTATTGTTTTTATTATTGTTTGTAAATATAGCGCAGGCTCAGGAGTGGAAAGAGGTTGTTCCTGGCACATGGGTCGGAACGTCAATTGAGAGTGTTTCTGAAGGAGTTAAAAGGGTATCAGTTAAAAAATTAAATGAATATTACCAGAATTTGAGTCCAATGAATGAGATTGTTTATACAAAGATGGCAAACTATTGTGAAAAACAGGCAGGTCCATCAAAAAAAGAGTGTTTAGCTTATGTGAAACAAAGCGAAAACACTGCAAAAAACACGTATTATAGCATTGTAGAGTATGATGTACACTGCAAAAACAAAAAACTTTGTACTCACTGTGCAAAAGATTATTCGAAGGATAATAAGCTTCTGAAGGAAACTGATATGGAGTCATCTGATTTGGATAAAGAGGTCAAAAAGTCACTTGAGGAAATAAGGTGTACAGATATAAAATTTGGCAGTTTCGGAGAAAGGCTGTGGAAATATTCCTGTGAAAATAAATAGATTTTAAGATAAAATAATTTTATGGATAAATTTATAATTAAAGATATTTTATCTGTAGACAGCAATCTGAGTATAAAAGAGTGCAGAGTTATTGCAGGCAATCATGATGTTGCACTTGGCGTTCTTGATGAAAACAGAGAGCTTTATTCTTTTGTTTTGTGTGACTCTCTTGATAAGATGATAGCTTTTGGGTTTGAGAACAAGCCTGTTTCGTTGATTGCTTCTCCTTCAAAGATTTATTCTCAAGAAGAAGCAGAAAATGTCTCCGAGCATTCGTTTTTTGTTTATAACGGAGAAAAATACAAGTTGTTTATACGCAGATGTATGCCAGCGCCTTATATAAATCTTTTGCATAAATATGAGCAAATTTTGCCTTCATCAGTGAAGAAAGCGCTGAGTTTGTGTTCCAAAGCCGCTGATGAAATAAATATGCCTGTTTATCTTATCGGCGGAGTTGTCAGGGATTTGATTATGGGAAAAGCTTCTGTCGATACTGATATTTCTGTAGAGGAGAATGCTGTTGAATTTGCATCTTTTATGAAGAAGAAATACGGCGAGCTTGTTGATATAAAAGAAATTCATGAAGATTTCAAAACGGTAAAAATGATTTTTCATACAGGTGCAGAGGATGTCCAGATTGATATAGCAAGCACGAGGGAAGAAACTTATTCATATCCTTCAGCGCTGCCGTCTGTAAAGAATATAGGATGTTCTTTAGAGGCTGATGTTATAAGACGTGATTTTTCTATCAATGCAATGGCTGTTTCTTTGAACAAACCGACATTTGGCGATTTGATAGATTATCTAGGCGGGTATGAGGATATGAAAAATCACTGTTTGAAGATACTTCATCCTTTGAGCTTTATAGATGACCCTTCAAGAATTTTGCGAGGGCTAAAGTTTAGTGCAAGATTTGATTATGCCAATGATGAAAGAACAGAGTATCTTGAGAGGGAATGTCTTGAGAGCGGGATATTTGACAATCTTGCGACGGACAGAATAAAACTTGAGCTCAGACAGGCTCTGAATTTGAATATGGCTGATGTTTATGACCGTTTTTTGAGTGACGGCATTTATCGTCTTGTAAGTACAGAGTTTGATGCTTCAATTTTGCCTAAGGGTAAAGATATCTTTGATAATATAGAAAAATATTCCGATTATTTAGAAGACAGAGAGCATATATGGTTGATTTATTTGGGGGTAATGTGTGCATATCTTGAAAAAGAGCAAATACTTGAGCTCTCAAAGAAATTGAATTTGACGAGTGTTGAGTTGAAAGTTTTGTTGTATACAAACAGTATAGTTAAACATGAAGAAGAAATATCAAAATTTGAAACAATGTTTGATGTGTATGAGTTTTTTGAGTGTTATTTTAATGAGTCTGTAGCTGCGGCTGTTTCTTTGTTTAAAAATAATCGTGCACGTGAATTTGCTGATGTTTATTTGAACAAGCTGCAATTTATCACAATAAACACAACAGGCAGGGATTTGATTGCGAGGAATATGACACCGTCGCCTTTGTTTGGTGAAATTTTGAGAGATATTTTGAAAGAGAAAATAAACGGAAATATAAAAACTCCCGAGGAAGAATCAATTTTTGTTGATAAAGTCCTCGGAAAGAGATAATGTGTTTGATTTGTCCTAAACAGACACAACAGAAATGAGTGTATCACAAGTATTGTATTTTTTCAGTATTGATTGGTAGAAATAAGACGGGAATATCTTATCAATCAGTCCCCACTTTTTATGACCGTCAGGTCTGTTTGTCAAAAGCCAGTGGAGATGATTTGAAAGTGGAAATTTTTGTATTTGTCTTATTGATAATGGTTTTAAGTGAGCTTTTCTTAACATTGTATTTAGGGATTTTATGTTGAAAAGTTTTGACCTGCAGTTCATTCTTATGAAAGCTTCGAAAGATTTTGATTCATAATATTCAAGCAGCGCATCCTGTTCATTCTGTGTTTCGATGAGAATGAGTCCTCCTCTTTTGAGTTTTGATGCGAGTTTTTGAAGAATATCTTCTGCAGAAGGAATATTTTCTATTATATTGAAGAGTGTTATGACATCAAATTGTTCATCTATGCTGTCAATGCTTCTGAAGATATCTATTCCCATCTGCTCAAAATCATAATCGAGATACGGTGTATATTTGACGGCTGCTGTTTTGTTTGCTACAGAAGATGCAAGACGCAGAAAACCGCCGTTTGTAGCATTAAAATCAAGAATGCTCTTATTTTTCAAAAGGTGCTCAAATTCGCTGAACCGTCTTCTGTCATTTGCATAAGTTGCTTTGAGCCATTCGCCGAAAGACTTGTATCCGCCGTAAAGCTCTGCTCTTTTTTTTATGAAAGAGTTCAAATATTCATAAGAAGAAAGATTTTTATCGGAAATATTTGCAGCTTCCAATCTGGGGTTAAGATTTACAACTTCCGCACGGGTTTCTTCAACATAATATTCTTCTTTTTTATTTACAATACTCATATAACCAATCTATTCCTTGACTCAAAAAAAGACATCCGATAACAGAGTTAGACCGTATGTCACCGTTTCATTTATCATATCATTTTGTAATATAAATCAGAAATATAATCATACAGATAGATTAGATTTTTGATGGTATTTGGTAAACTATTCTTAACAAATGCCGGAGAGTCTATGCAGTTATATATTTTGGATAAAAATCCCATTCGTTCTGCGATAAAAATTCCTGAGAAATACAGGTTTAAAATGCTCTTAGAGCTTGCTCAAATGGTATCAACTTTGACAGGCTCGGTTTATAAACCGGTGAAACAGGGCAAAAAACTTGTATCTTGGATTAATCATCACAGACGCTATGTTTATTATTATTTTGGATATTTGTATTTTTGGGGGCTCAAACATATTAAAATGAAACAGAAAACAAAAGAAGACTTGTATTCAATCTGGCAATCTCTCAAACCTCTTAGCGGTAAACTGCCGGTGTATGCATATTTCAGATATAGAAATGACTATATCTGCGAAGCAGTTTCGGATGAATGTCTTGATATAGGCGAGTGCATTAGTCTTTATGAGAAATATTTGAAGTGGAAAAAAGAAAAATCTGGATAAAAGAGTTTTTGTGTGATATATTTATTCAACAAGGGGCGTTAGCGCAGCTGGTAGCGCACAACACTGGCAGTGTTGGGGTCACGAGTTCGAGTCTCGTACGCTCCAATTAAAAAAGAGCCTTAACGGCTCTTTTTTAACAGCTTTTTGAGTTTTTAGTTTATTGTTTATTCATGGAGGTAGGACATTTTACCTTCTCCAAGGACTCTTGCTGCACATTTCATACCATCTGTATTTTTGTTGCACCCGTTGTCATTTGAATTTTTATCTCCGGCAGGCACCAGTCCCTTTTGGGTTACAACAAAGTTATAGATGTCTTTCCCAATTACATTCGGTCCCTGATCGCCGTTTACGTCAACAAAGAAAATGTACATAGCCTGGTTTTTATCGGCACTGTTTGTTATGTTATAGTCCCTTCTGACCCCCTGCCATGTTCCTCCTGCAACTGAGCTGGCAGGCTGTATATCAAATGCCATATTCATTCCGTCCGCTGTTTTAAAAGATATTGCGGGCGAGCCATAACCTTGATCAGAGAATGGTGATGCCGAGCCGTTGAGGCCTTTTATGTTTCTTGTCCAGCAGCCTGATTTTTGCAGGCATTCTTTTGTTATATTGAGGTGTTGTGCAAAGTAGCGATAAACTTTCTCAGAGTCAGCATCTGCTCCGGGCCAGTCTTTCAGAGGACCTCTATCAAGAATTGCCGCATCTGTCGCCTGAGATAGTGTTGTATAAGCTTTTTTGCAGCCTGTTATCCATCTTCGTTCGTTGATTCCTGCAAGTAATGTCGGAATGATGAGTGCTGCAATAATTCCAAGTATGGCAATAGTAATCATAACTTCTACAAATGTGAAAGCTTTTTTCTTAGTCATATTTTGTTTCCTCTAGTTTTTTATTTTTATTTTAACAAAAATTTTGAGTTTTCCATATACGTAATTTTAAGGGTGTTTTTTCTGTTTATTTTGAGTTTTTGAATAAATAAGGTTTTACAAAGTTATAAGTTCCATAAGCGCTAAGACCTACACCAAGGGTATTCAGTATAGGTGAAAGATATTTACCGGTTTTTTTCAGGTGATTTTTCGCAATAGATGCAATAGAAGAAGATGATGTCCCGAGCATAAAACATAAATATCCTTTAAATATACATCTCGGAACAGTAACGGTGTCGTTTACATCTCGAGAGTTTTTTATATTTGTGCTCAGTTTATCAAAAATAGACGGAGCCTTTTGTTTTTGTGCCGGAGCAGGTGTTGTTGAATAAGTTGATGCAATATTTTGAATATTTGCAGATAAAACCATATTAAAGATCCTCTTTTTTATTATAGGATATAGAGTATAAAGTTCAAAAATATTTTAAGTTGCCAAATAAAAAAAGATTAATAAAATATTATTAAGTAACTTTTTAGAGCTACTTAATGCCAAAATACAACATGATATGTTGTGTGTTTTGATTTTTATTTGAAAATAACATCATATAAAGACCTTATGTAGATGAATTGAAAATGTAATAATTAATTTGATTGCGGGGCTGGGGGTTTTTATGAACAGGCTTACAATAGCATTTGGCCAAAATTTAAAGAAATTAAGAAAAAAGAAACACCTTACGCAGGAAAAACTTGCCGAAATGATAGGTGTTAATCAACGACAGCTAACGAGAATAGAAGTCGGAAGGAGTTTTGTATCCTCAGAAACTCTTGAAAAATTATATTTTGCACTTGGCGTTAGTTTTGATCAACTCTTTGACTTCGAGTTGGAAGATGTTGAGATGCTTCTCACCGGTACAGATAATATTGCCGTTTTTCGTGCAGTAAAGTCAGGAAATTTAATCAGTCTTGAAAATATGAACCATGCTGATGATAATATTCTCAGCGATGAAGATACCCAAAATTTGGAATCTGATCATATTGAAACATCTGCATTAAATATTTCAAAAAGCATTAACAAGCCGGTAACTGTGAGATATGTTGAAGATGATGAAGTTTACAAAGTAGAAACATATTTCCCCGACGGAAGAATAAAAACAGCAAAAGATAATCTCTCAAAGAAAATTGATGATGATTTGAGAGTTATATCTCAAAATTTGCAAAATTTTACACAATTTCCTAAGAAAATAGAATTTATCAGATTGGCTGTTGAGTCTTTGAATAACAAAGATGCTCTTGAGAAGCTGAAGAATATGATAGAAGGCATAGAGCTTACGCTTGATTAAAACAAATATTCTATGTAGAAAAATCAAAAAGCAGGATTTTAATCCTGCTTTTTGGTTTTTTATTGTTTGTTTTTTATTCAGCGAGATAAATATTGCCTGTAATATGGGCTCCGTATTTATCTTCAAAGTTATGAATGGCAGTTCTTGCCTCTTGTGAGTCGAATACAATACCTCTTTCAAGGTCAGTATTTCTGACGAAGTCATTGAGTACAAACTCAGGCATACCGTAGTATTTGTTAGCTTCGCTTGTGCCATGGAGCATTGTTTCTCTTGATACGTCTTTAACAAGTCCAAGGTATGCTTCAGCTGTTCCTATATCATCCCAAACAGCAGGTTTGCCGCCTTTAGCTTCGAGAGGAACGGTGTAGACTTTCATTGGTTTTCCGTCTTTTGTTTTCAGGTCGCCGTTGTTGCACATTTCAACAATTTTAGGCATAACATCACCGCCCAAACCTGTTTTTGACGGGTCAACTATTCCTGATGCCATAAGAACTTTTGCAGCTTCTTTACTGAGGAAATACATTCCAGGGTTAGCAAGGAACTGGTCTTCATTTTCAGGGTTACGTGCTGTTTGGACTTTATCAAACTTATCCATTGCTTTGTCATAGTCACCAGGGATTTCGAAATCTGTTGGAAGAGGTGCATCTGTTGTATAAGACGGTTTTTCTACAAATGATTTAATTGCGAGGTTACCGTTTTCATCCTGTTCAACACCAAGAAGTCCGAAAGCTTTTGCTCTTTCACCGTTAACCGGATAATAAGGTATAACGAGAGCTGCATCAGGTAATGATTTGAGGGCGTGATAAGTTCTTGTCATATCAGCATTTGTAAATATATCTGCATTCAAAATTACCAAATCTTTGTCATTTGGAATAATATCTCTTGTCAGACCTTCTGCAATAGCTCCGCCGTCTGTTTTATAGCGATTTACCGGGTAGATGTTTTCGCCTTCAATTTCATTGTTTTGGCTCAGATAAGATATGTGGTCATTTTCACCGTCGAGAATACCTCCTGAAGCTGCCATATTGAGGGTCGTTGCGATGATTCTGTAACGATCATCAGTCGGAAGTTTTGATGATGGTTTGTTTTCTACTCCTGACATATTTGAAAATCTTTCGCCGAATCCGCCTGCAGGAACCATAATTGTCGGGTCGTTTTCTTTGACTTCATCAGCATAGTCACCAGGGATGGCTTCTGCCTGAAGACCTGACTGGCTGTATTTATCAACAGCTTCCAAAGTTCTTGGTTCTTTATTCAGGGTAGATATTACAGCTCTTCCTGAGAAAGAAACGTCAGTGTCGATGTTTCTTATTCTGATATTTTTCATTTCAGAAGCTGTGTCAACAGAGTCATAGGTTCCGGGCATTCTGAATTTGAAGCCGTTTCCTTCGACTTCGCTGCCTGCGAACATTTTTATTTTTTTACCTTCAAGAGACGGGTCAGAGATTGTTACTTCTGGCAAGAATTTTCCCTGACGGTATTCTACTGTAGGTATATCAGCGTCTTTATCAACCTGTCCGACGAAGATAATATGACCTCTGTCATTGCTTACTGAAACTTTTCTTTTGTTGCCTTCAATATCTTCTGTTTGGATATTGAGTCCTGCTGCATTGAGCTTTTTGCTTTCATTTGGGGTATCAACACGTGGCAGGTCTATGTTTTCATCAAGATTAAACAAATCAGGGACGAGAATTTCCGTGCTTTGAATATATTTTATAGCCGGATTGTTCGGATTTGGTTTTGCTTCTGTGACTTTACCGAAAGATATATTATTCATAGCTTTGAGCGCTGATGATAGCTTTTGTCCGTCAACAGGAGCCGGTGCTGGTGCTGTAACGGGGCCCTGAGGTGCCGTTGGCACAGGTTGGTTGTTTAGTGAGTAAGACTTTGGTTGATTAAACATCCCTACTTTGTTAATCATGATAATTAATCCTTTCAAAAATGTATCTAATAATAAACTAAGTTCTTCTTTGAATTATATAACTTCTAAATAAAATAATTTGATATGTTTGTATAAAAAAAAGAATGAAATTTTAACAAAATTTTACAATATAATAAAAAACTCTCATTTTTTTATAAAAAAAATAAGAGTTTTTTTATGAAAAGTTTTATTTTTTAATTATTTTTTTTCGAGTTATAGTCTGTAATTATTGTTTCCATCTCTTTTGATTTAACTGTATTTGGTGCAAGAGATTTTTCTTCCAGTCCTTTTGATAATAGTTCGACTTCCAGGTCTTTTAGTTTACCGTCAGCTTTTACGATATCTCTTCCTTTATGTAAAGTGATTATTCTTGTTGTTTGTTCTGTTGGAGAACCGTCTTTGCCTACTTTTTCCTGAACTCTGTAGCTTTCCCAATCCTGAGAAAGCTTATCTGTTGTTGTATACCCCATTTCAGGTTTGCCGTCGAGACGTTTATTTATTTCTTCTTTCAGAACTTTTGAAACATATTCTTTCTGAGATTTAAATCTGCAAGGGAGGACTGCTTTATCTCCTATAATCTCCTGAGGGTCACGTTTTTCGTATTTTTCAACCAGAGCGGCTGCAATTTTGAGGTGTTCTATTTCGTATTCAAGGAACATTTCCCAGATTGTTTTCAGTTTGTTATCAACTTCGTCTTCTACGCATGTATAATAGTTACATACTTCTGTAAACTCATGAAGAAGTAGTTTTTCATAGATACTTTCAGTAGGATCAATAAGGGATTCATACATGGTTACATGTTCTTCTTCGACGTCCTTTATTTCCGCATAGGTCTGTCTGAGAACATTATTTCCATAAGCAAATCCGTGTTCTGCGTAGTAGTTATGAGTTTGTTGTTCTCCTGAGAGGAGAGTCAGGATGTTTACTTTTGTTTTAGGGTCTGCCGTGTTTTTGTCGTAGTGTTTTCTCAATCTCATAGCGTTGTCGTTATGGTGATTTTGGGTCGGTCTTCCTATGATAATATCAGTTTGTCCCTGAACTATTGCATCAGGTTTTATTCCTTCCATCATATAAGCCCACTGGCTGTATCTGTAGAGGTGGTCAAAATCCTCAAGTAGTCCAAAGTCAAAAGTTTCTTTGACGTAGTTATCAGGTTCATTTTGAGCTAACCATGCTGTTAAATCTACAGCGACCTGTTCATAACCGAGAGTTGTTTCAAGCACGGATTGATCTTTTGGGGCAAGCCAGTTTATGGTTGTTTGCTGCATATCTTCGATGCGTCTTATAATGGCAAGTATTTTATTTACTTCCGTATTATCTGATATTCTTGCAAAGTGATGTTTGAAATTCCAGGCTTCAATTTCTATCCCGTTCATAAGAATTTGTCTTGTTCTTGAATAGCAATCTATTTCGGTTTTATTATATGGTTTACCTGCGATTTCTTTCCAGGTTCTCAGCTGTTTTTCTATCGGAATACCTTTTTCTTTCAGAGGATTAAAAGTCATATTATTACCTTTCTTTTTATGCTTATACGTTTCAGGTAATGATAATATGATTTATTAGTACTTTTTTTATCCTCCCCAAGGTATTCCCTCTGGGATATATTTATAGTCTTAAAAAGAATATTTTAGATTTTATATCAGTTTTTTATATTATATTTTGATTCTACACGATTGATGAATGAGTCAAATTTGTTTGATGGCAGCTCATAGCAGCCGCCTATTGCAATTAAATCTCCAAGTCCTTTTCCATGTCTAAGTCTGCTGTCCGGGTCATAAGATACATATACGCAGTCGAAGCCTATTTTATCGTAGAAGGTGTTGCTTGTCGCACTTCCTGAAGTGAGTTCGATTTTTTTAAGACCTTTTTCTTTTGCCTCTTTGACTGCTGAATATACTGCAAGTTCCCCTGCCCCTCTGAGTTGACTTTGTGAGTTGTCTGCTATATCAGGAGCAGACTGAAGAAAATCGATGAACATAGTGTCATTTTCTATATCGGTTTTTATTATGCTTTTTATGTTGTCTGAAAAAGGTTTTGTTTTATCATCGACGGAAATAGTGGAGAATGAGCCTTTTTGTCTTTTGAAGGTATCAGATATACCGTCTATATAGTCGGCATTACTATCTCCCCAGGATTTTGTGAGGCTCTGCATGACTTTTGAATCATCTTGAAAGTCAAGTTTTGTCGCTGTTGCCGGGATGAATTTTCCTTTGAGTTTATCTATGAGGTTTGCGTTGAAGATTTTTATTCCTCTAAAATTTTGCTGCGGCAAATTTGCAGAGTAATTTGATGACGTTGATATTGAAGCATTCGCTGTTTTATATGTTTTATGATATTTCTTCGAATGTTGTTGAGTTTGAGCTATGTTTGATAGCTGGTTGAATTTGAATGTTGTTAAAGAGTGTATCATAAAAAATACATCCGGTTTTTTGCTAGTTGCTTTGTCCCGCTCTAAATCCGCATAAAGCATATACTGCTGGGAGAATTTTTTCAAACGGAATTTTATCTACTACAGGGAATTTTGCCATGGCAAATATTCCAAGAGCGTCATCTATATTTGCTATAGAGTCTTTGAGAGTAACTTTTCTGTCAGGTTCAAGGTTTTTTGGATCATTTATTTTATTTGCCAGTGTTGTGGCAACAGGGATGCCCCCAAGAAGTCCGATAGCTGTTGCTGCGATTTTCCCGGGAATATTGTTGAGGTGTTTTGTTTTTTCAGTTATTTTCAAGAGACCGCCTACAAAAATCGGAGGAACCGAGGCATTCAAAAATTGAAAAACGCCTTCGTTAAGTTTTCTTTTTTTGTCGGCATTTTTATCAACAATAAGACCTGTTCCCACTCCTCCTGCAATGCTGCCTGCGCTTATTGCTATCATTTCTTTTACGCCGTAGTTTATTTTGAAAAGATCCTTGATTGATGATAGTTGCTTTTTGGGACTTTGCCTTTTCGCAAGAAAAATCATCGGAATGAGTGTACCGACAATCGAGCCTGCAGCAATCTTGAGTTGTGTGGTCTTTTCCGTCTTATGTTCTTTGTGATATCTATATTTTCTTGAATCATTATAGAGTTGTTTCGGATGTGCTGAAGTTTGTCTAAAAGAGTTATAAATATGTTGTTTTCCTCTATAGTCGTGAATATTGATTGTCATGATAACCAAATCTCATAATCTCTCTCTATTAGCATAAATACTTTAAACAAAATTTTTTGTCACTGGTACAAATAAATGTTTACATCTTGTTACAACTCATGGTAGCAACAAGATAATTAATTCTGTTGGATATGGGAGTTTTTTATTTCAGGTTAATATGTATTTAAGAGCTTTTGGAATATATTTAATCTGATCAGAAGAGAGGACACTGTAGTTTGTCAGGTCTTTTGAGGCAATATCACCGCATAGTCCATGTATAAAGACGCCAAGAATTGCCGCTTGTTCAAGAGGCAGTTTTTGAGAACACAGCCCTGAGATTATGCCTGTGAGTACATCGCCGCTTCCTGCTTTTGCAAGTGCTGAATTTCCTGTCGTATTTTCGTAAAGCTCGAGTGATTTTGTGCAGATGATAGTCTTGTGTCCTTTGAGTATGACATTGCAGTTTAGTTTTTCTGCCGTATATTTTGCATATTTTTCTCTGTTTGCTTGAATTTCTTCGAGAGGAATTTCTATCAGTCTTGAAAGCTCCATCGGATGTGGGGTTATGAGAAAATTTGGAGGAAGTTTTGACGGTTTGATTTTTGAGAGGCAGTTTAGTGCATCAGCGTCAAAAATTGCAGGTTTATTTTCCTCTGAGAGAAACTCTATCAGTTTTGATATAAAAATTTTTACCTGTTCATGATCAGAAAGTCCGGGGCCTGTTGATATAACATTGTAATTTTTTATGTAAGTTTTGAGTTCATCATCAAAAGCCTCCGATGATATGCATTTTTTTTGATAGTCTTTTAGCGGAAGGAAAGTAACACATGGTGATGATGATGCGAGGTTGTTTATTACGGGTTCAATTGAAGCAAGTGTCGAAAGTCCTGCTCCGATTTTGAGCGGGGTAAGTGATGCAAGATAAGCAGCACCCTGATAATATATTGAGCCTGCTATGTTGAGTACTTTTCCAAAGGTCCCTTTATTTGAGTCATCAGGTCGTTTTGGGAGAAGTTTTTTTGCAAGAGTTTTTGTTATTTTTTTCATGGGTATATTATAGCAGTATTATTTAAACGAGAAAATAGCAAAAAGAAGGAACTTATATAGCAGTCTAAAACCCTCAGAATGACGGACTTTTAATAGTATCTCTGGAATTTGCTATATAAATCAAAAAAGAACTCCCTTATACAGGGAGTTCTTTTTTGTCAGATGTTTATTATTCTTTTTAGAAGAGGCGTATAGTTCACAATTCTCATTATTTTCTAACTATCTTCCTCTTCCTCGTCCTCTTCTTTTTTCGAAGAAGCGTATAGGTCATAATTCTCATCAGCTTCTAATTCGCCATCGGCCTTGAATAGTACACCGCCGACAGTTTCACTATAATTATCTCCGACGATGTCTTTCAGTTGTTCTTCGAGCCAAGGAATACTGCCTTCGCCTTTTGTTATAATAATATTTTTGATTGTTTCAGTATCTGAGATATTTTCAAGAGTTTCTTTTAATGGTGTGTTTATTATAGTTTTGACTGATTCTTTGTTCACTATATCCGGAGAAGCATTTAAGCGTCCGATATAATAATGTCTTAAATCAATAGAATCTATAACACTTTGAGGATTGCTTGTATCAGGTTTTAGAATATTCGTGAAAATGCTTGATACAGGTGTATTGCCCAAGTATGTTCCCATTTCTATGTCATCTAAAGTAAACATATTTAATAAAGTTTGTTTATCATCTTTGCTCAGGTTGTGTATCTCTGTATTTTCGCTGTCTGCCAGCATCTCTCCGAGGTTATTATGAAATTTATCGGAGCCCCAAGCATCTTCGTTGTTTTTATAGAAGTCATTAAGTCTTGTTATTTGGTCTACATTTGTTAAATCAGGATTTGTGAAAAGTTCTGCGATATTTTTATATTGATCACTGGCGTATACAGCTGCTTTAAACCATCCTTTGGGCTCAAGTTCGGTATTTAGTACATTGTTGATAGTTTTTAGGTCATCATCTGATAGTTCATCAAGCAGTTTTTTCCTTGCTTCATTAATAACAGCTATTTCTTCTTCAGATGCACCCTCTTTCGGTGTGAGTTTTGACAATTCGTCGTCTATTGATCCAAGAATATTTTTTAAATTATTTTTATATGCATCACCTTCTAATCCTGCTTGAGATAATTTTTCTAAATCAGCAATAGCGCTTTTTATGCCTTCATCCTCATTACCTAAAACTTCTGAAAGAAGTTCTTCTGCTTGAGCAGAAATTTTGTTGTTTTGTAATTGTTCTTCCAAATCTCCAAGCAATTCAGGATCCTCAGCATTGAGTTCGTCGATGATTTCCTGTGCAGTCATTTTTCCATTGTTGAGGGCATCAACGTATGCTTGATAATAATCATCTTCATTTGCCAGTTCAGACAATCTTGTACTCAGAAGATCTTCTATCTTTTCTGTTTCTGCGCTTTCAGGATTTGTTGATGATTGTTTATATACATTATTTAATACTTCAGAATCAATTTTGGATAGATTAATTTTTCCTGCTGCATTTTGTGCTTCTTCAAGTGCTGATTTCAGGGATGATAGAGTATCTTTATCCAGCCCGCTAAGATTTTCTTCTGAGAAGAACTTATCAACACTAACTTCTACTTCTTCATCATTATCAGTTGTAAATTTTATTTTTGCATCAGCTCTGACAGCATTATCTCCTGTTGTTTCAGCGTCACCATCTCCATATAACAAGTTTTTGATATCCGTTATTGTAGCAGAGTTATCTTCGCTTGAATCATCATAACCCTGTGCTTCAGGACTATCAGGACTATCATTTATATAGGTCGGAGCATTTGTCCAGGACTGGTTTTCTTCGCTTAAATTAAGATTTGTTTCAGCTTTATAGCTGTTTACGCCGCTTTCTTCATCTGTATACCAGTCTGCAATTATATTATTGTTGCTATCAGTTACGCCATATTCTTGAAGTTCATCCATCATAACTCCGTATGATTCACCGATTAGGCGGTCGCCGTTCATTATGTCTTCAAGACGTTCATTTATTGTTGCGTCGTTCCAATAACCTTTATCTCTCAATATTTCAGCATTTTTCAGATAGATATTTTTGACGTTTTCTGCACCTTCGCCCATGTATAGTTCTGCTCTGGCTTTTTGTTCAGCAGTTAGGGAATCTTGTCCATATTGAGTATTTGAGTCTGTTTTTGTTTGTTGAACGACTTCATCTATCATATCAACAACGACTTGAACTTGCTCGTCATCATATTCGTTATTATTGCCGAATTTTTCTTTTTCAACTATTTCATTAAGTTCAACAAGTTGAGCAATTGTTATATACTGTCCATCTTCGCCGTCTGTTAATTCAAGCCCCATTTCTTGTATTGCTTTTATTTGGCTTTGTTCTTTTTCGTTATTTGCATCGAAATATATTTTTTGAGTATCATCTTGAACAGCTTCCTGTCTTAGGTATAGCTCATTTGTTGAAAATTTATCATAATCATTACCATTTTCTATTCTGTCTAATCTAGCCATTATACTTGCTCCTGTAACTTAGTTATATATTAAAGTTATCGGTAAATAATATTTATAACTTTAGGGTAAAATGTTATTCTGTAATATTTCTACATAAAAAATTTACATAAAAAGCCTGAGGATAATTATCCTCAGGCTTTTTAGTCAGTTAATTAGTCCATATCAGCTTCGTAGAGAAGTTTAAGCAGTTCATCTTCTTTTCCGAAAGAGAAGTCGCCTTTGATATCATCAGAGAGAGATCTTTCTTCGTTGACAACAGAATATCTTGTGTTGACGAAAGATAGTGATTCAGGTGAGAGTTTTTCGAATATCTCTTCAACGAACTGTTCATTTGTTCCCAAGTGAGCCGCTGTTGCCTGATAGAGTTCTTTTGCGATTATATCAGCTGTTTCTTCTGTTATTTGATCTTGAGCTGTGAGCTTGTCAGTGATTTGAGAAATCAATGAATCTTCAGCACCGCCAGAGAAGTCACCCTGAATATCTCTTACCAAGCTATCAGCAGGGTATTGTTGCATTATTTTGACCAAGTTTTCAGGTGTGACGTTTTCTATAATGCTTTCTACTGTTTCTTCATCAGTACCTGCTCCATCCATTGCATTAAAGAGTTCTTGAGCATATTGTTTAGCCTGTTCTTCGGTCATATTCTCGCTCTTAAGACCTGACATCGTTGCGTCATTCAATTTTTTGATTAAGTCATCTTCAGCGCCGAAGGAGAAGTCACCTTTGATATCTTCTTTGAGAGTACGTCCTTCGTTGACGGTTGAGTATCTTTCATTAACCAATGCCAGAGCTTCAGGTGAAAGTTTGTCGAACATTTCTTCAACGAACTGTTCATTTGTACCATTATGAGCCGCTGTTGCCTGATAGAGTTCTTTTGCAATCAAGTCTGCTGTTTCTTCTGTCAGAGGGTCTTCGCTTGATAGAGCGTCAGTTATTCTTGATGTCAGTTCATCTTCTGTTTTACCTGAGAAGTCGCCCTGAATATCTCTTGTCAGACCTTCATCGCCTGGATAATTTTTCATTATTTTAATCAAGTCAGCATCAGAGATTTTCTCATTTTGTAGGATATTTTTGACTGCTTCGTCGTCAGTACCCCATCCTTCCATTGCACTGTGAAGCTCTTCTGCCAATCTCTCAGCTTTCTCATCAGAGATTACGTCTTCTTCTGCTGCTGCAGCTTCCGGTTCAGCCTCAGTTGTCTGGTCTTCCGTTATTTCAGGATCATATAATCCCGGTTCAGCTTCCGTTTCTCCAGGGTCGATAGTTACTCCCGGTGATACGGTTACAGGATCAGCTTCTATTCCAGGATCTGTTGTTGTTCCAGGGTTTGTTGTCGTACCTGGGTCGGTGCTTGTTTCAGGATCTGTTGTCGTTCCAGGGTTTGTTGTCGTACCGGAAGAAGACTCTTCTTCAGATATCAAATCAGGACTTTCCGTTGGTTCAGTCGGAGATGCTTCATATGTTGCAGTTGTTTCTTCGCCTGTTGTTTCATCTGTTGTTGTCATTGCATATGAACCATCATCGCCATATTGGAAAGTTTCACTTGATATCAACTGTCCGTCTGCATCAAAACGAGTTCTTGCTGCTACTTTGCCATCTTCATTATATACTTCTGACATAGTAGAACCGTCTTCGTAGTTAAAGCTTTTGCCAGTAAGTGTATTATTTTCGTCATAGTATTCGGCTGCTATAAGATTACCGTTTTCGTAGAAACTTTTTGTGATTTCACCGTAGTCATTATAACTTATAGCCACACCTGTATTTTCATTATCTTCGCTGGGTTGATAGTAATTAGTATTACCCATTATATCTGTTTGTATTTCGACTTTATCAGGATCCATACCGAGAGCTTCGAGGTCTTCTTTGACTTCATCGCTTATTTCGGTTTGAACTGTACCGTCAGTGCCTTCATAAGAGCTTGGTGTCGGTGTTGGAGTTGTTGAGGTTGTATTTGTGCCATCAACTCCGCTTGTTCCATCAGTTGCTTCTGTACTGTCTACTTCACCTGTAACTTCGGTCGTTTCAGACTCTTGAGATTCATTAGCAGCCTGTACTTCTTCAGGGGTCTTGAAACCTGTAATAGCTCCGCTTTCATCGTATTCAGGTACCGGCAGTTCAATTTTATCACCGGTTTGAATCAGGTTTGGATCGGTGATTTGTTCGTTTCTTGACATAATTTCTTCAAGAACTTTGTCGTATTCTTCAGAATACATTTCAACATCAGGGTAGTAGTTGGCGATTATTCTAGAGAGAGCATCATTTGCATATTCATTTCCATCAAGAGCATCTGAACCCCACTCCTGAACTTCTACAGAATATGTACCGTCGCCGTTATCTATTAATCCTGTTGTATTTTCAAATCCTTCTATTCCTTCGCCATCATAGTTTTGAGAGTCACCGTTATATTCTGATACAACAGAGCTGATAGCGTCTTTTAGAGCTCCCATTGAGTCTGCTCCATTGTCAGGTCCGTCAAGATCGCCTGAGGCAAGTACATTATAAATTTTTTCTATAGTTTCACCTGAAATGTCGCTGTTCTTGAGATTTGCCGGATCAAACAATTCTTGTATAGCTGTTTTATCATAAGTTTGACCGTCTATTTCGACAGAGATGTCATCCGGTATCATATCGAGGTCATCATCGGTTCCTTTTATACCGTCTTTATCAGCCATCAAGTCTTCTATACGCTCGAGATATTCATTTTTAGTTTCTTCGTCTACGCTGCTTGTTTCTTCATCAGGTGCCTGAACAAGTTTTCCATTTTCATCGATTTTAATTTTTGGAAGATTGATTTGAGTACCGGCGGGAATTTCTTCACCCCATGCAACATTTAAGTCAGGGTTTGCATCAGCGATTATCTGGCTGATAGCTGACCAGTCTTCGTCATTGGCAGAGTAATCATCTATATCAACGCCGATTGATTCTAAATATTCGCCGTAGTTAGCAATAATCAAATCATATTCTGTTTGTCCTTCTTCGGTTGTTATTTGTTCATCATTCTGGGAGACAACATCCTGGACATTAGTCATTAGTTCATTTCTTGTTTCTTCTACAAGCTGGTCATAGTCAGCGCTTTTTTTATCAACGCCCAAATCAGAAAGAAGATTGTTTATTGTTGAATCTTCAACCGATACCGTTCCGTCTTCACCTATAGAAAAAACAGAACCTGCCAGTTCTTGAGTTTCGTTAAAATCAAGATTTCCATCATTGTTGATTTTTTCTTTTGCTGCTTCTTGCGCTTTGTCAAGTTGAAGCTTTTTCAAAAAATCCTGACCTAAACTTGATAAGTAATCGTTTCCCATTTTGATACTCCTTATGTTTATTATTTTTTTCTTAAGCTAAAAAAATACACCATTCCTAACAAACTTTTATATATGTTTGTTATCGGTAAGGAGTTTCAAAAACTTTAATTATTGATAAATATTTTGTTACAAATATTAATATTTATAAAGAAATATTATCAAGGATTTTTATAAGATTTTTTTCATTAATTTTTATGGTAGCCGCTTTTTGAAGAATTTCTTTGGCGCAAAATGCGACTTTAACCGATGCATGTTCAAACATGCTCAAATCGTTTGCGCCATCGCCTATAACCATAGTTTCTTCAGGAGTTACCTTGAGAATTGACTGCATTTTTTTCAGCATATATCCTTTACTTGATGAAAACATCATCTCACCGCCGACAAACCCTGTTAGAGTGTTATCTTTTGAGTGCAATATATTTGAGAAAGATGCATCATATCCGAGGATATTTTGAGCGTATTCAGTTGCATTTTTGAAACCGCCGCTGAAGCAGAGGACTGTTAGGCCGGCTTTTTTCAGTTCCGATATTGTTTCTTTGCCTCCTTTCATCATAGGGAGGTTATGGCATATTTTATCCACTTTTGAAACAGGCAGTCCTTTTAACAGCTTTACTCTATATGTAAGGCTTTCAAAAAAGTCAAGTTTTCCATTCATTGCTTTTGCCGTAATTTCAGCTACCTGTTCTTTGAGATTCAGTTCCTGTGCCAAAAATTCGATGGTTTCTCCATCCATCAGAGTTGAGTCAAAATCAAATACAGCCAGTTTCATATTCCAATGTCTCTTAAGTTTTGTGATATCAAATATTATAATAAAGTATTATCACAAAATATAACAGGAGAGAATATGAATTTTGAGAGTATTATAATAGGTTTAGGAACTTTTTTGCTCATAGGAGTTTTTCATCCGCTTGTTGTGAAGGGAGAGTATTATTTTTCTAAGAGTATTTGGCGGGTGTTTCTTGTTGCCGGTATAAGTTGTCTGGTTTTATGCTTGTTTATAAAAAATCATATAGTTTCTTCTTTGTTGTCGATAACAGGGTTCACATGCCTGTGGTCAATAAAAGAGTTGTTTGAGCAGGAGGAGCGTGTGAAGAAGGGGTGGGCTGCCAAAAATCCGGATAGAGAGTACTAAGAACCGTATATAGCAAATTTCCCATATACTATTCTGAGAGTTTTAGCCCGAAGAATCCTTTTTGTTTAGATATTTCGCTAACGCTCAGTATGACGTTGTTTTGGAAATTTGTGGTGAAATTTACTATATAAATCACAGTGCTAAAAGATTGCAAAAAAAGTATTTTTGAGAAAGAATATCATTCTGGATTAAGCTGATATGGTAGTGGAGATGTTATGTCTGAGGTATTTTCTAATAAAGTAAATATGTTAAAGGCGCTTGCAATATTGCTTGTTGTGTCCGGTCATCTTGAGTTTTCTCTTTTGGGAATGTTTACTCCGTATTCTTTCCAGATAGCTTTATTTTTCTTTATATCCGGATATTTATTCAAAGATAAATATCTTGATGATGTAGGAACATTTGTTCTCAGGAGAGTAAATAGCCTTCTTGTTCCTTATTTTTTATATAACTTATTTTACCTCGTTGTAACAATTATTGTTGCAAAATTTACCGGAAAATTCTGGGGTATGGATATATCTTTGAAGAACTTTTTTATTACACCTTTTTTGAACGGGCATCAGTTTGATTTATCCTGTCCTCTATGGTTTGTAACACAGCTGTTTATGACTTTGATGGTGTTTTTATTTTTATTCCGTGGGTTGAAGAAAATAAAAGACAGCAGATATTTTCATCTTATTGTCTTCGGGTTAGTAGGAGTGAGCGCAATTCCTCTCTCAAAGGTAATATCAATGACTCCTATTGCTCTTGTTGTTATCAGGACAATGTTTTCTTTATTGTTTGTTTATCTCGGGTATTATTACAGGCATTTTGTTGAAGATAAGATTGATATTTTTACCCCGAAGTGGGCAGGTGCCGTGATTGTTTTGCAGGCAATTTTATGGTTATTCAACAGAGATTATTCTCCTGTACAGGGAATAGGGTTGAGTTATGTTCTTGTATGGGCAAGGTTTGATCAGCAGTTAATTGTTCCGATTATTACTGCCATAACTGGGATATGGGCTTCTTTGTTCGTTATAAAGCTTTTATATCCATATATAAAAGACATAAAATTTTTACAGTTAGTCGGAGAAAACACATATCATATTATGGCAAATCATTTGCTTGTTATGTATATTCTTACGGTAATTTTTCTCAAGATAAACGGAATATCTATAGAAGAAAAAAACAGTCATGATATTTATTGGATTTATAATCCCGTTCAGAATACATATTTTTATTTTGTTGTAACCGTTGTTGTTTCAACATATATTGGTGTTTTGATAAAGAAAGTTCACAGCCTTTTTAAGAAGCAGGCTGAAGTTTAGAAATAAAAAAAGTTCTTGGATTTCAAGAACTCTTTTTTTAACATATATCAGAGTTTCAACCACAGGGCATCATAAGGTTTAAGTCTTACCGTAAGTTTTTTGTTCTGGACTTTGACTCTTACCATTTTTCCTGTTAGCAGGTTCAGCATAAATACGTCTTTGCTTTTTTTGCCAAAATCATCATCGATGAAGTTGACGGAAGCTCTGACTCTGTTGTCTGAAAGGTTGTTAATTACAACAACACGATTGTTCTCAAGTCCTCTGACGTAGGCAAACACTTCAGGAGAGTCAGTTTTTATCTCTGTAAAGGTTCCTCTTCTCATAACAGGATTTTGTTTTCTGATTTTTATGAGTTTTTGAACTCTTTCATACACTTTGTGGTTATAAGAGTTTGAGTTTTTCATCGCATTATAGAAGGTTGTCTGAGCAATAGGACCTCTGTTTATATCACGACTGTCAAAGTAGCTGAGCATTTTGACTTTGTTTTCCTGATTTTTTTGTTTTTCTTTTGCTTCTCTGATTTTTGCTGATTATTTACCATTTTACTACCTAAGTTTCAGTGGACTGATTTTTGCTGATTTTTTTGCGTTATAGAAGTTATTTTGCACTCCTATTTCATCACCATAATATATTATAGGTACGCCTGGCATAGAGAGCAGTATAGAAAATGCCATTCCTATGCGTTCAGGATTGTTGTCAAGGAAGTTGGCAAGTCTTCCGCTTACACCATAGCCTTTTCTAAATTCGGCACCTTTAGGTACAAGACCTTCGTATATAAGTTCTCTTGTTTTCTCGTTTACCATTTCCAGAGTCAGTTCATCATGAACTCTCAAAAATATTCCCCAGGCTGCAGAATCAGGTATTTTAGGGGTTTGTTTATAAGCTTTCCAAAAATAAGAATTGTCTGCAGAAATCAAAGACGCCCATATTGCCGGCATGTAAGGGAAGTGATAGGCTATTTGGACTTCATTTGTTCTTGTGATTTCTTTTGGTTTGTTGTTTATAACATGTTCAACTTTTTTCTCTGTTCCGAAATAAGGAAGTATTTTCTTGGGCTGTTGACAAGCTTCTGCCTGTATTACCGAACGAGGTGCAATTGTTTGCAGGAATGAGCTTATGAGTTGGATTATCTCATGAGTTTTTGGCAGATTTTCAGCAGTGGTTCCTTCTTCTTTAATGTAGTAAGGAATAGCATCCATTCTAAATATATCAATTCCAAGATTTGCCCAGAATGATATTGTATCTAACATATAATACAATACTTCCGGGTTTTCCCAGTTTACATCTGGCTGGAAGGGATAGAATGTGTGGTATACATAGTAGTCTTTGCCATTTATTGTAACTTTTCTGTAGTGGTTATCATTTATTTCCGGGAAGATAAGTCTTCTTTTGGTAATCGTTCCGTCTTTTTCTTTGTATTCAACCATATATCCGTATTTTGGATCTTTGTATTGTTTGTATTCAGGCATATCTTCACGAACTATGAAATAGTGAAGTTTTGATATATCTCCTTTAAGTGCCTGCTGAAACCATTCATGCTGGTCAGAGAAGTGGTTCAGGATTAAATCTGCTTTAAGTTTGAATCCTTTTTTTCTTGCTGCCTGTGCAAATTCTTTGAACTCGGGCATTCCTCCAAGGTCTGCACGTACATTTTTCGGGTCTTTGACATCAAATCCCGAGTCATTCATCGGAGAATCAGCAAAAGGAAGAACATATATAGTTGTAACACCCAAATCTTTAAGATAATCAAGCATTCCTATTGCTGTTTTGAAAGTTGCCGGTTTTCCGCTGCCATCCACTCCAAACTGGTCAGGATAGAACATATATACAACTTCGTCTTTATACCAATCAGAGGCTCTATTGAAGTCATCTTGGATGAGTTCAGGATTTCTCTCTGATTTTGCTTTTTCAATTATTTTTACTATTTTGGGATAGATTACATCAACCTGTTCTTTTCCATAGATGTGAGATATTGAAGCTTTCATCGATTCTTCTAGCTTTTTTGGAATGAGAACATTTTCAACAGGTGTTTGAGCTACTGTTTCTGATGATTTTATGGGAAGTTTATTTTTAATATTTTCTTTGATTGCATTCAGATGAGTTTTTTGAGATGTGTTTTTATTCACGTTTTCATCTGAAGCGAAGGCTGCTAAGTAGCTCATAAGCATACTTGTAGCCAATATTGAAGATAAGAGTTGTTTATACATATTTTCTACCTGCAATCTTTCTTGAGTTATTTAAATATTATTTTTTAAAAAATTGTGCTGTGTCAAGTTGAATGGAACTATTTGTAAACATGTGGTCAAAAGCTCTGCACAATAAGGTTTTGAGGTATATTCAACTTGTTAGAATTCTTCGATGATTTTTACACCGTCATAATAGTGGTTTAGAGTATTTGCAGTTGCTCTTGCTCTTTCCACATCGTTGAATGAGCCTGCTTGTACCGCATATTTGCCGTTGATTAGTCTTATGAACGGAGTAACACTGTAACCGTCAGAAGTCATTTCTTTTGCAAGAAGTCTAGCTTCTTCAGGCGTTGCAAAAGAACCAACCAATACTTTATATGTCGGCGCTATTATTTTCTGCGGTTGTGCCGGTTCTATTTGCTTTGGACCAGGAACAGGTGCCGGCGGTATTGGAACTGACTCTCTTTGCGTGTTTGATGTATCTGTTGCATTTTTGGATGTTTTATTATAATCATCTTTAAAAAAGTCATCATCGAATGGATTTTGAGGTTGTGTTTGATTATCATTCGGCTCTGCTGTTTTATCTTCAGAGCTGTCATCCTGTTGCTTTTGGCTTTGGTCCTCATTAGGAACGAGTGCCTGAGGAAATTTTTCGTCGTTAAAAATATCAACAAGACTTGAATCAATTCTCTGTCTAAAAGAGTCTTCCTCAGAAGGCTGAGGCAGATTATTGTTGCCGCTTGCAACTTCAGGAATATCAACAGCGGGTGTCAGCATTTTTGCCAGCAGCAGAAATATAATCAGCACTCCAAAGAATGTTGATATGAATATAAACAACAATTTTGCAACGTTATTTTTTTTCTTTTTTGTTTTTTTCTTTTTTGGCGGTTGATTGTAGTCATAGTCGTAGTCGTCGTAGTTTACCATATCCCTAAATAACTCCTCTTACTTTTGTCGACGCCATTATTATTTCTTCATGTTCTTTTGTGTATGCATTCAAAATACTGTATGCAAGCTCTTTTATGTCAAAAAAATTCATTTCACTGCTCAGTCCTGCAGCATTAACCGGGGTGTTATCCGATATAATATTCAGTGCCGTATGTATTAGTACTGAAGTCGGTGATTTTGTTGCTATAGAAACGGAGAGTTTTCCACCGTTAAAAAACAAATCATCTCCATCTCTTTCAAGATGCAAACCTGTTGCTTTTTCAACCTGTTCTTTGATTATACAAACAAAAAGTCTTTGTCTTGAGACACCTTCAAGAAGCGGCATATTGAAATGTTCAATGATGAAATTCAGCATTCTTTCGCTGTATATAGGGCTGTTTTCAATAACATCAGCAATATCTACCATCTCTGAGAGTGCTACATCACATTTACCCTCAAATGCCACAATAGCATCACCCTGCAGGTTATGATTTTTATATATCCAATGAGGGGCAAGTTCTGCGCCTGTATATGTAATCTCTCTGTTTATATATGCACTCTTCATTCAAAAATTTTTCCTAAAATATCTTCAGCATTATTATTTATCAATGCTCTTTTTAATCTTATACAAGATTCACATTTTCCGCAATGCTTTTCTTTAGAGAAATAACAACTTTGTATAAGCTCGAAGGGAAAGTTTATTTCAAGAGCTTTTTTAACTATTTCTGTTTTATCAAAATCTATCAAAGGTGCAATAACTTTTGGCTGTTGGAGAGTTGAGTATTCAAATGTTTTATTTATTCTCTCAATAAACTCCTGTGTATTATCAGGGAATGTTGTTCCTTCTTCTTTGTTTGCTCCGAAGATTATATGAGTAAAATTATCTGCATCAGCAAAACTTGCTGCAATATTTAAAAAAAGTCCGTTTCTGTTTGGCACCCACACATTTTGAGCTGTTTTTACCGACTTATCAAGGTTATCAATCTCTTCGATATCAGGAGCCGGAATATTTTCTTCTTCATTTAAAAGAGATGTTTTTGTTATATCTTTCAGCCAGTTTATTGATAAGATTTTTTGTTCTATCTGATAGTAGTCACAGAGTTTTTTTGAGGCTTCCAATTCTTTTTTTGCTGCTCTTTGTCCGTAGTCAAAAGTCAGTGCAAGTTTGATGTTGTGAGAGTCTTTCAAAAGAGCAAGACTCACAGCTGAATCAAGACCTGATGAGAGCAGGATTATTGATTTTTTAGTCTTCATTGTATTCTTCTTCATTATCATCTAATATTGCTTCAGCTTCTTCTATGCAGCATAGAGGGATGTCTGGACGTCTTCTCATCTCAAAGAGGTATTCTTCTCCGAGAATGTTATATAATGCAACAACTGCGCTTTTGGCCACTTCTTCATCCTCATCAAACAGACGGTCTTCTATGAGTGGGATAACTCTGTCATCGTCAAGTTCCGAGAGAGCTTCTATTGCATCAATTCTGACAAAAGGAGAGTTATCGAGAAGAGATTTTTTAATTGCTTTAAAGGTTCTATCATCTTTTGACCCTATTTTTCTCAGAGTTTCAAGAATTCTTTCTTTAAGAAAACTAAATTTGCTGATAAAACTTTCATTTGACTCAAGAATCGCAACCAGCGGCTCTACCGCTCTCATATCTCCAATCATCCCAAGAGCCTTTGTAGCTGATTCTTTGAGGTAGATAGATTGTTCTGTTTTATCAGAAACTATATCTATAAGAGGTGATACAGCGTAGTTATTTCCGAGTTTGCCGAGTGCCTCCGCACAGTTGAGGCGGAGTTTGTAGTCTTCTTCTTTGCTGTTCAGGATGTATAACAAAGGAAGTACTGCTTTATTATCTTTGAATGAGCTTAAAACCTTGGCGGCAAGAGAACGTATTTTTACATACTGGCTCATATTTTCGACAATATGAGCATTTCCGCTTTTTGAAAGTAATAAATCGCTCAGAACATCTATTGATGAGGGGTCTTTATATGCTTCAATCCTTTTCAAAAGGTAGTATAAGATATCAGGATTCGTTTCTATAGATGCGAAGTAGTTAATAATTTGTACGGCTTCATGCTGAGGGTACTGTTTAATTTGGTCAAGAAGCTCTATGTGCTGTACGCTATCCAGCCCAGAGGAAATTTTGAATTGATCTGCTAAGTGTTTTAAACTTTTTTTGTCGTATTGAGGCATCAGCAGGCTCTATCAGATAATTTTTTGTTAACATATATACATAAAAGTTATCTTAAAAAAGAAATCATATCAATAAAAATTTCCAAAAATTTTTGCAAAAAAAAATCTTTTTTACAAATTCTTTACAAGAAAATATATCTAGAAGAAATATACCAATAAGATATCTTATGTAAAAACATTGTATTTTTAAAGATTTTGAGAATTTATATTTTTAACTAAAAATCCTGCTTCAATAAAAGCAGGATTTTTAGTATTTTTATTAATCTTTATTATAAAATGGTGAGTGTAGCGCCGGTGAAAGTCTGGTTTCAAGAAGAGGCTCTTTTCTAAAATCTATTTCTCTTGTCTTACCATCACCAATTTCATATATACGGCGAGGAACACCGCCCATTCTTTTTAAGTCTTCGATATCGGTATAATCAAGAGATTCTTTGAATATTTTTCCGTCCGTATCTATGTATGTATCAGCTTTTTGTAAAACACCATCTTTATATGTATTAACACCTTTAAGAGGATAGTTTCCATAATAAGATATTGCCTCTCTTGTAATTGTTCCTGTGTATCCGGTTCCGTCTTTCAAGGTTGCTTTTGATGCACGTAGTAAACTGCTGTCAGTAAAGTATCCTGCCTTTTGGAATTCTTTGTATCCAAGATGCTGAACATTTGTATTTTGAGCAGGTCTTTTTGCCACTTCTTCTGCTGCTTTAATGAAAGATTCAAAGTCTTCTTTTTTTCTTGTTATAACATGAGCCATTCCGCTGTTTGCAATGGCATCCATTCCTTTTGCCATTTTTTCTCCGCCATCTTCTATCATTTTTGGAGGTGTTCCATCTGAAATATTTTTAGCGGCTTTTTTCAGACCTTGTATGCTTTCACCTGTAATTTTTTGTATATTCATTCTTGTATGCTCCTACTAACTAATTATATTAATAATTTTTGTTTTATATAAAATTTACAAATGAAGTTACCATAGCTTAAAAAAAGTACATATTTTGTACATTAAACGTTTTTTCATAGAAAATATATATAGGACATAATTATGAGGACCTGCGGAGATGATGTTGATGGAAACAAATAAAATAGCTGATACGGATAGAGAAGTTGCAGAACTTATATCTGATGAACTTGAAAGACAGAGAACGACAATTGAGTTAATTGCCAGTGAAAATATTGTATCTGAAGCTGTTATGGCGGCAGCCGGAACTGTATTGACTAATAAATATGCAGAAGGAAAACCGGGAAAACGTTTTTATAACGGATGTGAAGTTGTTGATAAAATAGAAGCTTTGGCACAGGAAAGAGCAAAGAAGCTCTTTAATATGCCTCATGTGAATGTCCAGCCTCACAGCGGGGCACAGGCAAATATGGCGGTATTTCTTTATGCATTGAAACCCGGTGATACAATTCTTGGTATGGATTTATCAAACGGGGGGCATCTTACACACGGGTCGCCGGTGAATTTTTCCGGATTATATTTCAATGTTGTAAGCTACGGCGTTGATGAAAACGGATATATTGACTATGATAATGTAGAAAAAATGGCGCTTGAGCATAGACCGAAGTTGATAATCTGCGGTGCCAGCAATTATCCGAGAATTATTGATTTCAAAAGATTCAGAGAGATAGCAGATAAAGTTGGCGCATATTTGATGGCTGATATAGCCCATATTGCCGCTCTTGTTGCAACAGGTGTTCATCCATCGCCTGCCGGTTATGCTCATTTTGTAACAACAACAACTCACAAAACACTAAGAGGTCCGAGAGGCGGCATGATTATGTGCGATGAAGAACATGCACTCGGTATTGATAAAGCTGTATTCCCGGGTATTCAGGGAGGTCCTCTTGAACATATTATTGCTGCTAAAGCGGTTGCGCTCAAAGAAGCTCTTGAACCTTCATTTACTGATTATGCAAAGCAGGTTGTAAAAAATGCCAAAACTCTTGCACAGACACTTATGGATAACGGAATTGATATTGTAAGCGGCGGAACTGATAATCATCTTATGACAATTGATTTGAGAAAATTAGGGCTTACAGGAAAAGATATGGCTAATATGCTTGAAAAAGTAGGAATTACCGCAAATAAGAATACTGTTCCTAATGACCCTCAAAGTCCTTTTGTTACAAGCGGAATAAGAATAGGAACCCCTGCTGTTACGACAAGAGGCTTTAAGGAAGATGATATGGTTGAGGTCGGTCAAATTATAGCCGAGGCAATCAAAAATCATGACAATGAAGAAGTTCTTAAATCATTGAAAGAGCGCTCCATGTCTCTTTGTAAAAAATATCCGCTATATCCGAATTTATAGGAGAAAGAACTATTTTAAACATTAATGAACTTCATATATTGGGTTTTGTAATAGCTTTTGTTGTTACAGTATTAATTGTTCCTCAGGTACGGGCTTTTTGCCTTTCGAGAGGCTATGTTGATATGCCAAATTCAAGAAAGATACACAAAGAGCCTATACCTCGTCTTGGAGGGGTTGCCATCTGGTTAGGAACGATTATATCATTCTTTATGATTGTTCTATTCACAAAATATCCTTATGGCAACGGTTTATCAGGTATTCTCATCGGAGGAAGCATAATTTTTTTGATGGGGCTTGTTGATGATATCTATGATTTACCTCCGAAGTACAAGTTATTTATTCAGTTTGGTGCTGCTTTGATAGCTGTTTTGCTCGGTGTAAGGATAGACGAGCTGTGGAATCCCTTCGGGTCTGTTATACACCTTGGAATATTTGCCATTCCTATTACCTTAATATGGATAGTCGGATTAAGCAATGCTATGAACTTTATTGATGGCGTAGATGGTTTAGCCGGAACAGTATCCGCTATCGGAGCTGTTTCTCTTGCTGTGCTGGCTGTTTCTACAGTTCATCCTCAACCTATTGCGGCACTATTGGCGGTAATTTTGGCAGGAGCGATGATTGGTTTTCTTTTGTTCAATTTTAATCCTGCGAAGATTTTTATGGGTGATTCAGGGGCGTTGTTTACCGGATTTACGCTTGCTTCTCTGTCTGTTGTCGGGTTGATGAAGACCGTTACATTCAGCGTCTTTCTTCCTATATTTATTTTTGCCGTGCCTATATTAGACATAACATATGCAGTACTCAGGAGAATTTTAAAAGGGAAAAACCCCTTTAAAGCGGATTCCGAGCATATTCATCATAAACTCATTCACCTTGGGGTTTCTCATAACAATACTGTTTTTGTATTTGTTGTAACGGCAGTATCAGCAGGTGCAATAGCTGCAATATTTGTCCATTCACAGAATTTATATTTTACCGTTATAGCGCTTTTGTTGATATTTATGGCAATAGTTTTGCGAATTTCAAATTTCTTTTCAGTTCTTGATGCCTCGCATGAGCATCATTATCATGAGCCTGAAGTTCACTCTTTTCACGATATAGATCGTGATTAGGGTTAGACAAGTCCTTCTTTTATTGCTTTAACTGCAGCCTGTGTTCTGTCATCCACAACCAGTTTTTGGATAATATTGCAAACATGGGCTTTTGCTGTATGTTCGCTTATTTTGAGTTCATCTGCAATTTCTGCATTTGAACGACCGTCTACGACGAGTTTTAAGACTTCATATTCTCTTTCTGTAAGGTTAGCATGTTCTGCTTTGAATGCGGAACGGGAGCTTACTTTATCTGATGAGTCTGACATATTTTTTGAACGTACAATAGGTGCAATAGCCGGATCAAACCATATAGCGCCCTCTTTTACAGAATTGATTACCATAATGAGGTAGTCTGTTTTTATATCTTTCACAGCATAAGCACTTGCGCCGTAAGATATAGCTTGAAGGACATCTTTTCTGTCCGTATGCGATGTTAGTATTATTATTTTTATATTAGGGTTTGATTCTTTTATTTTTTTTGTAGCCTGAAGACCATCTATTTTTGGGAGACCTATGTCCATGAGAATTACATCGGGTTTCAGGCGTTTTGCCATTTCTATGGCTTCTTCGCCATCCTCAGCTTCTCCTATAACTTCAATTGATGGATATTTTTCGAGTATGGATTTCAGCCCCATTCTTAGAAGTTTGTGATCTTCGACCATAAGAATTTTTGTTTTGCCTTCCATTGTCTCTCTCTCTTCTAACTGTGTGTATGTACCACTAAAATTGTAGAAGCTAAGACAAGGCTTTTCATTGGTAGAGTTTCTATTATCCACTAAAGCAATAGAGATGATTTATTCCGCTTCACTCCAGCCGTAAACGGTAGAAAACACTCCGGGGGTAAGTGATATGAGAAGATTTTTTCTCACAAGATAATTTGCCCTTGAAGATATTTCCTTCAATTCTGTATTTTCAAATCCTTTTTGTGTTTTGGGCTGTTTTATTTTATTTTTTACCAGGTATTCTTTTATCTGCTCTGTTGTTGCTGTGCCGGTGTTGAATACAACAGCTTTATAAATTTCGTAGTTCAAATTATTTTTTGTTCTGAGTGATTTTTTGACGTCATTTAACGCAACTTCCGGTATAAATATTTTACGTTCATTTTGATAAATTGTGTCTATTTTGTTAAGTTGTTTTGTAGTCGTATTTTGGGTTTGAATATACGAATTATTTATGTCTATATTTATGTTTGTGTCAAAAGAACCTTGAATACTTTTAAGGCTAATAATTAAAGAGTTTAGTTTATGTTCTTTTTCTTTTAGTGCATGTATTTTTTTTACGCATTCTTCAAGATACTCTATTTCGGGCTTGATTTTTGATAGCTCTGCTTCGGCTTCTTGTAAGAGTTTTTCTAGCCTTGACGGGTCTAAGATTGATTGTGTTTCTATATCCATTTTGCAAATCCTTTCTTATTTTATTTTTAAATTTTAACATAAAAATATATTCACGTAAATATTTTTATGTCAAAAATAATGCGTAAATATTAAGAAGTTTTTTAATTAATAATGACATAAACTTAAGCATTAATTATGACGTAAACTTAATCTTCTGTCTTTAAAAAAGTTTTGTCCTATAATTTTTTTATAAAGAATATTTGAAAAAGAAGAAAATTTTATGAAATTGAATTTTAGTGTAAATAAAACAAATGACGGTTCAATCGGCTTATATAATAAAGAAGTTGATGATATTTACCATAGTACTTACGGAGCTTATAACGAAGCCGTTGATAAATTTATTAATCCATCAGGCTTGGAAAGTTTTTTGCAAACACACAACAAAATTAAAATTCTTGATATATGTTCAGGGATGGGATACAACTTGAAAGCTGCTGTTGATACTGTCTTTAGGGTTAATCCTGATTGCTGTATCGAAATAGATTGCTTGGAGATAGATTCTTACGTCTTTTCTTTCGGACTTTTATATAAGGTTGCGCAAATTGATTATGACGTGCATTATTTTCTTTTGGAAAAATTTTGGGACAATTCTGTTGTGTCTGAGTGCATGGTTGAGCTTCTTGAGAATGATGAAATTTGTCAATTTTTGGATGAAAAATTAGCCCTGTTTTTTGTGGAGAATAAATTGTCCGAGATAGAATTAATGGGTAGGTGTCAAAATAATCAAAAAATACATAATATATATTATAAGTATATGTCTAATAGAAATAAATATACTCCGAAAAGTCGATTGAAATCCTCTAAAAATAGGCTTCGAGTTTTTTTTGATGATGCCCGCACTTCTATTAAACATCTTGAAGGCAGGTATGATTTTATATTTCATGATGGTTTTACACCGGCAAAGCAGTCTGTATTATGGAGTTATGAGTTTTTTAACGAGCTAAAAAGAATTATATCTTCATCAGGGAATATTACAACTTATTCATCAAGTGCGCCTGTGAGGGCTGCATTAATTCAGAGCGGTTTTCATGTTTCAAAAATTTCTTCAGAAAACAGAAAAACATCGGGGACTTTTGCTTCTCTTTCAACAGAGTTTTCTCAAATACCGCTTTCAGATGAAGAAATTGGTTTATTAAAAACACGAGCGGGCATTGTTTATCATGATGAAGGCTTGGTTCAAAATCATGATGAAATTATCAAAAGGAGGGAAGAAGAAGTAAAAAATTCTTCTCTTGCTTCCTCAAGCAGCTATCTAAAAAGTTTTAAAAATAAAAATAAGGATATTTTAAAGTGAATAGTGACAAAGAAAAAACTTATGATTTGATTGTGGTAGGCGGTGGAACATCAGGAGCTGCAGCGGCTATTTCTGCGGCGAGGTGCGGTATAAAAACATTACTCATAGAGAAAAACTCTTATCTTGGCGGCGCCATGACTTCTCAGCTTGTGATGCCGATGATGAATAATATTTCTTTCAGAAAAGAAGATTATAAATCATCAATTCTAGCGGAGATATTATCAACATTATACTCATCAGGAGATGGTGTTGTTTACAAAGACGGAAATCCCGGATGGTTTAATCCTGAAAAAATGAAATTTGTACTTGAATCTTTTGCAATAAAATCAGGAGTGAAAATTCTTTATGACACTGTTGTAGTTGATGTTGTAAAAGAAGGCGATATAATAAGCGGAATAAAAACCTTTTATAAAGGTATAACATCAGAGTACAGGGCAAAATACTTTGTTGATGCAACGGGTGATGCGACTCTTGCTGCTATGAGCGGCGTTAAATTTGAAAACGGTCTTGATGGAAAGAATCAATTTATGTCTCTTCGTTTTGAGATGGGAGGTGTTGATATCAAACTACTTGCAAACTGGATGATAGAACAAAAAATTGATGATGATGTATCGAATGTTTTTTGCAAGAATGAAAGGGAAATATATCTTTCTATCGGCTTTTCTTACGGGGAAAAAAAATCTCCTTACCCAGCGATAAATAAGCTTATCGATAAAGCAATCGAAGATGGTATCATTAATGAAGATGATGTAAATTATATCCAATTTTTTTCAATTCCTGGGAAAAGTGGAATGCTGTCATTCAACGCTCCCAGAATAAATTCTCCGCTAAATCCTCTCTCATCGGAAGATACAACAAAAGCGCTTATAAAAGGAAGAGCAGCTATAGTGCGTCTTGAAAAATTTTTCAGAAACTATATACCGGGATTTAAAGAATCTTTCGTATCATCAGTTGCTCATGAACTCGGAATAAGAGATTCACGCAGGATTTGTTCCGAATATATTTTGACAAAGAATGATATAGAGAGTGGAAAATTTTTTGATAAAAATATTTTTGAAAGCGATTATCCTGTAGATATTCATCAAAAAGATAAAACTATATCAACAGAAAGAAAACAATTCGGGGCGCCATATGAATGTTGCTTGAATAGATATGCAAAAAATCTCTTTGTCATTGGAAGATGTATCGGCGCTGATTTTTATGCGCAGGGCGCCCTGAGAATACAGCCAAATTGTTTTGCAATGGGTGAGCACATCGTCAATTACATAAAAAATTTGTTAAGAAATGCTACACTTTAGGTGAAATCCTTAAAGTTGAGAAATAATCTGTCGATAATAACCATGGCAATATTATTTGTTGTCTTAATTTGAGTACGTTATTAAAATTATATGTATATATACAGAAAAAGGGATATTTCTATAATATGAATAATAAAAAATGCCAAAGAGGCTTTTCTTTGATAGAAGCTCTTGTTATTTTACTGGTAACGGCTATTCTTATGGCTGTTGCCGTGCCATGGCTTACCGTAAAAAAACAAAGCGGAGGCGGAGAAAAATGGCTGTACTCAAACAATCTTAATGTCTTTTTCGGAACAAGATCAAATTCAAGCAATGTCGGTATAGGAACACCTTATCCGAAGGCAAGATTGCATGTCGTAAGCGCCAAACGAATTATAGATGACTGTGCTGATGGTGATTACTGCACCGCAGACGGACAAAATGTTCAGAAAAAAGGTGCCGATATGATATTAGAATCAACAACACGGGCACCGCTTCTCCGCTTTAGTATAAACGCACGTAATGTTGATTTTTATTTGAACTCTGAAGTAAACAACATAGGCTTTGGTGAAGAAGCTCTAAATCGTAATATTACCGCATCAGGAGCGGGCAATGCAGCTGATGAAAACAGCGACTATCTAAAAACTCAAAACAACATAGCTCTCGGATATAGAACCCTTCGAAATCTTCGTGACGGAACAGGAAACATTGCAATAGGCCATGATGCTTTGAGAAATCTTCAAACAGGCAGCAACAACGTTGCTCTTGGAGCTGATGCAATGGCAAGCTGCAACAATGTTGAGAATAATGTTACTATTGCTACACTATCTTCTCAAAATATATGCGGAAACAGCAACGTTTCAATAGGGCAAATTAATGACTCCATTAATACCAAATATAACGTTTTCCTATCTACAGGCCGTCAACATCTTCTTAAATCAACAGGCAGTGCAAGCGGTGGGAATGTTTTTATCGGAGAAGATATAGGTATCCCTTCCGGTGTAGCTGCTCCTGTTGCCGGCGGAGCTTATTTGAATATCGGTGATAAAATTGTAGGGCGTTTTTCACCAAACAACGGCAATTTTGATAAAGAAGACCTCTATTTTAAAACCTCAAGCTTCAATATAAGAGGAGCCGGTGCTAACAGCGGGGTTTTATATTACAGAATTAACGTGGGGACCTCTGATGTCCGCCTCAAAAAAGACATAAAACCTTATACAAATAGCATAGAAGAACTTGCAAATCTCAAAACATACAACTTCTTTTATAAATCTGATGAAAAAGGTGAACCGATGAAAGTCGGTATCCTCGCTCAGGATTTGAAAAAAATTATGCCCGAGGCTGTTTCTTTGAATGAAGAAAACAGATATGTCGTAAATTATGAATATATAAATATGGCAATGGTCAATGCTGCAAAAGATATCAAGAAAGAAAATGATGCACTTAGCGCAGAACTTGATGAACTCGAAAAACAGGTAAACGACCCCTCTTTTTCTTTATGCAGCTGTAAAAAACAATCTCTGTTTGATAAATTTCTCAGTTTTATAAGGTTGAAATAATATGATGAATTATCAAAATAAACACGGTTTTACAATAATGGAAGTGCTGCTTGCACTTGTAATATCATGTGTGGTAATGGTTGCCTCGGTTCCCATTCTTACCGTTCAGAAAAACTACGGTCATATCGAGAAATGGAACAGAAATCAAAGCGGGGCTGATGTTTTTTATGGTTCTCCGAAAGATAATTTGAAAGTCGGAATAGGTACAACAACACCTAGAACAAGACTCCATGTCAGAGGCTACGAAGATAGACCTACAACACCTGTAATGACCATTCGGGCAGCCAACAACACAGGTGTTCATTCTGTCAACTTTGTGTTTGCTGACAGCAATTTGAACGAAGTAGGACGCCTTGCAGCAACAACAAGAGACGGTACATCAATTGCAATAGGTGCGGGGGCTGCAAACAATCTTGGTATTGACAATATATCTCCGACCAACTCTGTTGCAATTGGCGTGAATGCAATGAGAAATATGGAAAACTCTGCAGATAATGTTATTATCGGAGAAAATACCTATAAAGATGCGGTTAAAACAGACGGTAATGTCATTATCGGCGGTAATATCGCAGAGGGGACAGCTTTTAATTATCCATCCACCGTAGCCAGAAACTACATAATCGCAGATCATCGTATCGGAGATATAAAAGCTTCATCTATGAGAAATATCCTCATAGGAGATGAAGCCGGTGCAAACAACAGTCTTAGAAGTGAAAATATTTGCATAGGAAATTCTACCTGTACAAACGGCTCGCATAGCAGCAATATTGTAATCGGCAACTATGCAAGTTATGGCGGTTCCAGCGGTTCAGGCAGAATAGTAATCGGCAGCTACGGTTCAGAAACACAAACAGGTTCTTATGTCTCAGGAATAAATAATTTGATACAGTATCCGGATGCTCCACGTCCATCAGAAGAGACAGGGAAACCGGTTTGGGGGGCAATGGATGGTACTTCCTTGCGCCAAACAGCGAAAGGTCGTATTGTAGGCGGTGTGATAGATGTAAACGGTAACTCTACCACCATAAGGTATGCTGATGTTGAAGCTAACAATGTATATACAAATACATCAAGCCTTAAGGAATACGAACTTTCAGATAAAAGATATAAAAATATAGTCGGTGAATACAAAAAATCTCTTGATGACTTGGAAAAAATATCTGTCTACAGATACAAATATAAATCAGACGGACCTGACGGTCTTGAATCTTCGGGAGTTATTGCACAGGAAATAAAAAGTGTCTTTCCTGATGCAGTTACGACAAGAGGTAAAAAAGATATTTATATGGTTAATTATGATTATATAAATATGGCAACTCTCAATGCAGTAAAAGACCTGCAAAAAAGAAACAAAGAGTTGAAGCAAAGAGTTGAAAAACTCAAAAAAATTGTATCTGAATCAAAAACTTGTGCATGTCAATGAGTAAATATTTAATAAAAAAGGATACTTTTGATGATAAATAAAAATACAAAAAGAGGTTTTACACTGGTAGAAGTATTGGTTTCAATGCTTGTAATCGGTATTGTACTTGCTCTTACAATGCCTGCGATAACAAGACAAAAGAATTCAGACGCCAGCGAAAAATGGGACTACGGTATTATGCCATATAATATCACCTACAGCCCGTCATCTGCAAATCCGAAAGAACAGGATGTTTCAATTGGTACAGATGCCAAAGGCTCCCGTTTGACTGTTGAAGGTTCTCCCTGGAGAAGCAAGACTCTTGAAGGAAGAACAGCTGACGTCATATTGCAGTCATCAGTGAGCAACTGGACTGTTCTCGGAATTCTCGGCGATGGTATCCCTCTTGATGCGGAAGAATATGAAGTCAACAGCTTTGAAAATATGAGCAAGGTTATGTTTGACCAAAGATCAAATATAGGTATAGGGCGCAATGTTCTATCAAGTCTTGAATCTGAAGATAGTGACACCGCTAAAAATAATATAGCAATCGGAACAAACGCTCTGAGTTCTATTAGACAAAATACAACTACCAACAGTCAAGCAAATATTGCAATCGGTTCAAATACACTTGCAAGATTGGGAACTGATGAGGTTGGAGGCGGAAATCATGATGATTTCCAAAACGTAGCAATTGGCAGCGAGGCTCTTGCTCTTGTTGAAGCCGGCAAAGGCAACTACGCTGTCGGAAGCGGTGCAGGCGGAGGACTTGAGCTTGGAAGTGACAATATTTTTGTCGGAAACAATGCAGGAAGAACTCTTTCAGCAGGCAGCGGAAATATTTTTATCGGAGCTAATGCCGGAGGTGCAGTAATTAGAGAAAATAACTGGACAACAGGTGACCCAGGGTTGTGTGCGGGTATTGACGCAGCAGATGAGTGTGTTATTTCTCAAGGGATTTCAACTGGGAACTACAATATTTTTATCGGAGCTAATGCTTCTCCTAGGGGAACTGATAATGTCAACGGTATGATTCTTATTTCAAACGGACCTACAACATCTCCTGAACAAAATATATTGGGAGAACAATCGCAGTCTACACTTTATAAAACACCGCTTTTGTTGATGTATCCTGATACGGCAAGAACTGCAGCAGCCGGTGCCGCCTTTAATTCAACCACAACAGCATATTATATAATGTGGACAAGAAACCTTCATGCAAATAATATTCAAGCAAAAGCAAAAATTACTTATTCAGATGCAAGAATGAAAGATATAAAAGGTAATTATGAAAGGGGTTTAGAGGAAATTCTCAAAATAAAACCCGTAACTTATTATATGAAAGATGAAAAAATCGGCTCAAAAAGACATGTCGGAGTAATCGCTCAGGACTTGAAAAAAGTTATTCCGGAAGCTGTCATTGAAAATAACGGTTATTATGGTGTTCAGTATCAATATATTGATATGGCTATGGTAAACGCAGTAAAAGAGCTTGATAAGCAGGAAGATGAGCTTGAAGCAAGAATATCTAAACTTGAAGAAAAATTAATCAAATAAGAGGTGAATATTTTGATAAAATATAACAACAAAAAAAGCGGTATGACTCTGATGGAGTTGCTGGTCGTTATTGTAATAATCGGTATTTTGGTAGCTTTTGGCTTAATTGCAGTCAGGCTGATGAGCAAAGATTATGCGCAGAGAAAATTACCGCAGACTATGTATAACAACCTAAAGACAATAAATGCCGAAATTCTTGCCCGTAATCCTCAGGAAAAAAGATCAGGATATACTGATGATTCCGCTTATAATAATGGTAAAAATCTTGATGTAGAAAACAGTTTTATCCCAGGGGATAAAAAACTCCCTGCATTTGGCGGTACCGGCAATGGTTCTTATTGCGATGCGTTCAAAAAGATAGCAAACCCGACAAGAGACAGCGCCCAGTGGTGTTCGGTGACTCGTACGGTAGACAATAGACAACAAAGAGGTGGCGGTGATATCGGCAATGAAATGTATATTATAGGACTTTCAAATGCTCCTACTACCTGTTGGGATGGTCGTCAATGCATAAAAGTCTATGTTTCTATCAAACAGGATGCAAATGACACCCCTATGTTCAGATCTAAAGGCGAGATAGACAAAAATGGGAATTTAGCCTCTCCAGATGGTCCCGTGGATCATTTTGGATTTAATATTTATGAAAACGGTGATGTGGAACCGATGATAACATCAGTAGCTGGTGCAGACGGCTCACGTATTACTCCTTACGGGGTAGCGGCCGATATGGTTACCGTTGATGTTATTGTTGATTCTGTAGATGACGCCTATAGAAAATATCCGGGGTTGCTTGCTGATGTTATCGAACATGGCATAAATGATTGCAATAACTGTGATATTCGTAATAAAAATAAAGGCGACGAGCCTTTGCAGTTTCATAATACAGATACGCTGAATTATTTTACAACAACAAACAATGGTAAAACTCCGGTATCAGAACAGTCTACAGCTTTGAATTTCGTTGAACCGGTTATAATAAATGATGTAAACGGAAGCTTCTGTGAATTCGGTATGGCTTGCCGGGTTGGTTTTCAAGATAATGTAGTAGCAACAGAAACTGATGAAAACGGTCAAACACAGGCAAAAACAATCGCTATCCCTGATTACAGACAAAAACAGATGAATGATGCAAATGTTTTGTTCTTCAAAATACCGTACAGAAGGGCGCTTGCTGTCAAAAACAGACTGGAGTTTGTTTCTTTCAGGACTCATCATAAGGATGATTTTACTAATCCCGCTCAATGCGGTGTTGATACATGTTCAGGAAGACAAGACGGTATTGATACACAAGAATCAGATATGTGTATGAAGAGAAGACTTGCCGCAATCAATGAAAATGACAGAAATTTTCTTGAAGACAATAATCTTATAGATAGAGTGGTAACAGCTTCTACGAATTCTAATAATAATTATTGCCGATTGAATGACGGAAATGCCCAAAGACAGGCACGTAAAAGAAGAATCTGCAGAATGATTGATGTTTCTTTAAGATAAAAATTATACAGAGCCCCTAAAAAGGGGCTCAAATATTTTTGCTGACAAAAGGATGTATTACTCCTATAATAAGGATATTAAACAAAGAAGAGAGGGTATAAATATTGAATAATACTCAAAGAGGGATGAGGCTGCATATAGGCGTTTTTGGGCGCAGAAATGTAGGGAAATCAAGTATTATAAACTCATTGACAGGACAAGAACTTTCAATCGTCTCGGATATCGCAGGAACAACCACCGATGTAGTTCAAAAATCAATGGAAATGCTCCCTTTAGGACCTGTTTTGTTTCTAGATACTGCAGGAATCGACGATGAAGGTGCTCTCGGTGAAAAGAGAATTGAAAAAACAAAACAAGCCTATGAACGTACTGATTTGGCTTTGATTGTTTGTGATTATAACGGTTTTGGCAATTTTGAAAAGGAGTTATTTGAAGAATTTGCCAAAAGAAAAATACCATCAGTTGTTGTAATTAACAAGAACGACATAAAAAATATTCAACATGAAAAACTGGAAGAAATAAGAAACTATACAACAAATGTCATATCCGTTTCAGCAAATGACCAAGCTTCAATAAATGAATTGAAAAAGAAAATTATTGACTCTGTTCCTCAGGAATATCTTGATAATCCTCAAATAGTTTCTGATTTCTTGAATGAAGGCGATATCTGCCTCCTTGTAACCCCGATTGATAAAGAAGCGCCGAGAGGGCGTCTTATTCTTCCTCAGGTGCAAACTATCAGGGATGTACTTGATAAAAATGCAATCTGCCTTGTTGTGAAAGAAACTGAGTTGAACAAATCGTTTGATATACTAAAAATCCGTCCAAAACTTGTTGTAACAGACTCTCAGGCTTTCAAAACAGTTTCTGAGATTGTACCTCAGGATGTTTTGCTGACTTCTTTTTCAATTGCTTTTGCCAGATTGAAGGGTGATTTGAAATCTTTTGCCCAAGGAGCAAACGCAATAGACTCTCTTCAAAACGGCGATAGAATACTTATCAGTGAGTCTTGTACCCATCATCAGATAGAAGATGATATTGCAAGGGTAAAAATACCGAATTTATTGAGAAAATATACTCAAAAAGAACTTATCTTTGAGTATTCAAGAGGACATGATTTCCCAGAGAATTTATCTGATTACAAATTGATAATCCACTGCGGCGCCTGTATGACCAACAGAAGAGAAGTACTATCCCGTATTATGAAAGCTTATGACTCGGGGGTACCTATTACAAACTACGGTATAACTATTGCCAAATGTTTGGGCATTCTTGATAGAGCGTTGGAGCCGTTTAATATAAGCCTTTAAAACAATTGTAAATCATTCTGAGCGTAAGCGAAGAATCTTATGCAAAAAAAGAACTGTCTATTTTCAGACAGTTCTTTTTCTTCTTGTTTACCTATTTTTATCCGTCTGCGTTAATCTTTTTGATTAACTCTTTCAAAACATCGTCGGCTTTATCATTATCAACCTGACATGTTCCGGCGTTGACGTGTCCGCCGCCGCCGTATTTCAGCATAAGTTCACCGATATTTGTTTTCGATGTTCTGTTGACAATTGATTTTCCGACAGCAAACACGGTATTTTGCTTTTTAAGCCCCCACATACAGTGGATAGATATATTACACTCAGGATGGAGCGCATAAATCATAAATCTGTTTCCGGCGTGGATAACTTCTTCGTTTTTCAAATCAAGAACAATCAGATTTCCATAAATTTTTGAACATCTTTCTATTTGAGCTTTAAATTCTTCAGCCTGCTCAAAATATAACTTAATTCTCTCCTGTACATCTGGAACTTTCATAATTTCATCGATTGTATGATTTTTGCAGTAATCAATCAATTCCATCATCAATGTATAATTTGAAATTCTGAAATCTCTGAATCGTCCGAGACCGGTTCTTGGATCCATCAAATAATTCAATAAAACCCAATCTTTCGGATTAAGAATTTCGTCAACGGTAAATTGAGCGGCATCAGCTTTATCAACTGCGAGCATCATCTGATCCCAGGCTCTTGGAAAACGATTTTCGCCGCCATAGTAGTTATATACAACACGGGCAGCTGATGGAGCATCCGGATAAATGATATGATTTGATTTTTTGCCGTTTGCTCTGATTGTTTCGCTCAAATGGTGGTCAAATGCAAGATGGACACCGTCTACATAGGGCAGATTTGTTGTGATATCCATATTTGTTATTTCTATTTTCCCATCCTGCATATCTTTCGGATGTACGAACTTTATATCGTTAATTAAATCAAGTTCTTTCAAAAGTACGGCACAAACCAAACCATCGAAATCACTTCTTGTTACTAATCTGTATTTTTGCTTGCTTTTTTCCATAACAGCCTCCTTTTGTGCCCTATTATACAACATATAGCCCTCCCTTGAAAAGAAGAGAAAATGGTTCAAATAGATGATTTTGTTTTTTTATCCTATAATATCTTTTGTAAAAATCTTTCTTTAAGGCTTTGGAAATATGGAATTATCTAAACAGGAATTGATCGATAAAATAAAGTTATTAACAGAACAAACATCAATATCAGGGTTGTGTGAAATCCTCGATTTCTTCTTGCAAGGAAACTTGGATGAAAAAATATATTTCGAAGAAAAAGAGATGCTGCTCAATGCGTTGAATAATCTTCTGAAAAATAACAACGGATACATTGCTCTTGCTCAAATAAATCCTATTGTAGGAGATATTGAATATAACTCTAAAAAAGTTATGAAATACATAAACTCGGCAACCTCAATAGGCGTTGATATTATTGTGTTTCCTGAGCTTACTTTAATGGGATATCCTATCCAGGATACAATAGACAGACATCCTGTTATTGTTGAAGAAAACCTTAAATGGCTCAAGGAAATAGCAAAACTGACAAAAAACACTTATGCGGTAGTCGGCTTTATCGAACCAAGAACCGATGGTAGAGGAAAGAGGTATTATAACTCACTCGCTGTTCTCGGAGAAGGGGAAATAAAAGGTATAATCAGAAAATCTCTTCTTCCCACCTACTCAGAATTCAATGACTACCGGTATATTGAACCATCTCCTGTTGCCGGTAACCAGAGCCCTGAAACACTCGGAAAATTTTCTCCCGACAATGTTGTAAATATGCCAAAAACAAATAACATTCACGGCATATCTTACGGGATATCAGTTTGTGAAGATTGCTGGAATAATGACGAATTTTTCTCAAATCCTCTCTACAAAGAAGACCCCGTTTCAGAACTGTGCAAAGATAATCCGGATGTTTTGATAAACTGCTCAGCATCTCCTTCACGTGCTAAAAAAGAACAACTTAAGCATAATATGTTATCCTTCATCTCCGATAAATATAAAACACCATTAGTTTATGTCAATCAGGTAGGGGCAATAGATGACAGTTCTTTTGATGGTGTAAGCAGAGCTTTTGATAAGGATGGAAAACTGTTTGCCCGAGCAAAATCTTTTGAAGAACAATTCATGATAATCAATCCGAAACTTTCTTTCGGAACTGTTTATCCTCTTCCGAAAGGGCTTGAAGAAACATTGACAGAACAGAAGGTATTCACTCTTGATTATGAACCTGATTTAGAAAGAACGTACAAAACTATTATACAGGGTATAAGAGATTATTTCAGAAAAAACGGTTTTGAACGGGCTGTTCTTGGTTTATCAGGAGGACTAGACTCCACTGTCAGCGCTGTTTTGATGGCAGATGCTCTGGGACCTGAAAATGTATTCGGAGTCAGTATGCCATCGAAGATTACGAGTTCTGAAAGCAGGAACGACGCAAGAGATTTGGCAAACAATCTCGGTATAAACTTTGCTGAAACTTCAATAAAAAATATGGTCGTTACGACAAATGACGCTCTCAACGACTTATTCTCTCAGGTGGAAGACAAATGGAGCTGCAGGTATAAGGAAACATTCACTCAGGATAATATTCAGGCTCGTTCAAGAGCTATGTTCTTGTGGGGAGTCAGCAATGAGTTTGCCAAATGTGTACCGATTGCAACGTCTGATAAATCAGAATTATATATGGGATATGCCACAATAAACGGTGATATGTCAGGAGGTTTTGCACCAATAGCTGATGTTCCGAAAACAAAACTCTTTGCCTTTGCCCGCTGGCTCAACAAAAATCGTGCTCAAAAAAATGCAATTCCTGAAGTTATCATCAAAAAGAAGCCAGGGGCAGAGCTTGCAATCAATCCCAAAACAGGCAAGCCGCTTATTGCAGAAGATGCACTTATGCCATATGAGTTTTTGGATGAAGTTATCTGGAGAATAGAAAACAAACATGAGAGTTATTCAGATATGTTGAACTCAGAATTTTTATATGAAAAGAAAAGTAACATATCAAAAGAGCAGAAGACTCAATGGCTTGATAAATTTTATCACAGGATGTCGAGAGCTCTCTTCAAATGGACGCTGCTGCCACCATCAGTGATTGTAGAGCCGAGGTCAATATTGAAAGCGGACTACAAACAGCCTGTAACATCTTCTCATATAAACTACAGAGGAGAAAAAGAGGAAGTTATCGAAGAAAAGCTGAAAGATTTGCTGTAATTTTATTATTTGTATGCGGACATTAGCAAATTTTTTTCTTCATCGATTTTATAATAATAACTCAGAGAGTTATTGATAGGGAAATTATGCGAATAAGTCCAAATAGCAATGTTTATGCTGCCAATTTCGGGAGAGCGTTAACAACAGAAGAGAAAAAGTCATATTCAAATTTGATTAAAGACTCAAAATCTGCCTTGGGAACAGAAGATACAACGGCGATTATTTTTGATTTCAATGTTCCATCAGAACAGGGATATAATATCGGAATAGGCTCAACATTCTCCGAGTCTATGCAAAAATTTACAGATTTTCTCAAAACAATGGTCGGTATAACTTCCATTCAGCTGCAGCCGCAGGGGAAAATTACACAAACTAATAAATCGCCTTATTCTGGAACGAATTATGCTTACGGTGAGCATATTATAGACTTAAAGAAATTAACCCTGCCTGAATACGGCGAGTTATTAACATTAGACGATATTCGAAAAGCCGATGAGGACTATTCGAAAGATAAACAGACAAGAGAATACAAGACTGATTATGATTATATTATGCCCTCAATGTACATGAAGCTTTATTGAAGAAAGCTTATGCTGCTTTTTTATCAAATGATAAACTAAAAGCTGATTTTGAAATTTTCAAATCTGAGAATTCTGACTGGCTTCAAAAGAATGCCTTATTTGCAGCCTTATCAAAGAATTATTCTACACAGGATATTTCAAAATGGAACAAAAAAGACAGGCTCCTATACAGCTCAGAAACGTCTGAAACATCAAGAAATCAAAGAATATCGGAAATAGAAAAAGAGTACTCTGATATTATTGATTTTGAAAACTTTAAGCAGTTTATTGCAGACAAACAACAACAGGATAGCCGCAAGTCATTGAATGCTGAAAATATAAAGCTCTATGGCGATTGTCTGATAGGCTTTTCTCAAGGCGAAATGTGGTCAAACATAGATTGTTTCAGAAAAAATTTATACTATGGCGGTCCAGACCCAGGGTGCCCGGAAACAAATAATATACAAGCCTGGGGATTGCCTGCGCTTGACTATACAAAACTCGGAGAATGCAGTGAAGATGGTGACTTATCAAAACTTGGCGAAGTCGGAAAATTTTTATACGATAAATATTCCACATTCTTTAAGCGCTATGACGGAATAAGAATGGATGCCGCATGGCAGTTTGTGACACCGTTTATTTATCAGGCTGTAAATGGAAACTATGAAGAGTTCAAATTGCCTGAAATAAATTTTACCATATTTAATATTATGAAAACTGCCGCCCAAAACACTCTCGGTGATAAGTTTGATGAAAATAATCCAGATAATATTATGCTCGAACTTGTCGGGATTTCTGCAGGCAAGAGCAGGGAGATGACGCTGAATACTTATCCTCATCTTTACACAACAGCATACGCTGAATATGATGAAACACCTGAAAAATTTCGGGAAAAAGGATATAAAGACGGTAAATTTTATGTCGGAGTAGGATGCCACGACAATGATTCACTTGTAAATATGGCTAAAGATACTCATAAAAGAAATCTGCATATCTCAGGGATGAAGCGTGATTATGATTTGGATACATCAAAACTTTCGTTTGAAGATGAAGGCTATCAGGCTCAATGCAAAGAACAAAAAATACAGGAAGATTTTAGGACAGCAAAACTTGCTGAAATTTATACAACTCCAAAACAGTTCTTTACTCTTCCTGATATGTTCGGGATGTCAGAGCGTGTGAATATCTCAGGTAAAGCCCATCCTGATAACTGGACTGTCAGAATACCTTCTGATTATGAAAGATTCTATTTCTCCCAGCTCGCAAAAGGTTACGGGCTGAATCTTCCAAAAGCTCTCGCTAATGCCATGGAAATGAAAAATGTTGATAATCCTGAATTAATCAACAAATGCAATGAAGCTGCAGAGATTCTAAGAAGCGACGGCCCAATGACAACTCAGGACGCTGATGAGGCTGCAAAAAAAGGTGAGCTGAAATCTCATTTTGAGTATCAGTTACCTGGGGCGGGCAAATAGGGGGCAAGAATAAAAAAGGATTTTAAGCAAAATCTTAAAACCCTTGATATACTTGGTTGCGGGAACTAAAAAGATATATTATTGGAGAAATGAAACCCCTATAAATAAAGGGATTGAGGACTTGCTTATTTTGAAAATAAGACAAAAAAAGAAATTTACTATCAAGCTGTTGGAAAAGTGTTTGGGTTATGACCGTACAAAGTCTTATCAAACAAATCATTTAACCGAATACCAAGCTGAAAGAATAACTAAACAGGCTTATTATTATCTGTCTAAATTTTTGAAACAAAAATTTATTAAAAAAACAAAAAAATATGAAACTCAAAAAGGCAGTAAAGCTTTGATGATGTATGAGTATATTTAAAAAATATAGAAATTTTAAAATGTTATTTTTTTATTTTTGTGATTTTTTCGTATTTTTACATTATAATTTATACAATAAAGGAGGACGCCATGTTAGTAGAATTCAGTGTTGAAAATTTTTCTTCAATAAAAGATAAAATAACATTTAGTCTGGAAGCAACAACAGACAACTCATTACCCCAAAATTGTATATCAGTCGACATTCCCAAATCAACCAAAGAAAAACAAAGTATAAAGCTCTTGAACTCTGCAGCTATTTTTGGACCTAATGCTTCAGGAAAAACAAATTTTTTAAGAGCTATGGGAATTCTTCGAACAATTATATATTCATCTAATAACTACCAGTTAGGTCAAAGGTTTCCTATTTATCCTTTTTTGCTAGATCAAAATTGTGTAGAAAAACCTTCAATTTTTTCTGTTTTATTTATAAAAAATAGTATCAAATATTTGTATGAACTTTCAATAACTTCGACAAAAGTTGTTTCGGAAAGTCTCTTTTATTATCCAAACGGTAAAAAAGTACAGGTATTTAAAAGAGGAATAGATAATAATATATCATTTATGCCTATTAATGAGAAAAAGTCAGATGAAGATGAAATAAGAAGAAAAATATACCTGGAAGAAATATCAGAAAATATTCTGGTTTTATCACTTGCTAATAAGATAAAAATTAAACCGCTTCAGGAAGCATTTTCTTGGTTTTATGAACTAACTGCTATAAAAAATGATATTTATCCTAATGAAACAAGTAAAAGGATTCATGAAAATACTGTATCTAAAGAAAGAGTTTTAAAATATTTAAAACTAGCAGATTCTTCAATTGAAGATTTAGAATTAGATGTTAAAGAAATAGAAGAAAATAATCTACCAGATTACATAAAAAAAATGGTAATCGAAGAATTGGCAAAAGAAAAAAATATGTCTCCAGCTGAACTAGAATCTGACTTTAATAAAAAAGCAAGAATAGTAAAAACAGAAATTAAAGAGAATTTTATCCATATTGGTAAAGATAAATCAGGAAATTCTGTCCGTATAGCACTTCCTAAATTTTTAGAATCAGATGGAACTCAAAAATTATATGGAATAATTTCTTCAATTATTTTGTCTATAGTTAATGGAAGTGTTTTGTTTGTTGATGAACTAGATTTAAGATTACATACAAACTTAGTCAGAACTATTGTGCAGATTTATAGCTCAGAATTAAATAAAAAAGGTGCTCAATTAATTTTTACAGCTCATGATACAAATCTTTTAGATACACAAATGCTGCTACGCAGAGACCAAATATGGTTTACCGAAAAACAAAGTGATTGCCGTACAGAGCTTTATTGTCTTAGTGAATTTAAAATAAGAAAAGATAAAGTTATCAGAAAAAGTTATTTAGCCGGCATTTTTGGAGCGATTCCAAACGTAACATTGGAGGATATTCTGTGGCAAGAAAACCTATAAAAAGAAGAAAACTGAATACTGTTATAAAAATTATTTGTGAAGGACGTACAGAATATCTTTATTTTGAAGAAATAAGACAATCATTGAAAGGTTCAGAGATAAAAATAGACCCTAAAATAAGTGACAATTCCTCTTGTATCGGTGTAGTTAAATTTGCTGAAAAAAATTATTCTGATTTATCAGACGATATTAAAGTTTTTTGTATTTTCGACAAGGATAAAAATACAAAAAAGAATTATGAAAAAGCTATTAAAATAGCCAAAAAGAATAAATTTGAAATAGTACTTTCAAATCCTTGTTTTGAAGTTTGGTTTTTTGCACATTATTGTGAGGTGTTTAAATTAATATCCACATCTAAATTACAAGATGAAATGAAGAAAAAATTAGGAGAAAATTTTAAAACATCAAGACATAATTATGAAAAACTCAAAATAAACACACAAAAAGCTATAAACAATGCGAAGTTTTTCGCAAAAAGAAACGAAAATGATAATCTTGATAAATTTAGTGAAGGAGGAAATCCTTCAAGTGATATTTATAAAGTAATTGAATATATACAGGAAAAATCCAAGAAGCAGTTATAAAAAATAATAATCAAATTTCCCCCAAAAATATCTCCCTCTCTTCTTCCCTGCGTCTTGTCAAACCTGCAAGAACTCTCCCGCCTGCCTTGTTCCATCTCAAAAACTGTTCTGCAGCATTTTTATATTTTCCCTCATTGAGCAACTTCAAAAGAGTCGATGTTCTCAGCGCCTCACCTCCGCAGTTGTAACAAAAACTCACAAGTGCATCAAACTGATTTTGGCTTAAAGGCACCTTTACACAACTTTCAACAGCCTTCTCATAAACTTTCAAATCTTCTCTCAAAAATTCTTCAGCCTGAGCTTGTGTGATTTTCTGTCCATTCTGCACATCCTTTGTATGCCCGTAACCGATTGTCCACACTCCTGCTGGACATTTATAAGCCTCAAGCCTGCACCCCTCAAATTTTTTAATCAAATCAATTCCTTTTTGTGATGTTCTCATCTCTTATACTCCCTCGCTTCAAGTGCTGCAATGCGTATTTCTATCTGCTTTGCGTCCTCAAGGTGGGCTTCGATAGCCTTTGAGGTATGTTCGAGTTGATTTAGCTGACCGCCGATATAATATACAGCCCCGAAAATAACTCCGATAGATGTGATCGACAACGCTATAATGTATTTTAGCACGTCATAGAGCAAATTGACCTTTGCCATCAAGGACGGCTGCTCTGAGTGTTCAACATCGCCGAAAAGCAGCCCTTTGAGGTCGTCGAGTTCTTTTTTTAAAAGTTTGTGGTGCTCATAGCAGAGTTTATCAACCTCTTGCTCGTGCTCATTGAGGTAATTTATCAAATCGTCGTCACTCAATGTTAATCCCCTCATACAATCTGCTCAAATTTATCTTTTTCTTTCCGCTTTTTAACCATCCGATGTTAAAGTTTACTCCAAAACGCATAAGGTTGACTCTCCACTGAGCAATGCACTCGACAGCCTCCATCATACGTTTAAACTTGTCATTGACTCGCTTAAAGGTCGTTTCTCTCACTGCAAGATAATGCAGAGGTAAATTTTTGCAGATGGTTATCTCCTGCCCATCTTTTGTTATCTCTTTGACAAAACCAAGGCTCCTCAACTCTTCGACAGTAGCGTTTACAACAATCTCTGCGTGATATTCGCATTCAAAATCGTGACCTATTGCAGGTCTGATATCCCACTGCATCCGACCTCCACCCAGCCATGCAAGCCACCTCGGTATTGTATAACCGTCAGTCTGATAGTTGCGAGGTACGAGGTATAACACCCCGTCATCATCCTGATAGAGCTGATTGTGTGACGTGTACCACTTACCGTTAATGTCTGACTGCTTTACCTCGGCTTTTCCGGTAATAAAATTTCCCATCACTCACCCTCTTTATCTTGCTTCTGCTCTTGCAGGGTAATAAACAAAAACTTGCAGTTGTTTATTTTCACACACTGATTCTCTATCTCTGCGCCTTTCTGAATTTTGACCCTTGTCCAAGATGAGTTTTCAATCTCAACGTCTTGAATTGCTTTGTTTTCATCAGCTAAAACACTTGATGTAAGCGCAAATAACACGCATAAAATTAAAATAAAATTTTTCATACTTTCTCCTTTTTAGACTTCCGTTTCCTCTTCTGGCGCCGCTTCATATGGATAGAGTGTTGCGGAACATGAATGTGCAGCGTCCGTATCTCCCGTAAACGTCCATTTAAAAACATCCTCAGTTTTGACGGGTATGAATATACTGTTTGAATCTGCCGCCCATGTACCTGTTGATGCAACATTTAACACTACAAAGTTATTTATATAAACAGCGAGACCGTTAGTTGATATCTGGTCAGGGGAATTCCAACTCTGAGCTCTTATTAATAACCACCCGTCAAAAGGCATACTCCCGTTGTTTGCAATGCTCACACCCCTTGTCAAATCCGGCTTTAACCATCTAAAACAGGTCTTTACCCCCCCCCCGCCGACGTTTAAGAAGTTTATATCCGCTTTATTGCTCATGGCTGTAGTGAGTCCGTCCACCTCGCTCATCGGTATTTTAGAGCCCAAATTTAGTGTACTTGTCATTTTTAGATATCCTCCATAAATTAAATCGCACTGTAGTCAATCTCAATTGAGTCGAGTTCTTCCTGAGTTGAAGCAGAGTTAATCGCAGCCTCATACTGTTTATATGTCTTATCAAGAGTGTTCAACTTGTTGAATATCTCAAGATAAAACGCTCCTACCTGCTCGGGTGTAAGCTCGGGAGAAGATGTTTCCTGACCGTCTGTATATGTTCTGAAAGACCCCGCAGGGAGATTTGCCTTTGTAATGCTTACAAGATTCAGAAAACCCGTTGCCATAACATCAACACGCCCTATCGGCGTATTCACTTTCACAACTCCGAAGGATGTTGTCAAAGACTCTTTGTTCTCAAGAGCCTGTTTGTTCTTGAGGAGTTTTTTTGCTTTTGCCTGTTCAAACTGCTGCTCAAGATACTCTTCTGTTGTAGTGATGTCTGTTAGCTCTCCGTCTACAACTGCATATTTTGTTGAATCATCATAATATGTCAGATTGTTATAGACCTTGTTATGCCCATTAAAAGCCCAATCAGCATAACACTGCAACTGATTGTCCGTTATTTTTGCATATACTGTCATTATGCTGCCTCCTCTGCTATCTTGTCTGGGATTAAATAAAAAGCGCTCCATTGGTTACTATCTTTTTTAGGGCATTCGATTAAGTAAGTATCACCTTTTCGAACTCTAACAAATGCTGAGTTATTTTCTGTTAGATTCCCGACAGTTGCTAGACAAATAGTTAGCCCATTTACTCTGGCGTACATGTTATATGATGAACCTTGTACAGAATATAGGGCTGCTATGTTGACGTAAAACCAGCCATTTTCTTCAAAAGTGCCTGTTGTAGTACCTTGGTTATAATTTATTACAATCTTTTTTCCAAAATCAGGAGTAAGCTTATCACTTATTTTTTCTAAACCTGCCTGCGTCAGCTTTGTTAAATCATCGTCAAGAAAACCTGATATCCCTGAAGCTTCTGAGATATCTCCCTCTATCTCCGATATCGGAATTTTAGAACCTAATTTTAACGTGCTTGTCATTTTTGTATCTCCTATCCTATCAACACTAACTTATACGCATTAGCAGCCACATTCGCAGATGCATTCATCTTCACAACAACCTGAGTTGATGATGCAAACACAATCTCGCACAATATCTGCGCATTGTCTGACACTCTCCTGAGCGTTGCGCACACATCCTGAGAGTTTAGCGTGTGAGTCACAGTCCACGTGACAACACCGCCTGATGGAGTGAGAGCAGGGTTTTGGTACGTTTGTTTTTTGACAAACCCTGTCATATCGGTTTTTGAGTTGCCAATCAGCTCCCATTTGCTGTTGATGTACATGTACTCATCATAATAATTTCCTGATTCGGTTGAGGACTTAGGTACAAGATAAATTGTATTTGCATCTATATTTGATGACGGCAAGGCGGACACGATAGACTTTTTGAGCTTGTCAATTGCACCAATCTGTTGATTTACATACGTTTGTGTCGCAAATCCGCTATCATTGGTCAGCTGTGATGTTTTTGTAGGTACGGTAATATTTACTGCCTTAGCTGATGGTGTGAGTGCAGCGTTGTTCACTTTTACTGTCTCAACTACATTCACCTGCGCTCCTGGGGCTATGTCGTCAACTTTTGACTTATAATCATTTGTGAAATCATTTGTCGACAACTGCTTGCCGCTGACTTTATCAACTTTATCCCCGAGAGCGGTGTTCATCTCCTCCGTTGATACCGAGTCAACCCACTTTGTACCGTTATAATATTTTACTTTGTTTGCTGCCGAGTCAAAATAAACCTGACCTTTTTTAGGTGTGTCAGGTGCCGCTGCAAGATTATGCAACACTGGGTTTTGCAGCTCGTTTTTGTTTAAATTTAAAGCTGACAAGATGTCTGTTTTTGCCATTGTTTTATCTCCTTATACCAAATACGCTTTACCGGTAAATTCTCCGCTGAATGATACTTTTACATTCTGTTCGTCAATATATTGCACTTCGCCGATAACAACCCGACCTGACGAGTCAACAACACTCACCTGCGGGTACCTGCCCAATTTATGAAAAATATTCCAATCAGAAGCAGGCGTTGCCTGCTCAAAAATAAAGCAGTTGCATAAAACAGCATCGGTGCTGACAAGGTCACCTGCAAGATAAGTAATTGCTACCTCGCATCCTGCATTCAATTCGTTTGATAAACTAACCGTTTTGCTGTTTTTGAGAGTGTATCTGTCAGGCAATATGTTGTGATTGTTGATGTTGAAACTCAAAATACGCTCAACTTTGTCAATTTCAAAGGATAGTTCAAAATCTTTCTGACCTTGAGCAGTCACAAATTTGTCTATCTTTATGTCATAGAAAGCCGCTTGCTTTGCAATGTTTGCAAAAATCTCCGCCTCATTTGCCGCAGTTGTCGCTATCTCCGCTTTTTCTGAGGCAGCAGAAACTGCCTTTTGTGCCTCTGCTTCTGCTTCAAATAATTTATTTACTAATTCGTTTGGTTCAATTAACGACCCTTCTTGAGTTTTAACAGATCTTGCAACTTGTCTTGCTATCTGTTGTATCAACCTTATTATATAATCAAAACTCCATTCAAGCGTTTCAAAATTTAATTTGCTAGAATTTTTATACTCTCGAGGCTGTTCGATGTCTAAATTTGTGGTCAACGATATAACTTCATCGGCAGCCAATATTGAATAACTTGAACCTGCTATAGGGAAAGTTATATAGCTCCCATTGACATTACCTGTTTCGTTGATAGTATAATCTATGCCAAGTGTTAGTGTTGTTTGGACACCAAGAGAATTGGTGTGCTGCACAAGCAATTCATCTTTATTTTCAATCAAAAAATCAAAATCAAAAGTCGTTGTAGAACTATTACCGGCATAGTTATTTACCGGATCGATTTTAGATACTGTCATTTTTTTACTCCTTATATTTATTTATCTTTCAAAAACCAGTTATAAATAGGTTTACCTATTATTGGTATGTTTGCTACAGCACTTGCTTTGCCGGATAATGCACGAGTTGCAACCGGTACTGTGGACGGTGTAAAGAAGTTTACTATTGTATATCCAAGCCCTCTGCTGCCAACATCTTTGAATAAAAATCTATTAACAATAAATGTAGGTATTAAAGTGTCAATCATTGATTCAAAGATATTTATATCACGGTTAGATAGAAGATCTTTCAAGGCGTCAACCGGCACACCAAAGAGCCATAAGAGCATTTGCAACCTAATAAGATTTTGCAACCCCTTTTTAACCTGCCCCTTATTTTTATTCATAATGCCTTGTTGAATATTATTAGTAATATCAGAACGTGCTACATCTAAGGCTTTAATGCCGTATGTTTTAAGTGTATAAAACAACTTCATAAAGCCACCGCCTGTTTGATATAATTCGGCGGTCTGGTCTTCTGATATAGGCTGAATATCAGCTAATTCATTGTAAGCGTATATAATTACATCATCAGTTATGTTGCCATCGGCTAAATCCTTTTTTACTTTTTCAGCGTTTTTACCAAATATTCTTTTTAATTTTTCATTTAATTCAGAATTATTTGCCTTTGCTTTTTTCTGAGCATTAAGCAGTGCAGATTGTATAATGGTATTTTTCCCAAGCCCGTCAATAGCATTTAAGCCAATCAAAGAGAACTGTTTTCTAATCCATTTTGAAATTGCTGAAGGATTGCTAAATTCGTGAGCCATATCATTTATGCCCAAATCTTCTAGTGTAATCTCAAACGGTTTTTTCATACCTTTAAAGGTGTCTTCAAATCCGTACTTATAAACACTAAACGCAAGATCGCCAAACTGAGTAACAGCGTTGGTTATATCATTCAGTGTTGCGGCATAGGTTAAATCTCTTACCATTTTTACAGGTTCACAAACTCTGCTTGCGTTAAATCGTGCAAGCAGCAATTCTCTTATAAGTTTTTCATCTTTTGCATATATATCACCGTCTTGCGCTAGTTTGGTTACAAGTGCGCCTATGCTGTCTTCTACATTCTCAGAATTACCTATAATATTAGTTATCTCATCACCGGCGGCTTTTATTTCTTCTCTAAGGCGTTTCTTAACCATATTCTTTACAGAATCAGCCTTAATCTTAGAAACAAATTCTATTTGACTTTCAAGGCGTGCGGCTTTCTTTTTCAAAGCCTCTCTGTATTCAACTTGTTCAGCAGGTAAATCATCACCCCTTCTTTCAAGTTGTTCTAACTTAATTTTTATAGGGCTTAATTCATATTTGATACGTTCAATTTCCTTGCCTTTTGCTTGTGCCGGTGTGCGTTGTTCTACCTCATCAAGAGTTTTCTTTTTGCGTTTAATTCTTGCACGCAACTTGCCCACGTCTTTATATTCACTACCAAAGAATTTTCTTGCTTCAATAGTTTTTCTTGAGTTGCTGATATAATTTATAAGAGCCGGTTCAAACGTTTCATAGAACTGATTAAAACTTGCGTCAAGCTCATCTATATTTCTTTCAAACTTCAGGCTTGCATTTCTTGATAAAAGTATATTATTCTTACCAAAACCTCTTATATGATTGTTTATGAATTTCGCTCTGTCTTCTGTACTCCAAAACTGGCTATTGTCCGCTTCTGCAAGATCACGCAATACCTTGCTAAATTTTGCGTCTTCAAGTTTTATAACCTGATTCACCACATCTCTTTGTTCTTTATTTGCAAGAGCTTCAATGTATTCAAGATATTTTTCTGTTAAATCTTTTTTTACTAGACGTGGAAAATAATTATCAAGATAACCAACATCAATACCTACTTCAAGAGCAGAATCATAAATATCATCTAAAATATCTCTAACATCGTCAAATTCTTTTCTAAAATTGTACTTGTCTGCAATAATACGCACCATAACTTCATCACGGTTTTTAAGTGCAAGGTCAAAACACAGGTAATCTTCTTTGCTTGCAGCTTTCATTGCTTCTGTTTTCTTCAGAAAATCTGCTGCAACTTTAAGATCTTTGCCTGTGATGAGTGCTAATTGTGCTGTATGATTTCTGAGTTTATCTCTTAACTCAGGTGAAATTTTCCCCAATCTTGTTTCAATAGGTATAAATAATTTGTTATACCAGAGTTCCAAACCTTGCCCTAAGTCATACAATCCTTTTTTAAACTTATAATAAGGGTGGTTTTGTTGCGCCTCTACCTCCAAAGTTTTATAATAATTCATCTGGTATTTAGGCATTACCTCTTTTTGGTATTCTTCATCAGTTGTAAAAACTCGCTCAAAAAGAAGGCGTGCTGATTCCGAAAAATCAACATCAAGATCTTTAACACTGTTATACACACCCTTTAACCAGTCCTTAAAGTTTTGGAATGCACTTAACAGTGTTTTTGTCGGTGCTGAGCCTTCAAGCAAATATGCTTCAAAACCACGTGCGAAAGTTTCGTGAAATTCTCTTAACTCGTCTTCTGTATAGTTTAGATCATCTTTTTTACCTAACCAGTTATTTATTTCTTTTAATTCTTTTGCAGCACGCTTATTTGTTTTTGCAAGTGTTTCAAGAGAATATAAATAGAAATGTCCTAACTCGTGTACAATAGTTGACGGATCACCATTTTCAAGAATATCTATTATAGCTGTTCCGTCCTGATCTATTCTGAATTGTCCACGTGGTGCATTTGCTTCGCCTTGATAATACGTTTCAAGAACATCTATAGCATTATTATCAAATATTACATAACAACGTCCGTCCTCGTAACCGTTGTAAGTTATACCCTTAATCCCATATTCATTAAGAAGTAAGCTTGCCTCTTTATCAGAACCCAGTAACTTTGATAATCTATCATAAATATTACCTCCTCTAAAACCGTATTCCCAATCGGTTATTTCTGATTCTGCAAATTCTTCAGCACTTCCAAAATCCTCAAAATATTCACTAAATTTTTCATCAAGGAGCGCTTCCCTTAATGTATTTTGTACTATTTCAGATTGTTCATAAAAAGTTTTATCCTCATCAAGCAAGACATCAGCTTCAGGAATATCAACTTTAAAAACTTGCCCCGATCCTTCTGGGTGGTAGGTTATCTCAAAATCATACGCTTGCAATAATTCTTTGACTTCAAGATAAAATCTTGCATTAGAAATATCACCATTTTCTCTATAATCATTAATTTTTTCTTGAACTTGTGCTATTGCTTTGTTTTTGTCATTATTATTTTTCTCAATATACAATAATACCCTGTTTAAATAATCATCAACTTGTTTCTCAAAAATACCGTCTTCCGTATATCTATATGTATTTGTAGCTTTTTTAGTATAGAGTATATCGTTGGTAGAATTACTAACCATTATTTGCATACCGATATTGTCAAAATCATACGGAATTAGTTTTTTTCTATAATCTTCCGAGACTTCTCTATTTTCAGCAAAATATAATCCCCACCCGTGAGCTTGAGCGCCTTCACCCGAACCGATATTATCAAGTGAAAATTCATCAAACCTATGAGGTGTTCCGTGATATGCTGATTGGTTATAAACTACTCTATTATCAGATCCTCCCCTGTTGGATCTTTCTTCCAGTCTGTTTCCCCTGATATTTTCTTCTTGCTGAAGTCCATATCCTCTGTCGTTAAGTCTTTCAATGACTTCTTCTGTTGTGATTGGTTGCGGCTTTTCGCCATATTTGACGTCTGTTGAGATTGCTTCATAACTTGCAAATATACCTTTCTTTTCCATTATAACATAATTCTGTACAGGTCTGTACCCTACTTCATTAGTAATATAATCAATAGGTACAAGCCTGCCAGTTTCTCTAAATCTGTTTACAACTCTTTCTATTGTTTTTTCAATAGGAAGATCAACAAGCCTTAAATGCACATCATAGCCGGCAGCTTTTAATCTATCGTATTTAGACATAATAGATTTTTCGCTTTTTCCAACTATAGGCAGTATCATATTATCGCCATTCTGCATAGCGATCTTAAAAACTTCTTCGGATATTATTTGACTTTCTAAATGTACTTGATCCGCTCTTTGCCCGTTACTTTCGATAAACTCCGGCAGGCGTTCTTTTGCCATATCAGAATCAATAATTAAACTCCCAGTTTCTGCTTCTAACGGGTTAGCCATAGAAGATTTACCACTAGCAGGTAAACCTATAATTAGATAGGCTTGTTTTTCCTGTTTTTTAGCACCTTTTCCATAAAGCTCTTTTACTATATCAAGTCTTAATTTTTTTCTGGCTTCATTATTTATATCAATAGTTGGCGGCAATTTGCCTTCTGCTTTTAAACGATCTTGCTCTGCAAGAGCTTCTGCAATATCGGGATATTTAGCACGCCAACTTGTAATATCATCAGGGCGTGCTGATTGATATAAACCTTTTGTGTAAAACTCATCAGGCTTTATAAGATTTTCTTCATTATCTGATATTTCATTTAAAGAAGTATATGGGTTTTCCTCATTATTTATTTGGCGGCTTATTGCAGCTTGATTATATGCAATTTTCCCTGTTCACTCTGCCAAAAACTTCATTTAACGCTTCTTCTGACAGAACATAAGCCTTAAACTCTTTTGCGGCTTCATCAAGCGTCATTTCTTCTTTTTTAACCATACCTGCTAGTTGTACAGCCTTATCTGATATTACCCCACTTCTGGAGGCTAACCGTTCAATAAGTTCTATTGCCACACCTGCTTGCTGGTTTATTCTTTCATTTGTTGCCCTATCTAGTCTGTTGTTTCCTCTGCCTTGAATTTTGCTGTTATTCCTCAGTAAACCGCTAAAGATTTTCTTATCTGAACGCAAAGATCTTATTGCTTTATCAACAATTTGTATTTTTTCTATTGCTGTTGTTTCTAAAAGTTCTTGAGTGCCAAACAAATTTATTTGTTCAGAACGTACGGTATCAGCGGCAAGTACCTCACGTGCAAACATAGCAACTTGATCAAGATTACTGAAGTTTGCAATCTTGACACCATCAATAGCGGCTATTTGTTTGTCTTCATCATTTCTTATAATATCTGCAATTCTTGCTGCTTGTGCCGGTGTTATTTCGCCGTTTATTATTTTTTGAAAAGCAGTATCACCAAGTCTTGAAAGAGCTATGCCGTCTTTTACCATAGCTGAATTGGTAGGAATGGTTTTAGGTAAATTTTCAATACCAATTTCTTTAATGATTTTAGCAGTATCTATTGCAGTTCCAGAACCTTCTGCAATATTTTTCTGTGCTGCTAAAACTCTAACCTGTTCAGGGGTATAACCGTCTTCTTCTTTAAACAAAAAGCCTTCAAGCTCAATATTATCACCGCCTGTTCTTTTAGCAAGTCCTAAGCGTTGATGTCCGTCAACTATATACTTTTTGCCGTCTTTCGTTTGATAAACAATTATCTTACCGGCAAATAAAGGATCAAACTCCTCAACGCCGTTCATTCTATCAGTAACACCTTCGCTGTCTGAATTTTCTTTATATTGAAATGTTCTTGCGTCTGTTAAAAGTTCGCTAGGTTTAAAAGTGTGTGTTTCTCTTGTTTTTAATCCTTCATCTACAAAACGGGCTTCTTTGTTAAGCTGGTTTATATTGTTCTGATTGATTAAAATTTGTAAGTTAGATCTTTCAAGAAGTTCTCTGCCTTCTTCGCCAAACTTATCAGCAATAACATTGTGTGCTTGTTGTACTAATTGAGCAGCAGAATCAGCAAGACCAGAGTCTGCACCCTGTCTTTCCATTTCATTTTTAATTCTGTTATAGGTATCACCTGATTGTAACTTATTTAATTTAGCGTCTGCGTCTTCATTTGCAACTTCTGCGAGAGTATCAATATTTTCACTGAGAAACTCATTACGCTCATCAATGTTCATACTATTAGCTTCTCTGCGTGCGGTTACTTCGTCCAAACCTTGTTTCATCTTTACAGCTGTTACTTGTGCGGTTGTTCCAATACCACCCATACCGATTGCAGCTACAGAGCCAATTAAACCTGAATACATAATATCGTCTATTTTTTCTGCAAGCGGCTGAGGTGCTACCCCTCTCATTTTTCTTGCAATGTTTGAATAAAGAAAATTTGTATATTCCTGTGCAGCTTCTGTCGTTCCTTCTTCTATACCTGCCTTTGCAAGGTTTAAACTTAATGCTGCAAGTTGAGATCTGAAAGTTTGATCTTTAACAAGTTCTTTTACTCCTTCTTTGCCAAACGCCCCTAAAATCTTTTCATTATTAGGGATAACTTTTAGCACTGCGTTTAATCCAACATATTCAAGAGTAGCGTTAATCATACCTACAGCTAAGGCTAGATTATCCATATCTCTATCTGTAAGCGGTTCTGTTCCGCTATTTACAAACTCTTGATTTAGTTGTTCCAGTTCTTGACGCATAAAACCGGATTCAAGTTCAAAACTTTTTTTAGCAACAGCTGTTCTTGCAAGCAAAGTTGCACCGCTTCTTGCCCCTGCACTTGCGCCGGATATTGCGCCCTGTGGCGTTCTTGTTGCAGCCCCCCCCCCAATAGCACCAATAGCACCTCCACCGGCAAGACCAATACCAGCAGCAATACCTCCTTCTTTAATCATACTGTAATATATACCGGTTTGTTTCATAACATCGGCATATAGTTTTTTTGCAGAATCAGCCATACGAGGCAAAAAATTTGCGTCACTTTCATAAATAAAAGTGCGCTGCGGAATGCCATAATTATTTGCCTGATTATACCTGCCTGAGCTATATGGATTGTCCAGTTGGTTTATTCTGTTTTTTTCTTCAGTGGTTAAATCTTTACCAACTTTACGCAACACCATACCTTTAAACCTGAGTTCGGCTGCTTCGTTATTCTTCTTTTGTTCCATAAAAGCAGCCACCGGCACTTCGGTTGTCCATTGCCAAGCATTTTTCATTCTATCCATAAGTGAAGGTGGTTTATATGCAGAGATAGTCGCACCGTTGTAATTTTGAGGTATAGACGGACTTAACCCCTTCCACTCATTTATTCTATTATTTAATTTTAATTGTATATCATTATCACTCAAACCTTCTTGTCTGTAGTGTTCTACAGTTGCACCAACTTGCTCTTTTGAAAATCCGTGCTGTTGAAATAATAATGTATCTTCCTGCGAAATAGTAACTGTCATTAAAACGCCCAGCCCCCTTGATTTGATGTATTATGTTTAAACGGATCTTCAGCCTGTCCGTTTACAATTCGTTCATAGTGTAAATGTGGTCCGGTTGAAATTCCTGTGCTACCTGCTCTACCAATATACATACCGGCGGTAACAGTTTGCCCTTTCTTTACTGATATACTGTTAGCGTGTGCATATCTATGAATTGTTCCGTCCGCACTCTGTATATCAACATAATTGCCATAACTTCTATGGTTGTTCACAACATTTATGACTTTTCCGCCTGCAAATGCTTCAAATTTTTCATTGTTTTTATATGCAAGATCAATGCCTTTATGATCACTACTTGCACCTCTTGTAGGAGATGTTCTGCGTCCATAGGTGCTTGTTATCATATGTCCAAACCAAACATCACCTACCTGCGCACCTCTAATATTTGAACTCAAAACGTTATTATCTTCTTGAACGGTTTTAGAAACACGCTCTGCAACTATTTTGTGTTTTTCTTCATCAGTCAATGCTGAACCCTTTGCCTGTTCAGCCGCAGCAAAATCATTTAATAAATTCCGCATAAAACCTACTTGCTTATTCATTCCTTCCGTGTATAAAGTTGAGGTTTTCCCTTTGCGATCAGAGTAGGCATAGCTAGAAGTAAATTCTTGCATAGCGTCTGTCATTTCTGCATTAGTAAGATTTTTACCACGTTTCAACTCTAATTCACGTATATAAGCATTCAAAGCATTTTTGTATGCTGTTGCATTTGCTTTTGTTGTTCCCCAGCTATCATTGCCTAAGAATTGTCTTGTTTCCAGTTCACCTTGCTTGTTATATGTATAGCCAAGAGATTTAAGACCATTTTTTAAAATAGTGTCCTGATCTGCAAGTTGCGTTGGCGTCATATTTTTAATATCAACTTGAGCTTTCTGAAATGCTTTATAATCAGAATTTGAAAGATATGCACGATAAGGCGCAAGGTTCATATTTGCAAATTTTTGTGCGTCTGTATTTCTTAGTTCATACAGTTCAAGATATGCTTCATTATCTGTTTCTATATCACCGTTATTTGCAAGATCGTTTATTGCTTTTTGTGCTGCTATCCAGTTTCTGCCATTTAAACCATACGGTATATCGTCTTCAGATGGTATTTGTCCATTTTTCATTTTTTCAGCAATTCTGCTGTACATATCATCTAATAACTGATCTTGTGCGTGATCCTCAAGTCTTTTCTTTTGTGAATATTTTGCAACTAATCTGTTTTCTACCGCTTGCCGTTCCTTTTCGTTTTCAATTTTATCTACTTCCGCAAAGGCAGCAGCTTCATTTTCAGGAAATAAATTATACAATCTATCTGAAACACTGCGTGCAGTATAGTTTAATTCATTATTTTTAACTTGCCCCAAATATCTTGCTTGTGCTTCAGGTAATAATTCATCTTTGTGTTTTTCGTAATATTCACTAGCTTTTAAACTGCCATCATCAAGATAGGCGTTAAGAACACCGCTATGAAAATCTGATGTAAATTTTGCTAATTGTATTCTTGTTGTATCGCCATCATATCTTAAAACTTTTGCTTTATTTAGGACTATGGCACGCCCATTTCCAAGAGCTGTTTGTAAATCTTCGTCATTATCACGATGAAGAATACCTTTGTTAATAGCAGAATTTTGCGCCTCTTCAAGAGTTGCAAGCCCCCACTTTCTGGTTTCTTCCAACTCGTGATTAGTTGCCCCTCTGTAGAGCATATCCAACTTTTTTGTTTTTACAATGTCTGCAAGTTGTTTACCATATCCCCAAGTAAGACCCAATTCTTGCTGTTTTTTTAGTATTTTTTGATCTATAGAATTAAGAACGCCGGACGCACCGCTATTGGGATCGTTTGGGTTAGCCATAGCGTCTTTGCCGAGTTTCGAATAATACCCGTTTTGAGGATCACATAGATCTTCACGTTCTAATTGATCAATATAATTGCTTAATACAGCAGCGTTTGTTTTCTGTATTTGCTGGTGCATATTCGCCATACTTCTTATAAAAAACTCTGAGCTTTCGCCTAATTTTTCTGTAGCCCTTGCTATACCTGCACCAAAGGCGTCAGGATTTACACTGGTTCTATAATATGAAGTAGGCGTATGACTTACACCAACTTTGCTTTCATATTGAGGTATTGCTACCATAATTACTCCTTATGCAAATGTTATTGAATCACCTGTGATACCACCGCTTACTTTTAAACCTGAAGAAGCAGATTTTGAAAATCCGCCCAAACCGCCCATACCTCCGCGAGAAGTCATAGTGTTGCCAAGTTGCCCGACAGCCCTTAATCCTCCTGTCATTGCGTCTATTGTCCCTACAGTTCTTGCGTTTCTTGCAGAAAAATTCGCAAGATTGCCTTCATTGGCAAAGTTTGCAGCTTCTATTTCATAATTTCTTGCTTTCTTTTCTGAATCATACTCAATCATCAATGCGTCAAGTTCACCAAGCATAGATGTATCTTCTATAATGTCTAATGATGTTCCATATCCAACATCAACGCCATTTGCTGCAAGTGATACCTTTTGTTTCCCTATCGCTTGTAACGTTGATATTCTTTGCCTTCTTGCTTCTTCTAAGCCTGCTTGCCGTTCCATTGCTGCATTATTATTTGCTATTCTTTGGTTTTCTCTTGCCACTTTTGCTTGATAATCGTATGCAGCAGCCTGTGCTTTCCCTGATTGATAACTACCTATAGCGCCTAATGCAGTTCCGGCGACACCAGCAACTGTACCAGCAACAGCAACACCACCTATAACAGCAGCAGTTGTTGATGATATAACAGCAGCACCGGCAGCACTTGCACCGGCAGCAGCTACAGACATACCCACGCTTGTTGCGATTGCTGTACCTATTGCAGTAAATACGCACATAAATTTATTCTCCCAAACCTTTAACCGGTCTTACCCGATAAAAAAACTCAAACCCTTCTGGCATTTCAACTCCCTCTGGGTGTGGAACATCAAACTTGTAACCAAGCCAAGATAACCACTTTTTAGCAAGCCAGTTTTCTTTGTAAATAACGTTATAAGTAAACCAAAATTTTTCATCTGCTTTATCTATTTCTTTTTTTAATTCTCTAAGAATACAAACCGAATGTTTACTTATATCTTCTGTACACAACAACCAAGCGCAACCTATGCCTTCTGCGTCTTTTTCTGCCTGTTCAATACCACCCATACATACAGGTTTATTCTCGTCTTTACTCTTTCCAAGCATTACATAAAATTTAGTTGACATAATCCGTTTTAAGACTTCTTCACGCCAATTATCACCCCATAACTCTTGAACTTCTAATTGATCTTCTGGTCTTAGATTATCCAAAATATATTCAACATCTTTATTAGTTTTGTTCGCCCTGTACATCTGTTGCTTCTTCCTCTACTGTTACCACAACGCTTACACTGGTTATTGTTAATGGCAACGGATATTTTTGTTTAATTTTTACAGTTGCTTCTTCTGTATAATTTGCAAATGGATATACTGTAATATCCCCACTGAATAACCAGCATGCATTGTCAATACTTTCTTTACTTCGTGGATTTTGAACTTCTGATCCGTCCTGCCCAACCACAAAGAAATCTTCACGAGATTTATCAACTTTTATATTCATTGATGTAATGATTTTCTTTAACCCGTGCGTATTATCACCCTCTACATTTAAAGTTTCCATTTCAAATTCATAAGGAAGACCTATGACAATTTTTTTACCAGCATAAGGCAATGTTATTGCACCGTCCTGAACAACAAGATCTGTATATACACCACCATCAACAAGAGCAACAACAGTCTTACCTTCAAGATGTGATAAGCCGCTAATTTGTTGTACCGGTGCTTCAAATTCTGCTTTTAAACCACTATCAACAAAAAAGCCATCTTCCGCATTATCAATCAAACGAGTGTGCATACGCTCAATATATCTTTTTATTTGTCCATTGATAGTTCTTTTTATTACAAAATATGCAACGTCTTCAAAGCCTTCTCTGATAACTGCAACGCTTTCAAATTCTCCATCTGTAACGTGTCTATGCCAACCTGCTACTTCTTGTTTTTTATTATAAGTTAAGGCGTTAAGTGAACCATCAGACATAACGCACCACAAAATGCGGTATGGCTCTTTTGAATATGCCATATCGACTACTTGCTTATTTTCAAACAAATGGCTTGCAAAAATAGTTAATTCATCACCATTATAACTATCTGAAACATATTCATAGCCAAGATCTCTTACCACAGAGCCTCCGGCTTGAACAAATAAAACCATATTACCTGAAATAACAGGCTGCACGTGTGAGCAGCCATAATAACTTTGTGGTGAACACAAAGGAGGTGATGAAGCAGAAAACGTGCCATCTGAGCCGGATAATTTCCACTCTGCCCCTGATGTTAATGCTATTAAATCATTTAAACCTATAAGATGTCGAATTTCGTTTACTTCTCGTTCTGAAAGTTTAATGTTTATACTATCAGAGGCGTTGAGAGGTCTTGATATATTAAAATTGTTATCAGTTCCCGTTTGAGAAGTTACAAGTGCTTGTGGTGAATTTTTTAAACAGCCAAAAAGTTTACGCTGCTGAAAATAGTTTACACAAGCTGGGTAGTTTTCATCTTCAAAAGGATCTCTTGCAATCGGGGCAGTAGAAGTTAAATCTGGCTCTATTTTATCATCAACAAAACTGGTTTCTTCTGATGTTCCAACAAAGCCAAAAATACCATTTACGCTTCTGTATATATTATATTCTGCTGCGTCAGCAACCGCATTCCATTTAATAGTCATACGCTCTGATGTAGTCCAGAAACTTTCAAGATGACCTGTAGCACTTACAACTTGAGATCTTTCGCTTTCTTCGTACGTTTCTTTTTTAACAGCAGTTACAACATATTTATAAGTGGTTGTATTTTCGCTTATGCTTCCAGTCCAAGTAGCACTTAAACCCGTAGGAGGGTTGATTTGAGCCGCTGATACAACCTCATCAAGCAGCCAATTATAATGGCTGGTTCTTGAGAGTTCTCGTGGTGCATAATTATTATTGCAAATAGTCAAAACATCAGCATTTTGCCCGTATTTAAGCATAAATAAATCTTCGCTTTTGTAAGGTGTTTGTGTTTCAACAATTTTTCCTCGCAACGCAATTTTAGTTTCGTCTTTATCAATACTTAATATACCCGCTTCAGAATCAATAGATGTAACTTTGCCATATTCGGTGGCTAAATCTTTATCCTTATAACAGATAATATCTTGCGCAATAGCAACATTTGTATAGACAATTTCTTCACCCAATTTATACGTAAACAAATTTTCTTCTTGTCCTACAAGATTATATGTACCTTCATAGGTTAATCCGTAATCATCAGGGTAAATTATTTGTCCACCGTCTTTTATGTATCGAGCATACTTATTACCTAACTCAATAATATAAGTTTGTTCCGTATTAAATGAAAAAGGAATTATACGAGTTGGTTTGCTGCTATCTTTTACTTCGCAAATCATTTCTAAACCTGCCCTGTTAGATATGCAGCCTTCTGCTCGTACAAAACCGTTTTGTAGTTTTTTTAATCCGTTACTATATTTTGCTAAATCATTTCTGGCATAAAGAGCCGGTGCAAGTTCACCGCCAGTGAATGATTTTTGAGTTAATCTTGTCATTATTAGTTCCTAGCTTCAATCCAGTCGCATTCTTCAGTGTCTTCTTTATGGCCTTCGTTAGCGTCTTTTGTTGTTGCCTCTCTAAGCATTTGAGTATAAACCTGTAGGCAATCGCTCATTTTAACTCTTGCACCTGTTACAGCACTGGCAGCCAAAAAAGCCAGATACCAAGATAACGCCATTACAAATTCCGGTGTATAATAAGCTTCTTCTTTCACAATTTTTGTGTATCTTATAATTGCAGGTGATACACTTGTGTAAAAAATTCTACGTCCTTGTGTGTCTGAAGCAGGTTCAAACTCTGCTTTTTCGGGGTTTTCTATTTTATACCCTTTTGGAATAACTCCACCGTTTTGTAAAAATTGTTTATTAAGGTATTCCTCTTTAAAGTGTTGATACACTTCACGGATAAAAACACAATCATTCGGATAATCATATTTATACAAAAAACGTGGGTTTAAACTTATGGCATTATCAGTAGGTGTTACTTCTCTATATGTACTTGCAAAGCCCCAATCGTGATCTGTCAAGGTTTTTTCTTTTGCAGTATCATAAAACTCATTTAATACAACAGTGTTTCTGTCGGTTTGAGTTGCCCCTTGAATACCTACTGATACCCCCAAGTTTTTCAAAGCCATATTAAAAATTTTAGCCTTTGTATATGTTGCCATTATTCATCATTGCCTTCATCGTTGCTGTTGTCTTCTTCTTTTACTTCTGCTTTTTTAGCAGTAATTTTGGCTTTTAATGTACTTGCTTTCCAGCCTAAAATTTGATTACCGTCAATTCCAACAGCTTTTGCTTCCTCAAGAAGTGCATTTTTTTCAACTACCGGCAATTCATTTACTTTAGTTTTATCATCATTGCCTTCATCGTTGCCGTTGTCTTCTTTTGGTTTTGCTGCTGCTTTTTTATTGCTAACAGCCTCAGCCCAAGAAGGCAATTTTTTGACATCATCACAAGGATAGTCAATAATAAGTTCACTATCGCTCATAAGTTCCGGTTCATAATATTTTTGTCCATACCAGCAAGTTTTAGTAATTCTTACTTTCATTTTTATTTTTCCTCCATTGTCGTAAACAATTTATCAGCCCTGTTTACGAGTTTATCTGTTACTTCTTTTTGAATAGCTGCTTTTTTACTGACAAGCTCCATAAGTTCTTTATTCTGCTTGATTTCTTCAGCACGTATTAAAGTTCTTAGAGCTTCGTCAACTTCCCAACTATCAATAGTTAATTTTGGTTTTTCGCATTTTATTTCTTCCATAGCTTTCCTTTCAGAAAAATAGGGCAGCATTGCCGCCCTAAAATTCATTTAAACGTGATGTCCTTCATTTGAACCATCAACTATTCCGGCAGTGATTGCACCGGCAGTACCTGTACCTGCTACGGTGTAATTAAGTCTAAGAAACTTTTTAATACCAACCGGCAAAAATTTGATAGGAAATTTATAACCGGCAACAAGATCTGCCGCAAGAATTGCACCGGTAGAAACGAGATCTTCGTAAGAACCATTTTCTGTATCGCAAGTTTGTACTGTTAGTGTAAGGCTGGTTAATCCTTTAAATGTTTCTACAACCTGTGCAAGAAGCTCTACCGGTTCGCCTTTTCCAATATCGCCATTTACCTTTACAACATTTGTTGATGTTGCTGTAGCTGTAATTTTCTGTTTATCTGAAAATAATGCTTGTTCGTCTAAAATCATTTTATTACTCCTTATAATTTTGTGTACTTTAAATTGAAGCTGCTATTAAGCAACAGCAGCTTCAGTGTCCAAAATCTGATCGCATTCACGGATTGGAATATTTTTATAGTGCAAAGTTTTTTCACCTAAATATTCCTGATAATTAAAGTGAATATTATCTTTTGCTTCTACCTGTTTTTCAAAGTGCATAAGAGCATTTGTATTGCAATAAATACAAGTCTTACCGCCTTTTCTATAACGGTTAATTCTGTAATATGCTTTTCTCATAAGTTCAAGCAAGTTTGCAGGGCTTGAACCTTCGAGATCTGAAACATCAATATTTGCAATACGGCAAGTAGAACGCCAATCTTTGACCGTTACGCCTGAATCCATTTTGTAATGATCTTGATAAACTTTTCTTTTTGCCCCATTTTCATTTGTTTCAGTTTGCACGCCATCATCGGTATGCTGAATACCTGCTTTTGAGCCACGTGGATAAATCATTGAAACGTGCTGATCGCCGTGTGTTACAAACCAGATAGAAGTATTATCTGAGCCTGTGCCTCCGCCATCAATGACGTTATAGCCAATATTCTTTTTATCTGTTGAAATTGAGCCATAACGTACGGCTAAACCATCAAAACCTTCTGGTCTTGTGTCGGTATTTCCATAGAAAAACTCTGCCTGCATAGATTGATTCATTGCCTCGATAAACGGTGTTGATTCGGACAATCTAAACAATTTCGGATTAGGTGCTTTATCAACAAGATCTTTATCAACTACAGAGAATGCTTCTAACATACCGGTAGGATCTTTGACCTGTGCTGTAGTTGATTTAGACGGTGCGACAAAACCATATAATCTTCTGAATGTCGCAGTAGGTAAACCGGTTCTGATAGTGCTTATATGGCTTGAACCATCGTTACACTCCATAACATTCACATCTTGCATAATGTTGTTTGTTTCATTCATCATTTCGATGATTTCGGCTGCCTGTTCGCCGCCTTCGGTTCTTTTAAGTCTATCTGCCAAGTTAAGATAGCTTGTTCCAAGTGTTGCCATAATTTTTACTCCTTATAGTTTATGTGTTACTAATCTTCCGCCATTGAAGGATAGAGAATGTCTTGTCTTTCCCTCTTTTCTGCTGCTGCACCACCCTCAGTATGAATGGTGTCATTTTTCATTTGTGCGCCAATAGATTTCAAAGCCTTAATGAATTTAGGGTGAACAGTCATACCGCTTTCAGCTAACATCACCCTTAGATCCTCATCTTTGAAAAAGGCGTCATAAGCAAGGTTTGCAGTTGCTATTGATTCTTTTAACCTTGCACCGCCAACTTCTTTATCTGTGTTTAAAAGTTGTCTGTAACCTTCAATCTTCGCTTCATTGAGTTTTCCTATAGCGTCTACAGTCTGCTGCTGTGTCTGCTTTGTTAGTTCAACCGCCATTTGCATAAGATCGTCAGCACCTTTTTGAGATAAATTAAGTTTTGCGGCATATTCGTTAAATTTACCGGTCATTTCAGCGTCCAACTCCATATTTTCTGGAAGTTGAACATTTTTATAATCGTAAGCTTCAGGCTTTCCAAACAATTCATTTTCTTTGTCTTCCTTGTTTTCGCCTTCTTGATCTTCAGTGTTTTCAGCTTCTTGCTCTACACCTTCACCCAGTGCAGAAGTCTGTTGAGTTTCTTCTGTGTTTTCTTGTTCAGACGTTTTGTTTTGTGTTAAAACCTGTGTTTCTGTGGTTTGAGTTGTTTCAATTCCAGCTGCCTCATTTGTAGCGTTAATTTGCTCTGTCGTCATTTTCCTGTACTCCTTTTTTAATAATTCCTATATAAACTTCAGGCACGTAGTTTAATAACAAACGCCTTATGTATAATCCAAAATCCCCATAGCCTCTGTTATAAATTTCTTGCCTTTCGTTATTGTGTAAGCCTTCTCTAAAACACCCAGATTTTTCTATTAAATGTGCTAATAAATCCACACAAGCAGGCGAATTAACCGCATTCTCTACGGTTAGTTTTAATTTGTCTTCGTCCATCTTATAGCCCCAATCTTGCCATCAATTCACCGCCAAAGGCGTCTGCACCGCCAACGTTCTTGATTACCTCAGAACCCTGTTGCATTGCTGCCATCTGTTCTGCCTGTTCCTGTTTTTCAGCTTGAGCTTGTCTTATCTTTTGCAAATCCTCAGATGGCACAACCTGTTCAGGGTCAATATTTGCATAGTCTGCATAATCATCTATTATTTTTTCTGCATTCAATTTTCTTGCTAGTGTAGGATCTACAGCCTGTGCAAGGTTTATAGTAAATGTGCAAAATCTTTCCATACCAGATATTTTTTGTGCTTTTTGTGCTTGAGCAAGCATAGAAACAAATTCAATTTCAAGATCTCTGCCCTGAATTTGTGCAGGCGGTTCAGGAATAATGCCACGCTCTAAACACTCTAAAAATATCCACTCCATAACAGTTTTAAGTCCGCTATGCACTTGTTCAAGCAAAGGACTTAACAAGGTCATTTTTTCTTCTTTTAGTTCGTTTACTTCCGTTGCTGTCCTGCCACGATCAGCAGTGTTTAAAATCATTGCAAACAAATCATTAAAGAATAATTCGTATATTGATTGTCTTTTTGCTTCAAGCAAAACTTCAAGAGGTTGCACTACAGCAGGTGGCACTTGATAAACAGGTGTTAAGCCATCGCCGTTCTGGTTATTTTCTGTAAATGTTGCCGGTGCGTCTGTAAGCTTCTTATTTTTAAGTTCAGCAGGTCCTTTCATTTGTGGGCTGCCAATCTTTTTAATAATTTTCCCCTCATCAACAACCATAGCCATAAGCTGTTTGGCGTCCGGTAATGCGTTTACTCCGCAACACTCTGTAGGGTAAACGTCTTCCCCATTTTCTTCACCTTCAAAAACTACATACGGGAATTTGTCAAATCCGCTTTTACCCAGAAATTTATCATTTTCACCAGATACTTCATAATAAACAGATATAAATTTTTTGTTTTTTGCCCAGACAGAATCGGGGTTATATTCTGCATTAGGCTCTACAAAGTGTACTATCTCAAACGGTTCTTCAAATCTTTTTTGTTCAATACACTGCAATACAGCTTTTGAAACATTATCTTTTCCAAACTTTTCATATAGATTTTTTGCGGTTTCAGTATAAACACGGCACATAGTATCAACTACACCACGCTCATCTTTGGCATATCTATATGAACCTATTGGCAATAATTTCACCCTCATTACTGTTTCTTCATCTTTTTCAAGACCTAAAACGGATAGAGCAAACACGCCTAATTGTTTATATGCAGCGGGTAATTTTACATAAAAATTAGAAACATTAAAAATATCTCTGATAATATCGCTTACATTACCGCACCATTTTCTTGATTGCCAATCATATTTAAGATCATAACCTTTTACTTTTATCCTAAACCAGTTTGTAGCAGGGTTTGTTGCACCAGACATCATACCTGAAGAAAAATTGCGAACAGCTTTAAGAGTTGCAGCGTCCTTTATTTTTTTATTTTTTGCAGGTGCTTTATTCACATTTCTTGCAAGAAAACGCACGGTGCGTGGCATAAAATAATCAGCCAATTCTTGCCAATCAGGTTTAATCTGATTATATGCCACTTCAAGTTCTCTGCGTCTTGCTTCAAAATATGCTTTATCTAACTTCTTTTTATCCATAGTTTTTATTCACCCAACAAGGTTTTCTTTTTAGTGGTTGCTTCTTCAGTAAGTCCTAATGCTGTAGTTTTAACGTTTCTGTTAGTCAATGCTGCTTGCTGCTGCCTTGTGTTATGTCCTGCCTTCTGTACTTCTGCGTCTGCATAAGTAGGTGCAGCAATAGGTTCAGCCGCTTCAACTGTTTGCGGTGAAGGTGTTTTTGGTGAACACATTTATAATTCCTCCTTAATCAAATGGATCGTATGAAGTGTCCATATATGTTGTTTCTTCGTACTCGTCTTCTTTTGTATTTGCCATATAAGAAAAATAGTTAAGCCCATAAACTGCCATCATTAAGCTATCTGCTTTGTCTGGACTTTCCCCTATTTCTTCTTTTAATTCTTCTTTTTTTTGAATAATCACAGTGCCGTTTGGCTTATATTCTTTTTTGGTAAACTCTATTTGATCTCTTGTGTCGTCTTGTGGTATTTCGATCCATTCATTATCAATAAAATCTTTAAGTGTTAAATACCCATCTGCACGCTGATTAAAAGCATTTTGTCTATAGGCTTTGCCCTGTCCGTGAAACGCAAGACAGCGTGGTATTGCTTTTTGTACAGAAACAAAGATCGGATAGCCCATACCATCTGCGTCAAGTATTAAAATATCTGGTTGCCACATTGAATAAAGGTTAATAATCTTACCCTTTGTAATATCAGTATCTGGCTCGTTCCATTCTTCACGTTTTGTAGCTTTAAAATGAATACTGCTTATGCTTTCCACTAATGTTGCTACACATAAATCACCACCATTACCGGATAAGTCAACAGCCATACATTTAATTTTTTTGTAATTACCCTTTATAATGTTTTCTAATTTTGCTGCTTTATCCAGCTTAGAAGAACTTACAAGATAATCTTTTGCCTGATCTAACGGGTTTCCTTCCCATATATGATCATATTCAACAGGGTTTTTCTTTTTGCACTTTAAGGCTTTTTTTATCAGGTTTTCAGGACAATGTTTATTGTCATAATAATTGATTTTGACTGTTAAACAATCAGGATCATTTGCAAACTCAACATACACAGCGTCTTTTCTTACGTGTCTGTTCATTGTAAAAAATACAATGGCGTTTGCTTTACGTATTGTAGGAACAATAATATCAAGAGTGGCTTTTGTTATTGCCTCAGCTTCATCAATCCAGAGAATATCAACACCTTCAAGCCCTTTGATATTAACTCTACCCTGCTCTTTAAATCCTCTAAATATGATTGTAGATCCGGTTCTTCTGTGAACTATTTTGTTATTGAATACATCAAAATCAAGTTCATATTCTGCAATCAGATCTGCAAGAATTTTATATACAGAATCTTCAATAGTATTTTGAGTTTCACGCCCACAACAAACACGTACCGTTCTTTGTTCACAGATCCATAAAATTATACGTCCTATGCTTTGAGATTTTCCGCCGCCTCTACCGCCGTGTGCCAGAAAATAATCATAATTGTTTAATTCATATATAAAAGGCAATAATTTATCTGGTATATCAAGAATGGCAGGCAATTCCATTTCAGGTATCTGCATTATTTATCCTCAACAACTTCTTTGCCGATTTTCAGAGTTAATGCCTTGCCTCCGACCTTAACACTCCCCATAGTGTTAATGGTAATGTCTTGTCTTACTTCAGGCTCATACAAGCCATTCATCTTGCCTTTTAATTCTTCAGCTTTAAGAAAAGCTGCAATATCCGGTTTTGGTATTTCGATTTTTTCACCGTCTTTTGTAACTTTTACAAAGATATTATTAAGAGCCAGTTCCTGCGCTTCTTCCAACTTTTTAAAACTCATTGTACGGGAATAATAAAAATTGTCCTCCTGCTCTTTTCTTAATGCTGCAATATATTCTTTGATTTCAGGTTTTTTCAAGTTTTCACAAGCAATAGAATAAGCACTATTCTTTGAATAACCTGCATTTAAGGCGGATTGTGTGCCGTTGAGTGTCAAAACATATTCTTCACAGAATTTTTTTTGACGTTCATTCAGCTTCTTTTTGCTTTTCTTATTCATAATAAAAAAAACGGAGTCAAAACTCCGCCCCCAAAATCTCCAATATATTACTATTAGATGTTAGTTATTGTTATTAATCATAAAAACCTTGGTACCATTAAAATCCCTCGCCCATAAATCTTTTAGTCCATCAGCAAATATCCAACACATGTTGTATTTACTTCCTTTCTGTGTCGAATATCTGATATTTTTCTTATTAATGACACTAAGCTTATTATATAATTTTATTGCCTTTATTCCCGAACGATTTACAACTGTTTTTACCTGATAATTATTGTCAATAACCTTGACTAATGCCCTTGCTTGCTTACAAACGCAACATTCGTCAAGAAAAACAAGAACTTTTCTCGAACATCTTCCAGGTGGCAAGTCAAAAACTCTGCCAGAATGCACAATATTGCAACAATGCACAGAATTTAGAGACATTTAATTACTCCGAATATAACTTATACAATTAAACTTATGCAACAGCTTTAGAACATTTAATCGTCTTCGTTAACGGCTATTTGTATTTTTTACTATTTTTAAAAAAAAATCTACAACGAACGATTTAAATCAGAATGAAATATTACAAATCGTAAACATGATTTTTTCATGCCTGACAAGATTTTTCATTGTTTTGATAATTATTTTAGATTTTTTAGTATTGCAAAATAATCTAAAATAGTTTATACTGATAATGTAAGGACAAGTTAAAAATAAGAAAGGCGGTACAAATGACAAACAATTATCAAGAAAGAAAACAGGCAAGAATTAACCGTTACAAAGAACTTGCAGAAAAAAATCACGCAGCAGCTACAGAAAAACACGAAGAAAGCAGACGTATGATGGCTGCAATTCCTATGGGGCAACCTATTTTGGTTGGACATCACAGCGAAGCAAGAGATAGACGCTTCAGAGAAAAAGCGTGGAACAAACTCGGACAAGCTGTAGCGCTTTCAGAAAAAGCAGAATATTACGAACAAAAGGCAAGAGCAGCTGAAAACAATAATGCCATCAGTTCAGATGATCCGGAAGCAATTAAACTTCTAAAAGAAAAACTAGAAAAGCTTGAAAAATTCCAAGAGGTTATGAAAGCCGCTAACAAAATTGTAAGAAGTAAAAAAATGACGGAGGAAGAAAAAATAAACGCTTTAATTGAGTTAGGTATCTGCAAGGAAGACACAGCGAAAGTGTTAGATAGTAATAAATTCGGCGGTGCCGGTTTTGCCTCTTTTCACTTAACCAATAACAATGCAAATATCAAAAGAGTTAAAGATAGAATTAAAAAACTTGAAAAAAGAGCAAATGACATAACCGCAGAAGAAGAAATCAATGGAATTAAAATAGTCGATAATGTGGAAGACAACCGCTTACAAATCTTTTTTGAGGGAATACCGGCAGCAGAAATCAGACAAAAATTAAAAAGCAATGGTTTTCGCTGGTCAAGATACAACGGCTGCTGGCAAAGTTACAGAAGCGAAAGAGCTAAAAGAATTGCAAGAGAAATAGCACAGGGCGTATAATTAACGCCCCCTCTGGGGGCAGAAAGGATAAGAATATGGAAGTCAATTTAGAACTTTTAAGAACAATAGAAAAAATAAGAGAAAAAGCAGAACAAAAACCTATGCAATATCCAACAGATTATACAATAAGACTTATTCAGGCTGTTATAGCCGAAAGAATGGGGTTTTTATGTCGCAATGATTGGATTCAATTTTTACAAATGGAGGGCAAATAATGATAGAAATTTTAAAAACATTAGAATTACAAGAAGTCGAACGCACGCACCCATTAGAAAATTATAAATATACATCATTGGAATATATTTGTCCTGAATTTAAAGAAGATGAATATTTAGCTTTAACAGTCAACGGTAAATTAAGCCACCCAACAGGTCAAAATCCATATATCACAAGAAATACAAACAGCTATTTATTTAACCCTCTAAAATACGACAAAAAAAATAAACATTACAAAATGGTACTTGTAAAAGTTGATTACAAAAACTTATATTCTGAATTAACAATATAACGAAAGGCGGTAAAAAATGAATGGTATAGAATTGGTAGAAAAATTCAACGAATTAGAAAACGACAACGAACACGGCAAAGCAATTTTGCTTGTGTGTGAGTTCTTACACAGAAGACTTGAAGCAAAAAAGATGGAACATATTAACGCATTACAAGAACTATACGGCGAATTAACACCGGAATTAAACAAATTAAGAACTGATATATGGGAAAGCGTAAAAGATAATTTTTATGAAATCAGAAAAGGTATAAACCTAAAACAGTTTTTAGAAGAAAATTATCAAACCTGTAAAGGCTATGCAAAAGAATTTTTTGCAGACGAACTTTATCAAGCAACTGAATATTTATACAATCAAATATAGAAAGGCGGTAACAAATGGCTAAACTTACAATTACACATCACCCGAAAAGAAAATGTATTTCATTTACTTATGATAATTCTCACCAATGGAATATTTTTGATGTTGAGGAAGGTTCAGGGGTTCTTGAACTTTTTGGAAGATTACAATATGCACTTGAAAACAATTTTGATTTAAAGGTAAACACAGAAGAATAAAGGAGGTTCTATGAAATATCCAAAAGCATACCAAAGAAACCCGCAAACAAAGTTATTATGGCTGTATAAATGCAGCCTGATAACTCGCAAGCAATTCACCGAAGCAAACGCAAAATATATAAAAAGATTATGGGAGGGGAAATAATGGCAGTTGATTATAGATACGCACTAAAATACTTAATGTCTAAAGGTTATCGCTTAATAGTAAACAAAACGGCACTATTATTTGAGAATGAAGAATGCTATTATGACGCTTGTCTTGTCTTGCGTAATAATAATATATCATTAAAAAAAGACATACAAAATTTTTGCATTGAGTGTTTTAATATGGTTCAATCTCACAAAAACCACAGACTTCACGCAGGACTGCCTTTTTAAAAATAAAATTTTTTATGATAAAATAAAGGAGGTCTAATATGACACTTGAAGAATTAAAAAAAGAACGGCTGAGATTTCTTGAAATCATAAAAATCAAGAAACGGCATTTAAAAGAATGTAAAAAAGTTCTCAATTTCTATGTACAACAGGTTAGAGATCTTGAAAAAAGAATAAAGGAACAACAATGACAGAAAAATACATAGGCAGGGGCGGCAGCCGAGAGGGTGCCGGTAGACCTAAAGGAACCAAAAAAGAGAATGGTGTAAAGCCACGTAAAATTAGCCTTACGGACAAAGAGTATCAAAATTATTTAGCGAAAGGCGGCGCTAAATGGCTACGCCCTTTATTAAAAGATTAAAAAAATTTTTTTATCATCATTACAACAAATCGCCAAACAAATCGTATAACAAAACAACATATATAGAGGCAACCCCCTATTATAGATAAAGATATTGTCGTTACAAGAAACTCATAAGGCAATACAACAGATATTAACAGCAAAGTTACAGGAATACCAATAATCCACGATATTATATTTTGCAAATTCCATATTTTTCTATTTTCTTCTTCCATTATTTAAAAACTAGCCTTTTTAATTGAATCACTTTAAACAATTGTATCACCTTAGACAATTATATCAAAACTATTTATACTAAAGCATTTAACCGATTTTTCTACACCTTATAAAAAACATAATCTACCATTTTATTAGACATAGCATGTCTGATAGTTTATTAGTAAGTATAGGAGTAGAAAAAGATGAAAAACTTTGTCGGAATCGTCGGAATGGGTTTAAGACACGTATTTGAAAACAAAATCGAAAGAGTTATTTTGTTTGTATTTATTGGTTTTACACTTGTATTATCTATTGAATATCTGAATTTTCAAAAACTGAATCACCTCAACAATGCCATCAAAAAAGCAGAAAAGAAAGTAGACTACAGATACTTTAATCTAACAAGGTCGATTGAAGACGTCCACAACGTAGAGATAGATACAAAACAAGGACGGGTGATCAGACATATACAAACTGCCAAATAAATAATTTTTAAGCCTCGAAAAATCGAGGCTTTTTTTTAAAACAAATTATTATCTTTTGCTTTTTTAAAAACTTCAAGAATTTTACGCTCTTCGTCACTTAAAACAGGTTTTATATCTCCATCACCGTCTAATAATAAATCTATCGATACATTAAAATACTTCTTTAATGCCCTCAATTCGTCAAGAGTCGGTTTTTCTTCATCCATAACCATCTTAGTGATGCGCTTTGCACTAATTTTAGTATCCTTTTCCAGATATTCGGGAATTAAATCATTTTCAGCCATTAAATAATTTAAACGCTGCCCGAATGTCTTTAATTCTTTTAGTTTTTTTTCTGTTTTAATTTGCTTTTCTGTTTTATTACTAAGCAAAAACATTTCGCCATTGCCGCAAATTAGCCAGTTAAGATTTACATTATATTCATTTTGTAATTTGACATAAACTGCATCAGGAATAGAACGAGAACCATTCTCGTAATTACTATATGTGGTTTGGCTAATTCCTAAATCTTTAGCGAAAGCACTAGCACTATTGGGTTTGAAATTTTTTCTTATATCTAATAATCGTTGCGCAATCATATCTTAACATTTCTTAATAAATTAATTCAAAACGAATTGACTTGTTAACTCAAAATGTGGTATATTACAATCAACGAACGAAATAAAAAAATAGAAAAGGTTCAAAAAATGGGAACATTCAAACCTAACACTACTATTAACATTCCGGTCGAAGTACTGGAAAGAGCACGAGCTTTTATAATTCAAACTCCTGAGATAAAATCTCGTAATGTTTTGATTGAAAAAGCATTGACTCACTTTATGGATCATTGGGAAGAAATTAAAAAAGCTGCATAGCCTATAATTTCTATCTAAATTTTACACAAAATACAGCATATAAACAAGCAACAAAACTAAGAGTACAACTCTATAGTCAGCTTGGCTGTGGTTGAACATTGACAACTTAATATATAAGACGACCGATGCGGAGTAAGACGACCGAAAAAGGCTAAACCGTAATAGTCAAAGGGTTTTTAATCGGACTGAAAGCTGTAAACGGCGCAGAAGAATACAAATCTTTAACCAAAAAAGGAGAATTTGAAATTCTCAAATCCTCCTCCCAAGTTGCTGTTTATTTGCGTTTTTCTCTTTGAGAAAGAGCGCTTGCAGCAACAGTTTTAGATGCTTTACTGTATCTATCATCTTTTAGAATTTTAGATGCAGTTGAAGCAACTTGTTTGCTAGTTACTTTCTTTGCCATACTATCACCTCCTTCCAGTGTTTAAACACCTAATATGCGGGGTAGTTGGCAAGGAAAGCCTCGCAAATACATGCTATACATGCCTTTTGACGTTTGTCAATATTCAATTAAAAGTTTTATTCTCTGGCGGCACCTCTATTATTCTGAACACCACTTGTCTAATACCAGCCGCCTTTTTTAAATTTCTCGGCGCTGCTTAGCCTATATGGGGTCCTCCTTTCGCACTTCATTCAGCGCCACGGGGGGCGGTTTGCCCCTTTATTCTACAAAGATAAAGGAAAAAACAAATGATAGACACACTTATAGACCTTACCTGGGAGCCTCTTATTACAGGGGTATTCCTCTCAACTCCGTTCTTGCTGAATTTTTTCGAGAACAAAGCAAGAGAGAAAAAAGAGTTGGAAAATTTATCCAAAGAAGCCTCTGAACACATCGAGGCGTATAAAAGAAAAAAATTAAACGAATATTATATGACGATTAATCAAAATGTAGTCAGCTTACCATCATTTATCGAAGCGGATAAGGAACTAAAAAGGAGCAATAAAATTGGATGAAGATGAATTATTCCACGAACAACAACAAATGGAAGAAGACTTTCTGGACTGGAGAACAGAAACAGAACAGGACATTTACTATTGATGAGGGCAAAAACAATGAGCAGATACGATATGCGTCTAATAACACAAACCCCTTACGAGTGCGAACCGAGAATTATTGGTTCTAACACAGAGCCTCAGGACGGCGAATTAGTCACGGAATATTACTACAACTGCGATGAGTGCGATGTTAATGCTTGTTGCTGGAAAGAGTTTTATAAATGCTAATAGAATGTAAAAATAATGATGAATGGCTGCTCGAAAGGTCAAAAGGCATAGGCGGAAGCGATGCATCAAGTATACTCGGTTTAAACCCATACAAGTCAAATGTAGAATTGTGGAGGGAAAAAACAGGAAGAACAAAAACTAAAGATATCTCTCATAAACCTTATGTTTTATACGGTAAACAAGCAGAAGAACATTTACGGAAATTATTTGAACTTGACTATCCCGAATACGAAGTTGCATATATCCCTTACAATATACACATACATAAAGACTATAACTATTTAAGAGCAAGCCTCGACGGTGAGTTATTACACAAACAAACACTTGAAAAAGGCATATTTGAAGCAAAAACAACAGAAATCAGGAAAAAAACAGATTGGACAAATTGGGATAAAAAAATCCCTATGAACTATTTTTGCCAGATTTTACACTACTTTATTGTAAAAACTGATTGCTCTTTTGCAAAACTTAAAGCTCAAATAAAATCGCATGACCTTAGCGGAGAAACGATTTTAACGACAAAACATTATCATATTGAAAGAGAAAATCACAAAAACGATATTGAAATGCTTTTAAATAAAGAAATCGAATTTTGGTGGTATGTCCAAAATGACAAAGCACCGCCTTTAATTTTACCTGAAATATAAGGAGATATAATGAAACAAACTTTAAAGTGGGCTTTTATCAGCCCTTTTTTAATGCTGGGATTATGGATTATAGGCTTATTTTTACCAGATTTTAGAAAAAGGTTTATAAACATAATCGAACAAATTTTAGAAATAATGCTAAGAGAAGCAGAAAGGAGCATATAACCTTGGAATTTAAGCTTATAAACCCTCAAAATGAAAACGGATTTGTACAATCTATTGAATTTAATTTTGAGGAACTAAAAACAGAACTGGAATGCAGGCTTGAAAAATATAACAACTTAACTTATTCGGAAAATCAAATAAAAGAAGCTAAAGAAGACAGAGCCGGCTTAAATAAATTCAAAGAGGCAATAGAAATACGAAGAAAAGAAATAAAACAACTATGCCTCAAACCATATAACGAATTTGAAGAAAAAGTTAAACAGCTTGTAACTCTTGTTGATAAGCCTATTCTTGCGATAGATACTCAATTAAAAACTTTTGAGGAACAACGGATTACCGCCAAAACAACAGATATTCACGATTTTTATGAATACGCAGCAAGAGATCTCAAGGAATTACTACCTCTCGACATATTTTTTAATCAAAAATGGTTAAATGCTACATATAAAATAGAAAAAATACAAAAAGAAATTATTGAAAAAATAGGAGAAGTCAACGGAAATCTAAAAGTTATATCAGACTTAAACCTTGATTCTGATATGCAATTACAGGTAAAGGATAAATATTTACAGACTCTGGACTTTGGAGCTGCAATGGCTGAAAAAACACGTCTTGAAAACCTCAAAAACGCATTTAAAAGGCGTGAAATAGTACAGGATAAGATATATACCGAACAACCAAACGAGGAAAACGAACAGGAAATCACCGCAGAAATAAAAACAGAAACACAAGAACAAGCAAAAATTTACACCCGTAAATTCTGGGTAAAAGGAACAAAAGAAAAACTTCAAGCACTGGGGAAATATCTTAAAGCGAATAATATTGAATACGGAGGCATTGAATAATGACAGTATCTAACAGTTTAACAACGCAAAAGAAGTCAACATTTTCAACTTTTATGACTTCTGATGCGGTAAAAAACAAAATAAATCAAATGATTGCGGGGAAAGACGGAGGAAAATTTATAACATCCTTGATAAGCCTTGTTTCAAACAATCCCGAGCTTGCACAATGTGAGCACTCAACAATTTTAGCGAGCGCCCTATTGGGTGAAAGTTTAAAATTGTCTCCAAGTCCGCAATTAGGGCAATTTTACCTTGTGCCTTTTAAAGATAACAAAAATGAGCGGATTGTAGCTCAATTTCAACTAGGATATAAAGGATACATACAGCTTGCAATAAGAAGCGGATATTACAAAAAACTCAATGTACTTGCAATAAAGGAAGGGGAATTAATAAATTACAATCCTCTTGATGAAAGTATAGAAGTAAAACTTATTGAAGATGAGGAAAAAAGAGAAAACGCAAACACTATCGGTTATTTTGCTATGTTCGAGTATCAAAACGGCTTTACAAAAACTCTTTACTGGAGCAAAGAAAAAATGCAGGCACACGCCCGCAAGTATTCACAAGCCTATCGCAAGGATTTATCAAAAGGCACAAAATACAGTTTTTGGAGCAAAGATTTTGACGGTATGGGCTTTAAAACTATGTTAAGACAGCTTATCTCCAAATGGGGCATTATGTCTGTTGATTTTCAAACGGCATTAACGAATGATATGGCGGTTATAAGAGATAATGAACAGCCTGAATATGTCGATAACGTAGAGAAAAATGACATTATAGAAACTGATGTAACAGTTATTGAAGCTGATACCCCTGAAAACGACGATCCGTTTGATAATTTTGAAGAATAAAGCTTGAGAGGAGATTATGGAAAATAATGATCAATCTTTTAATACTCCTGATGTGCAGGATTTCTCTGATCAATTATTAAGTGTTTCAAGAGATATGAAAGATATAGCCTTCAAATATTTTGAGGCTCGTAAAATTTATGCGGAGTGTTTCAACAAAATTACCGTGATGATATACAAAGCGGGCATTTATGACAACAAAGCAAGTTTTGAAAATAAAATACCTATGCTTTTTGCAAATCCTGTTTATTCTGATATAGCAATAGATACCGCCGCAAAAATGCACGAAGCACAGCAGGAGTATAAAGGGCTTGAAATGATTTTAAAAGCCTATTTAGCTGAAATATCAGGAATACAAAGCATAATCAAATTTATGCAGCAAGGCGAAATAACAGAAGCCATAAAGAATAAATACAATTAGAAAGAAGGAAAAAATATGAAAGTATTAACAAATTCAGTAGTATTACTTGGCAGAGTAAGTAAATACAAAGAAATGAAATATTTTGAAACTGGCGGTGCAGTCTGCACAATTGGTTTAGGAGTAAAAAAAGGCGAATCGTGGCACAATTTTTTTATTGATTTTTTTAACTCTCAAGAAAAAAAATTGGCGGATAAAGTAGGAGAACATCTTAAAGAAGGTGACTATATACAAATTAAAGGAAGATTGGTTGAAAATAAATACACTCCTAAAGAACTTGAAGGTAAACTTGATGAAAAAGGCAGACAAATCACAAAATCACAAATAAAAATTATAGCCTATGACTATAAATATGTAAGATATAATGAAGAACTTGAAGAATTTGAGTATATAGACCAGGAGTAAATAAATGGATAATGAAATTATAGACGGCGGTTATATACTGCTATCCAGACAAATTTTAAAATCGGATATATGGAAAAAACCGCCTGAATATCTCAAAATATTTTTATACATACTACTAAAAGTAAATCATCAAAACGCATTGTATCCAAGAGGATGCAATTTTTTTAATTTTTCGGACGAAAAGCCGGATGGAGTCTCTAAAAATCAAATTTATGAATTTTTACGCTGGAGCAAACACCCAAAAGTCGGAATTTTGACCACACAGAAAACAACACGTGGAATTATTATACAAGTCAATAACTATAATAAATACCAGAGTTCAGAAAATTATAAATCCCAAGACAAAAAACAAAATAACTCCAAAACAACTCCAACACAGCTCCAAAATAACTCCAACACTATAAACAATAATGAAATAATGAAAGAATTAAATAATAATATTACTAGTATAGGAGAAAAAAGAAAATCAAAAAAAAATAAAAAATTTATCCCCCCGACATTAGAAGAAGTAAAATCATACTGCATCGAAAGAGACAATAATGTAGACCCTCAAAAGTTTTTTGATTATTACAATGTCGGCAACTGGGTTGACAGCAAAGGTAATGCCATCAAAAATTGGAAACAAAAAATGATTGCCGTATGGGAAAAAAAGAAGGTAAAATCTACGGCACCTAACAATGAAAGCTTTTATATGAGTTTATCAAGGGGGTAAAAATGATAGAATCAGAAAATGATCTAATCTATATAGATGCTTTTAGAATGTCCGATTATACGGTTCAATCACAAGCAATAGAAATGTATAGAGATGGTAAAAATTTAGAAACAATAGTTGATTTTTGCAAAAAACAACAAATGTTCAAAATTGCAGAAAAACTAAAAAAAGAAGCTAACTTAAGTAAACGATTTGCGACAAGAACTTTTGAGAACTTCAATACCGAGAATGAAATACAAAAATATGCTTATAACAAAGCTAAAAACTATGCCGATAACATAGATGAAGTTATTAAAAACGGTACGGGCTTAATTTTTGCAGGAAACGGCTGTGTCGGAACCGGAAAAACTCATTTAGCGTGTGCGATAGCTAATGAGTTACTTGATAAAGGTTATCCGGTCAAAGTTATAAATGTAACTAAAATGATTTATCAGATAAAAGAAGATTTCAATGTCGATGAATATTTGAAAGTACCAATTTTATTAATTGATGATCTTGGAAAAGAAAACGGCACACAATGGGTCTGCGAAACCCTTTATTTAATATTCAACGAAAGGTATGAAAGTATGAAACCGACTATAATTACAACAGAAAATGGGCTTGAAGAAATTAAGCAGAATTACAAAACGGTTGTAAACGGTCAGGAGTTAGATAGAGGTAAATCGATTATAAGCAGGCTAACAGAAGATTTTATATATGTATCACTTACCGGTGAAGATTACAGACAAAGGAGAGTAGCATAATGGACTTGATAAAATGTTACAACTATTTTATTAACCAACTCAAATTCTATTGTAAATCTCAAATCCCAAAAGGTTTGAGTTTTTTCTTTTTTAAAGATTTTTGCAAAAAGACTCAAGCGGATAAAGTCTTATGGCATCTCGAGATATACGGCAGTATTACTAATCTGCAATGTCACGCAATCTATGGAATCAGACACGCTCCGAGCGTCATAAGACATTTACGGCAAAGATTAAGAGAAGAAGGAAATAAATACAAAATTAAAAACAGAACGGTTAAGGGCTGTAATCGTTTTGGACAACCGGCAAACTGGGATGAATATATTTTAGTTCCGACAGGGAAAAATGATGAACTTCCTTTGTCCGCTTGAAAAAATGCAAAGTCTTTTATTGATAAAAAATTTTTTGCAAAAGAAATACAACATAAGCAATTCAGACATCTACACTCTTGAATATATGATAGAAGAACAAGAAAGAAAATTTAAAATGCAAAAAACAACTATGAATGAAGATTTGAAAAAATATGACGTTTTTAGACTGAAATCAGGACAGCTCAAAAAGATAGAATGGATAAAAAGCACCGATGATTATAATCACTTTGTTTATCATCTGCATCATTTTATTGAAAAAAAACATTACAACAAAAACAAACAGTGGTATGACGAACGAGGAATAAAACAATTTTTAATTTTATTACCAATACCCATACACGAACAACTACACGGTTTAGCAATTAAAAATCTTACAGATGAAGAGTTTAAAGCCCGCTACAAAATATCAAAGTGGGCTTTAATTTTTAACAGAAAATACAGCACATATTAGCGGTTTAACAACCGAGAAAAGGAGAAAAAATGACAAAAATGCCAGGAAAAGAAGAGGAACAAAAACTTTGTGATCAATTTGAAGACAAATTGTACGCAAAAATGAAAGAATTTCTTGAGAATGATGATACTCGAGAGTATATAGTCGGACGTTTGAATCAAATAAATGAATTCACTGACGCCTTGAGTAGAATTTTATCCGATTATCTTAACAAAAATGCCTTATCTGACGAAGAACGAAAGAAGCTTTTAGATTGTATGGCTTTTTCTATTGCTGCATATATGACAAGACAAGTAATAACGGAAGAAATAGACAAAGAAATAAATAAACAATGTCTTGCAAAGGCTGCTTTTGATTGTATTGATATTGAGAAATGTATCGGCGTTAAAGCTACAAACGGGAAAAAAGTAGGCGTTGCTATTATACCAAAAGCATTAATCAAAGATAAAAACGATGAAGAAATTATCGAATTTGCAAAAACAATGCCGAATTTTCAAGAAGATGACCTTAAAGATGCACAATTTGAAATTTTAAGAGGCGAAGAGTTAAGAAGCGACTTTTCAAAAGCTCAAGAAATAGTTATTAACGAAGTTACCAGAACAACAGAGGATGAACAATGTCAGAAATAGAAGAAAAAATAGGTTTTGAACAACTGTTAAAGACTGTGAGGGTTATTAACAGCAAAAACAAACAACAAAAACTCGGTGATTGTATCAATTTTGAGCTTGACGACTTAATGCAGGCAATCAATGAATACAACAAAGGCGGGAAAATCACTATTGAAATCGGTATCGGAATTGAAGAAAAGAATGAACTGAGCTTACAAGCTATTGTAAAAACGACCAAACCTAAAGGTAAAATTCCAAAAAATCCGTTTTATCGAGATCAAAAAGGACAATTATATCTTGATGACCCGAATCAATTAAAGTTAATTTCCTCAAGACAAGTTTACGATTTAACCGAAACACACCAAAAAGGAGCTAAAAATGATTAATGAAATAAAAGAAATTTTACACAATATCAAGGAACAAAGACCGGTCAAAGACGAGGCAACAATTTACGGAAATTATACAACAACCACAAAAGAAGCATTTTATAGCGATGCTGAACAACAATACGAAGTGAGAGATTATCTGAAAACTTGTGAAAATGTTAGCACGGTTCAATCTTTTATGGATTTTATAAAAGAAGAATTAAAAAGGCGAAACAAAGAATCAGGAAAACTTGCAACTGTAATTATTGACAGTAACGGCGGGAAATTTACAGCGGATGATGATTTTCAAAGAGGTAATTGTAAATTTACACGCTCTTTATCTCAACAATGGATTATGTTTAGAGATTGCATAGGAAGAACATACAATCACGAAGAATTTTTAAGACTTTTGCAATCGCTAAGCCCATCTATAGTTGATTTTAAGGAATTATACCCAAATTTCCTCGATATAAGAATTATCGGGCGGGCAGAAACTATATCAAAGCCTTTTTATGTAAATGGAGAAAATGAGGAAGGAATTAAACTAAAATTCAAGATGAGAGGCGGAGAAGATGAAAGTATAATCCTTCCTGATACTTTCAAAATTACTTTACCTTATGCGAAAGGAAATTATGACAAACTTTATGAGGTTGATGTGAACCTTGTATATGACAATCGTTGCGGGGTAAACATTTTGATCCAAGCCCCGACATTTGAACAAGTGGAGGAACAGGCATTACTTGATGAAGTTGACCTTTTAAAAGGAAATTTATCACAGTATAAAGACCTTTTAGTCCTGTTTAATTTCTAATTGACTATTAACACCGGCGGGGAGCAATCCCCGCTGTTTATATGGAGATAGAAATGATAATGAACCAAAAAGGACGGGGTAATGATAATTTTCAAACGCCAATGTATATATTTGAACAGTTAAATAAAATCTTTAACTTTGAGCTTGATATAGCTTGCAATTCAACAAATTGTTTATGTAAAAACGGCTTTTATCACGATTTGGGTTTTGATGCACTAACCGCTTGTTGGGGGGGGGGGCGTTCGTTTTGCAATCCTCCATTCAGTCAAAAAGCTGAATTTATAGAAAAAGCCTATAACGAGGTTGTTTACGGCACTTGTCCTATTTGCGTAATGATATTACCTTTAAACTCAATGGACACAAAAGCGTGGCACAAATTTATTGAGGGTAAATTTCATTATGAAATCTTAGAGGGAAGAGTATCTTTTATTGATCCTGAAACTCAAAAACCGAAAAGCGGAAATAACTCAGGAACTGTAATTGTATATTTCAAAAAACGTATAGAAATTAAGAGGAAACAATGAACGAAAAAGACTTAAATTATTACTATATTGGCTGCAAATTTATTATTGAACATTATGGAATAGAAAAACAAAAAATTCAATTAATTCAAGAATTGTCAGAACTTATAACCGCATTAACCAAAGGTGATTTACAAAATATTATAGAAGAAATAGCGGATGTTCAGGTTATGCTAGACCAATTTTCAATCAAATACCCGATTTATGATAAAAAAATTGGTTTTATACAACTTGAAAAAGTAAAACGACAACTTGCGAGAATCAAAGAAGAAAAAGAAAAACAGGAAATTCCTAAATAAGATTAAAGGAGGAAGACAATGAACGACATTAGCAGACAATTTTATATAATACTTTTCTTTCTCATAATTACAACTTTTTTAGGATTTACCTGTTTCATTATCGCAGATGTAAATTTTATACAGTACTTTTTATGTTGTATATCTTGCGCTTTTTTTAAGCCTTTAGCAGATTTAATTATCGGATTATTAAAGGATTTATTTTAATGATTTTGACAGAAAAACAGAAAGAAGAATTAAAATTACAGTTTGCAGAATTAGACGAAAACTATATATGTTTTGGCAGTATTTTTGCAGATGTAGAGGACATAGTGAATGTAGTAGAAAAATTTTTGGAGAAGATATGAATAAAATAGACAATTTTATAAAAGAATTAGGATTTATAAGAAATAAAGATATAAGAGAACTTACCAAAGATTTAATCGAGCAATTGCCTGATTATTTTTTTAAGGTTGCGGCAAGTTCTACAGGTAAATATCATCCGGACTATGCATTAGGTGACGGTGGTCTTGTCAGACACACAAAAGCCGCTGCAAGAATCGCAGATGAATTGTTTAGGTTGGAGATGTTTACACCTCTGCTTGAACAAAGAGATTTAATTATATCTGCTTTACTTTTGCATGATGGATTAAAGCACGGTAAAACATTAGGTATTTATACCGTTGCAGATCACCCCGTGCAAGCCGCAGAATTTATCAAAGAATATTGTAAAAATAAAGAAATAGGGGAAAAAATAGCAGAACTTGTATTAACTCATATGGGGCAATGGAATACAGACTATAAAACCGGAGCGGTTTTAATGCCAAAACCAACAACAAAAGCCCAAAATTTTGTACATTTATGCGACTATCTGGCAAGTAGAAAATGCTTAGAATTTAATTTTTCTATATAGGAGGAATTAATAGCAAATAAAAAGAAAGCTATAAAAACACACTTTCAACGCCGGTCTTTAGAAAGGAATGAATATAATAACAATTTTTATAGACTTATTTATGACAAAACAAGAAAACAGATTGTAACAATTTTATTTGAAAGGAGCAATGACAATGGGAGAACAAAGCAACTCAAAATTATGGAATAAACAAAAAGCAGCAGACTATTTATTTTCTGAAATGATTGATGATCCTAAAAAAAGGCTTATCAAATTAAATAACTGGATTACAAGACACCATATACCTAAAAATTGTATGGATAAGATAGGCAGAGAAATATTGTTTTTTGGAGACGTTCTACAAAACTGGATTGAGAACAGAAAGGAAAAGGCAGCATAATGTCAGTATTTAAAAAATATGGTAATAAATGGTATTTCAGATTTAAAATACGAGGCAAAGAATATTATAAAAGTATTCCAGAGGCTACGGATCAACAATCCGCTTTAAGGTATGAGGCTATTGTTAAGGGTGAATTACTAAAAGGAAATTTAGGAATAATTGAAGACAAGAAAAAATCAACTTTAAAAGAGGGGATTGAACTATACCTAGATTATTCTCGAATAAATAAAAAAAGTACAAATAATGATAACGCATATACGGAGGCTTTTAAAAAATTTTTTAAATCCGGATCTTACCTTGAGGATATAACACCCGCAACTATTGAAGATTTTAAAAACTGGCTTTTAAAAAAAGATTTAAGTAAATCTACTGTAAATAGGTATTTGCAAGCATTAAGCAAAATGCTTAATATTTGTATCGATAATGAGTTAATCCTCATAAACCCAATGAAGAAAGTCAAACTATTAAAACCAGATAATCATACTATAAGATTTTTAAATAGAACAGAAGAGAAAATTTTTAATAAATTTTTACCAAAATTTTATTTTGTTGATCTGAAAAATAAAACCGGCTCAATGTTAAAACTTATAATTAGATTTGCTCTAAAAACAGGAGCAAGGAAAGAGGAAATTTTAAGCCTAAAATGGAATAACATTGATTTTAAAAAAGATACAATAGAATTGTTGCATACAAAATCGGGTAAAAAACGATTAATACCGCTTGCTAAATCCCTTAAAAAATTACTATTAAAACTTAAAATGCACAACAATACAGAATATGTATTTATCAATCCCACTACTGGGAAAAGATATATTGATATTAAAAAAAGTTTTAACAACGCTGTCAAAAAATCTGGAATTAAAAAATTCAGATTTCACGATTTGCGACATACTTTTGCAACAAGACTTATTGAAAAAGGTGTTGATATTGTTGTTGTCAAAGAGCTTTTAGGGCATTCATCAATAAATACAACAATGATTTATGTGCATTCAGACGCAGAAAGAAAGAAAAACGCAATAAATGTAATAGATAATTATTAAAAATGCAAACTATTTCCAATAAAGAAATAGTTGGAAAGGAGAAAAATGAACAAAGAAATTACAATATTTCAAGAAATACTCGAAAACATATCAGATGAGTATTGTTGTGATTTAGATTGTGGCCGCAACGACAAAGAGGAATGTTTAAATTTGCACAAGAGATAGAATTTTAAAAATCATCAACAAAGGTAAGGACATTAATGTCCTTACCGAAAAGGAGTGTAACAATGATAAGGTGTGAACAAATCTAATTTTAAAAAGCGATAAAAATAGTTTGTTAGATGTTCAGCCGTTATATTGTCATAACTATATACCAAGAGTTAGAACTAATAAATAATTTTAACATCAAATAATATCAGTTACATAAGGCGGGATAATAGGGGGCTACGCATTAAAAAAGACTTTTAGAAAAAATCTAAAAGCCTTGTTATAAATGGTTGCGGGAATAGGATTTGAACCTATGACCTTCGGGTTATGAGCCCGACGAGCTACCAGACTGCTCCATCCCGCGATGAACTTCTGTACAATTATTATTAAATGCTAAAAAACAAAAATCAACCCCTTTGTTTGGAATTCCACAGATACTATAAAAGTCTGTCATTCTGAGGTCCTTACCCCGAAGAATCCTTTTTGTTTAGATACTTCGCTAACGCTCAGTATGACGTTATTTGGAAAATTTTGGGATGGAATTTGTTATATAAATCCATTTTGTTTTTTATATAAAAATAGACCTCTTATATAAAGGAATTATCATTCCTGTTGAAATTGCTTTTCTAATCTGCTATACTGACGTTTAGCTATCGACTATGGATAGGCCACCTGCTTTCAGGGATACCTATAGATACGGTCGACATTAGGGTTGCCGGTATTGGGTAGGTATTGCACCTGCAGAGTTACTACTGGCAATTTCCTTTTTACTCTTGAATATGTTCTAAAAAACAGATAATAAATAAAAACAAAACATAAAACCAGAGTTTTTTGATGAATAACGAACTGAATGATATATTTCTCGAACTTGCAAAAATTCCATCTCCTTCACTGAGAGAGGATTCAGTTGCGAATAAAATTATAGAAATTCTTACAAACTCAAATATCAATGCGAAGAAAGATACCTTTGGCAATGTTATAGCCAGAATTGCACCGACATCCGATATAAAGAAACCGCTCCTTCTCTCTGCTCATATGGATGTTGTCGGCGATGACTCACCTGTTGTTATTCACAAAAGTGATGACGGGAAATTCTTTGAAACTGATAAAAAACGAACTCTCGGCGCTGATGATAAAGCTGGTGTTGCTGCAGCAATAATGCTTGCTAAATATGTCTCAGAAAACACAAAACGCTCTCATGGAGGCTTGGAACTTGTTTTTACAAAAGATGAAGAACATGATATGAGCGGCATACACAACTTGCAATTTAATTCTCTTGAGTCTGAATATGTACTTGTTCTTGACTCTGATAGACTTGCAAGACTCGAAATCTCAGGTGCAAGCTATACAAAACTGGACCTCGTTGTTACAACCCCGAAAGGCGGACACTCGGGATTGGATATCGCTGATAAAACAAGACTTAATGCAGCCAAATTGATAGCCGAGTTGATTTGCCAAATTCCGCAGGGCGTTTATAAAAAAGATGAATACGGCGTTGTTACGTCAATCAACATAGGTTCGATAATCGGAGGGGGCGTCGAGTCAGCAATCAGCAATCTTCCTGCAAATATACCTTCAAATGAGTATACTGACTATATTGCAAGAAATTCCATGTCTAACCTGATTAATCAAAGGGCACAGGCGCATTATTCCATCAGAAGTTCAGAGGAGGCAGCTGAGCAGAAGCTTATAGAGGACATAAAAAATATTGCAGCAGATTTCAACCGCAAATATGACGGTCTTGCACGCTGTGAAATAGAAGTATCAGAGCATCTCAAGGCTTTTGAAAAGTCAAATGACGAATATCTCATCGAAACAGCAAAAAAGGCGTCTGCAACGACAAACATTCCGCTGAGCATAGGTTCATTTCATGCAGGAGCAGAAACACATATTTATGCGAATGAGAAGAACAAATACGGCAAAAATTTCAAGCCCGTGCTGCTTGGTGTTGCAGATATTTACAATATGCACTCGCCTGAAGAGAAAATTGATATTGCATCTTATGAGAAGGGTTACGAGTTTTTGAAGGCAATGTTTGAGGAGTTTAATTCATAATATTTCATTTGTTTTTCTATTATTCTTTTTACTTTTTTCAGGTTAGAAAATGCATATATTCCACTAAAATGTTTACCATTTTTTAGGTTAAGTATTAAAAATTCAATAATCAAAAATTTATTAAATTCTATTGACTTTATATCTTTATAAGAAATACTTACAGTTTCTTTTCTAATTAATCGAAATATATTATAAGAATCTACTAATCTAAGATTTTTATCAGATAAAACATATATCATTGTGTATCTCTCTAAAAGAAAAAATACAGTAATAAAAAATAAAATTATATAAAGCCAAATATATTCATAATATATATCTTTAATCCTATACAAATTTTTAAAAATAAAAAAAGGGAAGATAAATTTTCCAACAAAAAAGCCTGTACAGAAAGTTGCTAAAAACATAGTTACTATACCATTTTTTATAACATATACAACATTTTCATCCAGATACATTTTTTCACATCTGTAAGCTGCTGATTTGTATGCATAAAGATTAAGAGGTAATAAAATAGAGCTTAATAAAAAACCAAATAATAATCCTGTTTTAAATGACCAAAAATAAAAGAACTCATCAGAAACTAATCGGTAGTCTATACTATGATAATAATTTTGAAAAAAAGTTACTATGTCCATAAAAAAACTATTAGTTCTCTAATAGCTCCCATCTGTTTAAAAATTCATCATTTTCATCTTTAAAAATCCGAGTAGGATTATCATTATGAGGTTGTCCTTTTTTACCTGGAGTTTCAAGCCATTCTTTATGAGTTTTATATACAGTTTCTGCCAAATATTCACTTGGTACTATATGATACTCCGGCTCGGAAAGTCAATTTAAGGTCACGAGAATATATTTAATATGTGGGGCAAATAAATTTTCACTTTTTTTATTCAACACCCACTTTTTTTGTTTATATTGAGTTGTTTTAACTTGAATAGCAATTTGTTTGTATGTAGCTCTGTTTATAGCTAAAATATCAAAATCTTTTGTGTTTGACATTGGGACAGCTGCAGTATACCCTCTTCTTTCAAGTTCTGCTGCTACAAAGTATTCTCCGGAGTTTCCAATACTAATATTATTAGATTCTTTTATTATCATATAGACCTCTTACTTATAGTTTGTTAATACCAGAGATTTCTTCAAAAACTTCTTAGACACTCAGACATACCCCGATTAAGCCTAACAAAAATATAAATTATTTTAGCATATTTTTGCTATCCTTGTCATTCAAAAGGAGAAAACTCGTCAACAAAGATATTTTGCTTCGCTCAAAGTGACAGTAAAAAAACACCTGTGTTAAATATGCTACGTCTTTCTGAGTCTGAAAGCTGAAGCAAGAATCCCTCGCAATAAAAAATTTATTCCTGAATCAAATCATCGCTCATATCAAAGTTTGCATAGACATTTTGAACATCATCATGGTTCTCAATTGCATCCATCAGGCGCAAAAGAGTCTGTGCAGTTGAGGGATCTGTGATTTCAATAGTATTTTCAGGAACTCTTGTGAACTCAGCCCGATGATATTTATATCCGGCTTTCTCGAGTTCCTCGGCAACAGCCTGAAGAGTGTCTGTTGTTGTAACTATTTTGTAATCCTCATCTTCTTCCTGAATATCTTCAGCTCCTGCATTGATAGCATCCTCAAATAGTTTGTCGAAATCGCATCCGTCTTTTGAGATAAAGATTTCTCCCTGTGGTTTGAACATCCATCCTACGCAGCCTGATTCTCCGAGGTTACCGTTGAATTTTCTGAAATAACTTCTGATATCTCCGACAGTTCTGTTTCTGTTGTCGGTCATCGCTTCGATGAAAATGGCAACACCGCCAGGACCGTAGCCTTCATAAGAAATTTCTTCTATATTATCTGATGAACCAGAGCCTTGAGCTTTTTCGATGGCTCTTTTGATGTTATCATTCGGCAAACCTGATTCTTTAGCCTTATCGATAGCTGTTCTCAACCTGAAGTTGCTATCAGGATCAGGGCCGCCGATTTTGGCAGCTACAGTGATTTCTCTTGAAAATTTTGCGAAAGCAACACCTTTTTGTGCATCTATTTTGGCTTTTTTATGTTTAATGGTTGACCACTTTGAATGTCCTGACATAGTTTTTCCTCTATTTTGTATCTGATAAGTTTTATTTTAATATAAAATTTTACATTTCACTATTTGATTGTTAAAATTTTTAAGGAAAATAAACTCGGGGAGTAAAGAGATGAACGAAGATATAAAAAAAGCGCTTGATTATTTTCAGAAGATGGAATATGAAAAAGCTCTTGAAATTTTTGAAAAACTGCTTCAGGAAGAAGAAAATGCAGGGCTTTTGAATAATATTGGAACATGCTATTTCAAACTCGGTAATCTTGATAAAGCTCTCGAGTTTTATCAAAGAGGGTTAAAAGCCGATAGAGAACTCAAACAACTCTATAAAAACATCTCAGATATCTATGTTGAAAAAGGTGATGTCATGAGTGCAATAGGTATTCTTCAAGACGCAGTATCAGCAATGCCTGATGAAGATTATCTCAGATATGCTCTTGCAAAACTTTACATCAAAGACTGTCATCAGGATATAGCCGTTGATGAGCTTCAAAAAATACTCGACCACAATCCTGATAATCTTGAAGCAAAATATGAACTTGCAAAGATTTATTATGACGAGGGTTCTTATGAAGAAGCAGCTGAGTATTATGAAAGCATTAGCGAGAAACTTGAGAACGCGGATATCTTTTTCTGGCTTGGTGAGTCTTATGCAGCAGCAGGCAACCTTGATAAGGCGATATTTGCTTATCTCCGTTCAATTTCAAAGAACGAGATGTATTATCCATCATATAAAAAACTCGGATTATGCTATATGGCTCAGGATGATAAAGTCAGCGCAGCAGAGTTTTTCGAAGACTACCTCAAGTTTGATACTCCTGATGTAAAAGAAAGAGAAGAAATAGAAAAAATTCTTGAAAAACTTAAGTCTTAGATGAGTTGAAAGTTTTGCAATATTTTGCAATACAGCATCTCTCACAGAGCGGTCTTTGAGGTTTGCAGATATTCTGCCCGTGAGTAACCAGGATTGTGTTTATATCTAACCAGTATTTTTTCGGGAGTTTTTTCCTCAACTCCATCTCTGTTTCATCAGGAGTTTTTGTACTTACATACCCGAGGCGGTTTGATATCCTGTGAACATGAACATCAACGCATATTGCAGGAATTTGAAAACCTTTTGCAAGGGTGAGGTTTGCTGTTTTGCGTCCGACGCCGTTGAATTTAACAAGCTCATCGATGTCTGAAGGAACTTTTGAGTCGTATTTTTCGACTAATTCTTTTGATAATTCAATAATCTGTCTTGCTTTATTTCTGTAAAATCCGACAGGGTATATAGCTTGAGATAGCGTTTCTTCCTCCATCGAAGCAAAATCTTCCGGAGTTCTTCCGAGTTTAAGCATCCTGAGGGTCGCAGGATATGTTGTCTCATCTTTTGTGCGAAGACTCAAGATGCAAGATATCAGTACCAAAAAAGGATCGTGGACATCTTCCATGTATTTGACAAATTCACTCCGAGGTGAGTCTTCTTTTTTCAAAAGTTGTATTATTTCATCAATTTTCATGTTCTTTATTATAAGTCAAACATTAGTTTATTTCTCTTAAAATCCGAGAAATTTTCTATTCTCTCTTTGACTCCGAATTTTTCTTCTCCGCTCAGTTGTTTGCTCTTATCTCCGACTACCGCAATAATCTCCCCAATTCCGGCTCTGCAGGCTGATTCAATCCCGAGGATTGCATCTTCAAACACTATGCAGTCTTCAGGTTTTGTTTGAAGGATTTTTGCTGCTTTTTCATAGATATCTGGCTTGGGCTTACCCTCGAGTGTGCCGTCGTCGTAGACAATTTTATCCAAATCAAACCATCTCTCAAGATGAAGCATCTCGATGTAAAAATCAACATTCATACGATTTGAAGCCGTTGCAATGGTTCGAGGTATTTTATTATCTCTGAGATAGTTCAAAAAGTCTTCTGCTCCTTGAATCAGATGAAAATTTTTATCTTCACGGCATAGCTGCTGGTAGATAAGTTCTTTTTCTTCCGAGAATTTTTCAACATCACTCTCTGAAAGTTTTCGATTTGTAATATATTCGAAAATAGCTCTGTTTGTTCTTCCATGAATGTTTTTTTCGAGTTCTTCATCAGAAAAAGGATTATCTCTGTATTTTGATGTAATAATCTTCCACGCTCTGTCATGATTTTTTGTGTCAAAAACAAGCGTACCGTTAAAATCAAAAATTACACTTTTATATCTTTTCATTTTCTTACCAGCCTGAGTTATGCTTATATCCTTATTCTTATGTAGTCAATAAATTTATCAGGATCTTTATTCCATTCATAAGTCCATTTTTTTGCAATGATATCAGCTTGAGTCTGTCTGTGAGAAACAAGTTTTTCAATCGGAGTTAAATATATGCTCTCATCCCTATATCCTCCCTCTTCTGCCTGTTTTTTGAGAGATTTTTTTGCAATATCAACAAGATTATTTGCAATATCAAAGAGATTTACTCCCATAAAATTCACGTTCAAACCTATATGAGGGAGAGATTTTCGAAGGATATTAATTGTTATCCAGTTGAAATCTTCAACAGTAGAGAATGCTTCGTCTATAGATTCTTTATCGTACATAAGCCCTTTCCATAGAGCAAAAAACGAATACATCAAATCAGTATTCTGGCAGTCACAGTTTCTTATTTCGATAACATCTTTAAGACGGACATCAGGAAAATATAAGCTCATATGCATAAACCAATCGTCCATATCAACTTCGCCGCGATTTAGAAGTTCCTTGAACGTTGATTTTGAGTTTTTACCCGTTTTTTGATTGTATATGACAGGTTTTGCAAGAAGCAGATTGCAGTAGTTTTCAAAAGAGTACTCGAGTTCTCTATGGAACAGCCTGCTGTCAATCAGTCCGCATCTGTTTTCATCCACATGCAGCCAGGCGTTTGTTCTGCAGGATCTGTAATTTGAGAGTTTGCCGCCTCTTATCGGCGAGTTTGCAAACATGGCACTGACTATCGGTGATAAGAAAGTGGCGCATCTGAGTTTATTTATGGCGTCTTCTTCTGAAGAATAATCAATATTCACCTGAAGACCTGCCGTTTCTCTCATCATAATTTCTGCATTTGTGCCGATTGATTTAAAATAACTGTCCATAAGGCGATATCTCATCTTTGGAATAAGATTGATGTTCTCATAAGTTGAAAAAGGCTGTATGCCGTACCCGAGCCACAGAAATCCCATATCATCAGCTATCTCATCGGTAAGCATATTATAACTGTCTATTTTGGCTTTGCACTCGTGAATTGTTTGATATGGCGCAAGACTCAGCTCAACCTGAGCTCCCGGTTCGAGAGAAAGTTTTTCATTCTCAGTTTGCAATCCAAGGAGGTGTTTATTTTCCGTTATGTCTTCAGCGTTGATTTTTTCTTTAAGTTTTTTCAGGTACTCTTTGATTTCTTTATATTCAACAGCTCGATAGTTTTTTTTCTTTACCGCAAGTTTTTCATATTCTACTCCTATTTTGAATTTATCAGGAGATTTTATTCCGCTGTAGAAAATCTCGCAGAGTTGTGATTTATGTGTAATAATTTTGTTCTTTTCAAGAATTTCTTTCATATATTGCCGGCTTTTATTTATATTGTTATTATAAGTTATTTTTATCGTAAAATATTATTTGTTTACATTATCCTTGCGGGGGCTGATATGGATTATTTCTCAAGGGCGAGAAGTTTCCGGACAAAAAAGAAACTCGGACAAAATTTTTTGATAAGCGGGCAGGTAATCAACTCTATTATCAAATATGCTAACCTCTCAAAAGATGATACAGTCCTTGAAATAGGTCCCGGGATAGGCTTTGTTACCGAAAAAGCGGCACCTGAAGTCAAAAGACTAATTGCAGTCGAAATTGATAAAGATGCCATAGACGTCCTCTCTGATTTGCCCTTCAATAATATTGATATTATAAACAAGGATATTTTACAAACTGACTTTTCTCTGCTTACTGATGAGCGTATAAAAATAATTGCAAATATCCCATACTATATAACATCACCGATTTTGGTGCATCTGCTCGGGGAAATCGATGAACAAACAAACAAAAACAGAAACCTGATTTCAGAAATTATTCTTATGGTGCAATATGAGGTGGCAAAGAGGATTGTCGCAACAAATGAAAGTCATTCAAAGGATTATGGTCTGCTTTCGATTTTGTGCAATTTTTGGGCAGAAACAGAGGTGCTCGAGAAAGTGCCAGCTTCTGCTTTTTATCCGAAGCCGAAAGTCGACTCGGCTCTTGTTCGTCTGAGAGTAAGAGAAACTCCGCTCTTTAAGCTTGATGACCCTAAAAAATTCAGAAGAGTAATAAAAGGAGCTTTTGCAATGAGGAGAAAAACTCTTGTGAACTCTCTTTCTTCTTCAGGATTTTCAAAGGAGAGAATAAAATCGGCACTAATGGAATTAGGCTTCAGCGAAAATATCAGAGCGGAAAATTTATCAATAGAAGATTTCAAAAACTTAGCGCAAAAGTTATAGAGGTGTCTTATGCAAAGTATAAAAGTGAAAACTCCCGCCAAAATAAATCTTACACTCGAGATTCTCAACAAACGCCCTGACGGGTTCCACAACATCCAGAGTATTATGCAGGCTGTAAGTTTATTCGATTTTCTTACAATCAACATCGAAGATAGTGAAGAAAACAAAATTTCAATCTCCGGCAACAGTCGTGAAATTCCGTATGACTCGAGAAATATTGCTCATAAGGCGGCTGAATTGTTTTTTGAGAAAACTGGCATAAACGGAAAAAATGTTGATATATACATAGAAAAACATATCCCTGTTGAAGCGGGGCTTGCAGGCGGCAGTTCGAATGCAGCAGGCGTGCTGCATGGTTTAAATAAGATTTTCGGACTTCCTCTATCAGGAACGGAGCTTTCTGCTCTCGCTGCTCAAATCGGCTCTGATGTGAGTTTTTGTCTGTTCGGCGGAGCAAAACTTGCCTCAGGACGGGGAGAAATCCTTGAACGTGTCGAATCAGCCGATTGCGACATTGTTATAGTAAAGCCTGATGATGTATCAATATCAACCAAAGAGGCTTATCAAAAATTTTCGGAGTTAGAAGAAAAACCAAAGACGAATAATACGCTAAAAGTTTTTATGGCACTGAACAGGCATGAAGATATATCTCCTCTGCTTTTGAATCACTTTGAGCTGCCGATTTTGAGAGATTATCCGAGGATAGAAGAAATCAAGAATCTGTTAATTTCTTCCGGGTGCCAAAATGCTCTGATGTCAGGAAGCGGCTCATCTGTGTTCGGGATTTTATCTGATGAGTTCTCAATGCCCGAGATAGAAAATGCAAAACATTTTGTTGTGAAGACCGTAAAACATGGCGTTACGACGCAGGTTTAGTAAAATTTTCAGATGGAGCGGACGACGAGGCTCGAACTCGCGACGTCAACCTTGGGAAGGTTGCATTCTACCACTGAATTACGTCCGCATTTGTTACGCTAAAGATTATAGCACAATCATGTTGTTTTTAGGTATAAAATTTTTGATAAACCAAATAAAAAACCTGTTCTACTGAACAGGTTTTTATTTATTCTGGGGCGGAAGGATTCGAACCTCCGGAATGGCTGGACCAAAACCAGCTGCCTTACCACTTGGCGACGCCCCATTGCGTCTGTGACATTTTTCATTTTATTAACACCACAGCTCAATGTCAAGTACCATATTTATATTTTTCTTCTCTCACGCTAGAATATAAAAATGAACAATATAGCAATAATCGGCGCAGGGCCTTCAGGTGCAATGGCTGCTATCATAGCATCAGAAAATGCCGCAAATCAAATTACATTATTCGATAAATCTTCTCCGCTGCAAACACTTCTCTGCACGGGCGGGGGACGGTGCAATTTGTCTTATGCAGAATTTGACAACAGAGAACTTGCAAAATTTTATCCTAGGGGTGAGAAATTTCTTCTTTCTGTTTTCTCGCAGTTTTCTGTTGAAGATACCGTTGAATTTTTCAAAAACCTGGGTATCGAAACTTATATTCAAGCAGATAACAGAATTTTTCCTGAGTCAAACAAAGCATCAGATATCAGAGATGCTCTTCTAAAGGCGCTCAACAAACCGAATATAAAAACAGAAAAAATATCAATATCGGATGTCGAATATTCAAACAACAAATTCCATCTGACCGAGCAAAACGGCAAAACAATGGAGTTTGACAGTCTTGTAATCTCAACAGGAGGACGGGGAGAAGGGCATAAACTGGCAAAAAAATTATCACACACTATCACCCCTCTAAAACCTGCTCTCTGCTCGCTTGTTATAAAAGAGACCGCTCTAAAAGAGTTGAGCGGGATTACCTTGAAAAATATCAAAGCTGATGTATATTTTGGAGGGAAAAAACAGTTTACGCAGAGCGGTGATTTTTTATTCACACATTTTGGAGTAAGCGGCCCGCTTGTTTATAAGATAAGTTCTTATGCCGCTTTCTTAGATTATTCAGAAATAACACCGCTAACCATAAAACTCAACCTTGTCAACAAAGCTGAAGATGAGTTTGAAAAAATTTTAACTTCAGAGTTTTTGAACAACGGAAAAAAATCTCTTTTGAATGTTATTTCAGAATATATTCCCAAAAAATTAGCAAAAGAAATTCTCGGAACAATCAATGAAGACTGTGAAAAAAAAGTATCCGAGGTTAATAAAGTATCAAGGAAAAAAATTGTATCTGCCATTTGCTGTTTTGAGCTTAATGCAATCAAAACACATCAGGGAGGAGAAGTTGTTACGGCAGGAGGCGTCGATTTGAATGAACTTAATCCCAAAACATTAGAATCAAAAATTATCAAAAATCTCTTTTTCTGCGGAGAAATTTTAAATATTGACGGCTTAACGGGGGGATTTAACCTGCAAAACTGTTGGAGCAGCGGTTTTGTTGCCGGAAACTCACTCAAAAACAGAGTTTAATTATCACTGTCTTTTCTTATTTCCCTAACTAAATCTATTATGATGTGTCTCGCTTTTTCTCCGTTTTTGTC